>Ga0187891_1000994_pt1 | contig 25751 bp, 26 predicted proteins | sample June2016WEW_21_4_FD_132990 | JGI IMG/M metagenome (GOLD analysis project Ga0187891, IMG submission 132990) | Peatland microbial communities from SPRUCE experiment site at the Marcell Experimental Forest, Minnesota, USA - June2016WEW_21_40 | ecosystem: Environmental > Terrestrial > Soil >... | reverse complement strand
TCGCGTCAGAAAGAAACCATTCCCTGCTCACTTTATCCATCTCTAAAGCCGTGGGTCCATTGCTGCTTAGCCGATAGATAGGCGCCTCAGTTCCTGCCTTTGTCTTTTTTACTCCGTCCAAGACTACCCAGCCCTCCTCTTGGAGCTTTTTCAAACGTCTATCCACAGCACGGTATGTTCTGTGCTTAAACCCTCTGACTCTTCTAACTTCCAAGTAAATATCGTAGCTGGAAAGCGTCTTTGACCTCAGAATCTCAAACACTAGGCGGTTAAGTGGTCCAGCTTTATCGCTAAACACTTCAAGCAAGCAGCCTCTGCCCGTCTTCTGAGCCAAAGATTTTCACGACCCTTAAGCTTTGGAAAGAAGATAATGGGCGTTGAAACAGCCTTATCACATTAACCGATGTTTTCTTAGGCGGTTTATCTGGGGTAAAATTGTGCTGTATACAGGAATGCCTTGGGCAAAATTAAGAAGTGCTTTTAGGCTTACACGATTGTATTTTTTATGTTAAAAGTTAAGAGATGCTGGTGGCTTTAAGATGAATTTAGCCGAGGGTCAAAAGGCTGATTCCTGTATACAGGAACGTTTTCACGAGTGCAATTTCAGGCTTTTCTAAGCAAATAAAAATGATGCGGGGGAAAGCTTGACGTTCTAAAGAAGAGGAGAGCTAACAAGTACTTCTTAATCTTCATCCAACTCTGTTAGCATTATGTGAACTGTTTTGTCTTTTCGGGAAACGTTGATGGCTAAGTGTCTGCCTTTTAGAGGTAAGAGGAATTCGTGTGTTACCTTGGGAAAATGAAGTGAGACCCTGTCCGAAAAATAGCAGCCTTTGCCGTGCAAGTAGTCCTTTCTGATTTTGCTGAATTGGAGCTTGATCTTTATTTGACGCAACTTAGTTTCACCTGTTGAAGCATTTTTGAAGACAAAAAAAATAAGAATATTGGGTTTTTTATTGACTATGTGAACAAAGCCACAGCATCCAAACTTAGGTCGACGGGATTAGGATTGTCATAGCCGACAACTGCTACCTCAGTGAAAGATCCGCTGTATGTGCCCATCCAGATGTGAAATTCTCCAGAAGGACAAACGGTTAGTGCACTACCAACTTGAACCCAACTTGAGCCAGTGTAGACATAGGCATACAAAAGACTGTTATAGCCAGTATCTGAATAGCCGTCAACGTAAAGATTTCCGCCAGAACTTGTAGACAACGCCACCTCTATTTCTTCGCCGCTGCCGGAATTTGGTGCGTAAATACCTGCGCATTGAGTATCTGGAACCCCTGATAGAGCGGAAGGATTTGAAATGGATGCACCCGTACCAAGCGGAGTATACCCGATGTAGCTGGATGAGTACGTTTCTGGAACCATGGCCCAATAGTAAACAGAGCTGACAATAGCAACATTGCTGCCAACACCTTGATCTATTGTTTCATGGTTGTTTATGTTTTGACTCGGCGCATAGTAGTAAGTACTCTCTGCAGTTCCCAATGTGGTCGAAAAGGTTGGAACATTTGTCAGAGTTGCATAAGTGGTGTCGCCTTCAACTGCGCTAGCTGGAGAAAAGCACCCATTTGGCCAATAGAGAATAGAAACGCCTGGGACGAGAGTTGGGTACGTCCAAGGAGTGGAGTTAAGGGTGGTGTCTTTAATGTTAAAAATCACAGTGTTGCTGCCACTTGTCGTAAATGAAAAGCTATATGAATGCCCAATTATGTAAGAAATTCCTACGGTAGTTTGTGTTGGTTCATTCATGTTCCCGTTTGGAAAAGAGTAGAGGTACCAATTTATTGCACTGTTAGCACTAAACTGGACTGCGAACTGGAACCATACGAAACTGCTGGGTGATGTGCCGTATGCTACGTTAAGCGGCAAGTAAAAAACAACGTCGCTACCTACGAGATTTCCGATTGTATTTGATACAGCAGTAAATGATCCACTCATAGATGCTGGCATGTCCTGACCGTTCGGATTTGACCAAAGATCTAGTGCAAGCCAAGGAGTGTACGTAGTCAAGGGATTGACGCTACCGTTATCATTTGCATTAGGCAAAGGAGTTGCGTTCCAATCGTTGGGGTTAGGAATTGTGCTGTTAGGTGAATTTATACTGTTAGGCGGTGTTACTCCACTGGAGGGCGAAGCAATTACCGGGATTTCAGATGTATTTATTGTGGGCCAAGTAAGGGGACTTGTTGAATTACTTGAGCCCTGTGACGCATGTGCGTTCGGTGCGATAACACACAACAATGTAATTGCGATGCATACAACGATTATTCTTGCTAATGTTTTTTTCATTCTTTTTTCCTCTTCCCTTCTGTTGTGCAACCGATTTACTTAATGCTACATTTCCGAACGATTGTACTAAAGGTTTAGAACAACAAATCATTCATTTAGCGTTCAGAAAAATGAATTAAATATTAGAAACTTGGTTGAGTTAGCGCTGAAAAATAGTTTTTAAGCGGGTATAGTGCAAATAGTTTTTTTTGTTAAAGTGCGCCTTTGATCCATATCTTGGCTGTTTCGTAACAAAAAATGTACGCAAGCACAGCTGTTGCAATAGTGAAGAAAAAATAGTCACGCGTGAGATTAGGCGGTCTGAGAATAGTAAGTTCAACTATTAGGAATGCAACAGCGAGTATGGAGTAGAATAGGTATTTTGGAATTAGGAAACCGCTGATTCTTATGCTGTTCTCTAAAAGTATTTTGTTAATTGCATAATTGCTTCCTTCTCGCCTTACTAGACAGGCGTCTTCCAGCTTAGATAAGTGGTAGACGGCTATTGAGGGGCTACTTAGGTTGAGAGCTCTTTGAACTTCTCTGACTCCAACAGGCTTACCGATTTTAAGCATAAAGCGGTAAATCTCAAGGGTTGTTCCATGTAGACTGTCGGTTGATTCTTCACCTCTCAACCTAATGCACATCCATGCAATAAAATAATTCTCGCATTATAACCTAAAGGTCTTTTCCCAAAATTATTAATGTTCTAACGTGTAGAACAAAGATGCTGAAATATAGCATTAAATAGTGCTAAATAGTTAAAAGTTCCAAAGCCTCAGAGCATGTTCAATAATGTATGTCAAGCCAAAAACGAAATTATTTATAGCAGTAATCTTTGCAGTATTGGTCTCTCTTACAATTGTTGGAGTAACCTATTATCTGATTCCAGCTCAGCAGCCTGTGTCAAGCTCGCCTTCTCCAGTGCTACCAGGTCCATATTCGACTCAGCAACCTTTTCTTTCAAGCCAAAATTATGTGTGGCTTCTTGCCATAGGTTTTATCGTTGCCGTTGGAGTTACTGCTTTAACGCTGTTGTTTTTAAAAAGGCGCAGACTAAGGAAGTCAAATTGCTAACTGCCAAATTGGCATGTTAAATTACCGATAATTGACAAGTACCCCTTGTTCTATTTTATTAGAACGATTATCCAAATAACAAGATTTTTTGAGGTTACTTCGTTCTAAGCAACACGATCTTTTGATTATTCTCTCAAAGCCAAATGTCATTAAATTTTTTTTGTTCTAAATTTTAGACAGTTGTTCTGAAGTGTAGAAATAACTACAACGTGACTATAAGTAAGACTTGAGTGTGAGGATATGAAAAAGACTGACTTAGTCAGGACAACTCGTCACTCTGTTCTCGCAGCTACCACGTGCCAGGATGGCGTGAATTTTTTCAAAGTACACTCAATGAGGGGTGGGTATGAACAAGCCTGAAAAAGGCAGTTATGAAACTGCGGTTTTAGTCTTGCTGAGCCTCTCAAGAGGTGCTGACTCAAGAAAAAGGATTTTGGTTACATTGCTTACCGAGCCCAAGAATTGTAACCAAATAGCAAAAGAAGTGGGGTTGGATTGGTGGACTGTACAGAAACACCTTCGCAGTCTACTGAAAGAAAACATAATTAAAAGTTCAGCTTTTGGAAACTCTAAATTCTATAAACTTAGCTCAATGGGCGAAGAAGTCATAAGAGCACTCCAATCAAGCGACGGAAAGAACTTCGGTCCTCATATCTCATTGTGACCAGTCGTGAACCAGAAAATGGTAAGTCTTATAAGTACCTACCATCAATGGTAGTAGGTGTAGTTAGAAGGCGAAAAAATGGGAATACTAACGAGAGCAACCCGAAATCTCGCGAGAAGGAAAACCAGAGCCCTAATAGTAATAATTGCATTAAGCCTCGCCTTAACGCTCCTAATTATTTTGCCACCAAGCATCGATGCAAGGCAAGTACTCACTCAAAAAGTGATTAATAGTATAATATTTAGTGACGGCTGGATTAATTCAACTGTAACTTTGTCGGCAACCGAAATACAATGCGACTATCCACCGCCATATTTAAGCTCAACAATCAGTATATCAGATGTCAATCTTCCGCAGCCACTTATGAACGAATCATTGTACGATAAAATTAGCTCAATTCCAGATGTGACGAGCATTGTACCGACACTTGACGTTTTGTCTACAGCTAATCGCTCGTATGACATCTACGGTGTTCCTTTAGATAACGTGTCTTTAACGGAAGATCCATCAATTCTGCCCTCTAATATTACTGCGGGGCGAAACTTACGGGTCGGTGATAGTGGCGTTGTTATTTTAGATGAGGAAACCGCAAAGAATTTCAGCGTGAGCATAGGCGGGACCGTTAGCATTTCAGGGCGAAACTTAACGGTAGTTGGCATCGAAGGTTTTGAGCCACAAGGTTACCAGGCAATCATGAGTCTGACTGACGCCCAAGCTATCACTAACGCGACTGGGGAAGCATCCTCATATTTGCTATTTGTTGATAACATGGATAACGTAAATACGGTTGTGTCCCGCATTAGCAGTTTAGATCCTAACTTGCAGGTTTCGGATGGTTTGTCTCAACTAGACGCAGCCCAACCGTTGGAAAGCCAAATCAATGAATTGAGTCAATCAGCCCAAAATAACCTGAATCAGATCCAAGCTACTGGGTTAGTGGAAATAGGTATCGCCATCATCGCTGACGTTGCAATAATACTGTTCATAATGCTATACAGCGTGCGGGAGCGAACTAAAGAAATCGGTACACTTAAAGCAATGGGAGCAAGCAACATAACAGTTCTTGGACAATTCATGTTTGAAGGCGTCCTACTAAGTGTAATAGCCGCTGTAGCTGCTATAGCAGTCGGCGTGTTCGGCGTACCAACATTATCCAGCCTGCTGCTGCCAACCCCACAGCAAGTTGGGGTAAATCCAGAAACCCTTCCAAATGGAACAGTGATTCTGCAAAGAATGACCTGGGGGTCAAAGCCCTTTCTTGGCAGCGGATCTAATGTTATCTCTGCTTCTATAACCCCAGAAATTATGTTGATAGGATTAGGCGCTGCCGTACTATTAGGTGCTCTTGGAAGTTTGTATCCTGCTTTGAAGGCAGCTAGAACTAGACCTGCGGAGGCTATGCGGTATGAGTGATTTAGTACTGAAAATCGAAAACTTAACCAAAACCTACAAACTAGGCAAACGAGATGTCCAGCCACTAACCAACCTTAATCTTGAAGTCAAAAAAGGCGAATTCACAGCAATCATGGGTCCCTCTGGCAGCGGCAAAACCACATTGCTCAACGTTATAGGCTGCATAGACAAAGCATCAAACGGCAAAGTATTAATCGACAACGTAGACATCGCAAAATTACCCGAGTCAAAACTTTACAAGATACGGCGGGACAAAATCGGTTTCATATTCCAAAACTTCAACTTAGTGCCGTATCTGAACGCGCGGGAAAATGTCGAGTTAGCAATGGAACTTGCAGGCAAATTTAATGGGCAGCGAAAACAGAGAGCAAAAGACCTTCTTGCCACCGTAGGCTTGTCAGGAAGAGAACAACACCGACCCCAACGACTAAGCCAAGGAGAACAGCAACGGGTTGCCATTGCACGTGCTTTAGCCAACGACCCAGCTATAATCTTAGCAGATGAACCTACTGGAAACTTGGATGCAAACAACAAACGAGAGATAGTAAAGCTGCTGGCAGACCTCAACGAAAAACGGGGTACAACCATCATTATGGTAACACACGACGAGCAGGTTGCGGCGCAAACTCAACGCATGCTATATCTAAGCGACGGAAAAATAATCGAAGATAAACAAACTCAAAAAGAGAGCCTTTTCAACAGCCCATCAAAATCAAAGGAGGCCAATTAATGAATCGAGAAACAATAAAGACTTTGGGCGTTGGCTGCGTCATCTTCTTTGTTTTACTATGTGCTTTCGCATCGTTAGCTCAACCTGTTCGAGCTGCAAATACGGCGACTGTTACTGTTGGCGGAGTTCCTTATGCTGTAGCTATAACGCCCGACGGAAAATATGCATATGTTCCTAATGGGGAAAATGTTTCAGTGATAGATACAGCTACAAATAAGGTAACAACAACAATAACAGCACAAAACTGGCCTACAGGCATAGCTATAACGCCTGATGGAAAATACGCCTACGTAACAGACATAAATAGTCCAACAGGACAGGAGGGTTTGGTTTCAGTAATAAGCACAGCGACTAACACATTAGTGGCGGCGATAACCGTTGGAGGCAACCCTAATCACGGTGTGGCTGTAACTCCAGATAGCAAATACGTATACGTTACAAATAACGATGGAGCCGTTGCGGTAATAAGCACCGCCACAAACACAGTAACAGCGAACATAACCATTCCAAGTTTGAAAGTTACCAACACAAACTTAAATTTTACCAACTCAGCGCCACCACGTATAATAACTATCGGCGGCTCTAGTCTTCCTCAGGCTGTAGCAATTACGCCTGATGGTCAATACGCTTATGTTACAACCGGAGACGGCAGAGTTGTGGTAATAAATACCGCAACAGATAATGTCACGGCAACAGTAACCATTGGAGGCAACCCTAGTGCTGTGGCGATATCGCCAAACGGCGAATATGCCTATGTCACAAACAATTCAGCAGTTGTAGTTATAAACACGATTACCAATACAATTACAAAAACGATAACTGGGTTTTACTCTCCCATCTGCGTCGCTATTGCGCCTGACGGCAAATACGCTTACGTTACAAATTACTTCAACAATTCAGTCTCGGTGATAAACACTATCATGAATACAGTGGATGGGACACTGACAGTTGGAACCAGCCCTTATGGCATAGCTATAAGCGCGAACGGTGAATATGCCTATGTCACAAATCTTGCCTATACTGCAACTGATAGTCCTGTAGTTAATTGGGTGGGTAAGGTTTCAGTCATAAGCACAGTAATAAGCACAGCTACAAACAAAGCAACTTCATTATCAGTATTCCCCACACTGTCGTTAATAATTGTCATTTTGGTTGTTATCATAATAGTCCTGTCCGCTGCTATTATTGCAAAAAGAAAAATGCTTGAAAATATAGGAAAAAAGCAGGCATTAGTATCGTCAGAAGCTGGGCAATCAAGCGAAATAACAGCCTTTTTTCCATTTTTTTAATTCAGAGGTAAAGTAATGGGTACACTTATCAGAGCAGTCAGAAATTTTTCCAGAAGAAAAACCAGATCACTCCTCGTAATTGTGGCATTGAGTTTTGCTTTAGCAATGTTGATCTCGATTCCGCCAAGCATCACTGCAAGCAAAGTCGCCACCCAACAAACCATTGATGACTTAACGATGGTGACTCAATCCGTTAATGCTACAGTGAATATGGTGGCAACCCAGATAGATTGCCATCTGCCAGCAATTTCGGTGCCGAATGCAGGGCCTGATAATCAAACAGTCGTTGAGCAGCCGCTTATGAACGCTACAGACTACACCAATCTTATCTCGATTGCAGGCGTCACAAACGTCATACCTATCCTTGACCGAACAGAATACGACGGCAACTTTGCTTTTAACATATATGGAATACCGTTGGATGATGCTTCTTTGCTGAGTACATACTCGCTGCTTTTGCCCTCGAACATAACGACTGGACGTAACTTGCAGGCGGGTGACCGCGGCGTGGTTGTACTACAGGAGCAAGTTGCAAATCACTTCAATGCCCAAGTGGGTGGAACCGTTGACATTTTAAACCAAACCTTCCAGGTGGTCGGCATAGAGGGATATACGCCGCTTAACGAAACTGCCGCTTACATGAATCTCAATGAGGCTCAGGCAACAACCAACAACGTGGGAAACGTAACTAACTTTAAAGTTTTTTCTGACAACGTCAACAACGTACAGATCATAGCTAATAAAATCGCCGCTACTTACCCTCAGTTGTCGGTTTCGATAGATGCTTCTCTAGTGGATTCGGTAATACAAATGCAAACTCAGACAAAAGAGGAGCTGCAGATGGCGCAAGCTTCCATGAGCCAAATCCAAAATACCGGTATAATGGAGATTGCTGTTGTCACTGTGGTTGTTGCCGCAATCGTGCTGTTCATAATGTTGTACACGGTTCGGGAACGAACGCGAGAAATTGGGACTTTGAAAGCTTTGGGTGCCAATAGCCTTTCGATTTTGGGTCAGTTTATGCTTGAAGGTGTGCTGCTGAGCTTAATCGCAGGCGTAGTCGGCTTATTGATTGGTACAGTGGGTGCGACTTCGCTCGCTAACCTGCTGCTTCCCCATCCAACTCAAGCTGGAAACAGCACTGTGTCAACAGCAGGCGTATCTATAGGTTCGGCTTCGTCAGCGACCATCTCCGTAACCATAACCCCAGAGCTTGTATTACTCGGATTAGGTGCCGCTATACTGTTAGGTGCGCTGGGCAGTCTGTACCCCGCATGGATGGCAGCAAGAACCAGACCAGTAGAGGCGATGCGTTATGAATAAGTTTTGCTGAAAATAGGAAATGTTAATCAATTGCACATATAAGTGTAGAGTATCGTAATTTTTTGTTTACTAAAAAAATAAGCACACGTAATTGATTTTTTTAAACAACGACTATATGGATAAATTAATATAATTTCAAAATTTGAGGCAAAATAAATCTCATAACGCAAGCGTTCATTGAAGTGCTATGAAAAAGACATTTTTTCATACAAAAAAAGGGGTTATTTAGTAAGTAGTTTATTTTTTTGACTACATTGTTAGGACACTGTCAATGAATACGTCTTCTCCGCCGCTACTGGAAGTGCCCTGTATGTAAATGTATTGGAAAGTTGTGTATGGGTAACTGGATGGATAGCTAGGCGATGTAAAGTAGTACCAACTGCCACTTGTAGTATAGATTGGCTGGCTTCCCGCTAAGTAAAATGGACCGGACGCGCTATTACCAACGTAGACACTCAAGACACTAGTACTTGTGAATCCGCTAACTGACTCTGCGTAGACGCAAACGTTTGATCCTGCAGTTACTGGCGCACTCATTCCGGCAATTATATATCCGCCTTCACCTGCCTTTGCGCCATATATCTGCGCCCAGTTACCGTCAGGCCCAGTACCGATAATACCGTTTGCGTTTCCGACATAACCACCTTGGATTGGATTATTGCCGTCTTGGCTAATGCAGTAGGAAGCATTTAGAGGGATTACTTGGGCTTTTGCTTGGGGAGTTGCAAGGCTTGCGAACATTGCAATACATAGCAAGGCTACTATTGGGGTAATGACCATAAATTTTTTCATGTTCATGTTTATCACCTCGCATTTTTCTATATTTATTTGACATTTCTGTCATTGCGCCCCTTTACTCGGCGCTCCTGATTATTCGTGTCTTTTCCACTGTTAAGAGCGTTTTCACGATTCAGACCCGATTCGGGTACGACTTGTACATCTTCTAATATTGCGCCTGGACCCTGTGGCGAGTATACATAAGTGGCTAAACGGCAGAAAGAATTTATAGCGCGCGCTATTTTTATGTCGCCAGATTTTGGGAAAAACGTTAAAAGCCTACCATCCCTTATGGTACTTGAGGAAGAACAACGACCGAAGAGAAAAAAACAGCAGTCTCTCAGTATAACGTTGAAGGAAAACAGCTTGAAGCCTTCTTAGGACCTCTGGAAGCAAGCATCCTTCAAACCATATGGTGTTCAAAGAAAAGACCCATTACCGTAAGAGAAGTACTCGAAGAAATCAAAAAGAAAAAAACCATCGCCTACACAACCGTAATGAACACGATGGACCGGCTCTACGAGAAAGGTATGCTTTCCCGAAAAATAGAGAAAAGCAAAGGAGGCGCCTACCTCTACTATGCCTACTGGCCAAAGCTTGAAGAGCAAAACTTCAAAGAAGCTGCAGTCCGCCAAGTATTAAATAGTCTCTTAGACAACTTCGACGAGCTAGTCACCACTTGCCTTGTCGAAAAAACCGCAGCTAACGACCAAAAATTGGAAGCCCTGAAACAAAAAATCGATAAAACCATAAAGGACAAAAAGAAATGACCCAGATATGGTAAGCTTGAACGATTTCCTGTTTCAAATCTTTCAACCCTACTTCTTTTATTCAGCGGTATTTCTGTCCATAGCGTTTGTTTCCATAAAAATCTTTTTGAAATTTAACCCTTTCATATCAAGACGATGTCAAAGCATCATATGGCTCATACCGCTTTTTATACCAGTCACCGTACTGTTGTATTTTCATCCCCAAACAGTAATAAGCACCTCATCTTTTGTGCCTCAGAGCCCAGTTCCTGGCTTTGGCGTTGCTGCCTCGGCTGACCCCAGTTTCTCGTCGTTCACAGGCTTACTGTGTATTGGTGGAGTAGCCGCAGCTGCAGGTTATCTTGTGTTTATGCTGTCTTTCGGGAGTAAAATAGGACATAAGCGGTTTCACATAGTCATGATGGCTCAAGATGAATATATTGCCATCCAAGAAAAAGTGAAGGAAACCGCCCTCAAACTTAGTATTCTAGAACCTAAAGTTGGCTTAGTCGATGATTTGTTACCTAATGCCTTTACAGTTGGCTACGGGCGGAACACGGTGATAGTTTTCTCGTTGGGGCTTCTAAACATCCTGGATATAGACGAGTTAGCAGCGGTTATTTCTCATGAATTAGCACATATCAAAGCAAGAGACTACATCTTCAAGAGCACATCATATGCATTGAACATACTGTCATTTTTTAACCCACTCTCATATTTCTCAATAGCCCATTCTCAAAAGGAGCGTGAGTTACTTGCTGACCAGAAAGCTGCAGCTCTCCTTGACAAACCTAACTTGATGGCGGAAGTACTTACAAAAGTCGAAACAGTAGTTCAAGAGTTTCCTAAGCCCAGTTTTGCAGATAGGCTTTCTTCCAGCCTGTTTCTTGTCTCCCCACTTGCTCATAGGCCAGGAATGCTTGCCTCTCATCCCCAAATATCCCAAAGAGTACAAAACATAAATGCCCTCGCCGCCAAACCCTCAAAAAAACGCACATATATGATTGCCACCGTCGTACTATTGGGCATCATTCTTTGCACAGCTCTAATAGTGGGCTATTCAACCGTACAGGTTCAAAAGGCATTTGATCAAAAAGAAAACGCCGTCTTAGTCAATGGACAAAGCTTCTACCTTTATAATATATCTTGCCCTTTTGATGCTGCTCATCCGACAGGCATCTTTTTCGCCAACGAATCGAACCTGCAACTTTTTCTATCGTCTTTAGCGCAAGGCAACGCTTGCGTAAGCTGTTATGTGGACGGCAATGGAGTAACTCACGCTTATTCATCGGAAATACCAAATCTTGTTATAGTCAATGGACAAAGCATCTTAGTCAATGGGCATAGTTCCTTTATTGGTTACGCTTTTATTGGTAACGAATCGCGTCCTTTAGATGCTGCTCATTCTACAGATTTCTTTTTCCTCAACGCGCTTGTGCTTAACGAACCTATTTTGCAAAGTCCTCTTCTGCAGGGCGGCGGCAACATAAGCTATGTTTTGACTTTTCAAACGTTAAGTTAAAAGGCAATAACTAAAAAAGAAAAAAGAAAAGGGAAAAATTAAGTTTCAGTTGCGGTTTTTGCTTCTTGTGCTGCTTGTGGATCATTCTGCTTGACCGTATTGATGCCGATGCTTGTTACTGCATCTGTTAGGTTGCCTCCATGAGTTCTTCGCTGCCCTTAACAATAGAGATAACGCCAACAACTGTTAATCCGATGCCTGTGTAGCCTATGCCAGAGGCAACAGAAGCAGTAATCCCCAGATTGTAATGATTGCACCAAGAACAGCTATAATTTTATTTGTAGTTTTCATTCTCAATTTCACTTTCCATTAAAAGGATGAAAATGGATTTTATGCAGTGGAACCAGGTGGCGGCGCTTGTCCACCTATGAACTGAGCGCATAACCGCTATTTTGCTTTTAGTCCAGAGTATGCTATCTTCCGAATTAACGCTTTATTTTTAACTATCAAGTTACCATAACTCTACAGTTCCATGTTATAGTAACTACACCGTTTGCTGTTACAGTAACCGTTCGTCTTCGATAATTCTTGCTTCGGATGAAATAGGCTCTAAGAACCTATGAAGGAGGCGAGAAAAAATGAAAGAAAAATTCAAACTAATAGCGTTGGCAATCGCAGCAATAATGGTCATTACTCCAATGCTAACTTTATCAAGCGTAAAAGCGGCAAGCTGGCAAACGATAAACAATGACCCTTACCTCCAGAACAACAGCGCATGGAGCCTTAGTGTATGGAATCAGCAGTACGGTGGTGCGAGCTGGGACGAACCAGGATGGGGCATCACCTACACATGGAGAGACCTAACAGGGTACTCTAACAGCATCTGGGGCAATACGGAGTTTGTGCAAGGATACAAGCCTATATGGGGAACCAATCCTTACGGTGAGCCGTTTAATATGGTGCTGTTGACTGCGACAATGCAAGTGAGTGCTACGGCTGAGCTAGTAAGTACACCAGTTGCTAACAACGGTGCAAACGTTTACATCGATCTTTGGTGTGAGTTCAACGCAGGAGTAGGGAGCCTTGGTTATAAAAACATGGAAATAATCATATACTTAGGATGTTATGGCCCAAGTACAATGTGCGGACCAGGAGGTCACTTCACAACGACTAACAATGACGGAAACGGAAACTATTGGTATTACGCTGGCTATAGAGTATCGACAAATATCGGGTATTCCTATGCAAACAATGTTGTCAACATTAACAACATAATTTCATGGGAAGCTTCGAAGTACGGTATTACTTCAACTCAGCTTGGCACAGGAGCGGTAGTCGGCCTGACATTTGGTGTCGAAGCATCCAATTCCAAACTTGATGCAGAATGGGACTACGTTGCTTTCCAGGAATACATGTAAATTAAAAACAATAACAAACCACAATCATTTTTTTTCTTTGAATTAAGCATTTTTTTGAAATGATAAAAAGTCAAAGGAAGGAAATAAATAAAAGATTCTGCGAGATAATTACTTGCAACTTTAGGAAGTGACTCTTGCATGAAGCGGTCGTCATTAGTTTTGCTGATAGCAATTACCGCTATCATCATCAGCTTTGCTTCATTAGCTGTTTTTGCCCCAAAAAACGTCGGTTTAAACGAAAACTCTAGCAATTCTATTGAAGTGGCAGGGAAAATAAGTTCAGAAACTACTTGGGGTAGTGCAAATAATTTGTATAATGTTACGGCTAATGTTACCATACCTGAGGGAGTTCAGCTTACTATTAAGCCGGGAGTTACCATTAATTGTAATGGATATACAGTGGAAGTATACGGAACTTTGAGCGCGAGAGGCAGTAGTACTGCTAGTATTACATTCAATGATGCGCAAATAATCTTTTACGAATCAAGCACCAGTTGGAATGAACAAGCCAACTCCGGATGCACAATAGAAAATTCCGTCTTCAATGGGAGCCAAATAATCATCAATTACTGCTCCCCTAAAATTAATGACGATCTACTGGTTGGAGTGCAAAGTGGACCAAGTTCAATTGCAATTAATGGCGGCTCGCCGCTAATCTCTAACAATGTCATTACTGGCAATATTCATTCAGATCTGTATGGCTCCTACGGTTACTCGGACATAGAGATTAGCAATGCCAATAGCGCTAGTATTACAAACAACACAATCCAAGATGGCATGATTGGAATTAGTATAGACGCAGGAATTAACTCATCTTCAGGAACGACAACGATAACCAACAATCTCATAGCAAATAACACGGATGCAGGTTTATACTTCGGCTCACCACTAAACACAATTATCGAAAACAATACGATAATTCAGAACTATAGGGGTTTCCGGATCGATGCTTATTCAAATGAATCTGTGCTAACATATAACAACGTCCTTAGTAACAATAATAGTGTCACTATAGAATCTTCTTCTGGACAAACCATTGCTGTCAACGCCATAAATAATTGGTGGGGAACAACCGATACTTCAGCAATAAGCGAGTCAATCTACAACTCGAAAAACGGCATAATTTTAGGTTCTGTCACTTTTAATCCCGTTTTAGAGCACATCAATCCAGAAGCGCCCTAACATTGTTTGTATTGGAAGCTTAAAAACGAAGGATTTTTGCTAATCTGCTACTGTATTAAGCGTCTGGCAACAAGCAATTTGTATTAGTTACTTTAGGTCCTTGAACTATTTGGGAGTTAGCCATGATCAAGCGACGATTAATTCCTCAGACAATTTTTTTGTTGTTCCTAAATCTTTCGAATATTTTCAGCACCTGAAGTAACACCTCTGTTTTATCATTTTCTCTGTTCAGTTTGATTATTCGCTTATGTCCCAAGTGTTCTTCGGTAACAATACCTTCTTTTTCTAAAATTTGCAAGTTAGGATTGACTTGGCTATACGTGCTGTTGACCTTGCGCACAAGCATCATGACGTTTACCCGTCCCAATTTGTACAAAACCCTCAGAATCCTGCGCCGGCATGAAGAAGCTAAAATCATCTCTAACTCTATTAGCATTCACCTTTAAATTACATATTTTTTTCCAATCGTTCATAAGTGTTTGATTTGAAAGTTGTGGGGGTTTGAATCGGAGAATAGCTCGATTTCGGTCGTCTTGTTGAAATCTTTGGTTAGGTTCCAATAGTTTTCTTTGCTTGTTTCCATCTTGTATTCCAAGCTAAGTTTCTGCAGTTTTAGATTTAAAGCATGTAGAACGGTTACGGTAAGTGGGTAACCCAGTTACCGTAACAGGGAGATAACTGAAAGTGAACTTTTTCATGGGAAAACAAGTGAAAGTAAACCGCTTCACTTTCACTCACCCCTCCACTGTTTCAAACCGTCGGTTCGACATTTGGCTTTATAAATTAAAAGGTAAACAAAAGAAAGCCCCGAAGGTGGAGAGGTTGAATTTAGAGGAAATTTTGTCTTCAGCTTGCAGGCGAAAAATAATCAAGTACTTAGCCGAGAATGGCTCAGTAAACATAATGCGGCTAATTGTTGGAGTCAATGGTAAATACCCGCAAGTCAATGCTGAATTGCAGATTCTACAGAAAGAAGGTATAATAAGTGACCAACATATTGGTCGGACACGTCTTATCGGACTTGTCAAAGAAAACTCGGGGACTATATTGATTCTGCAAGCACTAAAAATCTTAACTGACAGAAAAAGAGGATAAATCGGAGTAAGGCGAAAAAGGTCGAAATCGACAAAAATCAAGTTAGCGCGCTTTTTGCTTAACTTTCACTCAGTTAATATCTCTTCCGCTAAAACAATAAATTAAATGCTAAAAAATAGAAAAAATGATTAAGAAAGGAAAAGAAACGGAAAACTAAGTTCCTGCAGCAGTTTTTGCTTCTTGTGCTGCTTGTGGCGCATTCTGCTTGACAGCGTTAATGCCGTTAATGATGTTTGTTACTGTATCAGTTAGGTTGCTGACTATCATTTCTTCGCTGCTTTAACGATAGAGATAACCCAATAACTGTTAATCCGATGCCTGAGTAACCTATGCTTGTTAGAAGATGAAGATGGAAAACTATGAAAGCAAAATTAGCTTCCGCTAACCTATAATTTAAACTGTTGAAAAACAGATACAAAAATAACTATTTTTAATCAAAAAAAGAAGGGAAGAAAAGAAATTTATGTTGGAGTTGTTGCTGTTTGGCTTTGTGTTTGCGAAGATACTTGCATTTGGAATACGTTGACGAATTTATGCCATACCGCAATCATGGAGCCGCCTATAGTGATCAAGCCGCCGCACACCGATGCCCCTAAAGCCTGATATTGAACTGGCATTGAACTCACCGCGGTCATACCTGCAGTGCCTGCAGCAACCAAACCTGCGCTAACCTCAACAAGTGCAGTCTCAGCTTTTTGACTCAGATTTATAGAACTCACCATTTTACATTTTCACCTCCTTACCCAAAAACGGGTTACCATGAAAAAAAACGAACTACTGAACCATCCGAGGCTTCAGCAAAGGGACTTGGTCAAAAATTGGATTTTAGCTGCTACCCTGGGCAGGAACTGCTACATCTGCATTGGCTTTCTTCATAGCATCTGCAGCCGCCTCATCCTTTAGATCCTCAGCAGACTTCTTGCCCTCAACAAAGCGCTCGTACAAGCCGAGCATGCTAATATGCAGTTTTTTCTGTTCACTCGCAGTTTTGAGCGCTTCAACAATTATGTCATGGGCTTTCTCGCCGACTACAACATCTTTCAGCACCGAGAGTTTCTCTTTGTTTAGATCTTCGTATTTGCTGCCGTTAGGCAATTTGTACTCAACAATGAATTCGTGGTGTTCCTCTTCCGTAAAACCAAGCGCCGTCTGCAAATCACGGATAATTTTCAATGTAGACGCGGTTCCTTCTTTTGGAATCACATTAAGCAGATTTATTCTTTCAGCTGGATTAAACTTCAAATTATTCTCACCTCAATTAAGCGATTTAATTTACTTAAAATGAAAAACAAAAAGAAACTAACTGGAGGAGGGAGCCGATGTTGTTGGAGAAGCTGTCGTTGCAGTCGCTGCTGCCGCCATGGTCGCGTTCAAGGAAGCGGCTGTAATTGCTGGCACTCCAAATATCGCTGCTAGTGCTGCGATGGTGTCTGGGAAATCGTTGAATACTTGCTGAACCGGTGGCATGAAAGGTTGACCTAGAGTTTGTTGAGTAACGATGAAGCCATTTGAGACTTGCTGAACTGTAACACTGACTAGGGAAGGAGTTGACGGTGTTGATGGTGCTGCCAAATCAATCACCTCCTAATTTTTGGGTTAATTCGTCGAGGCGTAACCGTAAATGATCTATTTCCATTCTCGCTTTGTCTAACTCTTCTCTGAGCTCATCGTTGATGATTTCTTGCTCGTCAAGTTTTTTGACTATTAATTGTTGGACGCATAAATGCCAGCCATCCATCGTGGATGATTCATAGAATCCGTCTTTGTTTTTGAGGTGCTTTATGCAGTCTGGGTCAATTGTGTCGCCTTTAAGTTTGATGTTGCGGATTAAGTCAAAGTTTATTTTTTCATTGAATTCATCATGCAATAACTCATTGAACGCTGAGGGTGCATGGATATAGTAGATGTAGGCTGAGTATACGTAGTTCCAGTAAGAGCTTGATGTTCCGCATGATCCGGCGCCCCCATAGATGGTTATCCCTGCGGTTAAGCTGTTTATGACGTTGCAGTAGAGATATTGAGTGTCCACTATTTGCCATGGGTAGCTGTATGAACCGCAATAGTATGATCCGCCCGATTTTGGAAGTATGTTTCCGCCCACGTTGATGGCACCGCAGCTTAGACCACCGCAAGAAACATCTCCAATTGAATCTATAGAGAATACTACTCCTCCGCCCCATGAGCCCCTGTAATAAAACCAGTTGCCGTTAGTCATGATGTTAAAGGCGCCGTCATACCATTGGATGCCGCCGTTTCCAGTTCCAAAAAAACCGTTTCCAAATATGGCGTTGCTGTAACTTGTGCCAAGAATTTCAACGGAGCCAGCGACGTAAGCTGTTACGCAAGAAATTCCAGCCCATCTGTTTGAACCACTTCCAAGACCGTAAGCATTGTCACTGATCGGGTTAACGTTGCCATTCATGTACATCGTGACAGCTGCGCCAGAAGCACCGCCAAGGTATAACGTGCTTGATGTGTTAAGCCAGGAACCGCTAACCCAAAAATTACTAGCTTCGCATTGACCTGTAACGTTCATGCCGCCGTTTATCTGGACGAAGTCCCACATGCCGATCTTACGTGTACTGCCTATGTAGGAGCCAACTATCATCATGCCGTTCGTAGTCGAGTCAATAGCTATTATCGACATGGACGTCGAGCAGTCCGACCATATCGAACCCCAACTGTTTTCAAATCCAACGCTCCCGAGACGACCGTAGCCAGTCGCCGTTACGCTGTTGGAAACCGTCATGTTGCCCGACTGGTCCAATAGCAAGAGGTCTACAGTCCAAGCATAATCCACAACATCTAGCCTTTGCCCTGATGCACCAAACTGAATCGTGCACCCTGAAACAGAATCGGTGCGACAGAATATTTGCGGATAACCTGAACTGTTTGCGCCTCCTCCTCTTGTTCCGATTTGATGGTAACCTGAAGATACTATCCAACCGTAAGTGGTTAGGTCTCCGGCTGTGTCTAAAATCATTGTGTAGCTGGAACCGTGCGCCCAATAGCATTGACCGTTACTATGCAATCCGAAAAGGTTAGTTCCAGTTGAATTATAGATTGCTCCATGGCTGCCATTGCTAATGTAGTAGCAGAGGTTCCAACCGTTAAAACCCGCACCGTTTGCTCCATTGGCATATACTTGAGGCGCTGTTACAGCGTTTGCCACAGTTCCGCCGTTCCAGGCAATGCTTCCTGATATTGTGCCTGTAACTGTTAGGTTACCGTTTATGTAGACTATAGGGTTTGCTGTGCCGGTTATGTAGAGCGGGTTGCCGTAGGTGTTAAGAACGTTGTAGACTGTTGAACCGATAGTATAGTTTCCGTTCATTACTAAATAGGTGGCTCCGCCGTAAACGCCGATTTTGATTGCTGCAGACGCATTGGTGCATAAAACACTATCAAAAACTGCGTCGCTGGTTGTGTTTAATGCTTGATTGGGCAACGAAGAAGCCGCAGCATAATAACTTGCCAACTGCCCGTTCAGTTCGGTTGCATTTGTGGCCGTAGCTGCATTGCCAGTGCACGACCCTGAAGAACCAGAACAGTTGCCCGTAACATTACCTGAAAATGTAGCTGTTATGATGCCGTTAACGGTTACGTTTCCATTTACGTACAGGATGGGCACGGCAGTGCCAGTTATGTACAAGGGGTAAGCGTAGGTGTTTAGAATGTTGTAGGCCGTAGAACTAATCGTGTAGTTGCCGACCATTACTAAGTAGGGTGCTGAAGGATTTGAGGACGGGGAGATCTTTATGGCTGCTGAAGTATTTGTGCAGTTCACGCTGTCAAACACCGGATCCGCCGATGTCAAGCCAGTTAATTGTGAAAATTGTATGGGCATAGATGTGCAATTTGAAATTTGGCCATAAGGTAGTGTCCAGCCAGACGGGACAGCGCCGGATCCTGAAAGCGTGGCAGGAGTAACAGATGTTCCAAGCTGAGCAGTTGATATTGTACCGCCTAGAAGAGTGAAAGTGACTTGCGCGTATACTGGTGCTGAGCTTCCTTGGCCTTCCAAAAAGTAGCCGCTTGTACCCAGAGGCATTTGTCCCAATGTCGTTGTAATGGTCACCCATTTTGGCGGAGCGCCTGAACCTTGGCTCTGTAAAAGCTGTCCGCTTGAACCAACCGTTGCGCTTCCGATAGTTCCTGTGTTTAGTGGGCACAACAAAGTTATCGCTGATGACTCCAGGCAATTTAAGAAGTCAGTGTAGCAGAAGACTTGGTCGACCCATAGAAACGGGTATTTGTACGTTCCTAAGCCTATCATTGGCGCTGTGTAGGGTGATCCAGACTGAGGCGTTATCGTTGCTGTGGCTGCGGAGCCGTTTTGGTTTGCAACAGATGGAATAATGTACGTTAGGTAGCTGCTGTTGAATGTTAAAAATGAAGCTGGAAACCCCGAAGAAGGTACAGGCAGTAGTGTGTTATTGCCTAGCATTAACGATGCGACGTCGCCAAGATTATCTGCTAATGTTACGTACATGCCCGATGTGTTTGGGTCGCAGCCGTCAGGCATGGTCTGCAAGGCAGCTGAAGCATTAGCCAGCTTGGCTACAACGCCGTTAATTGAAGAAGTCGCATTAATCAGAGCGAGAAAAGCGCCTGCGGGAGTAACAATTTCCAAAGTGCTTTTCGTCAAGTTCTTTGTAATTCGGTAAATCGCATAATTGCCGCTTAAACCAAGATCTGAACCGTTAGATATCGTGACCAAGTCGCCGCTGTTCAAAGCTGCCGTCTGCGAGATGTCGGCTTCAAGCGGGCAACCACTATTCGTCTGGGCTAAACTCTGCAGATAGGCAGCTGCCAACGCATTCAAAGACGCCTGGCTTGTAACAGAATTATTTGTTAATGTGATTGTGTTGTTACCTGCTCCAACGCTTCCTGCAGTGCCAATTATTACTTGACCTGTTGGACTGACTCCGCGAATAATTACTCCTGCATAGGCTGTTTTGCTTCGATCAAAATTGACTTGACTTTGCGTGTCAACTGTTATTGCCGTTGGCGTCTGATTGCCTTTTACACCGATAATCACGGTTGACCCCGAACTGTAGATATTCTGGTTGAGAAGGGCGGCTAAGTTTTGGGCAGCGGTTAAGCAGTCTGTTGAATTGAATTGTATGCTCACGGCTGTTGTTGGGCAAGAGCCAGCGGTCATGCCGGATGCAGCGCAGATCGCAGCTAAGACCGTGTTTGCAGCTACGTTATTGTATGCGCCGGTGATTTGGCGTTTCTGCATGACCTCAAAAGTGTTGTTGTAGACTGTGCATGTTATCTGAGTAAACGTTGCCGTGTAGGCCATGAGCAAGCCGCTGAAAATAACACCGGTACCCCACAGCAGCTGTATTTGCTGGTTACTCTGCACAAAAGTCAAGTTCGCAGACGTATTAGGAATAATAAAATCAAGCTCAAGCTGCCCATTCAATTCATCAACAATTTGGCTGAACAAGGCATTCGGTACCGTAACCCAACTAGTACCGTTAAAGTATTGGATTGTAAAAACCATTAGAGATTCACGTAGGACGCTGCATGCTTAAAGATCAAAGTAAATTTTAGTACAGGATTGTTTGCGTAATCTTTGGTTTGTATGAACGTTGCCTTATCCAGCTTCCAGGTGCTGTTGAGGCTGGATCGGGGCGTTGATAATGTGCAAACTAAACCTCGAAAACCAAGCAGAGGCGTAACATAATTGGTATCCAAATAAGCCATGTTCTGGCCTGAAACGTTAAGAACGCCCTCCAAAGTTAACTGCCGAATGTCGCTGCCGATAGAAACTAAAACGGGCTCTTGCTCGGGAACGGTAATCGTTGTGTCGTCGACGGTGGGCGCTTCATCGGTTACTGTTTGTGGCGCCAAGGGCAAAGTAACCGTTGTGGATCCTTGAGTTATCTGCCAGCTCATCTAAAGCACCTTATTCATTAGTCCTTTCTTGTACATAGCGTCGCAGATGCCTTTGTTGACTGCATCTCGTGTTTGCTTGAGCGAAGCTGACCCTGTAATGCCGCCGTTAATTGTGATGTTTGGCGAAGAGATATTCACGTTGCTTGTTCCAGAACCGCCCTTGACATTAACGTTGCCAGCTAGACCCTGAAGGCTGTTGCCAAGCGTGTTGGTTTTATGAGCGAGTTGATCGCTAAGCGCGATGCTCTGAGTAACCTGCTTGTTGAATTCTTCTGCAGCTGGAGCCGCATGCGCAAAACATAGGTGGCTAAGGGCTGAACCCAAGTCGCCAATCAAGCCGCTAAGAGGCTTTACAGCGTTTGCAACAGCATTAATCGCCGTTTCAAAAGCCTTCACTGGAATCAACGCAACTTGCAAATCTGCAACAAGAATTTCCTTGAAAAAGTTAGCCACCGGCAAAAGAATTGTTGTGTAAGCCCAGTTAAGCCCAGTCCACAGGGCATCTCCTGCACTCTTCAAATCATTGAAAGCACTAAGAAGGGCTCCGCCGATCACGTGCCCCAAGTCATTCATAACGTCGCGGAAGGGTTTGCAGTGCTCATAAGCCTCATAAAATATGGCAGCTAACGCCGTAACTGCCAACACGACCAGCATAATCGGGTTAGCGTCGCAGACCGCATCAAATAAGCCCATGGCACCTGTCGCTGCTTCTGTGGCGCCAACCTGAATCCACTGTGCAGCGGACTGTGCATCAGTAGCCGCTGTACTAGCGATTGTGCCAAGTGTCCCAGCTTCCCTCAGACTATTCAACGTCGTCATGATACCGACGACACTGGGAATAACCGTTAACGCAGACATTATCAAAGTACTGTTATAGTTTCTCTGCGCCTCTGAAACCCGTTCCTGATCAACTGACTGAGTTTGCTCTGCTAAAGCCAGTTTATTCTGTGCATCCTGTGCCTGCAAGCTTGTGGGACCATATTCTGCGACGGCTTTATTGTATGCTTGCTGAGCTAAAGTCACGGAGTTTGCAGCTTTCTCCTCAGTTAAGTTTGCCCTGGCAAGTGAAGTCTGGGCGTTCTCAATGTTGTTTACGCTCATATAGAGCATGGCGCCGCTCATGGCCATCGTGTTCATCTGCAGTGCATTTTTGCTAAAGCTGCTGCTTGAAGCCTCAGTCGCTTCTCCCGCCTGTTGGGTGCTGACTATAACTTGATTCATGCTTATCTGAGCTGAATCTGCCGCTTGATTGAAAGAATCCTGCAGCTGAACAGTATCAGCCTGAACAGTAGTCGTCATGCTGGTGACGCTGCCTGCAGTGCATTGCATGCTATCTGACACATCGGTGCTCATTGAGTCGGAAGCTTCGCTGACATTGCTGCTCATATCGGTAAAGTTGCTGCTGACCTCTTGGAAAACATCCGAAGCATCGTCAGTTGCAACAATGTCTATTTCTGCAGGAGCTCCACTCACAATTTAGCCTTCTGACAATTTTTTAAACCACACTGCTGATTGGATTAAAAATTCCAGTTGAAAATTCGTTAAGCTTGCCGCATACTCTAAAGTGTAGTGGTAGAGGTTGATGACGGCTGCGATCCGTTGGGCTTCGCTGCTCCAGTAGATCCAGTCATTGACCGCCTCACCATTCGCGGTAAAAAACCCTCATTAAGCAAAGCCTTCTCTAGGGCACGAACAAGGTCCCATGGGGCATCGCGCAGGTCCTTTTCTATTAAGTCTGGGTAGCATGGCTTCATCATCTTTAGAAGTGCCTGCAGTTCGAATTCGCGCTGATCATCCTTGTAAAATTTGGCTAAATCGCTCAGCTCGTTATGGGTTAGCAATACGAATTTGACCCATCCGGCGCCAGGCACATTCGCTTCTTGCGGAACCTTACTATTCTTAAGCAAGGTTACGCTGAAGTTTTTGAAACGCTCCTTCTGCTCAGCCTCGTACTCGTTGAATGCGGCTTTAAGTTTCTCGAAACCTTCACTATCAAATTTTTCTTCACTCATCAAATCACCTCATTAATAATTTCTAATTTTTGGATAAGAAAATTGAAAAAACAAAGAGAAGGAAAAGGTACTAGAAAGTGCTTGTGGCTACGCTTTGTGCTTCACCGCTGATGTCGTTTGCGATTGTGCCTTTCTGTCCGTTTTTCACACTGTAAGCTGTTAAGACAACGTTGCTCAAAGTGATTTTTGGTGTTCCGGATCCCGTAGAGGTTCCTTGTGGACCCCAAATAACCGTCACCAAAGTGCCGTTGAGAACATCTGTTAGTAGTGCTGCATAGTTTGCAGGGACATAAAGTGCTGAAGCTTTGAACGTGTAGGATTGGTTGCCGCTTGCCGTGAAAGCTGGCGATGGAGAGCCACCAGATGCGCAAACGTATTCCTTAATCATTTCTGCTTTGACATCCATAGTGAAGTCCGTGAGAAAACCGATTGCCGCTCCGCCCACCTGGACAACTGCATTCCGACTTAGAACTGGCGTAGTTGCTAAACTCATATTTTTCACCTCGATTACAATGGTTACTTAAAACCGTTAACCTTGAAGTAAATCTTTGATTTGCTGCTCAATCTCAGGTGCTAATTCGCTAAGATGTTGATTGACTGAGTTTGTTAGGAATAGCCGTGCAGACATTTTCTTTGTTCCAAACTCAACATAATATGCATAGGGCGCTGTAGCCTTTAGTTTAATTTGAAAATTGCTGGGTTGCTCGATTGCTATTGTACTTTTCAAATATCCAGTTCTAACGGGAACTAACGTGTTTGCCGTAGCCAAAATATCCTGAGCGACATTCATCATTGCCTGCCTGACAGCTTCCGGGTACTGCTCACAGAGGCATTCAAAGCAGCTGCTCAGCGCGTCGAAATTTGATAAATTGACCTGAATAGAAATGCTCGTACTTTTTCACCTTAGTGTCGGTCTAAGCTATTTTCGTTACCCTGTGCTCTACCAAAACCTGAGAGCCGTTTTTGTAAGTCACAACCCAAGTGCTAAATTTTGTCTTAAACTTTTGGTTTGCCGCCCTTTTTTGTTCTGCCATTTACTTCACCTGCCCACTAACTTGAAATGCTGAAGTAAACGGCGTCAACGTTGATCATAACGCGGGTCACTTCAGTTGCGTTACTGTGAATCGGCTCTCCGGTTACCACGTAGTTTGGGTCTTGCAAGTGAATAATACGAGTGACTTCAGCCTGCAATGCCTCCAAAGTGGATTCTGCAGTCGCTAAATCAGCTGTGCTTTGGCTTGCGTTAACAACAATTATGTCGACGACAAGTTTTTCAGTAACTAGATAGCATTCGCGGCTAAGGGCGTCAACTTGCTTGCTTGGGCTTGCGTTGTAGACGGCTACTTGCAAGGGTCCTTTTCCCTGAGTAATCCCAATTGCATCCATACGAGTCGTAGGCCACAAAATATTCGCAGCAGCCAACGGATTTGATAGGCTCCAATTTTCCTGCAGCGACTCAGAAACCGTTAAGGCTTGATTAGTCGACGTCTAAGTTTTCCTCCGTTTTCTATTACCGAAATAATAAAGAAGCCAACCTATCACGAAAAGCGCTATAGCAAGGGGGATAAGCAGAAGCCTCAGTTTTCGCTTTGCCATTCCTAACGCCACCGTCCCCTGTAATGTGGAACTTCATTTCCTAGGCGAGCTTGAGCGCTTACTGCTCCAGTTGAAAGATTCGCCATATTTCGGGTAAAACTGTCTTGGAAGCTTTGCACTGCACTTTCAAACGAGAATTTTCCAACCGTGCCCTTAGTTACAAATAAATCGCCCAGCTTGTAATCTGCCGCGCCCAACAGCATCCCGCCGCTCGCGGCAACTAAAACGGCCATGCATGCAAGGTCAAGTGCGGCTAACTTCGCAAACAGGTAACGCGGATCCGTCGATGCTACGCTGGGCGCAAAGCTGCCTATGAAAGTGTTCGCATAGTTAACGTATGCTTGGACGCTGTTGCTTGAAACAGAAAGACCGTAAACAAGATAATTGCTGTTTCCATCAGGTCCCGTCGCATTTAGAAAGCCAATAACTTCCTCTAGCGAAGTGAAAGCTGGATAAGTTGACATGAAAAGTCTCCGTGAATTGGTTAATTTGAAGCCGGCTTTACGGTTCCAGACTCAAAAGACTGGAGCAAACAAATAATCGTTTAACTGGTTGAGTAGCCCGTGGATTTGCATACGCAGAAGCCATTTGCCACGTAGGGTGTTTTGCGGTAGCTTGTGAACGGGATAATTTTGCGAAGCCGTTTCTGGATGTCGATGTCGGTTGTGATTTCTTGTTTGGTTACCATGAAACCCATGGGTGCGTAGTTGTTGTTTGGGTTTTGGCCGTCGCTGATGCCGTAAACTGTGCCTGCGGGAACAAGATTGCTGACGAGCAGTG
>Ga0187891_1000991_pt1 | contig 25787 bp, 9 predicted proteins | sample June2016WEW_21_4_FD_132990 | JGI IMG/M metagenome (GOLD analysis project Ga0187891, IMG submission 132990) | Peatland microbial communities from SPRUCE experiment site at the Marcell Experimental Forest, Minnesota, USA - June2016WEW_21_40 | ecosystem: Environmental > Terrestrial > Soil > Wetlands... | reverse complement strand
TCACCACGATGGTTCGTTGCATCTGCGGTGCTGCCGTGTAGTTCGAATTGCCGGTCTGGTTGGCGTCGATCACCAGCGTGCCCGCTCCTGTGACCGTCAGCATGTTGCCCGCGATCGTTCCAGTCCCCGTGCTGGTGGGGTCAACACTGAACGCCACCGTCTGGCCCGAAGTCGCAGTTGCCGATAGCGTGATGGGAGAGCCTCCGTAGATCACCGGCGAGGTCGGCTGGGTGAAGGAAATGGTTTGTGTCGCCTTGCCCACTGTGAAGCTCTGCAAGCTGCCCGTCACCGCCGAATAGTCCGTCGTAGCCGTGGCGCTGGCCGTCAGCGTGCAGGGACCCGTTCCAACAAAGCTCACTACGCCGCCCGACACCGCACAAACCCCCGTCGTGCTTGAGGCGACCGACTCAGTCGGGCTGCCGTTACCGGAGTAGAGGTACGCAGGCGTGAAGCTGCCGCCGAACACCGCGCTCGCCGGGATATTGCTAATGCTGATCGTCGCGGTCGCCGGCTGTATGGTCAACGTGCCGCTGACGAAAAGGAAAGAGTAATTGGCCGCAGCCAACGTGCCGGTCGATACCGTGATCGGGTAGTTGCCGGCATTGCTCCCTGTAGTAGCGGTCGTGGACAGCGCCGGCGTGCCGGTCACCGCCGAAGGCGAATCACCGTTCACAAGTGGGCTGGTAGTGTATGTCAACGCCGGAAGCGGCTGCCCGTACGCTACGCTAGGAGGGCTAACTGCCGTCACCGTAAGTACGGCCGGGTAAATGGAGAACGACTGGGACGCGGAAGCGGCGCTGTACGAGACGCTCCCCACGGCGCCTGCCGGCACCGACGCCGTGATTTTGCACGGGCCAACCCCGGTCGTGCTGCCGCTTGCTGTGCACGGCCCGGATGCCGTGAAGGCGACCGGGAGCCCGGAGGAGGATGACGCGCTCAATGAGAACGTGCTGCCATATTGCACATTCGGCAATTGCGGGAAGTTGATGGTTTGCGATTGCGTGTTGGAACCCTGAGGCAGGATTGTGAATGTTCCCGACACAGAATTGGCCGCGTTGTAGTAGGGGGGATTGCCCGGTTGCAACAGGTCCGTGCCCGGCTGCGATGCGGTGATGGTGCAGCTTCCCGTGCTGTTGAGAGCTACGGTGGCCGAGGAAACGCCGTTGCTGTCCGGAGGCGACTGGCTGGCAATGGAGCAGGATCCCGTCGCGCTGACTGCACTGAAGCTCACCTGCTGACCATTCGCGACGCCGTTCGACTCGGCAGTCGCGTAGACGGTGAGTGGCGAAGTTGAAATCGAGACGGAACTCGGCAGGGCGGGAGGGCCCAGGACGATCGTCTGGTTATTTGTAAGCACCGCCGGCGGCGAGGGTGCGCTTTGCCCCGGCGACGGATCGATTGGTACCGGGAGCAGGGTGGTCGATATTGTGTAGGCCACCTTGTGTGAAGTCAGATCCGGATTCGTGTCAGTAAATGTGGTCGCCGGTGGGTTTCCATTCTGCCCGCTGACGCTGCCAATCACAAACGGCGCATAGAGTTCAGAACCGCGAGAGATAGTGTAGGTGGCAACGACACCGAAAGTTGGCGCTGTCCAATTGACCACGACAGGCGCCCCCGGTGACGTCGAAATCGGCGTGTCGGTGGGTGAAGACGGAGGGCGAACGACTGAGTTGGCGGTGTTGTAATCCAACTCGTTGGTTGTGGCGCCGCCGCTGCCCAGCGTCACGGTACCGCCACTACCCAGCGCAATGGTGCCGCCACTGCCCAGCGCAACGGTCCCGCCGCTGCCCAGCGCGACGACGCCGCCGCTGCCCAACGTCACTGTTCCCCCGCTGCCCAGCGCCACCGTGCCGCCACTGCCCATGGTGATGGTGCCGCCGCTTCCCAGCGCAACAGTACCGCCGCTGCCCAGCGTGACCGTGCCGCCACTACCGAGGGTGATGGTCCCGCCACTGCTGTTGATGGTGTAACTGCCTCCTGGGGGAACCGTCACATTGCCGCCGCTGCCCAGGGCGATGGTGCCGCCGCTGCCGAGGGTGACAGTGCCTCCGCTGCCCAAAGCCACCGTGCCGCCGCTTCCGAGCGCAATGGTCCCCCCGCTGCTCAGTGTCACATTGCCGCCGCTGCCGAGGGCCACCGTGCCGCCACTGCCCAGCGCCACCGTGCCGCCGCTGCCCAGGGTCACGGTTCCGCCGCTGCCGAGAGACAGGTCGCCGCCACTGCCAAGCGTCACAGTTCCACCGCTACCCAGGGTCACAGTACCGCCGCTGCCGAGCGCGACCGTTCCACCACTGCCCAGCGCGATGGTGCCGCCGCTGCCGAGCGTGACCGTGCCGCCGCTACCGAGAGCGATGGTCCCGCCGCTGCCCAGCGCTATGGTGCCGCCACTGCCCAGCGTGACGGTGCCGCCGCTGCCGAGCGCGACAGTCCCGCCACTGCCCATCGCGATCGTGCCGCCGCTGCCGAGGGTCACCGTGCCGCCGCTGCCGAGTGCGACAGTGCCGCCGCTGCCCAGCGCGATGGTGCCGCCACTATCGGGAAGAGTGTAGCTGCCACCCGTTGAAGGAATGGTCACTGTCCCAGCGCTGCTGGTGATGGTGCCGCCGCTGCCGAGGGCGATGGTGCCACCGCTGCCGAGCGCAATGGTGCCGCCGCTGCCCAGCGTAATGGTGCCGCCGCTGCCCAGCGTGACGGTGCCGCCGCTGCCGAGGGCGATGGTGCCGCCGCTGCCCAGCGTGACGGTGCCGCCGGCCGGAGGTAGCGTCACTGTGGCTCCGTTGTTGAGCGTTACACTTCCGCCGCTGCCTGGCGTGATGGTGCTACCGCTGCCCACGGTCGCAGTTCCGCCGCTGCCCAGAGTCACAGTGCCGCCGCTGCCCAGGGCTACAGTGCCACCGGCTCCCAGAGTCACGCTTCCACCTGCGGCAACGTTCAAAGGAGCCGAGGAGGAGCCAAATGAAAGCACGCTGGCCAGGGATGCGAACTCGCCGCCGGTGGCGCCCACCTGGCGCAGGTCGATGTTGGCCACGTCGTTGTATCCGCGCAACGTCGTATACGGCACGCCATCGAAGGTAATGTTCTGGTCACTAGCCCACGCCGGAGCGATGGGCGCGATGGGCCCATTCACACGATAGCCCGTATCGCCGGTGAGCGGCGTGCCGTCGCAATGCGACGTGGCGGCGCTGGCTGTCGGGCTCGGTGCAATCGGGGTGTACCAGGCCGAAGTCGAGTACGTCGCGGGATTTCCGGAGGCGTCGGTAAGCTGAGCGACCGAGCCGAACGAACTGAAAGACAAAACCGTCGCGGGTGGTCCGCTCAACGGTTCGCCGTCAAGCTGTTGGTTGGAATAAACAACGGCTGCATTCGGTCCCACCCCATCGAGCTGGAACAGATAGTTCATCACGCTCTGATAATTCGGCTTGCAATTCACGTCGAAGGTCGGGAAGTAGCTGCCCGAGGGGCCGTCATAGTAGAGCCCGCCGTGAGTCAAGCCGAGCGTGTGGCCGATCTCATGGAATAACGTGCCTGCTATTACGTTGGCCCGCTTGCTCATGTCCTGGTTCGGCGCTGTCTCCCAAAGGCCCAGGGTGACGGCCGAATCGGAACCGCCCAAATCGGAGTAACCGGAGATGCTTGTGACCGTGCCGGAAGTAATCCCTATCACCGGTTCAGGCAATGTGGCGTTGGGGTAGCTCCAGTTGGGTACGCCAGGTGTTGACACGGTGATCGTCGACGAGTTGGCGCAGCCTGTCGTGTTGTACACCCCGTTCAGGTTGGGATTTCCAAGCAAGCCGGAAATCGTGATGCGGCTTGGGCAATAGTTAATCCCGGTGCCTCGGTCAGTGGTGACGATGGTGGTTACGCCGCTGACAACGTTGATCGACGTCAGGCTCCCGTAACGGCTGTTCCAGGCCGGGATCGCCAGAGAGTGACCAAAGAGAACGTAGTGATAGCTATCCTTCTGCCCATATGGGAAACGCGGGCTGCAATCGCCACCCGCCGCGCAGGAAGCAAGATTGCGCGGCCACAGCTTGGAGAATTCCAGGCTGTTTTTCCAGCCGATGACGCCCGGCTGGGTCGCTCCCGGCACGCTGGGGAACTGGCATAGTTGCGGCGGAGTGGTGGAAGTGTTATCCGTGCAGGTATCTTCGGGCACGGCATTTCCGATTTCGAGATGCAGCACGATTGGAGGCGTCATGTTGGCGAATGCCTGCTGGACCATGGCGAGCGGATCGTTGCCCTGCGCGTCAGGCGAGGGGAACAGATTCTCCTGGCTGGGATCGCACGAGCCATCGGACAGGACGGCGCCGCACATGTAATCGAGTTGAACGAACAGATCCTTTTCGCCGTGTAGCGCCCCCGGCAACGGCACCCACGATCCGGCCTTCACGTCGTAATAACCCGGCTGCCCGGCATAGAAATCGCCCGCCGCGGGACCGGCCTTCCAGACGTCCAGAATTCCGTCGTTGTCGCTATTGTTAACAGGCGTCGAGAGAATCGCCGCGGCATAGGCGTCGCCGGCATTCAGCGGCGCGCTGAATTGACTCGCATGCACAGGGAGCGCGACGGAACCGGAGCTGTTGTTCCAGCCACCGCCGGGCACGTCGAACAGGGCCGTATTCTCCCCCGCTCCCGCCGTGTCATAGAATCCCACCATGTTCTGAGTCGTAGAGATGGCCGGTATGGCCGAACCGTCATAAATCACGATCGACTTGAGCGGGAAGTTCGGCGACAACACGCGATAGATGACCACCAGGCTCGCGCCTTCGGTGAGCGGGAGCGCGGTTCCTCCGTCGGGCAGAGAGACAGTCGACGCGCCCGAAGCAAAGCGCACGCCATTCGCCCCTACCGGGAAGTAAGTATTCACGTCAGCGCGATACACGCGCAGCGTCCCGCTGAACGTACCGTCCGTATAAGGCAGGTCGCTCCCGATCTGCTGGCCGGTGATGGGATAGTTATCGAAGGTCCCACTGCCGCCCGAGGGCGACGGCGTATTTTCGAGCGTCTCCCAATACAGGAAAGCGTCAATGATGTCGGCGCCGTCAGGAACCCCCTGGCTCGCGCTTGGGCTGGCAGTGCTATCGGGGATGGTGATGGTCCCAGTGGCGATGCCGCCTATGCCGGTTCCTCGCAGTTGGACTCCAGCCGAGGCAAAGTCACCGGTGACGAAATAGTTGTTCTCAAAAGATAGCGGATTTGGCGTCGGCGGTGCCGCCTGGCCAGTTGAAACCAGCAGCCGGACCGCGGATCCGACACTGACTTGCGCTCCGGCGGCGGGGTTCGAGGCTGCGACACTGCCGGTCGGCACAACGTTGTTGGACGCGGTGCTCACGGTTCCCAGCGTCAAACCTGCACCCGTGATCGCTGCCGTCGCCGCCGCTTGCGTCAGCCCAACCACGTTGGGGACAGCCACGCCGACAGCTTGGCCGTTGATGCCGCCGTTGCCGCTGAGATTGACGGTCTGGAGCGAAACAAGAGAAGAAAGGTTCAGTGTGTTGTCGCTGAAAGCCGCCGTACCCGTCAGATAGCCGGTGGTCTGCGGCGTGAAGTTGAAGCTCTCAAAACAGCTCGCGCCCGGTATCAATGAAAATCCGCTGCCGCAAGTCGAGCTTCCATCGGCGCCGAAATTCGTGCCCAGGGTCAAGGCAAGCGAGCCTGTCAGCGTTTGGTTGCCGACGTTTTGAATCGAAACCAATTGCGGGCTGTCCGAACTTGTGCTGCTCACATTCGTAAGCGCAAAGCTAAGGGATGGAACCTGCGAGCGGTTCACCTCTACCGCACGGCTCTGTCCATTAACAGCGATGAAGACATCGCCCGCCCCATCCACCGCCAAGCCGGCGGGAACATTCAGTCCGGTTGTGGGTACTGTCGTCTGGACGCCGCTGGGTGAAACCTCCAGCACCACGTTGTTGATTTGATCCGTGATGAAGACATCGCCCGCTGCATCCACTGCCACGCCGTTGCCTGATCGCAATCCGCTTATCGGTACCGTGCTCTGAGCCCCGCCGGGTGTAACTTCCAGCACTCGCTCGTGTCCGGAATCCAGGAAGAAGAGGTCTCCCGCTCCATCCACCGCCGGATAGAAAGGACGGTTCACTCCGCTGGTGGGCACCGTCGTCTGGACCCCACTGGGCGTGACCTTTACCACCCGGTTGTTGTTTACATCCGTGATGAAGACATCGCCCGATCCATCCACCGCGACGCCAGTCGGGTAAGACAGACCGGTTGCGGGGACCGTCGTCTGGACGCCGCTGGGTGAAACCTCTACCACTCGGTTGTTGCCAGTATCCGCGAGGAAGACATCCCCCGCTCCATCCACAGCCACATCGTATGCGCCAGATAGGCCGCTCACGGGCACCGTGGACTGGACACCAGAGGGCGTAACCTTCACCACCCCTGCGTTATTCGAGATGAAGACATCGCCGGCTGCATCCACCGCCGCGCCCGATGCGCCAGCCAGTCCGGTGATCAAAGTGGTCTGCGTGCCTGGCCCGAACGCAATCGCCGGTCCCTGACCAACGCCGTAGATCGGCGTGGTCGCCACCAGATTGCCGCCGTTGTCGAAGAGGTGCACCGCACCCATGCGGAGTCCAGGCGCGAGCGGGGTGAAGGTGACGTTCACGGTGCAGGAACTGCCTGCGGCGATGATGCCAGTACATGTGCTGCCAGTGCCGAGCGAGAAGTCGAGACCGTTGATGCCTTGGGTGACGACCTGGGTCACGCCGATCGTCGTGGTCGCCGCGAGGTTGTAAGTCAGCGTGAGCGTACCGCTGCACGGCGCCGGAGTGGTTTGTCCCGACGGGCAAACGTTGACGTTGCCGAAATTCTGCTGCACAAAACTCGCGCTCGCATTCAGCACCGAGCTTACTGAGACGTTGCACGTCGGGCTCGTTCCCGAGGCCGCGCAGGCGCCGCCCCAGCCGAGGAATGTCGAGGTCCCAGTCGCATTCGCTGTCAGGGCCACTATGGTCCCGCTCGGATAGCTCCCCGAGCACGTTCCCGTAACATTTCCGTTGGCTTCGCTGCAGCTAATCTGTCCTAGATCGGTCACCGTCCCCGTACCAGTGCCCACTTCCGTCACAGTCAGTGTGTAGACCAGCGAGAAGTTCGCGACGACGGTTGAATTTGAGCCCAGCGAAAACGAGCAGCTGCCTGTGCCGCTACAAGTTCCTCCGCTCCAGCCCGTAAATTGCGAGCCGCCGGCCGGCGTCTCCGTGCACGTCACTGTGGTCCCTGGCGGATAGCTCCCCGTCGAACAGTTCGTGCCCGACAACGTGCCACTACCGCTGCCGGCAGTGCTTACAGCCAGCGTGTAGTTGGTCGACAGACCAACGCCGCTGAGAGCAACGGTTTGCGTAGCGGGAGTGGCGTTCAGAGCGTTGTCAGTAAAGACAGCTGTGCTGGTGAGCGGGTTGCCGGCACTCTGCGGCTCGAAGCTGATGCTTAGATTGCAGGCTTCGTCCGGCGTGAGCGCGAAGGTTGCGGGGCAATCGGCAGGAGTGCCCGGGCCAGCAACCTGGACGAAGTTGGGTCCGTTGACGGCCAGCCCGGGGCTAACGGCATCCAATGCCTGATTGCCGATGTTCTGAATAATGACCGATTGCGGACTGTCGCTGCTCGTGCTGCCCACATTCGTGGTGGCAAAGCTCAACGATGGCGGCTGTGAGCGGTTGACCTTGACGACTCGGCTGTTGTTAGCGTCGGCGATGAAGACATCGCCCGCTGCATCTATCGTCGCGCCGAACGATTCGATCCCGCTGGCCACCGTGCTCTGGCAGCTGCTGCTGGTGCAGCCGGCCGGAACCTCCACCACCTTTTCAAGCCCGGCATCCGCGACGAAGACATCGCCCGCTGCATCCACCGCCACGCTTTCCACTTCAGACCATCCGCTGCCCACCGTGGTTTGGCAGCCGCTGCTGGTGCAACCGGCCGGAATCTCCACCACTTCCTTGAGGCCGAAATCAGCGACGAACAAATCACCCGCTCCATCCACCGCCAAACCGACCGGATTTGAACTAGTCCCTGGGCTGTACACCACAGTCTGGGGGCCTTCATTGGCTGGAACCTCCGCGACTTCATGGCCGGTGAAATCGCCGATGAAGACATCGCCCGCTCCATCCACCGCCACTCCCAACTGGGCGGCCAGACCGCTGCCCACTATTTCTTGACAGCCGCTGCTGGTGCAGCCAGCCGGAACCTCCACCACCTCATTCAGGTTGTTATCCGCGATGAAGAGATCGCCCGCTCCATCCACCGCCAGACCCTGCGGGTAATTCAGGTTAAAGCCCACCGTAGTCGCAGTGCCATTCGCTGCAACCTTCACCACGCGATGGTTGCCGGTATCCGAGATGAAGACATTGCCCGCCGCGTCCACCGCCGCGCCTTTGGGCTGGTACAGAGAGTCGCTCCCGGTGTTTACCGTGGTCTGCGTGCCCGAGCTAAAGGCAATCGCCGGTCCCTGGCCAACGCCATAGATCGGATTGCTCGCCAGCTGGGTACCTGAGCTGTTGAAGAGTTGCACCGAACCCAAGCGCAATCCAGACGCTCGCGGGGCGAAGTTGACGTTCACCGTACAGGTGCTCCCTGCGGAGACGGTTCCGGTACAGGTGCTGCTGGTGCCGGGCGTGAAATCAAGGCTGGTTGTGCCTTGCGTTACGACTTGGGTCGTGCCAAAAGTAGTGGTCGTCGCGACGTTGTAGTTCAGCGCGAGAGTATTGCTGCACGGCGCCGGAGTGGTGTGTCCCGACGGGCATACGTTAACGTTGCCGAAATTCCCCGGAAGTCCCCATTCCCACGTGTCGTCGTCCTGGGACAATCCCGAGAACAATATCACCTGGCCGAGCGCCACATCGTAGGTCATGCCGTTTACAGCGAGACGCGCGGATGGGCTGTTTGCGGGACTTTCCTGATTCCAGTTGGTCCCGTTCCACACCCAGGTGTCATTCAAATAGCTGCCGTTGGACCCTCCGAACATGACCACCTGGCCCAGCGCAGCGTCATAGGCCATGCCTTGGGCATAACGTGCAGGGGGGCTGGTTACAGGGGATGCCTGAGTCCAGTTGGTACCATTCCAGATCCACGTGTCGGCAAGATAAGTCCCGTTAGAGTTTCCTCCGAACAAGACCACCTCGCCTTGCGCCGCATCGTAGACCATGCTGTTGTCCGCGCGCACGGAGGGGCTGATCGCTGGACTCTGCTGAATCCAATTCGTCCCGTTCCACACCCACGTGTCATTCAGATCGCTGCCGTTGGTCCCACCGAACAAGACCACCTGGCTGTGCGCCGCATCGTAGACCATGACCGCGCCGTTACGCGCGGAGGGGCTGGTCGTAGGGGACGCCTGAGTCCAATTGGTCCCGTTCCACAGCCATGTATCACCAAGATGATTGAGGCTGCTGTCCAAACCCCCGAACAAGACCACCTGCCCGTGCGCCGCATCGTAGACCATGGCGGGGTTGGAGCGCGCGGAGGGGCTGGTCGTAGGGGACGCCTGAGTCCAATTGGTTCCGTTCCAAAGCCACGTGTCGTTGGGCTCGTCGTTGCCGCTGAACAGAACCACCTGGTCGTGCGCCCCGTCGTAAGTAATGGCGGACAAGAAACGCCCGCCAGGGCTGGTCGCAGGCGATTGCTGATACCAATTCGGCGCCAGGGTCTGTGCCTGTGCCGGGACACAAACAGCGCCCAGCGGCATGAGCGCCGCTCCAAACGAGACAAGGCCTCGTGCCCACGCTAGACCCCGCCGCGAAGTTTCGAATAGAGATCTCAAGTTCCGGTCACCGGAACTCTTAGAAGAAAAGCACAGGCCTGCGAAACGCACACTGGAAGCCGAGCCAGCGGACTTCTTGATCATGTTCGAGATCTCCTGGGGAAGTATCGGAGCTGCTGGGGAATAACCCGTACTTGGGCCCTTTAAGCGCAAAGTTCCGCAAAGTGAATCACAGTCGTCTAAACCTAGTGGTCTGGACCCGACTGACTTAAGTCAAAATTCCGGAGTTGTTCCTTGTTCGTTAGGGAAGTGTTTGCCATCGTGGTCGCGGTTTGCAAGGCCAAATTGCGTGTCGACCAGGACAACGTCTCGGGAGCAAAACCCAACTAAGAGTTGAGAGCGTAGTGTAGCGCCTGGATGACCTTTTGAAAAGATGAAAGTTTTTTCAGCCGGAAGGCGCAATGTCTGTGGTAACCGGACCCGGTTACCGGCGCGACCTCAAGCGCGAAAAAAGGGGACGGGCTTCGGACCGTGCATCCAACCAATTTAAAGAATAAGGCTGAGTCGATTCACGGGAAGCTCGAGCGGGGCAGTGAATCCCGGCCAACGAGCCCGGTCAACGCGATCCTGCGTCGATCTGAAGCTGGTAGTCGGGGACGAGGCGGACGTCATTCAGCTTGCCAATCTGTCCATCCGGAGCGAATTGCGGCGGGTGCGGAAGCTCGAAGTAGACCGGCGCGTCGTTGCGCAGGGGGAGGATGCTCAACTCGAAGGTGCTGGGCCGGTCTGACTCGAGAAAGCGCCTGAGCCCGATGATCCACGGCTCTCCGTTGTAGAAGTTGTCGTCCAATAGCCGCCGGTTTGCGGAGAGGCGCGCCAAGTCGCCCTGGTAGTTGACTTCGAGGAAGAGCTCGCTGAGTCCGTTGAGGGCTCCTGCGGGAATTGTGATCTGCCACCTAGCCGCCTGCGGAAGATCGCCCGCGCCCGGTGCCTGCGCCACTCCACGAGGACGGTAGGGCAGAGGAGGGCCGAAGTTGACTGGCGGCCTGACCCCTGCGGCTTGCATGGGGCGGCAATCGATAGGGTCATCCCAAGCTGGCGCTTCAGCGGTGAAGGTGGCCGTCAGGCTGGTGACGGATGCCGCAGTCAACGGCACATCTGCTTCAAGCGCAGCGGAGGGCGGTGGTGTGACGGTAAAGTTGAATTGAGGCGTACCGCGGGAACGCAGCCAAATGCGCGCAGCCTGTGCGTCGGGATCGACAAGAAAGTCCTGATCCGTGATGAGGAGTTGATCGCGGCTGCCGAGGTGGACCTTCCAGGCATCTTCGGCCTCGTGAGCGCTCAACACCACCAGCCGAACAGAATTACCCTGGGATGAAACGAGATCGATCGAAGACTCGACGCCGGGCTGAATGCCGCTGACGTAGAGGGCGCCGGAGTCGCGGTTGATCTCTCCGCTTGAAGCCTTCACCGTGCGGATCGATTTCGTTTCGAAGGCGAATTCGGGCGGAATTCCGGGCATCGCCTCAAAGTAGATGGTGGCGGCTCCAGAGTCTTCGATTCGAGTAAACAATTGCGCAGTACTGTAGCGAATCGTGATGCCGTTGACGCGCAGGTTGAAGGGCCAGATGAAGTAAGCGCCCGAGGGCAGATCGACAGGACGGCGCGGCACAGCGAGCGTGCCGTGGGGCAGGCGGATGAGAAATTGCGCCGCCCGCCGTGCGGGCATGGAATAACCGCGCACGTAGTTATTGAAGAAGATGAATCCCGCGTCGCCGCTGGAGCGAACGGAGGCGCGAGGAACAGATAGATCGGCGGAGTTGCGAGGCAGCGACTCGGGAGCGTGCACCGTCATCGGGGCCAACTCCGCGCCGAAGTCGTTGAGGAAGTATTGCAAGACCTTGAGCTGGCGCAGAGATGTGCGCTCCTCGCCGAACTCGCCCAGCGGAGCCTGAAAGTCATAGGACTTGATGGGCAAGTCGTTAGGATAACCGGTCTCCTGCGACTCCTCGAGCGTGGAGAGCTTGCCGTCGGGATTCTCGCCTCCCTGAAACATGTAGGTGCCGTAGAGGTTCACGCCGGAGCCGAGCATGACAGGAACCATAGCCGCAATGTCGCCGGGCGCAATGACCGGGCGACGGTGGTACGTGTCCTCGATGCCGCCGCCGATCTCTGCCGTGAGGTATGGCAGTTGGTCGGGGCCGGATTTATTTGCGCCGGGTTCGCCCCGCGCGCTGTCAGTATTCACGTTGGCCGCGACGCGACTTTGAAATCGGAAGGCATAAACCTCGGCGGGAGGCAGCTTGGCGATGGAACTGTCCCACGGTGCGTCGGAATAGCCGCCGTAAACCGGAATGACGGCGCGGGGAGGCACGACGGCGTTGTCCCAGCCGGTGATGAGATAAAGCGGAACATCAAGACCGCTGGCGAGGGCGATTCTCTTCAGTTCGAGAATGTGTGCCTCGCCTGCGCCCGGCCCGCGCAAGGCGTATTCATTCTCAAGCTGAATGCCGATGACCGGTCCGCCGTCCTTCCAGAGCATGCCTTTGAGTTGCTCCCCGATCTGGCCGTACCAGGCGCGCACGCTGGCGAGATAGACGGGGTCGTTGACGCGCGTCGGGCCCTCGTTCAGGACCCAATCCGGCAAGCCGCCGTTGCGCACCTCGCCGTGATCCCACGGGCCGATGCGCGCCACCAAATACATTCGATGTTTGGCGCAGAGCTCGGCGAAGGCGCGCAGGTCGCGCTGCCCGCTCCAGTCGAAGTGGCCCTTGACCTCCTCGTGGTGAATCCAGATCACGTAGGTGGAGATGATGTCCACACCGGCGGCCTTCATCTTAAGGATTTCTTCTTCCCATTGCGCGCGCGGATAGCGGGAGAAGTGGAATTCGCCCATCACTGGAAGCCAGGGCTTTCCGTTGCGCGTGAGATAGCGGCTGTTCACGCCAAGCGTGACTCCGGAGGGGGTGGTCGCGGAGCCCTCGTCATAGCGCGCTGGCCCAGGCTCGCGATCGGGCTGGCTTGCGTCGATGCGGATCTGTGTGCCGCTCGTTTGCGCGCGCGATGGCGCGGCCGCAGAAGTGGCGGCGAGCAGAATGGCGCACGCAATAAGCAACTCTTTTGACGCGAAGAACCGGAAGCCCTTCGAGATGAATCGTATATAGGAAGACATTGCGATCGGCTCCGTGCCTGCCCGTCTTTTCAAGCGTGGCTTTGGTCCATCGCCCTCAAGAAAGACCACTTTATTCCCAACCGCCGTTCTTTGAATCCGCCGAAAGTCGGATCATGGGCAGATTTCCGGGCGATTTCATCTCTCCGGCGGAGGTCGCTTCACGGTATACTGAGCGCCGCTATGCAAAGAGCACGCGCGTTTGCGGCCTGGCTCTTTATGGGCGCGACGGGTTGTGGCCTGGCGCAGTCCGGCGCACCTGCCGGATACACGCACCATGTGTGGCAGGCTTCCGACGGGCTGCCGGAGCAAACGGTGCAGGCCTTTGCCCAAACTCCTGACAGTTTTCTCTGGATCGGCACAAGCGGCGGGCTGGTGCGTTTTGATGGAGTCCATTTCACGGTCTTCGACCGGCAAAATGCTCCTGCGCTGCATGAGAATAGCGTCTTCTGCCTGATGGTCGCCCGCGATGGCGCTCTTTGGATTGGGACCGAGGGCGGCGGGCTGGCCCGGTACGCTCATGGCGACTTTCGTTCCTGGACCGCGCGCGACGGCCTCAGCAACGACTTTGTGCGGACGCTGGCCGAGGACGCGCAGGGCAACATCTGGGCGGGCACGGATAACGGTCTACTGCGGCTGGAGGGCGACAGATTTGTGCGCATCGACGGCACAGGAAACGTGCCCACGCTGGCCGTGCACGCCATTTTCCTCGATCGCAACGGCAATTTGTGGGTAGGCGGTTCGAAGCTGCTTCGCTTAAGCGGCAAGAACGTTACCGAATACACGATGCGCGGAGAGGCCAGCCAAAACCGCGTGAAATCGATCGTGCAGACTCAGGATGGAACGATCTGGGTGGGCACGGTGTCGGGGCTCGACCGCATGGCTCCAAACCAGAAGGGATTCGATCGCGTCAGTGGAATTACCGGGACAGTGCGTATCCTGCGCCAAACTGCGGATGGCGTGCTTTGGATCGGAACCATCGGGCAGGGAGCCTTCAAGTACCGGGCGGGAAGCCTGACGCAAATCACCGCTCCCGACTCGTTGCCCAGCAACACAGTGTTGAATTTGTTTGAGGATGACGAAAGAAATCTCTGGATCGGCACACAGTCGGGAATGTTGCGGCTCACGCAGGCGCACGTGAGCATCGTTCCATTGCCGAAGGCTAACGACTCCGACTTCGGGACCATTTACCAGGACCGCGACGGCAGTTTCTGGATCGGCTCTACGCTGTTGTTCCAGATGAAGGACGGCGCGGTGAAGCCTGAAGTTCTGCCAGGCATGAGCAGCGTGCATGTGCGCAACGTCTACCGCGACCGCTCGGGCGCGTTGTGGGTGGGAACCGATGGCGACGGCGTTTACCGGCTCGCGGAAGGCCGCGCCGCGCATTTGACCACGCTGAACGGCTTGTCGAACAACTTTGTCCGCGCCATGACGCAGGACCGCGACGGAAGCATGTGGGTAGCGGCCGATGAAGGCCTGAATCACATTCTTTGGAAAGACGCACGCCCGAGTATTGTCAGCTATCAGATGCGCGACGGGCTTGCCTACTTCAGCACCCGCGCCCTGCTCGAGGATCACAACGGCGACTTATGGATCGGTACCGATCGCGGCGTGAGCCACATGCACAACGGCGCATTCCTGAGCGATGCCGCAACGACCGCCCTCGCCCAGATGAAGATCTGGACAATCCACGAGGACCTGGACGGCGGTCTCTGGTTCGGCACGCGCAACAACGGACTGTTCCGCTACCGCGACGGAAAGCTGGCGCAATTCTCGGTCGCGGACGGTTTGCCTGGCAATGCCATCTATCAGATTCTCGAGGATGGCGCCGGACACCTTTGGCTGAGCGGGCCGAACGGCGTTGCGCAGGTTAACCGGCACGAGCTGGATGATCAAGCCGGCTCGTTCCCGCGCCATCTCGCACTTACGTTCTACTCGGTCACCGACGTGGCGGCCAACACCGAGATCTACGGCGGCACGCAGTCCTCCGGCAGCATCACTGCGGCTGGCGATGTTTGGTTCCCGAGCAACCTAGGCCCCATCCATATTGTTCCCCAGCAGCGCCAGCCGCTGCTGCCGCCACCACTGCTTATTGAGACAGTTCTTGCCGATGGACAAGCGGTGGCGATGACTGGCCCGGTCGTGCTGCGCGCAGGCAATGGCCGCCTGGAATTCGACTTTTCGCCTATCCGGCTCGGATCCCAGGACGGACTGCGCTTCCGTTATATGCTTGAGGGCTTTGAAAAGAATTGGAGTGCGCCGACATCGGCGCGAACGGCTGACTACACCAACTTGGCTGCGGGGCACTACCGCTTCCGCGTCGAGACCTTCGAGGTGAGCAATCCAGGCGCGGTCAGCGAAGCCTCGATCGCGATCGTGCAGCGGCCGTTTTTCTATCGCACGTGGTGGTTCATCGCAGCTTGCATGGCGCTGATTGCGCTCGTGGTTTATGGCAGCTATCAATACCGGCTGCGGCAGGTGCAGGGCCGGTTCGAAGCGGTTCTGGAGGAGCGCAGCCGCCTGGCGCGCGAGATGCACGACACCGTCATTCAGGGGTGCACGGGAGTCTCCGCGCTGCTGGAAGCCCTTTCAATGAACGACGTGAATGACGGCGCGGAGACCGGCCTGATGGACGTTGCGCGGCTTCAGTTGCGCTCGACGATCGATGAAGCGCGCGAGGCCATCTGGAATCTCCGCCAGGAGAGCGATGCCGGCAGCCTTGGCGAAAAGCTGGCAAGCATGACCCGGCAGGTCGGCAGCGAGTTTCAGGTACCGGTAGCGTGGTCGATGAGCGGAACGCCCTTCACGGTAACGGAACCCGTGGTGCACGATTTGCTGATGGTGGCCCGCGAGGCCGTCTACAACGCAATGCTGCATGGGAATCCGGAACACGTGGGTGTGGCGCTCACTTACGAGGATCACGAGCTGGTCCTCGATTTGGACGATGACGGCTGCGGATTCGATCCCCAGCAGGTGGAGAGCGGGAACGGCCATCACTTCGGGCTCAAGGGGATGAGGGAGAGAATCGAACGCTCGGGCGGGAAGTTCCGCCTAACCAGCGCACCGGGGAAGGGCGTGCACATCGAAGTGCATCTCCGGCGCGATCATTAGCCCAGCTAACCGCGGGCTCTCAACGACCATCGCGACGAAACCCCGGCGGAGGGGGCGCATTTTTTCTCGGGGCCCGGAAAGCCGCTCAAGTCGCACGAAATGTTCGATTTTGTGCGACCTCGACCCCGCGAAAGGTTCAAAGATCCCTGAACAAAACCCCTCAAAGGTTCAAGGATTCTTTCCCGAATCGTCGAGTGATGGCCAGGAGAATTACCCGAAATCGGGGCAAAGGTTCAATGGAAATTGAACAAATCGGGGGTAAAGGTCGAAGAGAATTCCCCGGATAGCGTGTTTGCGCACACGAAGCCGGCCTTCGCCGCGCCTTATGGGGCCTTCGGTGCGCGTTGTTAAGCGGTAATGTGAACGAAGGCCCGGACCTAAAGGCCGCTCGTTGAGGCTCCTGCCGCTCGGCCCGCCGTCCCCGCCATTCTTGTCAAGCTATAAAATCTCCAAGTCCCTGATTCTCCGCATCTTCCTTTTGCCGATAATTAAGCCGCCTTGGCGCATACTCGTTCCATGATCGACGTTCAACAAATGACCCGAGGCCGCCGCGAGGCTGTCGCCAACCGAATCGGCCTGCCGGGCATGCCATTTGCGGCGCTAACCATGCTCGTTCCGCCAGCTCCGCTCGCCCGCTGCCTTGTTGACCAAAGAGTCAACAATTCGCCACAAATTCGCCCGCAAACCCCTGAAAATGACCCCTAACTCTTTTAGATGGACGACATTGAGATACCAAACAGTTTAGAATCAATGGTTTACGGCGGTAATAATATACTTGACTAATGACGAATTCTGCGCTATCGTTGTAAATGTTATGGCAAACCAAGTCAAAACCCTTTCAGATGCAATCAGATACTTCTCTGACGAGCAGACCTGTATCGACACCGTAGCCTTCATGCGCTGGCCTACTGGACCTGAGTGCCCCGCCTGTCTCTCGCCCAAGGATCGCCAGCACTGGCTCAAGAACCAGCGCCGCTGGCAATGCCGTGAGTGCGGGCGCCAATACTCGGTCAAGCTGAATACCATCTTCGAGGATTCGGCCATTCCCCTCACCAAGTGGCTCCCCGCGATGTGGCTTCTGGCGAACTGCAAGAACGGCATTTCGAGCTACGAGATCGCCCGTGACATTGGCGTGACTCAAAAGTCGGCTTGGTTCATGCTGCATCGGATTCGTGAAGCGATGAAGAATCGGTCGATCAAAAAGCTCGGACCCTCCGGCAAGCCGGTCGAAGTCGATGAATGCTTCGTCGGCGGCAAGATGAAGAACATGCACGCCAGCAAACGGAACAAGCTGCAACTGGCGGAGCGGGGCGATTCTAAAACCGCCGTTCTCGGAATGCTCGACCGCTATGCACGCGAAGTCCGCGTCAAGGTGATTCCCGATGTAACTAGGGCAACCCTGCATGCCGAAATTCTCAAGCAGATCGTTCCCGTGGGCACCATCTACACCGACCAGCACTCAGGCTACGACGGACTCAGAGCGAAGGCGTTCATCCACAAGACCGTGAATCACCTTGAGGAGTACGTTCGCAAGGACGTTCACACTCAGGGCATTGAGAACTTCTGGTCTCTCCTGAAACGGTCCCTCAATGGCACCTATGTGGCCGTAGAACCCTTCCACCTTGAGAGGTACGCGGATGAGCAGGCATTTCGCTACAACAACCGCAGGGACAAGACTGACGCGGATCGCTTCGCGCTGGCAGTATCGCAGATTTCAGGGAAAAGACTGACTTACGCAGAACTGACCGGCAAGGTGGGAGAAACGCCGTTCTAGGCTCGGCTGGATGACTCGCCAGAGACGCGGGAAGCGGATTTAGGCGTTCGCTTCTCGCGTTTGTCCTCTTCGATGCGCCTGTTTATCTCCGCCTTCGGAACCGTCAGAACTTGGCCTAGAAGATTCTCGAAAGCCTTGTATTCGGGAGACGCGGGTTTCGTCTTCATGGCGTTATCATAGCGCAAATCAACGAAGGAGCAACCGATGAGAACGGCAGCTGACCTCATCAAGGATTTAGAGCAGCTAGGAGAAGCCACAGTAAGAACCAAATTCCTTAGTGGCGACTATAGACATCCTGAAACTTCTGAACTAGTTCGGGATTGGCTGGCCTCTAAAGAAGCTGTGCGAGAAGAAGCGCGCGCAGAGGAGAGTTTAGCCAACTCCCGTAAGGCTTTGCGTATCTCTATATGGGCAATCAGAATCGCAATTATCGCTATGGTGTTAAGCCCCGTAGTCGCAATTATTATTGCGTGGTGGCAAAGTAAATGGTAAACAAGTTGCATTTCGACACACTCCATGCGATGATTCGCTTGGATGTACCAAATTCACCAAAACAAAAGCCCTGCCGCGAGCGGGGCTTTTCTCTTAGTTCTTAAATCCTGTTTTCGGATTGATTCCCTTCTTCTCGCAGAGATTGACTAGCATCGCAGTATTAGGCGATGTGTGCCTTTTCGGAATGGTTCTGAGAATGAAGTCAAAGGACTTCCTCACCGTCATTTGATCTTGATATTTGTTTCTGTCAACCAGCGCGTGATATTGCTCCCACGCATACTGGTCCGCCGCCTGAAGACCAGGAAAATCTGCCTTCTTCCTGTAGATTGGCGGGTCTTTACCCTCGTCAATCATAAGTTCGGTGAGCTTTCCCTGCTCGAAATCTCCGCTCTCGAAAATGCACTCTACAGGATCATGAACGGCGAAATACTCCGCCCATTGCCGGATTCTCTCAAAACACATCTGCGCCCCCAGCGCATACGGCGGAACGACTTCACGCAAGTCGAGAACACTGCTGACATTGTCATAAATTGCCATGTTGATGATGCACGAAAATCCACAGTGTACTGTATGGGCAACAAGTTGAGAGAGCACCCTGATGAACTCTTCAGATCTCTGCGGGTTCTTAGCAAGCTCCACGTAATCGGCGCGAGCGTTCTTTTGATGCTCGTAGCCGGGTCGAGAATTGGCTGCCGCAAAGTCGGCCATATGAAAGGGAAGGTTTACAGAGTAGTCGTGATGAGCCTTCTCCCACACCTCGCCAAACCATCTCCATTGCCCGTAGTTCGCGAGGTATCCCGCCACAACAACATAAGGCTGGTTGATTGCGTTCCCGGATGCGTCGAAATAGGCAGTGAATAGGGCCATAAGGCGGGTGCGCGGCTCATCCTCTCCCACAAAGATAGCTGCTGCCAGCCGGTCAAGAGCGGTATGAATGGGTTTTAGGAGCAGATCGCGGGCGAGTACAGACGGCGCGGTAGCCAAGAGTTTTCACTTTCTCACCCCCGGCACTTAACTCTTGACTAACGACGCCGCCCTGTCACGGCTGATTCAGTTTCGCTTTGTTTACGTCGTTAGTCAAGTATGTTATTGCCTTTACGGCGAGTAGTCGGAGGTACAAGTGACTGAAAACAAACCCCTTAACCCCAAAACGGGGTGGGGGGGTATGGGGATGTACCGAACAGTAAACACCCCGCCAGCTACCAGCTGCCGGCCGCGTTCCACGGTCCGCGTTCCACGGTCCACGATCCACGGTCCACGATCCACGGTCCACGGCTTTTACGCCTCGAGCGTGACGAACTTCGCATTCTTTTGCGCCTTGAGCACTAGTTCCGCGGCAAGCAGCGCTTCTTCCGGGTTCTGCGCTGTGTGCGTGCGGTTCACAATGTCGGACACAAACTGCGGGCCAAACGGCAGCGGCATGGCGCTGCAGTCGATATACCACGCCTGCTTGCTGTCTACCACGAACAGGTTGTTGCCCAGATGGCTGACGCCGACGTTGGTGTACTTGCGCACTTCCATGTAGCCGTCGGTGCCGAGAATGAACAGCCTGCCGTCGCCCCAGGTTCCAAGGCCGTCGGGCGTGAACCAGTCGAGGCGCACATAACCGAATCCGCGGTTGCCGCGCAGTACCATGTCGCCGAAGTCCTGGAAGCGCGGGTGCTTGGGATGGCGCACATTCGCGATTTGCGATTCGACAACTTCAGCCTCTGTCGACCCTGTGTAGAACAAAAACTGATCCACCTGATGCGAGCCGATGTCGCACAGGATTCCGCCATACTGATCCGGGTTCCAGAACCATTCGGGCCGCGGATTTGCGCCGCCTGCATCACCGTTGCCGCCCTGGGAAATCTGGTGCGGCGCAATGTTGATGGTCTGGATCACTTTGCCGATCGCGCCCTGACGAACGAGATCGCCCGCATAGACGGCTGCCTTCACTTCGAGCAGCTCGCTGTACATGATCGCGTAGATGCGCTTAGTTTCGGCGACAGTTTTGCGCATCTCGGCCAGTTGCTCGAGCGTGGTAAGCCCAGGCTTGTCGGAGAGGAAGTCCTTGCCGCGCTTCATGGCGCGGATGGCAATCCCCGCGCGCTCGCTGGCGATCTGCGATGTAAGAACTAGCTGCACCGAGGGATCGTCGAGGATTTCGTCCTGCGTGGCAACGATCTTCACATCGGGAAACCGCTTCCGAAAGGCCGCGAGCTTATCCGCCTCGCCGCCCCATGCAGCCACCAACTCACCGCCGCCACGCTGGACGGCGCCGATCATGCCGTAGATATGGTCGTGACTCATGCCGCACACGGCAAACTTGATGTGATACCTTGGCGCGGCTTCGGATTGGCTGGGGGACTGCGCGGGCGCAACCGCGTCTTCCACAATGGGCGCCGATCCGCCTCCCAAAGCCATTGCACTCTCCGGCAGTCCGGCCATCATTGCCGCGGACCCCAGTGATCCCACCAGTCCCGCCTGCTTCAAAAACTCGCGTCGCTGCGTCAAACTCGTTGTCATCTCTCCTCCACGTTTCTTCAGCTGGCTTGCACGGCCCCTATGCGGCTTGCGCCGGCCTCGCAGCCCGAAGCGTTCCGCAATTTGGACTCCATGCACGCGTCGCTCCGCTTGCGCTCATTGATCATAGCTGCCCTAAGGGGTGAGAGTGAATTGCTGAAGACGGCGCCGGCCCCGCGGGCTAACATAATCTGTTCTGACGCCGCTCGGACGAATTCCACGAGGAGAACAAATGACACGATACGGAAGGGTAATCGGCCTCAAGCCCGAAGCCGAACAAAAGTACAGGGAACATCACGCCGAAGTCTGGCCCGGCGTGCTGAGCACGATCCGCGCCTGCAATATCCACAACTACTCTATCTATCTGCACAATCACACGCTGTTCAGCTACTTCGAGTACCACGGCACCGACTTCGCGGCCGACATGGCACGCATGGCAGCCGACAAGACGACGCAGGAGTGGTGGGCCATCATGGAGCCGATGCAGAATCCGCTGCCCGATCGGAAAGAGGGAGAGTGGTGGACCACGATTGAGGAGGTCTTTCACGTGGACTGAGCACTGTCACGGGATGCCCGTCGTCGCGCGCTTCGCGCGCTTCTTTGCGACAATGGAATCTCATGCTCTCGCTCCAACATGCCGGCAAGCGGTTCGGGCCGCGTGTCCTGTTTCTCGAGGCCGACTGGCTGATCCGCAACGACGAGAAGACCGCGCTCGTAGGCGCCAACGGCGCGGGCAAATCCACGCTGATGAAGGTCCTCTGCGGCCTGGAAACGCTGGACTACGGCTCACTCGAGCAGACGCGTGGCATCAGCATCGGCTACCTGCCGCAGGAGGGGTTGCGGCTCGTCGGCCGATCTGTTTTCGAGGAGTGCCTGACTGTCTTCGACCAGCTACACGAGATGCAGCACGAGATCGAGCGGTTGGCCGGGCAGATGGGGGAGCTCGATCACGAAGGCTCTGAGTACCAATCCGCGGCCGAGCGTTATTCGCTGCTGCAGGATCGCTATCACGCACTCGACGGCTACGCTCTCGATGCGCAAGTGGGCAGCGTGCTCACCGGCCTTGGATTCGGCAAGGAAGATTGGGCGCGGCAGACGGATGAGTTCAGCGGCGGATGGCAGATGCGCATTGCGCTGGCCAAGCTCCTGCTCGCCAAGCCTAATCTTCTGCTTTTGGATGAGCCCACAAATCATTTGGATCTTGAAACACGCAACTGGCTCGAGGACTATCTCAGGAACTACCCGTTCGGCTACATCCTCATTTCGCATGACCGCTATTTTCTCGACGTCACCATCGACCGTACCGTGGAGATCTGGAACAAGCGCCTGACCATCTATCAAGGGAATTACACAGAATATCTGAAGCAGAAGGACGAACGGCGCGAGCAGCTTATGGCCGCATATCGCAGCCAGAAGGAGCGCATCGAGCACCTTGAGGCATTCATCAATCGGTTCAGGTATCAGGCCACCAAGGCCAGGCAGGTGCAGTCGCGCATCAAGGAGCTCGAAAAGATCGAGCGCATTGAAGTACCTGAAAATGAGGCGGTCATTCACTTCAAGTTTCCCCAGCCGCCGCCGTCGGGCCGCATCGTGGCTGAAGCCAAGGGGCTTGCGAAGAGCTACGGGCCAAAGCATGTATTCGACGGTGCGCGCTTCAACCTCTCGCGCGGCGATCGTGTCGCGCTGGTGGGCGTGAACGGCGCGGGCAAATCCACGCTGATCAAGTTGCTCACCGGCGAGGAGGCGCCCACCGCGGGCTCGATCCGTCTCGGCCACAACGTCATCGCCGAGTACTTTGCGCAGGATCAGTACAAAGTTCTCGACCCTGAGGCGAGAATGCTCGACGACATGAACCGCGCCGCCCGGCGCGTGCCGGAGGTGGAGCTGCGCTCGCTGCTGGGTTGCTTTCTCTTTTCCGGCGACGACGTCTTCAAACCGTTGGGCGTGCTCTCGGGGGGCGAGCGCAACCGCTACGCGCTCGCGCGGATTCTTGTATCGCCGGCGAATTTCCTGCTGCTCGACGAGCCGACCAACCACCTGGACATACGCGCCAAGGACGTGCTGCTTGAAGCGCTCGCGGGCTACAGCGGGACGGTGATTTTCGTTTCCCACGACCGCTACTTCATCGATCGCCTGGCCACGCGCGTGCTCGAAATCGAAGGCGGCGCGGTGACAGCGTACGAGGGCGACTATGAAGACTATCTTCGGCGCAAAGCTGCGCTGGCTGCGCCTGTGCCCGCTCAGTCGCCGTCCCCGCAACACGAAAAACCTGCGCCGATTGGAACCACGATCGTCATTGAGGGCGGCTTCGAGGAATTCGACGGCGCGACCTCGTCACCGGCCCCACGGAGTCGCCGCCTGAATCCGATCAAGCAGAAGCAGATGGTGGAGCGATGCGCCTTTCTCGAAGAGGAGATCCCGCGCATTGAGAGCGCCATTGCGCATAGCGAAGAGCAATTGGCTTTTTACGTTTCCGCCGCCGAAACCCAGCGTCTCACTGTGCTCGCCGCGGAACTCCGTGCGCAACTCGCCGCGCTCACCGCTGAGTGGGAGGAGCTGACGGCGCAGTTGGAAGGCCAGACGACCTGATCCCAGGTCGATCCCCGAATCCCGTCGTGCATAATCGAAATACGATGGCTCTTTTGTGGAATCCCGAGAGCTGGTCGCAACGGCTGGCCGAGCTGGAGGCGCAGACCGGCGACCTGAAAGAGGCTCCGCTGCGTCGCGACGTGCGTTCGCTGGGCACGCTGCTGGGCGTGGTGCTGCGCGAGCAGGCCGGCGACGAGCTTTTCGCGCAGGTCGAGGCGCTGCGGCAGGGTACCATCCGCCGCCGCGACGCCGACGCGCACGGCAATGCCGAACAGGCCGCCCGCCACGCATCGGCCGCGATGGAGCTGGTGCACTCCCTACCCGTCGAGCGCGCCGTCCTGCTCACGAGAGCCTTTGCGTTCTACTTCGAGCTCATCAACCTAGCTGAGACCAACCATCGCAAGCGCCGCCGCGTTGCACTGCGCCTGAGCGGCCAGGCCGGCCGCCAGCGCGGCTCGCTGGAGGGCACATTCAGCGAGATGCTGCGCGTGGACATCGGCGGCGAGGAAGCGCTGAATTGGCTGCGCCGCGTGCTCATCGTGCCCGTGTTTACAGCGCACCCCACTGAGGCGGCCCGGCGCACGGTGATGTTCAAGCGCCGACGGATTGGCGAATTCCTCGAAGCGCTCGACCGTATTCCGCTGCCCGAGCAGGACATGGCGCGGCTCGAGGAACTCGTGCTGGCTGAGATCACCGGGTTGTGGCAGACCGACGAGGTGCGCTCGCGCCGGCCTACCGTCTACGACGAAGTCAAGATGGGCCTCGACTACTACGACGTCTCAATCTTCGAGACCCTACCCGAGCTCTACCGCGAGATCTCCGCAGCCTTCAGCGCGGCGTATGGCCTCGAGATCGAGCCGCTGGAGCTGCCGCTGGTCCTGCGTTTCGGTTCGTGGATCGGCGGCGACCGCGATGGCAATCCTTTTGTTACGCCCGACGTGACGCGTGCCGCTCTGCAGCTTGCGCGCGGGCACTTGCTGCTTTACTACCAGCGCCGGCTCGACGGGATCATCGACCTGCTGACCACGAGCGCGCAGCAGCGGCCGGTGAGCGATGCGCTGCTCGAGCGCCTGCGCGCCTACGTGGCCCAGGTGCACACGCCGGAGGCGCAGGTCTTCGGCTCGCAATACGAATTCGAGTATTACCGCCGCTTTGTCATCTGCCTCAAGGCGCGCATCCAGCGCACTCTGGAGCGGGCAGGCGAAATGCCGGGCATTGGCGGAGTGATGCCCGTGATGCCCTACACCCTGGCGCGCACACAGGACAAACTCATTCAGGCGCTGCCGGCTTACTGCTCAGTTCAGGACTTTATCGACGACCTGGAGACACTGCGCGCATCGCTGGCCGCGAATGGAGGCATTCGCATTGCGCGCACGCTTATTGACCCGCTCATCCTGCAGGTGCGCACCTTTGGACTGCATCTGCATACGCTGGATATTCGCCAGCACGCGCGCGTTCACGCCGCTGCGTTGCGCGAGGCTATCAGCGACACCATCGCGCCAGCGCTGCAAAGCGGGCTCTCTCAGGAAACGGCGAACGTTCTGGAGACGTTTCGTGTAGTGGCCGAGGTGAAGGGAGGATGCTCGCCGGAGGCGATTCGCCAGTACGTGATCAGCGGCGCATCGTCGGTTGAGGATGTGCTTGCAGTGATTCGCCTGGCGCGACTGGGTGGCGTGACGGTGGAGGGCGCGGGCGAAGAGCCCGGCTGCGATCCTGGTCTGATGCCGGTGCCGCTTTTTGAGTCCATAGACGATCTGCGCAACGCGCCTTCAATCTGCCGCGAGCTTTGGAGCCGGCTCGATTACCGCCGGCTGCTGGAGTCGTGGGGTAACTGGCAGGAGATCATGCTTGGCTACTCCGACTCGAACAAAGACGGCGGCATGCTGACCTCGACGTGGGAGATCTTCCGCGCGCATCGCGATCTGCACGTGGTGGCGCGCGAGGCGGGGCTCAAGCTGCGGATCTTTCATGGGCGCGGAGGCACGGTTGGCCGAGGCGGAGGGCCTACCCATCGCGCCATCTTTGCCCAACCCTTTGACGCGTTCGACGGCCAGTTGCGCATCACCGAACAGGGCGAGGTGCTCAACTTCAAATATGCCGACGAAGTGCTGGCTGAGCGCAACCTCGAGCTGATGATCGCCGCCTCGCTCGATGCGCTGGCCCGGCCTAACGCGCGCGACCCCGAGGGCCACTTCACCGGCGTGCTCAAGCCGGAGTGGGAGGCCGCGTTCGATGAGCTTTCGAGCCTGGGCTTCGACTTCTACCGCGAGCACATTCTTGACGACCCGGGCGTGATTACGTATTTCGAACAGAGCACGCCCGTCGGCGAGCTGGAGAACGCCAAGATTGGTTCGCGCCCCGCGCGCCGCAGCGATTCACCCAAGCTTTCCGATCTCCGCGCCATTCCCTGGGTCTTCGGCTGGACGCAATCGCGGCTGCTG
>Ga0187891_1000985_pt1 | contig 25903 bp, 23 predicted proteins | sample June2016WEW_21_4_FD_132990 | JGI IMG/M metagenome (GOLD analysis project Ga0187891, IMG submission 132990) | Peatland microbial communities from SPRUCE experiment site at the Marcell Experimental Forest, Minnesota, USA - June2016WEW_21_40 | ecosystem: Environmental > Terrestrial > Soil >... | reverse complement strand
GAAGCCTCCTGTGCTGGTGGTTACGTAGCCGCGTAGGGCGCCCAACACGGGTGAGGTGCTGTTGCCGGGGGCGACTCCGTTTATGGCGAGTCCAAGAATCCTATTTGCAGTTATTGGGTATTCTGAGTACGTGGTGACAAATTCGATTAAGATGTTGTTGTATTGCACGTCTTTGAATTGGTTCACTTTTACCCAGGCTTCAAGGGTGATGTCGCCGGGAATAGTTAAGCTGGGTGAGGCTGGGACGTACGCGTATGAGCTTCCAGTAAAGTTTAATGCTTCGCCGAATTTGCCTTCAACTAACTGAGGGGTATAGGTATAGTTCGCGGAACCAGAAGGTAATCCGAAAGCCTCCAGTTCTGCCGGAGGTAGCAGGTTACCAACGAAGCTTAAAACTGCCGGGTTATTTCCCGTCGCGTCGGGTGTAACATCGTTGGGCTCCACGCTGCCAAAACTCCACGAAGCAGCAACATGGCTGGAGCCGACAGTTGGCGGAGTTTCTTCCGCTGGGCTGAGGGCGTTTGAGACGTCAAAAAGCGTCATAAGCGGGTAGTTGTCAGTGTTGTTGGGGCAGATTGTGTAGGGTAGATTCATTATTCCAGAATTTCCTATCTCCGTTGCGTTAGGGTAGAGCGTTTTGTAATCGCTCCAGTAATTTCCTCCCACAGGATAACCTGCATCCCAAGTTTGGATGTCGAAGGGCGAGACAGAATACGCGTTTTTCTGGTTGTCTACGAGGTCGTTGTGGAATATGGTGTTGTTGCTGGATAAGCCGAAACTTGGAAGTGAATAGATGCCGTATTTGTTTTGGGCAATGTAGTTTGCGGATATGACGTTGTTGGAGCCTGTGAGGTAAATGCCTTCTTCGCTGTTTTCAGTGAGGTTGTTTCTGAAGAGTGCTGAATAAGTCGCGCTTAATCCGATGCCTATCATGTTTTGGGACAAATTGTTTCCCGTAATATTATCCGAGTAGCCTATGATAGTGATGGCGGAACCTGCGTTGTTTGTTATGTTGTTCTCTGAGATGGTGTTGTTGGAGCCGCCATAGAATTCAATTCCGTCTGAATCGCTTCCGTCATTATGGTTCCCCGATATGTTGTTTTGGCTGATGAAGGCAAAGGACTGAACCGAACAAAAGATTCCTGCCAAAGTATCCACAATATTGTTGCCGGTTACTACGCAGTTGTCTCCTTCAATCAAAACGCCGTAAGCGTAATCGGCGGAAACCGAATAGTTGACGCTTGTGATTGTGAAGCCCGAAATCTTCACGTCGTCGGCTGCAATCGTGAAAACGCTGGCTCCGATAGAGGCGCCTTTTCCCACCACGATGGTGTTCGCGCTGTTTTCGCCTTTCAGCGTCAAGGGCTTGTTAATTATCGGGTTTTCATAATAGGTTCCGCTTTGAACCAGTATTGTGTCGCCTGCCGACGCGTTTGAGATGGCGTCGGTTATTGTGGGGTAGTCAAGCGGAACGATTAATGTTTTTGCGGCTGTGGAAGAGTTCGTTGAAACCATGGAAACGTTTGAAACCGAAGAGCCAAGAGGAAAAGCGGAAAACGCGGCTGGGCACGCTGGCAGAACCACCATCGTAAGGCAAGCTGCAAGAAGAAACGCATATACGAGCCGTTTTTTGCTGGACTTCAGTTTTTTTCTCCCCACCGATAACATTTACACACGTATTATATAGCTCTCCTCAGAGAACAGAGTGTTCCGCAAGAAGAACAGCGTTTAGCACGCCTGCGAGAACCCTGTGATAAGCTTTTTTATTGTTGATAGTCAACCCATTATGCTGTTTGTTTTAGGCTGGTTGGCGTCGGATGCCTTTTTTTCTCAGCGCAATCAGAAGCGTCGCAATCGCGGCGGAAGCCAACGCTACATCAGCAATCGACAGTAATTCAAGCGGAAGCGACCTGTTATCTTGATTGTTAAGTTTTGCAAGCCACACGGACTGGTTTTTTGAACCCACCACGATGTAGCCGCCGCCTTTCGCGGGGACAATGGAATTAAAGTTTGCCTCCAACCCCACGGGCAAGGTGACTCCTGGAAAAGTCATGTTCCAAAGTTCGTTGCCGTCTTTATCGGTCATGATTAATCCCGTCCGCGTTAGGTTTGAAATAGCAATGAAAAGGTACCCGCCGCCCGGGGTTTCAAGGGCACAGGTGACTGAGCTGTCTTTGGCGCCGTATGTTTGGTTCCACTGGATATTGCCTTCCGCGTCGGTTTTAACTACCCACGCGCACTTTTCCCAAAGGTAACCCGCCAACAAGTACCCGCCGTCTTTGGTGGCTATGGCGCAGTTGCATTCGGCTTGAAGGTAGTAGCCTTCGCCGCCGTAATTTTTGCTCCAAAGCACCTCTCCAGTCGCGTTTATTTTGGTAAGCGTGAAGAAGCCCTGGTCCGGAACTAAAGAATACTTGACGTTAGACAGGATGTATCCGCCATCCGACGTTTGGATGATGGTTGATGGGCAAGCATACATCTGCCCTGAAAGCGTCTCGTTCAACTCCAAGTTTCCAGACGAATCTGTTTTGGCGAACCAAATTGCGCCCGAGCCATCCTCTTTCTCGGCGAAACCTGCAATTGCAAAGCCTCCATCGATGGTTTGAATAATTGACATTAAATAGTTTATCGGCGCTCCTGAACTGAACGTTTTGGTCCATTGGATGTTGCCCTGCGCGTCGGTTTTTACTAGCACGTACATGTTATCCACGATGCCCGCCAAAACGTAGCCTCCATCGCTTGTCGGCAAAAGACAGGAGAGAACCGTGTTTTCTTGGCCGATTCGAATCGTCTTCGTCCATAACACATGATACGAAGAGTCAAGTTTCACGAGGAAAGTGCAGGTTTGGTTAGCCGTGTTCAGAACCAAACTTCCGTCCGCAAGCTGAAAAACCGAGTATCCCGCTTCACCCAACAAATTAGTCTGCAGCACAACGGGAGACGACAACGCAGCGGAAGGTTCCGCTCCTAAAACCAAAAGCACCACTCCAGAGAACGCAGAAACCAAAAGTACCGCTATCAGAAACGCCGAAAAAACCTTGCCCAGAGGTTTTCTCTTACCGAAATTTACCACAGCTCCAACGCACCCAGTCCCGATGCATGAGGAAATGCCTAAAGGATAAATAAGTTCTTTGTCGCGCTCGAGAAATATGGTTCTTTTCGTTTCGCGAGGAACTTTTTGAAAAAATTATTCCTCTTGGCTTCGTTCCGGCGTTTTCTCTATCTTCTTTATCAACGATAATCCTTCTTTAAGAAAGAGGACCATGGCTATCCCCGTTATCAAAAGACCTAACACGAAGAAGACTTTGAAGTCGTAGGTTTCAACAGCGTAATGAATTGCGAAAACCACAATTTCGGTGATGAAGAGCCCGACGAAAAAATAGAAATAGAACATTGCATTTGGCAAGAGGCGTCGGCCAATCCAGTGGTATCCGTTGACCCTCATTTTCTTCTTGAGCAGGTATTCGCCGTACTCGTTTTTCTTTAACAATCCCAAGTCTTCAAGTTTCTGAAGATGCCGATAAGCCACGCTTGGGCTGCTAAGATGCACACCCCGCATCACATCCCTTGGACCAACAGGCTTGCCTTCTTTAGCCACATACAAATATACGCTGAAGGTTATTCCTTCAAGCTTCGCATCGATGTCGTTCGGCAATCCAAGGTCTCCAGAACACTTCCTTAAGCTACCTTACCGAGATTTCTATTTTTCGCTCAGCCAAAAACCTCCGCTTGCCTTTAACTTCAGATTTCGGCAGGCAAGGCTACTCATTTTTTCCAATTTATTTGGAATAATTAATTAGTCTCTAATTTGCCATATGATGCAAAGGCTCAAAACATGGTTTCCGACTCTTTTCTTCTGCATCTTACTCTGGCATTCGCTGTTGGAAGCTTATGGGTAACAATAATCACGATTATCGCCGAAAGGAAAGGCAGCATCTTAGGCGGAATCCTCGGCGGTCTCCCCTCCACATCGGCTTTCTCTTTTTTCTTCATCGGAATTAACCAATCTACAGCCGCCGCCGTACAAGCTACCACAGTGTTCCCTTTAGCCTTCGGCGTAACGAGCGCTTATCTTTTCTTCTTCGCTTTTTTCGCCCAGAAAGGGTTTAGCCGCGGAATCTCCATTTCTCTTCTGTTATGGTTCGTTTTTTCTGGCTTAATTGTTTTGTCTGGGTTGAGAAATTTCGCGTTTGCCTTGGCTGGGGGAGCCGCGATTTCGGTTTTAACCTATTATTCTTTCACAAAAAAACTAAAACTCCAAAAACTGGGGGGAGAAGCAAGATTATATCGGATTCGTGACGTTGTTTTGCGTGGAGTCGGCGCAGGATCGCTTGTTTTGGTTTCTGTGCTTTTGAGCCAAGTTGGGGGTCCTGTGCTGGGCGGTATTGCGGCTGCGTTTCCAGCGGTTTTCACTTCAACCTTGATTATACTGAACCGTAGTAGAGGAACGGAGTTCTCGCGAGCTGTAACTAAGCCTCTGGTGCTGTCGGGTATTCTGACGATTTATCCCTTCTGTGTAGCCGTGAGATATCTGTATCCGAGCTTGGGAATCTGGCTTGGCACCGTGGTTTCCTACGCCCTTGTGCTTCCATTGGCAATTCTATCTTACTACTTGGCGCAACGTTGATAAAAGCTAAGGACAACAAAACTGACTATTTAAATTGGATGTAAATGTGGAAAAAACTCGAGATTGCCGATTTCATGTATTAACCTAAAGTATTAATAGCATAGCTGTGGAGTTGAATTGAGTGACACTTCTAAAACAAAAAACAGATTCAACTAAGCCCTTTAAACAGAAAAGTTGAGGAACGACATGAAAGCCAAAGTTTGGAAGCTGCTAGGTCTATTATTCATTATGATTGTTGCATTGTCAGCAGCCAACACTGTTCACGCTATTGGAGTAACCTTCACGATACCAGTGCGAGTAGGTGCCGAAGCAGTAGTTTATGATTCTGGCATGGGTGAGATATTCGTAGCTAATTATTACAACAACTCGGTCTCGGTTATATCAGCTAGCAGCGACACCGTTGTTGCAACTCTGAACTTGGAGACCACTCCTGTGGGTTTAGTGGGAACCAATCCTGACGGCATAGCTTATGATTCTAGCAAGGGCGAAATATTCTTAACCAATGAGGCTGACAACTCGGTCTCGGTTATATCAGACAGAAGCAATACCGTGGTTGCAACCATAAACGTGGGAAATACCGCCGAAGGTGTAGCTTATGATTCTGCGACCGACGAGATTTTTGTTGCCAATTATTACTCTAACACGGTTTCGGTTATATCGGACACCAATAATACTGTGGTTGCAACAGTGCCCGTGGGAGAAAGACCCGTGGCCGTAGTTTATGATTCTGCTTTGGACGAGATGTTCGTAGCCAATGCGGGCGCTGAAAGTGCCGTCGGAACAGTTTCTGTAATATCAGACAGTAACAACACAATCGTCGCAACTGTGCCGTTGGAAATTACTCCCAGTAACTTAGCATATGATTCTGGTAAAGGTGAAATATTCGTAGTTAGCGGCAGTTCAGTCTCTATCATATCTGATAGCAATAACACTATTGTAGCAAACGTGAACGTGGGAATGGATTCGGTTGGTGCAGCTTATGATCCTGCCAAAGGCGTCATCTTCCTCAGCGGAGCCAACTCACCCTCTAACGGTACAGTTTGGGTTATGTCTGACAACACAAACACAATTATTGCAACTTTAACGCTGGCGGGTCGTTTTTCCTATGGAGTAGCCTTTGACCCCGCCATGGGCGAAGCATTCGTAACCAGTTCTGGCGGCTGGGTCTTTGTGATATCAGATTCCTCTCTCCCGTCTGTAACTCCCAGCCCAACCGCATCAGCTCAACCAAGCCCAACCGCGTCCGCGACGCCAAGTCCAACTGTGCCAGAGTTTAGTAACGCAGCGGTTATCTTTGTAATCGTTGTTTTGTTGACAGCGGTTTTTGGTGCCGTTGAAAGAAATAAATCCAAAAAATCGAACCCGACTCCTCTGATTCGAAGCAGAAATGAAGCTCTGATATGATAAACGTTGGTTATGTAGTTGCGGATGTGTCTTATCCAAAATTGGAGAAAAGTTATAAGATACTAGAGGCTAAACCCATTCTTGTGAAGAATCTAAAAAAAATCTCTTCGGTCTCAATTCTGCTAACATTGATTCTTATCTTGTCAGTAGCCAACGTGGTTCACGCGGTCGAAGTAACCTCCATCATACCCGTGGGAACACAGCCCGAAGGAATAGCTTATGATTCTGGCTTTAATGAGATGTTTGTAGCCAATTATGGCTCTAACACGGTTTCCGTTATATCGGATAGCAGCAACAGCGTTGTAGCAACCGTGCCAGTGGGAACTGAACCTACAGGCGTTGCTTATGATTCTGGCAAAGGCGAAATCTTCGTTACTGACGCTGGCTCAGGCACTGTTTCCGTCATATCAGACCACAAAAACGCGGTTCTTGCAAACGTAACTGTAGGAGCCAATCCCGTGGGGATAGCTTATGATTCTGGCAAAGGCGAAATCTTTGAAGCAAATTGGGGCGCCAACACTGTCTCGGTTATATCGGACACTAATAACACCGTGGTGGCAACAGTGCCCATAGGAACTAATTTCAAAGGCCAATTCCCCCCTTCAGGCCCACCCGAACCTATAGGTGTAGCATACGACCCCGCTAACGGCGAAATCTTTGTAGTAAATTCCTATCCGCATAGCAGCGGGGTCGGCACCGTCTCAATCATATCGGACAGCAATAACACCGTTCTTACAAGCATACTTGTGGGAGGCGACCCGTATTATGCAGCTTATGATTCTGGCAAAGGCGAAGTATTTGTATCTAACGAGGGAGACCTTTTTGTCTCAGTAATTTCGGGCAGCATTAACGCCGTTGCCGCCAACGCGACCTTACCTAAGGGCGCCTACGGCTCTTGGGGCATAGCATATGATTCTGCCAAAAGCGAGATATTCGTAGTTAATCAGTACGGCTCAGTCTCCATCTTATCTGACAACACAAACACCTTCGTTGAAACCGTAAACTTATCTAATGCAACCGTCAACGTAGGAAACACTCACTGTATAGCCTATGACCCTGCCAAGGGAGAAATGTTAGTAACTGATGAGGGCAGCGGCACGGTCTTAGTCCTATCAGATTCTTCAGGTGCGTCCGCGTCGCCAAGCCCAACTGTGCCAGAGTTCAGCAGTGCAGGGCTCATTTTGGTGGTGACGGTAGTGGTGGCTGTGTCTTTGTGTGCGGTTGCTTTGGCAACAAGAAAATCGCCCCGATGTAATTCTGATTTCAAGCAGAAAACGAAGTAGCATAAAACCTGCTTGATTGCATTAATCCTTGTTGATGCAGGGCTTCAACCACAGTGGAAACTGCTCAGAAACAATTATGGCGGTCTGTCTTTTAATTTTTGGGGCAGCCAGTTAATTTTAGGTTGTTTGGTTGGTCTGCGGTATTAGTTTTATCTGGTAGAGGTCTGCCCAATCTTTTCCCGTTACGAAAAGTCTGTCGCCTTGCGGGTCATATGCGATGCCGTTTAGCACAGCGTTCAAGTTTGAATTAACAGCGGCTGAGGCTGGTAGCCCCGTGAGGTTTATCCAAGCTTTAACCTGTCCGGTTTCGGGGTTGATTATGATGATGTTGTTTGTTTGCCAAATGTTGGCGTAAACTTCGCCGTTGATGTAGCATAGCGAGTTGATGTTTAGTATAGTGGTGTTTCCGTCGTGAACTTGGATTTCTCCTGTCTGCTGAAACGTTGTCGGATTCAAGAAGTAGAGGTGGTCGGTGCCGTCGCTCATGATTAGGTTTTTGCCGTCGTAGGTTAAGCCCCAGCCCTGCGTGGGGTAACTGAAATTTCCCAGCAAGGCGAACGTGGTTTTGTTGTAGATGAAGCCGATGTTTGACTGCCAAGTTAACTGTATGATGGTGTCGTTGACGATGGCTATGCCTTCGCCGAAATACTGAGTTGGCAAGGTGTACTCCTGTATCAACTCGCCCGTGGTCAAGTTCTCGCATCGCAGAGTTGAAGCGCCATTGAAGCTGCCTGAGCTTTCGTATAGTAAACCATCCGAGTACACGAGCCCTTCTGTGAAGGAATCTGTGTCATGCGGGTAAGTGTTAACTATGCTGTAAGTGTAGTATAACTTTGATTTTGCTGATGTGTTATGGCTGTTAAAAATAACCAGTATGGAAGCGCTCAAAACAATAACAACTATTATGACCGAGATTGCTATGACTAACGGCTTCTTCATTGCAGTTTCAAGTAACTCTTCCCATTAATATGCAAAACGGACAAAACCGCCTTTTTCTTCCCTGCAAACCTAAAGATAACCCCCGTGACTTTATTTATCTTAGCTGGCAAATGGGAATGGACTTAAGCCTGCTTTGAATTATGAACAGAAAAAGTTGCTCAGGATGGAGAAATGAAAGTTGATTTGTCCAACATGCGGAAAGGAAACTGCTGAGGGAAACGTTTACTGCAACTGGTGTGGAAGCAAATTGGCGGGTTCAACGCCGAGTCAGTCTGCTTCTCCAAGTCCCCAAAACCAGCCGGTATCCAGTGTTGAGGATACAGTTAGAAGCGTAGTTGTTGAGAGGTTTGATGGAATACAGAATAAAGACGAAAAAGCAGTTACAGCCCTCTTGGATGAGAGCTACAGCAAATTTGACGATTGGCCTCCCTACCAGATACAGCTGCGTGCTCAAGCCCTGCAGAACGAGTTCACAGCGTTCAAAGTGCTCTCAAACTACACATACGAGCTGAAAGATTTCAAAGCCACCGTTCTGGGCGAGGTAGCCTTAGCCACTTTCACGTTGCATTATCAGGCAAATATGAGAAACCAACAGTTTGACGTGACTTCACGTGTCACCGCCGTCCTGAAAAAACAAGATTCAACCTGGAAAATAGTTCACGAGCACCTCTCCAGATTTCCCACAGAAAAACCCCCAAACCAGCAACGGCAATTTGGCCGCAGAGGTTTTCCCTTCTAGCAAACAGAAATTTTCAATTTCGGCAAGAATGTTCTTGGGCTGGTACTGGCCAGTTAAATATCGTCCTGTATATAAGGCTGCGGCGGTGATAGTTCTTATAGGAATGCCAGGTGTGATGGAGGCGAGTCGGTGAAACCTAAAAAGGTGAAACCTAAAAAAGAAAACACAACTGATCTGAAACTCTCCTCAAATATTCTGCGAATCGTGCCCGCCAACAATGCCTTCTACTTCTTCACGGACATTGGACAGTACACCAGTGTGTATTCTGTCTGCCTTGCGGATTTCTGTAACGCAGTACGAACGATAGATGTCAAGTCTGTGGAGTTCCATTTTAAACGGGGGGACTTTGTCTTATGGTTTAGGGAAACCTTAGGCGACAGCGAACTGGCAGATGAAATCGGCGGCGTTAGCGTAACAATTCAAGGTCAAGAACTCAGAACAGTGATACACCAAATCGTGGATGCACGCTTAACCAAACTCAAAAAGCTTCAGGCTTCCGAAGAGCCTTACTTAGAAAGGGTCGATTAAGCGCAGCGCATCTGAGACCACGATTTTGAATCTTATCGATGCAGCTGATTTTTCCCGGGGTTTTGCCGTTGAAAGCTAACTTGTCAAGATTCAATTTAGAAGTTTGTTCTCCGAACATGTTTCCTCAGATTTAAGAGCGGTTGTTTTGCGGTGAAAATCTGAAATGTTTAAATAAAAAATGCTTTATAATTCTGGGCATGAGCTCAAAGAAAAACAGCAAAGTTAAAACTTACAATCCTAAAACGCGCAGCAATAACCGAAAAAACGCTGCAGCAGCGATTATAGCGGTTATCGTCATTGGAATTATTGCCTACGGCGTGATTGCTCACGGCATTTCACCTACAAGTCCTAACCAAGCGGTACCCACTTCTTCGCCGTCTCCCGCTTCCTCAACTTCGCCGTCTCCCACTTCCTCTACAGGTGGTCCATTTCCGTCCGTTACTTCGCTGACTTCACCTGCAGGAGAGTACAGTGTAGGAGGCACCAAGGTTCTCTTCATAACTTCTAAGGGTGACATAGTTATCCAAATGCGAGACGACAAACCCATAACAACAACCAACTTCGTGAAACTGGTTAAGGAAGGATACTATAATGACACGATCTTCCAGAGGGTTATCGCTGGCTTCATGATTCAGGGCGGAGAAGGCAAAACCACCCAACCAACCATCACCAACCTTGAGGAGGGAGCTGGCAACATCAATCTTAACATGACCATCGCGATGGCCAACGCAGGCGGTACAAACACAGCAAGCACACAGTTCTTCATTAACGTAGCCGACAACAGCAACCTCGATTCAGGCTACACGGTCTTCGGACAAGTAATATACGGACAAAACGTTGTAATGGCAATTTCAAACGTGCCCGTAGAATACAGCAGCACATACGGGGAAAACTCTCAACCAGTGACACCCGTGACCTTAATCGGCGCAGTAGTCATGCCATAGCTTCCCATAAACCTCTTCTTTTGTTTGTACCCCAATTTTATGCGCTTCCAATAAAGTAATGCTGGGCATGCGCTTATGTATGATTATCGTTCTGAGCTATATCGGCTAAGAACTTTAGTTAAAATGTTTTTTTAAAGTGACAAGAAATTTAATGATGCCGAATGGCCTGCGTTTATCCGCAACATGCCATGCCACCTTTTCCCTTTTTTCAGTTTTAAAAAATCAAAGATGTTTTTAGTCGATACCAAGACTGAAAAGAAAGTTAATCAGCGAAAAATAACTTGGGCAAATGTGTTTTCCCAATCAACTGCTATCTTTGCTGTGACTGCGGCAACCATTTTTCAGTACACTGTCAATGTGCCTCTTCATAGAAACCCGTAGCTTGTCCTAATAGTTCATCGAACGGACATGCAGAGAGGGAGAGGTTTTTTTGTGGTGGCGGTTTAGCTGCTTGGAGCGGGGCGAGTTCCCAAGACGAGGGGAATCGTCGTTGTTTGCCCATTTCTCACTATGGAGACGTTTATCGTCTGATTGGGCAGTGTGTTCTCTACGAGGTACGTTGATAAAGCGTCTTCGTCAAGGATGTGTGTTCCGTTGATTGCGATAATTATGTCTCCTCCAACAAGTATTGAGTTTCCATCTACGGTAACCTGCGTTGTGCCTGCTTTGAGGCCTGCTTTGGCTGCTGGCCCTCCGCTTACAACCTGCTCAACCAGCACACCATAGGTGACTGTCAGTCCAGCTTGGGCGGCAATGTCATAGTCGTTGTCAACTACACCTACGCCCAGGTACGAATACTGCGTATAAGAGCCGGTGTTAACAAGGGACGTAATTTCGCGACGTATCGCGTCTGAGGGAATGGCGAATCCTAAGCCTTGAGCAGTGCCGCCATTCTGCGTGTTTTCAATGGTTGCCGTGTTGATGCCCACAACCTGACCTGCAGAGTTCAGCAAAGGTCCGCCAGAGTTTCCTGGGTTAATTGGAGCACTAGTCTGAATAACGTCTCCGATGGTATAGTTGCCGGCAGCTGTCTCTGTTATAGTTCTGCCAAGTGCGCTTACAATGCCCGTCGTCATTGAGCCAGCCAGCCCAAACGGTGTGCCTATAGCTGCCACAAAGTCGCCAACGCTGAGGGTTGAAGAACTAACAACTTGAATCGGCTGGAATTCGCTTGCTGGGGCATTTACGGAGAGCACTGCTAAATCAGCGTATGGGTCAGAGCCTAAAACCTTTGCGGAGTATCCGTTTCCATCCCAAAACGTCACGCTTATGTTCGTTCCTGAAGCGACAACATGGTAGTTTGTAACCACAACCATCCGTCCGCTAAGATTATCGACGAATCCGGAGCCCTCAACTAGGGAGCTTGACTGCGTATCCGTTATAACCACCACCGAATCTTTAACGTCGTTGTAAAGCTGAGCGAGCGATGCGTTCTGAGGAACAACTTCGGTCGAGCCGCTGCTACTGCTGCTACCGCTGCCGCCGCTATTGCTACTGGATAAACTAGCAACTTGGTTTTGGAGAGAATTAACCTGTTTCTGAAGGTTCGACAGATTACTTGAGTTCATATTGCCTACCCAATAACCCACAGCTCCGGCAATCAGACTGCACGCGACAATCGCCACAACTACAGCCGCAAGAAACCGCCCTCTACGAACTCTTCTAGAGGAACGTGGTTGCTCAAGTTGCTGCGCGGGTTGCTGTGGCGGTTGTTCAGGTTGCTGTGAAGGTTGAGTCTGTTGGGGTTGCTCAGGCTGTGGTGAGGGCTGGGATTGCTCGGGTTGCTGTGACGGCTGAGGCTGCTCGGGTTGCTGTTGGGGTTGTTCAGGTTGTTGCGACGGCTGGGGTTGTTCGGGTTCTTGTGGAGGCTGGGATTCAGGTTGCTGTGAAGGTTCAGTTTGTTGGGGTTGTTCGGGTTGTTGTTGAGGTTGTTCTGGTTGTTGAGATGGTTGCTCCATTAAAATTCTCTCCTAAGGGCTGCGTGCGTTTTCCCAAATAGCGAAGACGCCGTGATTGATCTTGCCTGATAAGCCATATCCTCGATTCTCCATGATTACTGTTCTTTCTTTCTAACCTCATTAAGTTATTAAAGGGTTTTTCTCAATTATGCCCAATTCTATCTGAACAGAATTTGGGCAAGCCAAGCGCGCTATCATAGCGCTCTTTTGAGAGCACAGTTGAAGGGTTGAGGAGAAGCGCCGTGCATCTGTTTATTCCTAAGATCAGAGGTCTAAAGGTGCCAATAAAAAGCATACTTAAGCTTATAGACACAAGATAACATAGAAGCGCAAAGAGTCAGTTAGATCAGAATGTGGATAAATATTGTTGCGGCGTTGGCCATTTATCCGGAATTTTTCGTGTGGTAGCTTCAATTTTTGATATACCGCAAATTCTGGCGATTTGATCTTGGATTTTGAATGCTTGCTTAATGTTCCTTATCATTGCTGTTAATTGTAGGTCATAATCGCCGCTGGTTTTTGTAATTGTAATCACATCGGGTATTTTCACAAGCGACTCAACTGTTGTATCTGACAAGCCACTGGGAGTAATAAAGGCTAAGTTTAAGTCTAATATTGAGTTGTATCCAATTTCATTTGGGTTTATTTGGATTGAAACCTTTATTGTACCCTTTTCTCTGAGCTTGTGATATCTTTTTACAACTGTGTCGGTTGATACTTCTATTTCTTTTGCAATTTCAGTAAACGAGGCGCGTCCATTCAACGTAAGTTTTCCTATTATTTGCGTATCTAACTCATCAATCCTGATTCTATCACCTGTTGCACAGATTGCTTTGCTAGAATTCTGTTCCTTGCTTTGGTTAGCATCTTTTGGAGTGCCGGTTAGGTTTAAGTTTTCAGGAATATTTCTAACGCCAGTCCAAATGTAAGTTTTTAATGCCAAAGTGGACAGTTTTCGCTTAATTATCTCTCTCACATGATCCAATTCATTTAGGTCCCTTAAAATTGCAACTGCTCTAACATTGTAAACACTGTTATACTGTCTGTAAGCATGTACCTCAGGTATGTTCCCTATGTATTCCATACTCTGGTCCATTTGCTGAGCCTCAACGCTTATCAGCAGAGTTGCAAGCGCGTCATATCCGAAATGCCCATAATTAACTTGAGTTGTCGCTCCTTCAATTATTCCTTTTTTTTCCATTGCCCTGCAGCGTTTCCAAACCTTATTCTTCGAAACTCCAAATCGTTTTGCTAGTTCATAATAGCCCATTCGTCCATCTTGCAGCAGATTTTTCAGTATTTTTGAATCAAGCTCATTGATTTTGGACAAGAAGTCCTTCCCTTTCTTTATTAGTTAATGGGCCTTTTTCAGCATTTAAAATTTCGTATTTTTTGGAATTTATTAGTCAAAATTGCAAAGTCACTTATTTTTTGGTTAATTTGAAGACAGAAGATTGAGGTTAAAAAGTCGAAATATATTGACGGGGGGAAGGCCATTTCTCCTCTCTAAATGCTATTACTTCCATATCAATCCTTATTATCCCTGAAATTTTTCCAATTTCATCTTGAATAAAAAGCAATTGATCTATATCCTTTACCATTGCATATATTTGCAAGTCGTAATCTCCAGTGGTTTTCATAATACTTATAACGTCGGGTATATTGCTGATTTTCTCAATAATTACAAATGAGTTTTCATTTGAGGTTTCAGTGAAAAAAATACATAAGGCTTTATATCCGATTTTGACGGGGTTAACTTGAATTGTGACTTTTAACACACCATTCTTCTTTAGTTTTTCATATCTTCTTCTTGCAGTATCGGTTGAGATTCCTATTTCTTTACCGAGTGTCTCCATGGACATACGCCCATTCTCAGACAGCCTATCCGCTATTTTCTGGTCTATTTCATCAATATTCATAGTTTTAGGGTTACTCTTTTTGAGAGGTTTCCTCATATAATCGATTGTTCTCAGTACATTTTTTCCAATATCAGAACTTATTGACAAGTTATCGTTCATTTCTTTGACATCTGTCCAGATTGCAGTTCTCATTTCTAACAAAGAGAAATGCCTTTTTATGTTGTCTTTGATGTCGTTCAATTGTTCAAGCTTTTTAAGAGTTGCAACAATATCTATGTTCCCTTTGACTCCCCTACTGTAAAAATAATAAACCTCAGGCTTTTTTTGTAAGTACTCAGTAAGTTGATCTATTTGTTGCGAGTCAACGCTGATTAAAATGTGTGCTACCGCTTTGTAACCAAAACTCTTGTAATTAATGTGTATTGTTGCACCAGTAATTACACCATTTTTTTCTAGTTTTTCAATATTTTTCTTAACAACTTCTTTTGGCAAGCCTGTTTTTTTCGCAATGGCACAATTATTTTGACGGCCATCCGCTATTAACTCTTTGAGAATTTTTGCCTGCTCCAATGTAACTTGTTCGGTTATGACTAATATCTCCTTCGTGAGGTTCAAGATGTTTTTTCATATTTAAATTCATCGCAACATAGTCATATTTTACGATTGTATTGGTGGGGATTTTGTTGTCAATCTTATATTGTCTCCTTAAATTTATAAAAAAGGTAATTTTATTCGTTTTCTTTGAAAATTTTGTAAAGTTTTAAATATACAACAAAGAATGGTTTAATAAGCGATAAAAAGGAGAAAAAAGAAAAATGTCAAATGAAATTATGGGAATCTCTAAAAACAAAATAAAAGCCTTAGCGATCGCTATATTCTTTATATTTTCAATGAGTGCTTCAATGATGCTAATACCAAACGTGAACGCATCAGGAACGGGTGCTATTCCAAGTTATGCCTACATCAGCGTGTCACCTGACCCAACAGGCATCAATCAACCAGTCGAAATCATCATGTGGGTTGAGGGAGTTTTCGGAGGAAATGCAGAATTAACCAATACTTATCGATTCGCGAATGACTTCCAACTCGTCGTTACTGCGCCAGATGGTACAAATACAAGCACTACTTTCGGCACAGTTTCAAGCCCAACGTCGGACTATGACTATTCTTGGACTCCTACTGCGGTTGGTACGTACACTCTCACCTTCAACTTCCTAGCAACAAACATAACTGTTGCCAACGATCCGACCTCAAGCCAACTTGGCGATGAGTATTTACCAACGACTACATCAACAACCCTCGTTGTTCAGTCAACGCCAATAGCCGCAATTCCGCCAACTCCGCTTCCGACTGCGTTCTGGTCACGACCTATATATGGTGAAAATAGCAATTGGTACATCCTTGGGTCAAATTGGCTAGGATTCGGTTCACCGGGCTACATATCAATCGGCTCCGGACCTAATTTGGGAGCCAACGGCGAAGAGTTCGGCCAGCAGTACCTGACTAACGTAGGATCTCTGACTTCACATGTCATGTGGACTATGCCCATTCTCTCCGGAGGAATTGTCGGACAAGATGCCACTACAATACCAGGAAACAGTTATTCCGACGGATCTGCATACGATCAAAAATTCCAAAATCCGATAATTGTTGACGGGATGCTCATCTTCACAGAATCAATCAGTCAAACAGGCGTTCCAGGAGGTTTAGGAGCGTCCTCACCCCCAAATGGACCGACCGTCTGCTATAATCTGCAAACAGGAAAGCTAGTCTGGTCAGGCGCTGGTTCTGAAACCCCTAACAACCCTATAGCTCCAATATCATTCGCCTACGTATACGACCCCGAAGACCCCAACCAACACGGAGTTTGGCCACCAATGATAGTTGCATCAGCATTCAGTTACGTAACTTTTTCGACGGTGTGGGAGGTTTATGATGCTTACACAGGAGATGCACTCTTTAACGTAACCAACATTCCCTCGGCGGGAGCATCAATGCTGGGTCCGTCAGGCGAATATCTGCAAGTGTACCTCAATAACTATGGGACACCGACGAAACCAAATTGGTATCTGATAGAATGGAATTCATCTAGACTTTGGGACAACCTATACTCTGGTCCATCAACAACGCCAACATATCCTCCACCGATAACCAGCGCGTCCGCCACAGTCAAGGTAAACGGAATTAACCAAGTCGAATCAGACGACTATAACGTTTCGGTTCCATGGCTCAACACTGCAACGCTCAATGGCGCACCCATAGGATCCGTAACTCAATTGGCAGCTATCGAAAATGGTATATTGCTTATTTACGCTGGCACTTATCCCGCAAATAGCGCTGCTACTGAATCCTTATTCTTTGGCACACCAAGCAGCACTCCCTATGAATACTTTGGTGTCGGCCTCAACGCAACTGGTATGTCCTACAGCTTGCCTGGAATACCTCAAACATCTAATGCTGGATCTAATAATCTCGGTTCGGAGTTATGGTCAAATGTGGTTCAACCGCCAGCAAACAACATCACTGTCCTATGGGCTGGAATCGACCCTAAAAACAATGTCTTCATGGAAACCTGGAGGGAAACTCAGCAGTTCGTCGGGTACAGTTTGATTACAGGCAAGGAAGTTTGGGGTCCAACCGCACCACAAGCAGCACTAGATTACTATGGCTGTCAGGCGTCAGGTAGTATATCCTGTACAGTATACAACGGCGACCTCATAAGCAGCGCCTACGCAGGAATAGTCTACTGTTATTCTACGGCAACTGGAGATATATTGTGGACCTTCGGCAACGGTGGAGAAGGCAACAGCACAAACGCTGGTGTTGAAACTCCATTCGGTGTTTATCCAACCTTCGTAGTAGCTGTTGGTAACGGAGTAGTATACGTGGTTACCAGCGAGCACACTCAGGAAACACCGATTTTCAAAGGCGCATTAGCACGTGCTATCAATGCAACCACCGGACAAGAAATCTGGACTCTTTCGGATTACACAGGCGAATTCTTTACTGGCAGCTACGCCATCGCAGACGGCTATTCGGTATTCTTTAACGGCTACGACAACTCAGTCTATAATGTGGGTCAAGGACCTAGCGCAACCACAGTAACGGCTCCACAGACTGGTATCACAGAAGGCTCCAACGTAATTATTCAGGGCACAGTGATGGATAAGTCTCCAGGCACACAGCAATTTGAACAGGCAGCTGACTTTCCAAATGGCGTTCCATGTGCCTCTGACGCGAGCATGACTCAGTGGATGGGTTACGTTTACCAGCAGCAACCCGAACCGACCAACTTCACAGGCGTTGTTGTAACGTTGACAGCTATCGACCCGAACCACAACTTCGTCACCCTTGGCGAAGCCACAACTGACGCAAACGGTATGTATCACTTTACGTGGATTCCTCCAAGTATCCCCGGTACTTATTCTGTCACCGCAACATTCAGTGGCACCAACGGCTACTATGGCTCAACCGCAGAAACCAACATGTACGTGGCACCATCTCCGGCAAGTCCAGCACCAACAGCTTCACCTGTAACAGGCTTGGCATCGACAGGAGCCTTAGAGTTAGGAATAGCAGCAGTAATAATCGTAGTAATCATAATCGGCGCTATACTGGCACTATTGCTGATGAGAAAACGTCCATAAAGTGAAAGCAAATCGCCACAACTCTATACTTTCCCTTTTTTTTAGTCTAAAAAATCAATGGAGAAAAGATTGGGGCTGAGAAGGCTCTGGCAAATCACGATTCACGCTATCCCCAGCATCGTGATAGCGCATTTGCATTTGCGTTCTTTTTTCCTTAAAAGTTACAGAGCCTCAGCAAAACCTAATTGCCCTCGTGTCGCCAATCTATATTGTCTTTTTTTAGTTAGAAAACATTTGCTTAGTCTTCTCAAGTGACGTCCTGAGAGATTTGAACCCTCGACCTCTTGAGTGCACGTCAAGCGTTCATACCGGTTTAATCGGCAACGTATTCACAGAAAATTTAAGTACTACATTAGTCCTACTGCTTGGTGTGGGTTTTAGCTTGAGTGACGAAGTAAAGGTAACTCGCAAATATCAGGTGACGATACCTGAAGATGTGCGTTCAAAATTGGGCGTTAGGATAGGCGACAAACTCGTAGTAAAGTCTGAAGGTAACCGAATAATCATGGAATCCCCCAAACACATTTCTAATCCATCTGAGAAACTTTGGAATCTCTTCGGCAAATCAATCAACATTGACGCAACCCGACTCGTTGAGGAATCTTGGAAAGAGACTTATCCGGTTGAACCCAAAAAACAGCGGCTAAAAAAACGGAAGGCAAAGGCAAATTGAGGTTCTACATAGACACCAATATTTTCGACTACTCTGCTTTGGCGCATCCAGTTTACGGCAAAGCATGTAAACAAATAATTGATGACATTGAGAGTAAGCGAATCGAAGCATACTGCGGTTTTCTGGTTCCCATAGAGCTCCTTGGTTCTCTGGCCAGAATCGACGTAGAAAAAGCCTCAATTGCATTGACTGCGTTTTTCTCGCTGCCGATTAATATGATACAACTCGATGAACGAACTCTTCAAGACGCAGCAAGCATATTGGCTGAATCTGGAGTTAGCTATGACTCAATACATGCGGCGTGCATGATGCGAAAGGGCCTAGACACTATAATAACCGAAGACATCTCGGACTGGAGAAAAATCAAGAACATCAGAATTATAAGACCTCTTGAATACGAAAGATCAGTTAAAACTGAAAAATAAAATGGAATGAGGGATTTGCCTTTACCCATAAAAAGAGAGTTAAAAGTGTAAAGATTTTTTGGTGGACTGGGGGGGATTTGAACCCCCGACCTCTTGAGTGCAAGTCAAGCGTTCATACCAGCTGAACTACCAGCCCAAGCTTTCCAATTCATTAACCAATCTATGATATTTAGCTTTTGTTCGCGCAAAAAAGGGCTAACACAGAAAAATATGAAAAAACTACAAAAAAAATGATGAATAAACTGGAGATTAATGGGTTAAGCTGTTAGCTTAATATCGTCTTGGCGATCTTGCTGGTCGTTTTTTTGCATAGCATTCTCGGCAATAAACTGGCCTACTAGGGTCTGGTTTGAATGGGACTTCGCATTCTTTTCCGCATTCAGCACAGGTTGCCTTGTGCATTTCTTTCTCGGACACTAATTTTCAACTCCTTATATCTGTTTATGGTGCAAAAACCGCTTCTTGCACAAGCATCTAGGCAACGCATTGAAACATATAAAATTTATTGTTAAAAAACAGCCGCAAACTTCACCGTTAAATGTTGCTCGGCGTTAATTTAACAAAAAAACGTGCCCTTTTTTTAAAAAGTTATATGTTAAAAGCGCTGATAATTTATTAGCTTTGGAGGATTAAGGTTGGAGTTGAAAACAGTTAAAATTGATCCGCCGAAAGACTGCAATACCATTTTGGGTATGGCTCACTTCATAAAAACCGCTGAGGACCTCTACGAAGCCCTGGTTAATTCTGTGCCTGATATTAAATTTGGTTTAGGTTTCTGCGAGAGTTCAGGTCCCTGCTTAGTTAGGCATGAAGGAAACGACGAGGAACTGCGAATTCTGGCAGCGAAAAAAGCCTTTGAAATCGGCTGCGGCCACAGCTTTCTTATTTACCTAAAAAATGGCTATCCCCTAAACGTCCTCGACAAAATCAAGAAGGTGCCTGAAGTATGCGCCATCTACGCTGCTACAGCTAACCCGCTAGAAGTAATAATCGCAGAAACCGCTCAGGGCAGGGGCATCCTCGGGGTTGTTGACGGCTTAAAAAGCAAAGGCATAGAAACCGACGCTGACATCAAGGAGAGGCGGCAGTTCCTGCGGAAAATCGGCTACAAACTGGGCTAACGGCGCTACTCTTCGCCAACTATGATGCCTTTTAACAGGTACTCGTCGATGTTTCCCCCGCTTATCACAACCGCAACGGTTTTCCCAGCAAAGGCATCCTTGTTTTCCATCAGGAACCCGACGCCTGCAGCGCCCGACCCCTCCACCACTTGTTTCTCGTTTTTCCACAGCAAGTAAACCGCCTGCCTAATTGATTCTTCTCTGACAAGCGTCACGTAGTCAACGTATTGCTGCGCTATGTTGAAAGTTATTGAACCCTTCTCCAAGGCGCCGACGAGCCCATCAGCTATGGTGTAGCGTTCATGCCTGTGCGGGGGAACAATCTTGCCTGCTTTGAGCGATTCGTACATGACGGGTGAAGCCGCCGATTGAACCCCAATAACCTCCACGGTTGGCTTTTGGGTTTTAACGGCGATGGCGATGCCGCCGATTAACCCGCCGCCACCAACAGGAACAATGACCACGTCAACCTTTGGCAACTCCTTGAGGATTTCCAAACCGACTGTTCCATGCCCCGCCACAATATGCTCGTCATTGTACGGGGAAATGTAGAGGCGCCCTTCTTGAGCCGCGAGTTGCTTCGCTTTTTTCTCAGCTTCATCATAGGCGTCACCGTACAGCAAAAGCTCCGCGCCAAACTGCCGTATCCCATCCACCTTAACCTTCGGCGCATGAGTAGGCACAACAATTTTTGCATGAAAACCCAGCTTCTGTGCGCCATAAGCCACGGCTTGACCATGATTGCCCGCCGAAGCCGTAACAACCCCCTCTGCTTTTTCTTCAGCCGACAAACTTAAAAGCTTGTTAATTACACCCCGAACCTTAAAAGAATGGGTCACCTGCTGATTTTCCAGCTTCAAAAAAACGTTTCCCGTTATCAATTCGCTTGCAAACTTCGACGGGATCAGCGGCGTCACCTTGGCGTAATCCGCTATGTTCTTTTGTGCCTGCACGATATCTTCAAGCGTAACCATCTTTTTCATCCCAAGAAAACAGTTTAGCCTTATCTTGAATAAGAACCATAAACTATTTTTTAACTTTCCCTTGCTTTTGCGATATTCAAGCGGTCATTTGGTTACCAGTATAGATATTATTGAAGTAACACAAGCAAAAAGAGGAAAAATCTTCGAAAGTTCCGAACAAATGAAACAATAATGAACCCAAAAAAATAGAAGCAATGCCACGGAAAGGAAAAGTAATCTTAACAAATAATGGAGTTTTCGATTGCAAAAATGGTTCCGAACACAATAAGCTTTAATTTGGTGCTTTAAACTACTCCAGTTATGCGAAGATTGCATGTTTTTCTTATTATTCTAATAGTTGCAATTGCCGCTCTTCTTAGTCTTGTCACAATCAGTCTCTATCTGTCTGCAACCTCTTCGTCTTACTATCAGTCAAGCTGGATGAACAACATGTGGAAGAGCATGGGCATAGGGAGATCAACAGCAAGTGGAAACAGCGGTGGCATGGGCGGAATGATGGGTGGCGGAGGTACTGGAACCACGACAACATCCAATCTCTGGATAATCCCTATAGCTATAATAGCTGCGGCAGTAATCGGCACAATAGGCTTTGGCTTCTACATGGTTCTCCCCGAAATTAGAAACACCAGAAGAGCCTGCGAACCCACAAAAAACGAAACTCCCTCGGCAAGTCCCGCTGCAACTTCAGTCATAGAAACTCCTATATCAAGCACTTCTCCTAATTCTTGCGAAGTAATTTTGAAGACCATGAATCCTGAAGAACAAAAAGTGCTTTCTGTATTAATAGCTCATCAAGGCAAGTACCTGCAAAAATATGTGGGAAAAGAAGCTGGGCTCAGCCGACTAAAAACCCACCGGATTGTAGCTCGCTTCGCTGAACGAGGAATAGTCACTGTAAAACCACTAGGAAACACAAATGAAGTTACAGTCTCAGACTGGGTTAAGGGCACAAAGATGCAAAGATAACCTGTTTCATGATGTTCAAAAACTGTTTCACAACTGTTTCAGCCAACTTCTATACCAAACGTAGCCATAGGTATTGCAGAGGTAAATTGAAAATGAAAACTTTGAAAATAATTGCCGTATTAACCCTTGTAGCGCTAGCCGCTGCACTCTCAATTGCGTCGGCTTACGCTTATACGGGTGGACGCATCGGCACGTCCGGAACAACAAACCCCTCTTCCACCGCAACAAACTACGGAAGCTACACAGGTGGAATGATGGGCAATGGTGGCATGATGAGAGGCTACGGATACTCTGGTACTGGTGACCAAACTCCCCAACAATCAGGCACACTTCCAACAACGCCGTCAAACCAATATCAAAGTGGAGAATTCGGCTGCAGAGGTATGATGAGCAGAATCCCCTGAACTCTCAAAACTACCTTTTTTTCCGTTTAGATAAAAACAAGGATTAAATCAAATAAAGGAGTGATTAAGGTGTGCGGGTGTGGATGCGGTTGTGGGTCTGATGATGACAACGAAGAGGTCGTCCGCGAAGACGCCATGACTTCGTGCAAATATTGTGGAACGCTTTTTCCTCAAAATGTAACGACTTGTCCAAATTGTGGAGCCAAAAGAAAAGCATAAAGCAACCGTTTGATTGAACCATGTTTCGCGAGTAATTTAATGCTCAACGAATTGGCTGCCATAATGATGGTGATGATGAGCTGTTTATTCCCTATTCTTAATCCAAGTGCACATCAATGTTGATTTCTGGGTAAGATTGGGGTTTGAACGAATTGTGTAGTGTTCCTAGAATAGATTTCTATTGGGTTGGCTTTATATTCCTTAGAGGAGAGCTTACGTATTTCGAGGTTGCACTGGAAATTCCTTTCATCGTCTCAGGTTTTATTGCAATATCCGCTGGTGACAACCGCTGAAGAATTGCGTTATCTTTATCGGGTGCAAAACAAAAACTATTTTAGTTTACTTGGGAATCAAACCTTAACGAGATTTCAGGACTGATATTTTTATGGCTTTAGAGAGGAATATGGCTCAGCTTGAAGCGTACAGGAAACAGCAAACGGAAGAGCAAAATAAACTGAAAGAGCGGATGGGCAAAATTAAACATAAAATCGCGGTTATCAGCGGCAAAGGCGGAGTTGGGAAAAGCACCGTAACCGTTAACCTTGCCGCCGCATTTGCACAGAAAGGCTTCAGGGTCGGCGTTTTGGATGCGGATATTCATGGACCGAGCGTTCCGAGACTTTTAGGTTTAGAGGGGCAACTTGCTAAATCTGGTCCGCCAGGCGCTTTTCCTGTTGATGGACCATTCGGTTTGAAGGTTATGTCAATCGATTTCTTTTTGCCCGAGGAAGCGCCGACTATTTGGCGTGGACCATTAAAAATGCGGGCGATCCGCCAGTTCTTGGTGGATATTGTTTGGGGGGAGCTTGATTTTCTCTTTATTGATTTGCCGCCGGGAACTGGTGATGAACCACTCAGTATCGCTCAGCTTTTGCCTGACCTGGACGGCGTGGTAATTGTTACAATGCCTTCCCAGTTGTCAAGCTCAGTTGTTAAGAAAGCTATCACTTTCGCTGAAAGACTAAACATGCCTATAATCGGCGTCGTGGAGAACATGAGCGGTTTCGTTTGTCCTCATTGCGGAGTAAAAACCGAAATTTTCCAATCCGGCGGTGGAAAAAAGATGGCGGAAGAAGCCGGCGTTCCTTTCCTTGGAAGCATCCCCATTGACCCCAAGATAGGCGTGGATTCCGATAGGGGTCATCCTTTTGTTGTTGCGGACAAGGATTCTGCTGCGGCTCAGGCTTTTATGGAAATTGTCAAGAAAGTTGAGGCTTACTTGAAAAAATAACCGTAAAACATTTTTATTTTATATATATTGTAAAAAGTTTGGAGAGATTAAAACTCCCAGGTTAATTGTTGCGTGTCGTACTCTTACACTTTTGTGAGAGTAATCTCTATCGTTGAAACCATTCTTGACCTGTTTTCGCCTTCTCTTGGTGGCATCTCTACTGTTCCGATTGCGATTTTTGTCACTTTAAGGTCTTTTAGGAACCTGCTTCTTGTGATTTCTGCAACGTCAACAGCGGTCGTTATTGCTTGTCCTCTTGCTTTCAGGGTTATTTCTTTTTCTACTCCTGAAGAGAATGCCGTTATGATAGCGAGCACATAGCTCATTGGTGGTTTGTTTCCAACGAAGATTACATCATTTGGTTTTTCTGCCATATGTATTCACTCCTTTTTATATTTCATTGCGGAAGTACTCCATAACAACGCTAAACTTCCTTATAAACGCAATTCAATAACCCGAAATAGCGTCGGTGTAATCCCAAAACGCGAACTCATGTAATTTTAATGGCAAACGTATTTCAACGTAGCATTAGCCACCAAAACCCACAAATTTGTAATATAAAATCTACCAAAAGCGGTATAGTTTTATACCTCAACCTTGAAGGAAGAGTACAAGCCGGAGCATTATTTCATGTCAGTGTCGCCTAGCCTCAGAGAAGTTTTAGCTAGAAGGATTGCTGGAGAAATAATTCTTTCTGGTAAACCCGGCGGTACCATGAGGAAGTGGCGGGAGCTTTTTGCGGTTTCTCAACTAACCCTTTCTGAGACGATGGGGTTGTCATCTTCAGTGATAAGTGATTATGAAAGCGGCAGGAGGAAAAGCCCTGGCGCCAAATTTATCCGAAGATTCGTGCTCTCACTTTTGCTGATTGACGAGGGCAAAGGCAGCCGCTTCATCAGAGAATTCGCTAAGCTAACCAGTTCGCCAAGCATGGCTGTTGTGGATCTGCGCGAGTTTCCCATTCCCGTGCGGATTGAATACTTGTGCAGGGCTATCAGCGGTGAAGTAGTGGCTTGCAAGGACAAGTACGTTAAAGAAGTCAACGGGTACACAGTTATCGACAGCACAAAAGCTGTTGAGGCATATTCAGGCTCGGAGTACGCGCAACTATTCGGAGCATCAACCGACCGGGCGCTGGTTTTCACAAACGTGGAAGCCGGATGCCTACCCATGATGATTGTGCGAGTCAGCAGCCTAAAACCACGCATAGTAGTTTTCCACAAAACACAACCTGACGCCGAAGCCATACGTATAGCAGAGTACGAGCAGATACCGCTCATTTACTCAACAGCACCCAGCGTTGAGCAACTGGTGAAATCTCTGCGGAAACTGTACCGCATCGCTTTGCGCGTAAAGCTTGGCAGACGAGTGCGTCCACCACCAAAAATAAGCGCTTAAAAAGTTAAAGGCCATATTTGCTCGCTTCATCCACTAATTGCATATTAAAAAGGGAATTCTAAAAAAATAGTGATTATTGTTTGCTATCATTGTAGTCTGTTGTCAGCACGTTCATGGCGCTAAGCACTGCTTCCATGCTGGCTTTGACGATGTCTTCGCGAACCCCCATGGCTGTTACTGCTCTGTCTCCTTTGCGCATTCGCACTTCAACTTCAACCATCGCGTCTGTACCGCCTGTGATGGCTTTAACCATGTACTGCTCAAGCGTGATGGGCTCAACTTCAGCTATGGCGTTTTTAACTGCGTTTATGGCTGCATCCACTGGTCCGACGCCGACTGCTGCGCCCCAAACATCTTTGCCGTTCAATGATAGACGCACGGATGCGGTTGCGGTTACTTTGTCGCCGCCGACAAACGTCATTTCCTCAAGGCGTATTGGTTTGGCTTTGCTTAAGCCCATAACGTTCTCAGCTATCGCCAGCACATCGGCATCCATGACTGCTTTGCCTTTGTCCCCCAGCTCTTTGATACGATGGAAAATGTCTCTAAATTGAT
>Ga0187891_1000974_pt1 | contig 26106 bp, 23 predicted proteins | sample June2016WEW_21_4_FD_132990 | JGI IMG/M metagenome (GOLD analysis project Ga0187891, IMG submission 132990) | Peatland microbial communities from SPRUCE experiment site at the Marcell Experimental Forest, Minnesota, USA - June2016WEW_21_40 | ecosystem: Environmental > Terrestrial > Soil >... | reverse complement strand
AGGTGAAGTCGTCGCGTGAGAAGGTGCCGTCCTGGCGCGTGGACTTATCGAACACGGTCACATGCGGCTCGATGCCATGCTCGTAGACGAGCCATCCGAGCATCTCGGCTGAACCGTAGGCGCCGTCCCCCAGGAGGATGGGGGCCGCCCGGTCGGCCTTTTAGTTAAGTAGGTATTGCCCCTCGGCAGATGCAATGCGAATTACGCATTGCTGTTAGCTGATTTAGCTGCGTGGGAGCATTCGACTTTATCGCATTATGGACACATCGTTCATAAGGGTCGCCACAGGTCCCCCGGGGGGCAGTCATGCACACGTTCATCGAGCGCCAAAACATCGTGCGCTTCGTAGGCCTGCTGAAATCAGAAACTGATCCAACAAAACGAGAACTGCTGCAAATGCTTTTGGCCGAAGAACAGATGAAACAGGCCAATCACGTTGAAGCGCAAAAAGTTGCTCTGGCCGGGCCTTCGGATTTTTCCTGAGTTGAAAGGAACGCTACGTTCATCGGCGTTGCGGGTCGTATCGAGCAAGCCCGCACGTTTTGAATTTGAATGTGAGAGTCCGACCGGCTCGGCCATACCGAAGCTGTCATTAAAAAAGCCCCGGACGGTGCCGGGGCTTTAAGTTTGATGCGGTCGAGATCGCTGTAATATTGCTATTTAGGCCGCCTTGACCTCGATCTTCTTCGTAGCGGACGCGTTGCATTCCGCTTCCAACCGGTCCGGAAATCGCCTAGCATCTATCATGGTCAGGGTTCGTCGGAGATTCCGGGTGGACTCTTGCCAGCGCGATCGATTCGTGCCCCCAAATCTGTCGCGTGATCAACTTGGCGCTTCAGTGCGGACACCGCAGTGGCCAATCAAAAATAAAACTTGGCTGCTCAACAGCGAAAAGGGAGGACTTGCGACATGATGTTCAGATCCGCGCTGGCGGCCGGCGCCGCCCTGGCAATCGGCTTGATGGCTTCCGCGTCGAGCAAGGCGGCCGACAGCTTCACGATAGGCTTGAGCAACGGCTGGGTGGGCAGCGAGTGGCGCACCCAGATGATCGACGAAGCGGAGGCGGCGGCAAAGGCCTGGAACGCCAAGGGCGTGACGGTCAAGACCAATGCCCAGAGCGCGACGGTCGATATTCCGGGGCAGATCGCGCAGGTGCGCAACTTTATCAACCAGGGCGTCAACGCCGTCCTGATCAATCCGAACAGCCCGACTGCGTTCGATCCGGTCATCGGGCAGGCCAAGGCGAAGGGAATCCTGGTCATCGCCACCGACCAGGAGGTGACGTCGAAAGACGCGCTCTACGTCGGTATCGACCAGAAGGCATGGGCCATGAAGTCGGCCGAGTGGCTCGCCAAGACGCTCAACGGCAAGGGCAACGTCGTCTGCATCAACGGCGTCGCCGGCCATCCGGCCAATCAAGCCCGCGTCGCCGGCTATAAGGAAGTGTTTGCCAAATATCCGGGGATCAAGATTCTCAACGAGGTCAACGCCGATTGGGACGAGGCCAAAGGCCAGCAGGCGATGCAGAATCTGCTCGCCACCTATCCCAACATCAACGGCGTCTGGGTGCAGGACGGCATGGCGGCCGGCGCCTGGCGAGCGATTAGCGAGGCCAAGCGCACCGACATCGCCGCAACGGGCGAAATCCGCGCCGACTTCCTGAAGCTATGGAAGGAGCATCACTACAATACCGCCGCATCGGTCAATCCGCCCGGCGTCATGGCCAGCGCATTGAATGTGGCGGTGCTCAAATTGCAGGGCCACGAATTCAAGGACGGCATCTTCGCCGGCCAATTCGGCAATGCCATCTACATCCCGATCCCGCTCATCGACAATTCGAATTTCGAACAAGCCTATGAGCAGGTGAAGGACAAGCCCGGCTACATCTCGGTCACCACCGTGGTCACGCCCGACCAGGCGATGGCCTATTTCAAGAAGTAGCGGATCGATTCAGCGGGCGTGCCGTCGTGTCTGCTCTTGCGGCGCGGGGAATCCGCAAGCGGTACGGCGGGGTCGTAGCCCTCGACGGCGCCGAGTTCACGCTCGAGCGCGGCGAGATCCACGCCCTGATCGGGGCGAACGGCTGCGGCAAAAGCACGCTCTGCAAGATCATCGCCGGCGCGGTCAGCGCCGACGCCGGCGAATTGCTTTTGCATGATCGTGTGGTGTCCTTTGCCGGCCCGGCCGACGCCGTCGAGGCCGGCATCGACATGTTTTACCAGGACCTCAGCCTGATTCCGGCGATGACGGTCGCCGAGAATATCCATCTGGGCCGCGAGCCATTGACGCGGCTCGGCTTGGTCGATCGCGCGGCGCTTAACACCGCGACCGCCGGCGTGATCGCCGGATTCGGCGAGACGCTCGGATCCGGCGTCGATCCGCAAGCGTCTGTGTCGGACCTGTCGGCGGATCAGCGTCAAATCATCGAAATTCTCAAGGTGCTGACGACGCAGGTCAGAATCATCATCCTCGACGAGGCCACCGCGGCACTCGACCGCAACCAAGTCGAAATTCTGTTTCAACATCTTACCAAGTTTCGCGCCGGCGGCGGTTCGATCGTCTTCATTTCGCACCGCATCGAGGAGGTCTTCACGATCGCTGACCGCGTGACCGTGATGCGCAACGGCCGCACCGTCATGGCCTCGCCCATTACCGAGGTCACGCGCGAGCAGGTGGTCGCCGCGATGGTCGGCGGCGCTTCAATGACGCGATCGCAGGCCCGGCACCGCCCGGCACCGGAGAATGTGTTGCAGGTCGCGGACCTCAAGGCCGGCAAGCTGAACGGCGTATCGATGACACTGCACCGCGGCGAGATCGTCGGTCTCGGCGGGCTGCACGGCCAGGGGCAGTCGGATTTCTTGCGCGCGCTCTACGGCGCCTTGGCGGTCGCCGGCGGAACGATCGAGGTCGGCGGAACGCGATTCGATCCGACCGGGCCGCTCGCCGCCACGCGCCGCTCGCTGGCCTACGTCTCGGGCGAGCGGGCGCGTTACGGCATCATGGCGATCCGCACCATCTTCGAGAACCTTGTCCTCACGCTGTTGGTGCGCGATCGGCATTTCGTTGTGGCGCGGCGACGTCTCGAAGCGGAGATCTCTCCGATCGTCGCGCGCCTTGCGCTCAAATTTTCATCGCTCGATGCGCCGGCCTCTTCGCTGAGCGGCGGCAACCAGCAGAAAGTCCTGATCGCGCGCATGCTCGCCGTGCGGCCGGTTATTCTGCTGCTCGACGACCCGACCAAGGGCATCGACCTCGGCGCCAAGGCGGAACTCTACGAGATCATGGACGACCTGTGCGCGCAGGGGGTCTCCATTCTCCTCTATTCGACCGACGACCAGGAAATGCTGACCATTTGCGATCGGGTCCTGGTGTTCGAGGGCGGGCGGATTGTGGCGGAGCTGGCCGGCGACGAGCGCACCGAGCTCGCGCTCTATCGGGCGGCTTACACGACCGGCCACGCCAGCGCGGAGCCGGCGAGCGCCGCCAAAGCGCCGCGTTGGGAAACGCCGCTGCTGTGGCAGAAGCTGCGCCGCTCGCGATATCGCTATCCTTATCTGCTGGCGGCCGTGGTCTTCCTCGTGTTGGCCGCAACGAACGCGGTTCTCGAGCCGAACTTTCTTACTTTCGGCGTGGCGGTCTCGAACCTGAGCATTTTTTTGCCCTTGACGCTGGTCGCGATCGGCCAGACCTACGTAATACTCGGCTCGGATATCGATCTTTCGAACGGCACCATCGTGTCGCTCGTCAACGTCATAGCCGTCACCATCATCGGCACGCATGGCTCGGTCGCGCTTGGGCTGGCCGCGGGCCTGGGCGTCGGGCTTGCTGCCGGCGCCGTCAACGGCATCTTCGTCGCCTATCTGCGCTATCAGCCGATCGTCACGACGTTTGCGACCAGCGTGATCTTTTCCGGGCTGGCGTTGTGGGTGTTGCCGCAGGCCGGCGGCCAGGTGCCGCCAAGCTTCTATTTAGCCTACGAGGGCAGTTTTCTGTTCATACCCATCGTCGCATGGATCCTGATAGCGGGCGCGCTGATTGCGGCATTGATCGCGCGGCTGCGCTTCTATCATGACCTGCGCGCGGTCGGCGGCAACATGCAGGCCGCGTTCCAGACCGGAATTTCGGTGGCGCGCGTGCGGCTTGGCGCCTACGCCATCAGCGGAGTGTTCGCGGCCTTTTCCGGCCTTGCGCTCGTCGGCGAGACCGCGTCGGGCGATCCGCTGATCGGCGCCGGTCTGACACTGTCGTCGATCACCGCAGTGGTGCTCGGCGGCACCGCGCTTTCCGGATGCGTTGGCAGCGTGCTCGGCAGTGTCCTCGGCGCCTTCACGCTCGGTCTCATCAACAACGTGATTTTCTTCGCGCAGGCGCCATTTGCGTGGCAAGGCCTCATTCAAGGCGCGATCATCCTCGCGGCGCTCTCGGGCGGCATCGTTGTTGCGCGCAAAGCCGGAGATTGAGATGCTGGCGCAGGCCAAAATTTTGCTCGGACGGCCGCTCGTTGTCGCTTTCATCGCGATCCTGGCGCTGCTGGCCGCCGGCAATCTGCTCTCTCCGGGCTTCGCCTCGCCGCGGCAGATCATCAATCAGCTCATCATTGCAGCGCTGCTCGGCGTCGTCGCCGCCGGACAGAACCTCGTGATCCTGGCCGGCCGCGAAGGTATCGACCTCTCGGTCGGCGGCATCATCTCGTTGAGCGCGTTCCTTGCCGGCAACCTCATGCAGCAGAACGACGCCAACCTGCCGCTTGCCATCGTGGTGGTGCTGGCATGCAGCTTTCTCATCGGCTTGGTGAGCGGGACCGGCGTCACCGTGCTGCGCATCCCGCCGTTGGTCATGACGCTCGGCATACTCGGCGCCGTCAACGGCGCGCTGGTGTTGCTGACGCGCGGTATACCGTCGGGGCGCGCGGCACCGATGCTCAGTCAATTTGTCAGCCAGCCCGTGCTGTTCGATTTGCCCGGCATCGTCTTCATCTGGATCGCGATCGGCGTGGCGCTGGCGCTATTGCTCAGGTACACGACGTTCGGCCTCGCCATCTACGCGATCGGAGCAAACGAAGCGGCGGCGCAGCTCGCCGGCGTGCCGGTGCGGCGCACGCGCGCGCTCGCGTTCGCGCTCAGCGGACTGTTCAGCGGCATTACCGGTATCCTGCTGCTCGGCTATACCGGGAATGTCTTCGTCGGCGCCGGCGACCAATATATGCTGCCGTCGATCATCGCGGTGGTGATCGGTGGAACGTCGCTGGCCGGGGGCACTGGTGGTTATACCGGCACCATGGCCGGAGCGATCTTCCTGGTGGTGCTCCAGAGCATTCTCACTACGTTGGACATCCCTGCATTCGGACGGCAGATCGTCTTCGGCGCCACGTTGCTGGCGCTGATGCTGATCTACGGGCGCCAGCGCCGGCTCAAGACATGACAACGGCGCTGGACGAACGACAAGTCGGATTTTTGTGTGAGCATGATGTTTGCCGAAACCGAGGTTCAACTGTTCGGAATCATGCTCTAAGGCGGAGGCTTCCATGAACGATAACGCGCCAATCGCCACGTTGCGGATCGGCTTGATCGGCAGTGGCTTCATCGCCAAGTTTCATCTTCAGGCCCTGCTTTCCGTGCGCCACGCGACGGTTGCCGGCGTCTACAGCCCGACCGCCGCACATCGCGAAGCGCTCGCCGCCGAGGCCAATGCGCTCGAGCTCGGTCCCTGCCGCGCCTTCCCCTCGCTCGAAGCCATGCTGCTGTCCGGCGAAGTCGATGCGCTGTGGATCGGCGTGCCGAATTTTTCCCGGCTCGACACCATGCGGGAGATCAACCACTTGGTAAAATCCGGCCGTGCGAAGCTTGTCGGCGTGGCCTGCGAGAAGCCGCTGGCGCGCACGCTTGCCGAGGCCCGCGAAATGCTGCGCCTCGCCGAGGACGCAAAGCTCCTGCACGGCTATCTGGAAAATCAGGTGTTCTCCAGCGCCGTGCAACGTGGCAAGGACATCGTCTGGCGCCGCGCCGTGCCGATCAGCGGGCGTCCCTATCTGGCGCGCGCCGCCGAGGAGCATAGCGGCCCGCACATGCCGTGGTTCTGGCAGGGCCGACGGCAAGGCGGCGGTGTGCTCTCCGACATGACGTGCCACAGCGTCGAGGTCGGGCGTTTCCTGCTGACCAAGCCCGGCGCACCGCGCAGCGACCTCAAGCTGATCAGCGCCAGCGGCACTGTCGGCAACCTGAAATGGACCCGGCCGGAATATGTGGAGAGGCTCAAACGCATGATGGGCGCCGAGATCGATTACGCCAAGCGGCCGGCCGAGGATTTCGCCCGCGGCGCCTTGACCTTTCGCGACTCGGAGGGGCACGAGGTCATAGTCGAAGCCACCAATTCATGGGCCTATGTAGGGGCCGGTCTGCGCATCCTGATCGAACTGCTCGGCCCCGAATATTCCATGGAGTTCTCGTCGCTAAACACCGGATTGAAAGTGTTCCTGTCGCGCGACGTGACCGGAGGTCAGGGCGAGGATTTGGTCGAGAAGCAGAACGCCGAGCAGGGCCTGATGCCTGTGGTCGAAAACGAAGCGGACATCTACGGCTACATCGGTGAGGATCGGCACATGGTGGAGGCGTTTCGTCACCGACGGCGTCCGATCGAGACCTTCGAGGATGGCGTCGCCGTAGCCGAAATGCTAATGGCGCTGTATCGCTCGGCGGAAATCGGACAGACGGTGACCCTGCCGGCGCCGGAATTAGAAACCTATGTTCCGCCGGTTGCGCGGCCCTAAGGTGGTGCGACGTTCTAAGGAGTTTGGCGCGTGAAAACAACCAACGGGCCCTACGCCGTACCCCGGAAATTGGAACCGGACCTCGCACCTGTGCTCGCTTTTTGGCAAGGGCTCAGGCGCAGGGAAGCCGAGATGCCCTTTTGGGATGACGTCAAGATTTCGGCGCTGGCGGAGTTTTCAGGTCGACTGATGTTAATTGAAGCTTCGGACAAGCCGGTGCGTTTCCGGTTGGGGTTTGGCGTTATCGGTGAAGAGATCAAGCGCCAATATGGCGGCGATCTGGCCGGGAAATTCTTGGACGAAATAGAGGTGCGCCACCCGCTGCAGTTTCTGATTTCTCAATCCAGCGCCACGATCGAGAGCCGTGTCCCAACGTATTACCGACACGCCTTGGCGAAGGGCGACAGTTCGCGCGTGGAGCAGCAATATTCCCGGCTTGTTCTTCCGATGTGGGGAGACGGCCGCATCGGAATGCTCCTTGGGGCCTTTGCCTGGGGATAATCGTCTGATGGCTTGCCGCAGGCGTCGCCGCCCGCGACCGGTGCGCCCGGCTGAGGCGAGAAAAAATGGCGGACGTCGTCACCCTCACAATGAACCCGTCGATCGATGTCTCGCTTTCGGTCGAGCGCGTGGCGCCGTTTCACAAGTTGCGCTGTGCGACTGAACGCCGGGATCCCGGCGGCGGCGGCATCAACGTGGCTCGGGTGATGAAGCGGTTCGGCGGCGACGTCACCGCCATGTATCCGACCGGCGGAGCGCTGGGCCAATTGCTGCGGCGCCTGGTCGACCAGGAAGGAATTCCGGGACTGACTACTGCCATTTCCGGCGAAACGCGCGAGGACTTCACGGTCCACGAGCGAGCCACCGATCTTCAATATCGGTTCGTGCTTCCGGGGCCACAATTCACCGAACAAGAGTGGCGTAGCTGTCTCGCCACCTTTGGCTCGCTCGATCAGCGGTCTCGCTTCGTTGTGGCGAGCGGTAGCCTCCCGCCCGGCGTTCCTGACGACTTCTACGGCCGTATTGCGCAGGCCGCAAAGCAGGTGGGCAGAAAGATCGTCATCGACAGCTCAGGGCCGCCATTGCGAGCCGCCTTGCAGACCGGTGTGTATCTGGTCAAACCGAGTTTGAATGAATTCAGAATCCTGATGGGAGAATTGCTCAAAACCCAAGCCGATTGGATCAAGGCCTGCCGCTCGCTCGTCGACAGCGGACAGGCCGAGATCGTGGCGCTCACGCTGGGAGAGCAAGGCGCGTTATTGGTGACCCGCGACCAAGTTCTGCGCGCCCAAACACTGCCGATCACGCCGGTCAGCGTGGTCGGCGCAGGTGACAGTTTCCTGGGCGCCATGATTTGGAGTCTGGCATCCGGACACACCGTGGAACTCGCCTTCCGCTATGGTGTAGCAGCAGGATCAGCCGCATTGCTCATGCACGGCACGGAACTATGCCGACGCGAGGACGCCGAGCGTTTGGTGGATGAGGTCAAGCTGCTGGCGATTTGAATGGATCGACGCCATTGCAAATAGAACGTCGGTCCATCGTTCGCGAAAGCTTGTCAGGGCTCGCTCAACAGCGCCGCGGCTCCGAGCAGCACCGGAAGCGGCCGCACGATGAGGTAAGTTGGGATCGTGGCGAGGTAGCCGCGCAGCCGCCCCTTGGCCTCGAACCGGGAACGAAATTCGGATTGCGCGAAGAATTGCGCCAGCCGCGGCACGATACCGCCCGCAATATAGACGCCGCCGCGAGCGCCGAGGGTCAGCGCGAGATTGCCGGCCACGGTGCCGAGCATGGCACAAAAGATCGCCATTGCCTCTCGCGTGCGGGGGTCCTTATTCCAGATGCGCGGGCTGGTGATCTGGGCGGCCGTGAATGGCGCAGCCGGCGCTTCCGCCAGTTCGCAGAGCGTATTGTACAAATTGACGAGGCCGGGGCCGGACAGCAATCGCTCAGCCGACACGTGGTCGTACCGGGTGCGCATGAGATCCAAGATCGCGCTTTCCTGAGCGCTGGCCGGCGTCATCGTGACATGCCCGCCCTCGCCGGCGATGGTCACAGCGTCTTTTGACGACGGAACTAACGCACTGACGCCGAGGCCGGTACCAGGCCCGATGACGCCGATAGGCGTGCCGCTGACCGGCGCCCCGCCGCCGATCTGCATGCGATCTTTCGCTCTGAGCTGCGGGATAGCGGCCGCGTTGGCGGCAAAGTCGTTGATGACGCGAAGTCGTCTCAGGCCGAGGTGCTGGCGAAGCGCTTCGACCGAGAACGTCCACGGGTGATTGGTCAGGGTAACTTGGTCGCCCGTTACCGGCGAGGCGACGGCCAGCACGGCCTGCACCGGTCTCGTTGGGGGCGCCTCCTCGGTCAAATAGGCGTCGATCGCCTCGCGAAGCGACGCATAATCGTTCAATGCGTAGACCCGGGCGGCGGTGGTGGTGCCGTCCGGCTGGACCAAGGCAAAGCGGGTGTTGGTCGCGCCGATATCTGCGATCAGGCCGACACCGACATCGGACGAAGTCACCAAGGTGTTGGGCGTAACGCGGTCCTGGCTTCGCGAACTCATGCGCGGCAGTGAGCCTTATTCGATTCAGCGGCGGCGACGCGTTCCTTCACCGCAATGAAACTGTCAGGGCTCACTGACATGGAGTCAATCCCGCAGCGCACAAGGAACTCGGCAAATTCCGGATGATCGCTCGGCGCCTGTCCACACAACCCTATTTTGGCCCCGGCTTTATGCGCTTCGCGAATGACGTTCTCGATCATCCATTTGACCGCGTCGTCCTGCTCGTCGAACAGTGCGGCCAGATCCTCGGAATCGCGGTCGACGCCGAGCGTCAGCTGGGTGAGATCGTTGCTGCCGATCGAAAAGCCGTCGAATCGTTCGGCGAATGCCTTCGCCAGGATGACGTTCGACGGAATTTCGCACATCACGTAGACCTGCAATCCCTCATCGCCACGCCGCAGGCCGTTCTCCGCCATAACCGCAAGCACCTGATCCGCTTCCTTAGTGGACCGGCAGAACGGGATCATGACGATCACGTTGCGAAATCCCATGTCGTCACGCAATCGCCGGATCGCGCGACACTCGAGTGCAAAGCCGTCGCGGTAGCGCGGCGAGTAGTAGCGCGACGCGCCGCGGAACCCGAGCATTGGATTTTGCTCCTTCGGCTCGAACGCGGCGCCGCCGATCAGGTTCGCATATTCGTTCGTCTTGAAGTCGCTCATGCGCACGATCACCGGCTTGGGATGGTACGCGGCGGCAATCCGCGCCAAGCCGCGGGCCAAGCGGTCGACGAAGTAATCGCTCTTTTGCTGGTAACCCTGGGTAAGCTCGGCGATCGTACGTTTCGCGCTCTCATCGGCGAGCGTATCGTAACGGATCAACGCCATCGGATGGATCTTGATATGGTTGCCCACCACGAATTCCATGCGGGCGAGCCCGACGCCATCAGCCGGAATCCGCCACCAGCGGAACGCGGCGGCGGGATTGGCGAGGTTTAGCATCACCTGTGTTCGCGTTTTCGGGATACCGCTGAGGTCGAGTTCCTCGGTTTCGAAATCGGCAAAGCCCTCATACACGAACCCTTGATCGCCCTCGGCACACGAGACCGTCACCTCCTGCTCGTCATGCAGAAGTTGTGTCGCATTTCCGGTGCCGACGATGGCAGGCAGGCCAAGCTCGCGACTGACGATGGCGGCGTGCGAAGTACGCCCGCCATGATCGGTTACGATCGCCGCCGCCCGCCTCATGATCGGCACCCAGTCCGGATCCGTCGCCCGCGTGACAAGGATCGCGCCGTCGACAAACCGATCGATGGCGCGCGGGCTTTCAATCAAGCAGGCTCGTCCCGTGGCGACGGCCTCGCCGATGCTGAGGCCCGAGACTAGGGTGCGGCCCTTCGATTTGACGCGGTACGACTTGAACATGCTCGGTTGTCGCCGCGACTGCACCGTTTCCGGTCGGGCCTGCACGATGAACAACTCGCCGCTCTCGCCGTCCTTGGCCCACTCCATGTCCATCGGACAGCCATAATGTTCCTCGATCGCGCACGCCCACCGCGCCAGCATCAGAATCTCGCGGTCGCCGAGTACAAAGCTGTTCCGCTCCGCTTTGGAGGTCGGCACGTTGCGTGTCGGACGGTCACCCTGGCTCGTGTAGATCATTTTTTGCGCCTTCTCACCGATTGTTTTCTCGATTATCGGGCTCAACGAAGCGTCAGACAAAAGCGGCTTGTAAACCTGGTACTCATCGGGATCGACGGCGCCTTGAACGACGTTTTCGCCGAGCCCCCACGAGGCATTGATGAGGACGACCTTGTCGAAGCCGGTCTCGGTGTCGATCGAGAACATGACGCCCGCGCCGCCAAGGTCGGAGCGCACCATGTTCTGAATGCCGATTGAGAGCGCGACCTTTAGGTGATCGAAGCCCTTGGCCTGCCGATAGGCGATGGCCCGGTCGGTGAACAGCGAGGCGTAACACTGACGGCAAGCGTCGAGAAGAGCTGTCGCGCCGCGGATATTGAGGTAGGACTCCTGCTGGCCGGCAAAGCTCGCATCGGGAAGGTCTTCGGCTGTCGCGCTTGAACGAACGGCGACGTCGGCGTCTTGCTTACTGGAGCGCCTGCACAGCTCGTCATAAGCGGCTGTAATTGCCGTTGCGATGTCCTTGGGCCATTCGCCCCGCAAGAAAGCGCGGCGAATGGCATGCCCGACTTCGGACAGCGGGACTCTGTCGGCCGCAAGATCATCAAGACAGCTAACGATCGTCTTCTTCAAGTCATTCGCCGCGACGAACTGCCAATAGGCGTGAGCCGTCGTCGCGAAGCCAGGCGGCACTCGTACCCCGTGCGATGCCAAATGGCAGACCATCTCGCCGAGCGAGGCGTTCTTCCCACCGACGCGGGGCACATCGTCTCGCCCCAACGCCTCGAACCACACCACAAATGCCGATGTCTTGCTCATTGCTCCAACCCTTGGAGGCACCCCGCAGCGATCGGGTAGGCGGCTATAGCGCATCCTTCTTTGCGCCTGATCAAATGTCCCACGCGTTCATTCAACTTCGTCACCCATACACGCGCGAGGCCGCAAGCCGCGCTCCGCTATTCGTCCGATCCTGCCAGCGCCGCCGGTGCCCAAGCTACGGGGTCGACGTGGACAACAGACTGAATCTTTCAATTCAACATCGCTGATACGACCAGCAATCGCATTACAGCAACCTGGGCTCGCGCTCGCTCTGCGACAACGGCCGGCGCATCGCCCACTCGGTAGAGCGCCGACCCGATGCCGAAGCCTCGCGCACCGGCCTTCCACCAAGTCTCGAAGCTTTCTTGCCCGATACTGCCAACTGGGAGGATCGGCACCTCGGTCGGAAGCACCGCTCGCATTGACTTCAGCACGTGCGGCGACGCTCCCTCTGCGGGAAACAGCTTGAGCGCATCGGCGTGCGCCGCAATCATCCGGAACGCCTCCGTCGGCGTGGCAAATCCGGGCACGCAGGCGAGGCCGAGCGACTTGGCCCGGGCGACGATCGCGGCATCAGCATGCGGCATGACAACCAGGGTACCGCCGGCGTCCCGCAGGCGGTCGACATCGTCCGCATCGAGCACCGTCCCAGCTCCAATGACCACTTTACCGCCAAACCGCTTCGCCAACAATTCAATGGTCGCGAACGGACTCGGCGAATTAAGCGGGACCTCGACGATCAGGAACCCTGCTTCAACCAAAACCGCGGCGATCTTCTCGCCTGCAGCCGGCGTTATGCCTCGCAGAATGGCGATCAGCGGCATTTGCTTGAGGTGCGCCATGAATGCGCTCATGAGACGCGCCGCCCCGCGAGGTCATGGATCACGCGCAGGCCGCAGACGGTTGCAGTCTCTCCCGGCACGCCGGTTACTTCGCGACCGCACAAGCCAAACGCCCGCAAATACCGCTCTTCGAGCCCGGCTGCCCCGATGACCACCACTGGTCCCGCGCCACCAGCCGCGCGGATCTCGTGGCCGATGAGCATTCCAGAGAGGTAATCGGCTTCGCCGGTCGGTGGGATTTCGTTCATAAGCACTCGGGTGCGGGCACCGAATAGATGATGCAGCAGGCCACCGCCCTGTCCTGCCCTGGCCACTCCCTCGTCAAAGGCCTGCCAGTCGACGGTTCCCCTTTCCATAGTGCGTCCGAGAATACTGTGATCGCTCAACACCGCGAACATCTCCCCCGTCATATACGTGGTGAAGCGCACGACAGTCGCGTCCTCGATCACAATGTGTTTGCTGTGAGTCCCCGGATGACATATTGCCGAGACTCCAGCCGGCAGCAGCGCCAACGCGCCGAAGATCTGGACTTCCTCGCCGCGCATCACGTCGGGTACGCCGTCAATATCCCGGCACGTTAATCCAGGACAAATGAAGCCAGGCCGGCCCGCGCAGGTGACCGGCGCCAAGGCCCGCGCGACGTCGACGGCGTGGGCCGGGCACTCGACGTATTGCGCCTCGACCCAACCCTGTCGGCTGCCGATCATCCCGCTCATCAGAAACGGCTCTGGTTCGCCGTCGAGCCAGTCGCCGATCACGGTCTCAAGCGTGCCCTCGAAAGCAGCGTGCGCCACCGCCATGATGCCCTTCGCTTCATCGCGCGCCTCGATGACGGATCCGTCCGGGCCGATCCGATAGGCACGAAGATGCGTAATTCCCCAGTCGACGCCGATCATGCCTGCTACCAAATTAAACTTAGTGGTTGATCACTCTAAACATGCGCGCCAGACGTCCTGTTGATGCCGATCAACTTTGACGGCACTCGGCGATCAGGCGTGCTTGAACATCTTGATCGTTTACCTGGTGATCTTCATCACGGCGGTCAGCATCTGCTCGTGCAGCAGATCGATCCAGGCGATGTCCTCTCTCCCTTTAAAACTATAAGCCGGTTCGTCCAAACTTATTGACGTAGATCAATGCAGCACCTGTGTTGCGGTCGTCTTTTTATACAATGTTTCCCAAGGCGGAAGCGGCGGGTGTCGAGCTCGCGGTCGACTGCCGCAATATTCTCGGCGAGTCGGTCACGTGGGACCACGACGCCAAGCGAGTTTATTGGCTCGACATCGAGTCGCGTGAACTTTGGACCCTCGATCCGGCCAGCGGACGCACTTCTACGCACAAGGCTGCCGAACGCATCGCCTGCTTCGCATTGCGTCAGCGCGGCGGCTTGCTGGCCGGCTTCGCTAGCGGATTTGCCTTCTACGACCCCGACAGTGGTCAACGTCAGGACATCGTCAAATTCGAGCCGGACATGGCGAATACCAGGCTTAATGACGGCAAAACCGATCGACAAGGCCGTTTCATTGCTGGCGGCTTCGACGAGGTCGAGGGCAAACCGATTTCCAGCGTGGTGCGGATAGATCCGGATGGCCGAATGACCACGCTGTTCGACAGCGTCGCCTGTGCCAACGGCACCTGCTTCAGCCCGGACGGTAAAACCATGTACTTTGCTGACACCAATGCTGCCACGATGTGGAGCTTCGATTACGATCCAACGCGCGGCACCCTCGGCAAGCGCCGCATCGTCGCCAGCTTCAAAGACCAGCTTGGAGCGCCGGACGGCGCATGCGTTGATGCCGAAGGTTTTATCTGGAATGCGCAATGGAACGGACGGCGGGTCGTCCGCTTCGCTCCAGATGGGCGCGTCGACCGCGTCGTTGAAATGGCGGTGCTGAACCCGACTTGCGTGGCTTTCGGCGGAGCCGAACTTGACACCCTCTACATCACCACAGCCCGCTATCAGATGACGGCCGAGCAACTCGCCGCTGATCCGCAATCTGGAGCACTGTTTGCGTTAAGACCGGGAGTGAAGGGACTGCCGGACGCAAAATTCGCCGGCTGATGGCGAATATCGCTGCAGGAGAGCAGAAACACAGCAGGGAGCGAAAGGAGAAGTGTGATGTTACCAACGAGCAAAATATTTGCCGCCATCGTCGGAACGGCGGTGGCTGGGTGTTTGGCGAGCGCTGCCTTTGCCCAGGACTACACCGCGCCCAAGCCCCTGAAACCCACGGCGCAGGCGCCGATCTCGGGCTTCAAGGGCTCGAAGGGCGCGCGCATCGCCTATATGCCGCCCGGAACCGAATTCGACTACTACATCGCCATCGGCGAAGGCATCAAGGCGGAGGGAGCGAGGCGAAATGTCGAGACGTTCATGTTGGCGCCGCAGAGCGGGGCTGACATCAACGGCCAGATGGGAATGCTACAGGACGTTATAACCCAGGGCGTCAAAGCCATCATTTTCTCGACGCACGACGAATTCGCCGCGCAGCCGCTAATCAAGAAGGCGGTGAGCGCGGGGATCGCGGTCATCATCGTGAATTCGGACATTCCGGACTTCCCGGCGCCGGTTCACGCCGTTGTCGGATACTCGCAGCGCGGCGGCACGCACAAGCTCGGCGACTATGCGATCAAGCTCGCTGGCGGCAAACCGCAGAAGCTGCTCGTCATCGAGGGCCAGCCCGGCTATCACTCCACCGAGCGCTGCGGCGGCTTCCTCGACGCAGTCAAACCGGCGGGCTGGCCGGTGCTGGCAAGCCTTGACGGCAAGTGGAACGTAGAGGGTGGCGAAGCCGCGGGCAGGGATCTGCTTCAGGCCCATCCCGACGCGCAGGTGATCTTTGCCGCCAACGATTACGAGATTATGGGCGCGTCGCTGGCCGCCAAGTCCTTGGGGCGCACCGATCTCAAGCTCTACGGCAATGACGGCGACACCGCGGCGCTCGAGAAGATTAACGAGGGCGTCATCACGGCGACAGTCAACACCACCCCCTTCGTCATGGGCGAGGTCGCCATGAAGGTTGCGCTTGATGTGCTCGACAACAGGTACAAAGGCGGATGGGTCGAGACGCCCGGCGTGGTCACCGACAAGGCGAACGTGCTGGCGGCCTTGCAGCACCCCGAGCGGCTTTACCCGAAGCCCTCCAGAAAATATTGAACTAGCCGGGCCGGTCGCGGTGTTGAAAGCCGCGACCGGCAAATTCTACAGCCAATCGTGAACGTCATGCAGCGGACCGGCGCCGTCGTCTGGGAACTACGGAATATCATCAAGGCCTTCGGCCCAGTCCTCGCCAACGACAACGTGTCGCTCACGTTGCGCCGCGGTGAGATTCACGGGCTCGTCGGGCAAAACGGCAGCGGTAAGACCACGTTGATCAAGACTTTGTGCGGGGCCCATCAACCCGATTCCGGAACCATTCTGCACGACGGCCGGCCGGTCCATCTGCCGAATCCGCTCGCGGCGCGTGCGCTCGGCATCGCCACGGTGTTTCAGGAATTTTCGCTGGTGCCAAACATGACGGTCGCGGAGAACATCTTTCTCGGCGGGTGGCCGGGCCGGCTTTACGGCGTGGACTGGCGGCAGATGCGCGAGCATGCACGCAAGGTGCTGGCGCAGCTTGAAATCGATATCTCACCCGACGACCTGCTCGCCGATCTGCCGGTTGCGCGGCAACAGATGGTCGAGATTGCAAAGGCGTTCGCCCAGAGCGCCTCTATGATCATCCTGGATGAACCGACGGCGGCGCTCGCTGCACGCGAGGTGGAACATCTGTTTGCGCTGCTGCGAAGGATGCGCCAACAGGGAGCGGCGATTCTCTACATCTCGCATCGTATCGACGAGATCGTGCAGCTGGCCGATGTCGTTACGGTCCTGCGCAACGGACAGATCGTCAGCGCGGCCGAGGATACGCCGATCGACATTGCCTATATCGTCACCAAAATGATCGGCCGATCGATCGAGGAGTATTATCCGAAGGAGCGCAACGCGACATCCGAAGTACTGTTGGAGGTCCGCCACTTGGGGACGGAGCACGGCATTGCTGACGTCGATTTCACGCTGCATCGCGGCGAGGTTCTCGGCCTCGGCGGGTTGCTCGGTTCGGGGCGCACACGGATCGCACGCGCACTGTTCGGCATTGATCCTCTGACAACTGGAGAAATTCGCGTCAAGGAACGCAGGGTGAGCTTAACCAGCCCGGCTGCGGCAGTGGCGGCGGGATTCGCTTTTCTGCCGGAGGATCGTAAGACTGACGGACTGTTCTTCAACTTCGACGGCTGCCGAAATATCACCATTGCTAACCTGCGCGGTCTGCTCCGCGGCATTCAGCTCGATCTTGCTCGCGAGCAGGAAGTCGCCCGAGGCGTCATCGAACACCTTGATATTTCACCCGCGGCTCAGGAGGGGATGATGGATCAGCTCTCCGGCGGCAATCAGCAGAAGATCATCCTCGGCCGCTGGCTTTACGCGGGAGCCGAAATTTTCATTCTCGACGAGCCCACCCAGGGTATAGATATCGGCGCAAAGACGGCCGTATTTCGGCTGATCAACGAGCTGACTCGCGCAGGCAAGGGCGTCATCTTCATCACTTCCCACGACGACGAGTTGCTGGCGATGTCGGACCGCATCGCCATCGTGCGCCGCGGTCGCGTTGTGCGCATCGCGAACGTGAATGATGTGAACAAGGCCGATTTGTTACAGGGCGCGGGAGAGGTCGCCGCATGAAACGCATCTTCTCCTCGTCCCTGTTCGGTCCGGCGGTCGCGACAACGGTCGTCACGCTCCTTGTCATGGCGACGACCGACCGGTTTCTTCTGCCCGGAAACCTCAACAATCTCGCGCTTCAGGTCAGCATCGTCGCGCTTGTGGCAATCGGCTCGACCCTGGTGATCTTCATCGGGACCATTGATCTGAGCCCAGGCTCGGCGGTCGCGCTTCTCACTATGCTGCTCGCCATGCTGGTGAAGTACTGGGGAGCAGGCTTCTGGCCGGGGATCATTATCACGATCATACTTGGCGGCGGGCTCGGCGCCATCAACGGCGTGCTCACGGCCTATCTGCGCATTCCCGGGTTCATCTCAACGCTGGCGGGCTACAGCGCCTATCGCGGCATTGCCTTCATGTTCAATTTGGGCTCGCCGGTATTCGACGTCTCCCCGCTGCTCGATTCGCTGTTCTACGGAACCATTTTCGGGATCCCCTGGCCCCTGATCTACATTGTGGTGTTCTTTGCGGCCGCGCACTGGCTGATGCGCTACACGCGGCTCGGCCGGTCGATCTACGCAGTGGGCGGCAACGCCAAGGCAGCGCATCTGTCCGGCATCAATGTGCCGCTGACCCAGTTCCTGGCGTTCGTCATCGCCGGATTAATGACGGGGGTCGGCGCCGTGCTGATGGCGGCGCGGCTCAATTCTGGCTCTCCGAACTACGGGGCGGGCCTCGAACTGCAAGCCATCGCCGCAGCGGTGATCGGCGGCGCCAGTCTCGCCGGCGGCCGCGGCAACGTACTCGCGACGCTCCTTGGAGCGTTGACGATTACGATCGTGCAGAACGGGCTCAATCTCAATGCCGTCCCGACCTCGACGCAGGGCCTTGTCATCGGCCTCATCATCGTGCTCGCGGTCGGCATCGATATGTGGCGTAGAGAACTGACCACCGGCGTCGTGCGGTTGTGGCCGAGCCGCACCGCCAAGCTTCCGACAAACAAGAAGGAGGAGAGCCATGACCTATCCTCGAGCGTTTAGCCATATCGGCCTTTCGGTCCCTGACGTCGACGCTGCGTTCAAGTGGTATACCGAAGTGCTTGGTCTCTACCCGATCATGAAGCCGACAACGATCAAGAAGGACGAGAGTGCGATCGGGTTGATGTGCACCGACGTGTTCGGCCCGGATTGGACCAGCTTTCGCATCTGTCATCTGGCCACTGCAGACCGGGTCGGCATCGAAATCTTCGAGTTTCCAAACAACGTGAAGCCGCAGAACAATCTCGAATACTGGAAGACCGGAATCTTCCATTTCTGCATCACTGACCCCGACGTCGAGGGCTTGGCCAAGAAAATCGTGAAGAATGGTGGCAAGCAGCGCATGCCGGTTCGCTACTACTATCCCGGCGAAAAGCCCTACCGCATGGTCTATTGCGAGGATCCTTGGGGAAATATCGTCGAGATCTACTCGCACTCATACGAGCTCACCTACTCGGCCGGCGCCTACGATTGACAGAGGGCATCGAAGCCGGGAACTGTAACGGGAGAGCGCAGGATGACTGAAGACGCCAAGGTGGTAATCGCTGACTACGACTTCGGCGATGTCGATGTCGAGCGCAAGATCCTCGAGGCCGCGGGATTGCGGCTGGTCGCGATCCAGGCCAAGTCCGAGGACGAGCTGATCGTCGAAGCGCGCGATTGCAACGCCGTGATCAATCAATATGCGCATGTGGGGGCGAAGACCATCGCGGCGATGTCGCACTGCCGGGTGATCGCGCGCTATGGCATCGGAGTGGACAACGTCGATGTCGATGCAGCGACGAAGCGCGGCATTCTGGTCACCAACGTCCGGGACTATTGCACGGAGGAGGTTGCCGACCATGCGATCGCGATGTTGCTCACGTTCGCACGCAAGCTGAGGCAATACGATCGCGCGACCCATGCCGGCGAGTGGCACTGGAAGAGCGGCCGACCGGTCTATCGTCTTCGTGGCCGGATCCTCGGCATCGTCGCGCTCGGCCGTATCGCACGCGCGATCGCGGTTCGTGCTCGAGGCTTCGGGTTGCGCATCACAGCATATGATCCCTATGTCGATGACTCGGTGTTCGAACAGCACGGCGTGACCCGGGTCGACAAGTTACAGCTCGTCGAGCAATCGGACTATGTAATCGTGCAGTGCCCATTGACGGAAGAAACGCGGCACTTCTTCGGAGAAGCTGATCTGAGGCGTATGAAGCCTCACGCCATCCTGATCAATACAGGCCGCGGGCCGGAAGTCGACAACGCCGCACTCTATCGGGCGCTCAAGGAAGGCTGGATTGCCGCCGCAGGGCTCGATGATCTCGAGGAGGAGCCTGCCAAGCGCCGTCACTGGTCTCCGCAGGACAATCTGCTGTTCACCTTGGACAATGTGATCGTTACTTCGCACTGTGCTTACTATTCCGAAGAGTCGATCCAAATGGCGCGCGAAGTCGCGGCAAGCGAGGTCGCTCGCGTCTTGACCGGGCAAAGGCCGCACAACCCGGTCAACAACGTCCGGTTGGCCGACGGATCGTGGTCGTTGCCGGATGGTGACCCGGCCAGTGAGTCGCTGCGGGAAAGGACCGTATAATGCTCAAAGAGTTCAAGGAATTCCAGCGTCAGCCGGATCTGCTCGCTGCCTTCACCGAAGTGGCCCAGTGCTACAGCGCGTCCTGTGTTTTTGCCGACTCGCAGTATCGCCAAGGCATTCTGCACAGCGCTATCAAGCCGGCGTTTCGTGCTAAGGCGGTCGGACAGGCGCTCACGGTCCAACTCTCCGCGGGGGATCTGGTGGACCCATTGAAAGCTCTGGAGATGGGCCAGCCGGGCGACATTATCGTAGTGGATGCCGGGGCCGACACCGAGACATCGGTGTGCGGCGGATTGATGGGCGGTCTTGCCAAGAATCGCGGCATTCGCGCAATGATCATCGATGGGGCTGGACGCGATGTCGATGAGCTCCGCGATATTGATTTCCCGATCTGGACTCGCGCCGTAACTCCTCGGGGTACTCACACGATGTTATCGGGTCGCAAGGAAGAGCTGTCGATCAACATTCCAATCAGCTGCGGGGGCATCATTGTCAATCCGGGGGATTTTGTTGTGGCGGACGAGATCGGCGTCACGGTCATTGCTGCACGCGACGCCGCGAAAGTGTTGGCAGTGGCCCGCGAGCAGGCTCAGCGCGAGCAGGCAACCCGCGCGTGGGTTGCCAAAGGCAAGACCGTCGAGGACCTGCTGAAGGAATTCGGGCGGATCTGATCGACATTGAGCCGAAGGACGAAGCGGTCGGCATCGTCCGGTTGATTCGTCAGCCCAATTTGGCTCTGAGGTAGTGAACCGCTCCGTCGAGCGTAACAAGCTTGGGGTAATCGATCTCGGGGATGTCGAGGCCAAGGCGGTGATGGATTGCAGTAATAAAATTGAGAAAGTCCATAGAGTCGATGTCAAGCGCCTCTCTCAAATCTGCGCTTGCGTCGATCGTTTTCAGGTCGACTTCGGGAGCGATGTTCCCAAGCTCTTCTCGCAACACCGCATCAACGTCCACATTGCTCATAGCTTGTCTGGTTCCTGCAACAGCTCGCCGATTTCAGCGAGGAACAGTCCTCCGGCGTGACCGTCGCTGACCCTGTGGTCTGCAGCAAGCGTGACAGTGACGACGGAACGCGGCACAACACTTCCGTCGAAGATCCACGGGCGGACGACGACCTTGCCGAAGCCTACAATCGCGACCTGTGGTGGATAAATAATTCCGAAGAGAGTCTCGACCCCGCGCTCTCCAACGCTGGAGACGGTGATCGTCGAGTCGGCCATCTCCGAGCCCCGGATACGACCGGCTCGTACGCGCTGAATGAGATCGCGCATGCGCGCCATCAAGTCATCGAGCGTGAGTTGATCGCTGTCATGGATCGCCGGCGCCGCCAGGCCGCCACCACGAATGGCAATTGCCACCCCGGTGTGCACGTCGGGAGACGCCGTGAATTGCCCGTCTTGATAGAAGCCGTTGAACGCCGGAAAGCGGCGGGCGGCGGCCGCGACCGCTTTCACAGCGAGAGCACCCATGAGCAGGCGGTTTTCGGGCGGTCGTCCGGCATTGACCCGAGAAAGAAATTCTTCGCATCCCGTCATGTCGACTTGATGCTCCAGGTAGTAATGCGGGATTTCGCGCTTCGACCTTGCCATCGCGGCCGCGATTGCAGCGCGCATCGCGTTGAGGTCAAGACCGATGACGTGCCGTTTCTCAGCGAGAGGCGTCACGACGGCCCCGCTTCGCTCAACATCGACGCGGATGACTGCGCCGAATGGGCCGCTGCCAACAACGGCACTGAGATCGATGCCACGGGTCGATGCCAGCCGCCGCGCAGCCGGCGACGCTCTGATGCGGCCGCCTGCGCCGACGGCCACGACGATTTGTGGTCGGGGCGCCGCCGGCAACGGCATGGTCGGCGCGGCAGCCGGAGCAGCAGCCGGGGCTGTCACTTCTGCCACCTGCGGTGGCGCCGCCAAACCCGCTACGGCCTCCTTGTCGGAACGAATCCGGGCCAGTGGGGTGCCGACCGGCACCTTCGTACCGACGCTGACCAGCATTTGGTCGACCTGGCCAGTTTCGAAGATTTCGATTTCGATTGCCCCTTTCTGCGTCTCGACCACGGCGACGATATCGCCACGCTTCACGCGATCTCCGGGCTTGACTATCCATTCGACGAGCGTGCCCGCCTCCATGTCGGCGCCGAGCGAGGGCATGCGGAATTCCGCCACGGCGCTACCTGCTACGTGCGCGCGAGCGCCGCCTTTGCGGCTGCGACAATCTTCGGTGCCTGCGGGATTGCAGCTTCTTCGAGGTGACGCGCATACGGGATCGGCACCTCCTCGCTGCACACGCGGCCGATCGGTGCGTCGAGTTCCCAGAACGCCCGCTCGACGATGCGCGTGCAGACTTCTGCGGCAAGGCTGCCGCTGCGCCAGCCTTCGTCGACGATGACCGCCCGCCGGGTCTTGGTTACCGAGGCCATGATTGTCTGGTCGTCGAGTGGCCGCAAGCTGCGCAGATCGATGACTTCGGCTTCGATGTTGTCGGCGGCGAGCGTCGCAGCGGCGTCCAACGTCTTCCACAGTGACCCGCCATAGGTGATAAGCGTGATATCACGGCCAATGCGGCGAACTGCAGCCTTGTCGATGTCGACCGGGCCGGCATCGGCCGCAAGCTTGCCGGTCATGTTGTAGAGCATCACGTTCTCGAAGATCAGCACAGGGTCGGGGTCTTCGAGCGCGGTCCAAAGCATGCCGCGCGCGTCCTGAATCGTCGCCGGGGCGAGCACCTTGACGCCGGGAATGTGCGCATACCATCCTTCGAGGCTGTGCGAATGCTGGGCAGCAACCTGGCGGCCCGCGCCGGTGGCTAAGCGGATCACCAACGGCACCCCGAATTGGTTGCCCGACATGTGGCGAATGGTTGCGGCGTTGTTGAGAATCTGATCGAGCGCGAGCAGACTGAAGTTCACTGTCATCAACTCCACAATCGGGCGCATGCCCGCCATAGCGGCGCCGATGCCGGCGCCGGTGAAGCCGGATTCCGACAACGGCGTGTCGCGAATGCGCTCCGGGCCGAATTCCGCCAGCAAACCCTTGGTGACTGCATAGCAGCCGCCGTAGCGGCCGACGTCTTCGCCCATGAGGAAAACGCGCTGATCGCGCGTGAGCGCGTCGCGGATTGCCTCCCGCACGGCCTCGCGATAGGTGATCTCCTTCGCTTCGGACGGGGTTTGGCGTTGCAGCATCGAACGCATCCTTTCAACTGACTATTTCTGCATATGTGAAGCGGGTGAGATGCTCGACCGGCTCCCATGTTCCCGCCTCGGCAAACGCCGCGGCTGCGGCGATCTCCGCCGCGACATCGGCTTCGATGCGGGCCTCCTCCTCGGGATGGATCATATGGTTCGACTCGAGCCATCCGCGAAAGCGCACGATCGGATCTTTCTGGCGCCAAGCCTCGACTTCCGACTTGTCGCGGTAAAGTTGAGCGTCGAACATCGAATGGGCGCGAAACCGGTAGGTACGGCACTCGAGAAAATACGGCTTGCTGGTCTCGCGGACCGCGCCTATGGCGCGCCGCGCGGCCGCCTCAACGGCGACCACGTCCATGCCGTCGATGACCTCGGCCGTTATCCGATAACTCTGCGCCTTGAGATGAATGTCTGTCTCCGATTCCGCAATCGCAAGCGCGGTCCCCATGCCATAGAGATTGTTCTCGCACACGAGCAGCACCGGCAGCGACCACAGCGCCGCGAGATTGAGACTTTCGTGGAACTCGCCTTCGGCAACGGCGCCGTCGCCGAAAAAGCAGGCGGTGACGACGTCTTCGCCACGCATGTGATCGGCCAGCGCCACCCCGACCGCGAGCGGCAGCCCACCACCGACAATGGCATTTCCACCATAGAAATTGGTCGCTCGATCGAAAAGGTGCATGGAGCCGCCCCGCCCGCCGCTGCAACCCTGCTGCTTACCAAACATCTCGGCTAGAACTGTCGTCATCGGCACTCCGCGGACAAGCGCCTGGCCATGCTCGCGATAGGTCGCCACAATCCGGTCGCGCTGCTCCAGGACCGGTATCACCCCGACCGCGACCGCCTCTTCGCCGTCGTAAAGATGGAGAAATCCGCGGATCTTCTCCAACGTGTAAAGCTCTACGCACTTTTCCTCAAAACGGCGGATGCGGATCATCTGCTTCAAAAGGTCAAGCGAATGCGCTCGTGATAGCCGTGGCTTGTCGATCGTGCCGCTCATCGTTCTTCGCTCTCAAGCGTCGAAATGTCGCCTTCCGGAAGTCCCAATTCGCGCGCTTTGAGCAGACGACGCATGATCTTGCCGCTGCGCGTCTTCGGCAAATTGCTGCGGAATGCGATATCCTTGGGCGCAACCGCCGGACCGAGCCGCTTGCGGGCATGGCCGAGCAAATCTTTGCGCAGAGCCTCGCTTTGTTCAACGCCGTTCTTGAGGGCAACGAACGCCTTCACCACCTCTCCGGCGGTCTCGTCCGGGATTCCGATCACGCCGACCTCGGCCACCGCCGGGTGCTCCATCAGAGCGCTTTCCACCTCGAACGGGCCGATGAGATGACCTGCGCTCTTGATCACGTCGTCGGCGCGGCCAACAAACCAATAGTACCCCTCGGCGTCTCGCATGGCGAGATCGCCGGCGAGATACCAGCCGCTGACGAAGCATTTGCGATAGCGCTCTTCCTCGCCAAGATAACCGCGCATCATCGAAGGCCAGCCGGGCCGCAGCGCAAGCTCTCCGACGGTCATGGGTTGTGTGATTTCGCGCACCTCGCCGCCAGTGACGCGCTCGACGATCCCCGCCGTAACCCCGGGCAGCGGCCGCCCCATCGAGCCGGGCTTGACGTCCATCGACGGATAATTGGCAATCATGATGCCGCCGGTCTCGGTCTGCCACCAATTGTCGTGGAACGGCTTGCCAAACGCCTCCACACCCCAAACGACAGCCTCAGGATTAAGCGGCTCGCCTACGCTCGCCATCAACCGTAAGTTCGAGAGATCGAATTTCTTGGCGAAATCGGCGCCTATCTTCATCAGCATGCGAATCGCAGTTGGAGCTGTATACCAGACCGAGACTTTCTGCCGCTCGAGGATGCGGTACCAGCGCTCGGCGTCGAACTCGGCCTGGTCGACGATTAACGTCGCACCGTTGGTCAGCGGAGAGATGATGCCATAGGAGGTGCCCGTGACCCATCCAGGGTCGGCAGTGCACCAGAACACATCATCCTCGTGCAGATCGAGTACCAGGCGGCCGGTAATGTGATGCGCGACCACAGCCTCATGGACATGCACTGCTCCTTTGGGCCGCCCCGTTGTCCCACTGGTGAAATGGACAAGCGCCATGTCCTCCGCGGCGGTCCGCACGATCTCATATGAGTCCGATGCGGTTAGCATGGCGGCCGCAAGGCTCATCGTTGCCGGAGGCAGATTATCCGAGCATTCAGTCAGCAGCACGAGTTCAAGGCTGGCAACCTCGGTGCGCAATGGCTCGATCTTACGTCGGTAGAATGCCTCGGACGTGACGAGAACCCTGGCACCGCCGATGGACATCCGCGCTTTGATAGGCTCCGGTCCGAACGCCGAGAACAGCGGTGAGAATACACTGCCGCATTTCAGCGTACCGAGTGCCGCCATGTAGAGTTCTGGGCACCGGCCAAGCAGCGAGAACACCCGGTCGCCCGTGGCGATCCCGTGCTGCCCCAAGACGTTAGCGAACCGGTTGCTCTGCGCGCGCAACTCCGCATAGCTGAAATCGCGGACGGCATCATCCCGACCGATCCAGCGCATGGCGAGCTTGCTGCCACGGCCGGCCAGCACATGGCGGTCGACCGCCTCATGCGCGATATTGAGCCCGCCGCCGGGCAGACCGTCGAGCAGCCCTCGCGCCTTCGCCCACGAAAACGCGGCTACGCAACCTTCGTAGTTCCGAAGGTTGGCGCGGGCAAAGTCCTCGGGACGTTTTCGGATCCGTTCCCATTCCATCGATGAACCCCGCGCCGGAGTAACCGGAAAAAATTAAACATCATGTTGATTGCATAACCTTGATGTGGATCAATCGCGTGCGAGGCGGAGCCGAGCGACGCGCTCCGCCAGCAGACCGACCCGCTCGAGCCGGCTGGGCGGCGCTTCGGCAATTTCTTTTTAGTTTTCCATCGGGCCTTGCCGGACCTGCAGCGCATGAAACTTTGCCATTCTGTGGGCGTCGTCGGCATCGAGGTCGGTATTCGCTTGGTGCGATTAAGCCCGCTTTTTAGTT
>Ga0187891_1000973_pt1 | contig 26154 bp, 20 predicted proteins | sample June2016WEW_21_4_FD_132990 | JGI IMG/M metagenome (GOLD analysis project Ga0187891, IMG submission 132990) | Peatland microbial communities from SPRUCE experiment site at the Marcell Experimental Forest, Minnesota, USA - June2016WEW_21_40 | ecosystem: Environmental > Terrestrial > Soil >... | reverse complement strand
GTGGAAAGCAAAAAGCGCTTTCCACATTCGCACAGCCTCGACTGCTGCTGCGGCCTGAATTTGCAGCTAAACTCAAACCCGAGCGCTCTCACGTACGCGGACTAAACGAAGGGGGCAGCTCACCAGCAGCAGCTGAAAACGCGAAAGGCCGGCAGCGCGGACGGCGTGACAAATTCCGCCAACTGCGCCGCTGGCCTTCGGCCAGGCTTTCTCTGGATTTGTGATCTGTATGAGCGCCGGTGCAGAACTAGGCCACAGTGCGCTGCGTGAGCGGTGGGCTGCGGCGGGGCAAAGACGGACCACCGCGGGATCTTAGTTTCGCGAGCTGTGCATTCCCTAAATGCACTTCATCTCCTCTGGATGATGAATGAATTCAGGGAACAATGCCAAACGAGCACCACAACGAATCGTGAACGAAACGGCTCACCGACTTCTGGAAGCCGTTCACATGCATTGCGCTCTCTCCCGGCTACAGATTAGCACCGGACGATATTCTCACTTGCCATGCCCCGAGTGGCGTTGCGCGTATCGACAACCAATTGCGCCTTGGAGACGATGCTTGAATAGTCGTACTGAGAATGATCCGTAGCAATGACAACGCAATCGAAGTCGGGGATTCGGTCCAAAGACGCGCTGGTCATATTCAGAGCGTATTTGCGCCCCTGGCCCGCCGACGGGATGAAGGGGTCGTTGTATTCGACGTACGCTCCGCGCTTTTGCAGCAACTCAATAATCGCGAGGGACGGCGACTCACGGAGATCATCGATATCGCGCTTGTAGGCCAGTCCAAGCACCAGCACCCTTGAACCGCAGAGCGATTTATGGCGCTGGCTCAATGCTTCAATGATGTTCTCAACAACGAAATAGGGCATACCAACATTGACTTCCCCGGCCAGCTCTATAAACCGCGTATGAAAGTCAAATTGCTTGGCCTTCCAGGAGAGATAAAACGGGTCAATGGGTATGCAGTGTCCGCCCAAACCCGGGCCAGGATAGAACGCCTGGAATCCAAAGGGCTTGGTTTTCGCTGCTTCTATTACTTCAAAAATGTCAATTCCCATACGCATACAAAGTTGCTTCAGCTCATTGACGAGGGCGATATTCACGCAGCGGTAGATGTTCTCTAACAACTTGGTCATCTCAGCTGCCGCGGGAGAAGAGACTGGAACGATGCGATTAAAAATAGACGCATATAGAGCCGATGCGAGTTCAACGGCCGCCGGACCACATCCACCTACAACCTTTGGAATATCGCATCGCTCGATTGAATCGTTCCCGGGATCTTCCCGTTCCGGGGAAAAAGCCACATAGAAACCGCGATCGGCGGCATTTCTCGCTATACGAAGGCCCGCCTGATTCCCTTTCTCAAGAAGAGGACCGACGACTTCTTCGGTGGTTCCAGGGTAGGTCGTGCTCTCTAGAATGATGAGCTGCCCTTCATGAACGCACGGAGCTATGCTCTCGACAGTGGAACGAACATAACTAAGGTCAGGTTCATGATACTCGTCAAGTGGAGTCGGCACACAGAGGATAACAATATCCATTTCCGCAATAGCACTATAATTTACGGTTGCCTTGAGCCCACTTTGCCGTGCACGCTGAATCATGCCCTCCGGAATGCGCACAATGTACGAACCACCGGTGTTGAGAATCTCAACTTTGCGAGCATCAATGTCGAAGCCAGTTACCTTGAAGTGCTGCTCGCTAAACAGGAGCGCCAGGGGCAGCCCAACATAGCCCATCCCCACAATGCCGATGCGGGCTTCCCGGGTTTCGATTCGATGTTTAAGCTCGTCCGTTCGCATTAATGCATTCACCGTCACTTTCTCTCCTCATTTCTTGATGGAGCCAAGACTTATTTCGTCCCCTCATGCTCCGAGACATGGCAGTTATCTTTTAGAAGACTGTCATCCTGGGGATTGGAACCACAAACTTCCCACCCCACTCTCGGATGAATTGGAGCTGTTCGATGATCTCGTCTTTCAGATTCCAGGGCAGTATGACAACGTAATCCGGCTTCGTCTCGCGAATGTGTTCGGGCGGGAAGATCGGGATGTGGCTTCCGGGAAGATACCTGCCCTGCTTGTGCGGGCTACGGTCCACGGTGTACTCGATCATGTCCTTGCCAATGCCGCAGTAATGGAGAAGCGTTGCGCTCTTCCCGGGCGCGCCATAGCCGGCAATCTTCTTGCCCTGCTCAGAGGCCGCAAGTAGAAAACCAACAAGCTCCTGCTTAACCTTCCTGGCCTGCTGCGCAAAACTCTCATAACCCCCGGGCTTGTCGAGACGGGCGGCGATTTCGTCGCCGATAACTTTTTGAACAGTTGGCGTAAGACTGTGTGTGCCGCTGTTTGCACGCGTTGCGAATACGCGCAGCGAACCGCCGTGTGATTTCAATTCCTCAACGTCAAAGACTCGGAGCCCATGTGCCTCGAGGATTTTAATCGTGCTGATAAGGGAAAAATAGGAAAAGTGCTCGTGGTAGATGGTATCGAACTCATTGCGTTCGATCATCCGCAGCAGGTGCGGAAACTCAAGCGTCAGAACGCCATTCGGCTTCAGCAGAATTTGCAGGCCTTCCACAAAGTCATTAAGATCAGGGACCTGCGCGAGGACGTTGTTGCCAATAACGAGGTCGGCAGTGCGTCCTTGGCCGGCAAGCTCGCGGGCCACCTCAGCGCCGAAGAACCGTACCAGTGTAGGAATTCCTTTTTCCACAGCTGCCTTGGCTACGTTCGCTGCAGGCTCTACGCCAAGAACGGGCACGCCCTGACGAACGAAATACTGCAGCAGGTAGCCATCGTTGCTAGCCACTTCGACCACGAAGCTCAGATTACTCAGCCTAAAACGCGCCTTCATTTCTGTGCAGTATTTTTCGCAGTGCTTCAGCCAGGAATCGGAATAGGAAGCAAAATAGGCATATTCGCTAAAAATGGCTTCAGGGCTCTCAAACTCTTCCAGCTGTACGAGCAAGCACTTTTCACACAGATATACATGTAATGGGTAATACATTTCTCCGCGACTTAAATCATCAGGGGAAAGATAGCTTTCGCAAAGCGGAGACATTCCCAGGTCAACGAATGTTCGCTGGAGATTCGCTCCACAGAATCGGCAGCTCTTGGCGACTATTGGCGCGGCAAGGTCGTCCATTTTCTGAAACACCGGAGTTGTCATCGTTTCAATTTCACCCGCCTATCCATTAACAGTCGCAGCAGCCGGCCGGCTTAGCCAATGCAGTGAGCAATCCAATCGGCCCGCCTGCTGCAGACGCTTGATTTCCGCGATGCGCACGTATCGGCCCGTTTCAAGATCGGTGGTGGTGAGTCCCGCGGCACGATAAGCATCGTATAGTTCCCGTGCGCCTTTGCGCGCCGTCCACTGTGGACGAAAAGCCGGGACAAGGCGATTAATCTTGTCGAAATTGACCCGGTAGCAACGCAAGTCCGGACCACCGCCTGGAGCGTATTCTATGCGACAACCCGGGACGATCTCGGCCACGATATCGGCGAGTTCGCGAACGCGGAAATTCTCGTCGTTGCGGCCCACATTGAACGTCTGGTTCTGGACCGCCTCCCGCGGCGCGTCAAGCACAGCGATGACAGCGCCGATAATGTCACGAATGTGGACGATCGGGCGCCATGGAGAGCCATCGCTCTTGATATAAATCCGCCCAGTGGCATAGGCAGCAGCGACGAAATCATTAAGCACGATGTCAAGACGGAGACGTGGCGACACACCATATGCCGTGGCGTTTCGCATATAAGTTGGAGTGAAGGTTTCGCTTGCTAACTGAGCAATATCGCGCTCCACCAAAACCTTCGACTCTCCATATGGTGTAACCGGGCTGAGATTCGAATTCTCATCAAGGAATTTGTCGCCAGCGGCGCCGTATGTACTGCACGAGGAAGCAAAGACAAAACGCGCCACTCCGGCCTGCTTTGCCAGCTCCGCGAGATGCACCGACGCAAGATGATTGACATCGTAGGTAAGTTGCGGATTCAAATTGCCGATGGGATCGTTGGAGAGAGCGGCGAAATGCACGACCGCATCAAAGCCCGCAAGATCGGATTGGGTGAGGTCGCGGAGGTCCTTACGGATCTCCGGAATCAACGGCAGTTCGCTGCCGAAATCGCAATTACCGTACAGATCCGTGTCGAGTCCGACGACTTTGTGGCCGGCGGCCTGGAGCATCGGGCCCGCTACGGCTCCAATGTATCCTTTGTGCCCGGTTAACAGTATTTCCAATGGTCTCCTTCGTTCAAGGCGCGCCGAGAGCGGACAGCCTGGAGTCAAGCAAGAGGTTTTTCAGTAAGAAGCGCATTCGTGTGGAGAAGTTCTGCGGCGTCAGAAATCGTAGAAAACGGTAAACCGGAACGTTCCGCGATGTCTAATAATGAGTGCTGGCCGTCAGACAGGTTCAGAACCCAAAGACGCGCATGTATTTCAGTATCGATCGATTCGCCGCCGGTGCTGCGATAAAGATTGCGCTTGCCTAGCTGTGGCTCGCAAAATGGGTTTTGATTGAGATAGCAGCGATCGCCTTCGAGCACGTTGCAAACGGACAAACACACCCGAAGTGTTCGCGCTAACTGCTCCGGATGAATAAAATCAAGATTATCGGCAGACGTATGGTACTCAGGAAAAGTGCCCCAAGTGCTCCGCATCAGGCAGCCAACGGGAAGATTGAATCCCGGCGAACAATACTGCCGCTCATCGTAGCCATAGGGAGAGAACTCCAGCACCTCCGCCGTTTCGCCGCTGTGCCGCAGAACGTGTTCGACCGCCCGGTCGATCTCCGCATCTCCCCGGCGGCTCCTTTTATAATGAAAACCGCCAGCGTCGCCCACACAGGTGAGCACGAGTCCATGACGGATTCGCTCTGCCGCTTCTTTGTTCCGTGCCAGCCATGTAATGGCCCCAATCGTTCCAGGAATAAACAGAAATCGATAGGAATAGCGCCGCTCGCAGCCCGCGAGCGCTGCGGCCATCGCCGTCACGACCGTGAGGCCGGAAAGATTGTCATCGGCCAAAGAAGGATGGCAGGCGTGACAGGAAATGAGTACCTCTTCTGTCGATCGGCCCGGCAGAAAGCACTCACCATACGTCAAGGTTCCGGCTTCAAGAGACGAATCGATGCATACTTCGTAATCGGCATCCTCAAGGGCCAACATCTGTTTGTGAGACAGACAAAACCCCCAGTCTTCACGGTAGTACGACGTGCGATAAGGAATCCAATCAGGATGGTCGGGCAGGCTGTGCAGATGCGGCCGAAGGTCGCTTAACGAGAGAGTGGTGCGCACCGGCACACTGTAACTCATGACATGCAGGTTATTCCTCTGGAAGTCGACTAAGCGCTCTCCTTGCATGTTCCTGATATACGCATCACGGATATTCCATTCCTTAGGAACCGTCCAATCGAACACCACAGTGCCAGTCGGAACTTCTGAAATTGCCAGCGGAATTCGCTCGCCGATCTTCGCCAGCGTCTGTCGGATGCCGTCGCCAGTAATACTCCGGCAAATAGGAAAGAGCTCCTTCGCAAAGCTCATTAGCTCTGCTCCAACGCCGGATAGGGATCCTTGATCAATGTGTTCCGACAGGCTTGTCACTTTGGTTCGAAGTCCGGGTAGTTTTGGTCGCGCGCGGAGATCACTTTGACATTCCCCGGCCAGGCAATCTGAAATGCCGGATCGTTCCAGCGAATGCCGCGCGCCGATTCTGCATTGTAGAATGCCGACATCTGATAGAACACCTCAGTTTCATCTTCGAGCGTCAAAAAGCCGTGCGCACAATTCTCAGGAACGTATATCATACGGCGATTTGTTGAAGTTAGAGTGACGGCGATCCAGTCTTTGTAAGTCGGCGACTGGGGGCGTAGATCAAGCACAACATCGCAAATCCCTCCGCGAGTGCACCGCACAAGCTTAGCCTCAGCGTGCGGCGCAGCCTGAAAATGCATCCCACGCAGTGTACCTTGTCGAGCATTGAACGAAATATTGCATTGTGCCAAACTTGCATTGAGTCCTTTCGCCTCAAATTCCTTCCGGCACCAGGTTCGTGCGAAGAATCCTCGCTCGTCCGAGTGCGGATCCAAGTGAATCTCAAAAACGCCCGGAAGTTTGGTTTCATGAAAGAACATTGATTAGGACCACTGCAGGCTGGAAAAGCCGATCTCCACATCGCCAGAATACTAAGGAAGCGCAGACTTTGCGATCCCGTGCAAGATGAGCTGGTAGATCTCGACAATCTTTCCGGCCTCGTACCAAATACGGCATTTGCAATAGAACCTGCGCTGAGAGTTCAAATCGAGCACCCACTTTGGCGTCGTAAGAATCACTCTCGCGATTATCTTCAGAATCTCATTGGTGCTTGGGATCATCCGGTTCTCACGGATACCCCCCCGGCCGAAAGCGAACCACCACGACAGAAAGAACTCCTTGCGCACGCGGCTGTCGTTAATCTCGTGATATACCACCGCCGACGGCACGTAACACAAGCGCTCTCCAGCGGCCATAAGCCGTCGGCCGAACTCTGTATCTTCGTTTCGGAGTTCGCTGCCTGGGCGGGGGCCCAAGTCCTCACGGAAGCCACTATACTTCTCGAACATTTCTCTGCGAAATGCCATGTTGGTTCCGACCGGCGGTTTGTTGAGAAGTCCCGGCAGATCGCCCTGATCAAAGTAGGCACAAAGAGCTCCGAGTTGACTAAGTGGACCGGAGAATGCGAGCCAAGGCGGAGGTGAAAAGCCCGGTTCAGGAAGGATACGCCCTCCGCAGCCAGCCCAATTCCCACCGCTTAGCGGGCTTGTGAGTTGCTGTAGCCAGGTAGGCTGCACCGTTACGTCGTCATCGACAAAAGCTAAAATCTCCCCCTTGGCTTCACGAATGCCAGAGTTGAGGGCAAACGATTTTCCCTGCCGCGGCTCAAAGAGATAGCGAAAGCGTCCCGGGTAGAGCTGGCAGAAGCGCTCAACTACTTCTCGAGTCTCATCGTTCGAGTTATTGTCCACGACCAGGACATTCCACTCGATGGTTTCGGGCATGATCGAATCAGCCAAGCTGCTCAAGGCATTCAACAGGCTTCGGCAACGGTTATAGGTGCACAGGATCACGCTAACGGCCATGATTTAAGAACCCGTTCTGGAATCGACTCATACTCCGCGCCAAAAAGCCCTCTCATTGGGGCGACGGCCCATTTTCGAGTTTCGTGAGCTTAATTCTCTATCCTCAACCAGCCTTATCTGCGGCGACAAGCTAGACAGTCTGCGCTCGTTGATGGTCTGAAGGTGGAGCAGTGTCAGAGAAAGTGATGAGAAATGCTCTTGGGAGGCCACTGAGCCGAGAATCTCGCGGAATCACCGAGCCTTTCCGACGCAGAGGCGGATTGGCTCAGTAAATCCGGCTTCGTCCTGTACAATTTTGGACGAATCAGTTCTGAAAAAGGGGTTCCAACTAACAAACAACGCATGCGCTTCACATTCCGATCCACACTCGCCCGTTCCAGCCAATACCGTCCGGATATCGACGGCCTGCGGGCCGTTGCCGTCTTATCGGTGCTGTTCTTTCACGCCAAGGTCCGGGGTTTTCCGGGCGGGTTTGTCGGTGTCGATGTCTTTTTTGTGATCTCAGGGTATCTGATCACTTCGATCATCGCCAAAGATATCTTCTCCGGAAGGTTCTCTTTTATCTCCTTCTATGAGCGAAGGATGCGTCGCATCTTTCCCGCACTCTTCTTTCTCATCTTCGTTTGCACATTCATCGCAGCAATCGTATTTGCTCCCGAAGACTTCGAATCCTTTGCGAAAGCCACGATTGCCACAACATGCTTCGTAAGTAATTTCTACTTCCTCCGTCATGCTGTAACGGGTGGTTATTTCGCCAACCTCTCTGACTTGCAAGCGCTCTTGCACACCTGGTCTCTTGCCGTCGAGGAACAGTTCTATTTTCTCTTTCCCGCTCTTCTATTCTTGCTGGTGCGGTGGACAAGGCAGCGCGCGGCACAGTTACTCTTCGTTTGCGCCATCCTCTCTTTCGCTCTCAGTATCTGGCTCACGCATCGCAATCCGTCCGCCGCATTCTACATGCTCTCGTCGCGAGCCTGGGAGCTGCTAATGGGCTCTCTTCTCGCCTTGAAGGCTGTGCCACCCATCAGGATGCGCCTTGTTCGCGAAGTCTCTGCCGCTGCCGGACTCGCACTCATCCTCTTCGCCGTCTTCCTGTTCACCAACGAGACGCCGTTTCCGGGCCCAAGCGCATTCATCCCCTGTTTTGGCGCCTTTCTCCTCATCTATTCCGGTGAACAGGGTTCCTCATGGGCGAATGCCATCCTCACCTTTCCGCCGCTCGTGTTCATCGGTGTCATTTCATACTCCCTCTACCTCTGGCATTGGCCCCTGATCGTATTCGGTCGATACTTTCTCCTCAGTAATCTAGGCAGAGCCGCCACAATCGGCGTCATTGCCGGCTCTGTCCTGATGGCATTTATCTCTTTCGAGTTCGTTGAGAGTCCATTCCGCGGCCGCGATTCAGTGTTTTCCAGGCGGCAGGTCTTCTCTCTGGGCCTTGCGGCAAGCCTCGCTTCTCTAGCCCTTGCACTCATAATCTATAGAACTGGCGGTATTCCGCAGCGCTACGATGCCTCGACAAGGCAACTTGTACTTGAAAACTCCGCTAGGCTGCACGACTATCCGGAGAACTGTTCGAACTGGAAAACGAACCCCCAAAGTTTGGCCGATATTCACTTCTGCGTCCTGGGACCAAATGCGGACAAGAAGATCCTCTTTTGGGGCGACTCTCACGTTGAGCAGTTATATCCCGCGGTCAAGCATTTATATGACAACGGAGAGTTGCAGGGGCACGGCGCCGTCTTTGCCATCGGAAACTCTTGCCCCCCAACTGAGCACCTGAATGTTTCCGAGAAGAATTACCACTGCGACACATTTGCTACTCTGGTCATGAAGCGCGCCGAAATGGACGACGTTGACACAGTCTTTATCGGCTTCAGTACCTGGTGGGCGTATAGCGGGAACACGATCTGTCCATCGGTAAACGGAAGATGCGTCAACGTCGTTTCTCCGGATGAGATTCGCCGCCTTTTCCTTTCGGAACTATCCAGCGAAATTCATCGGTTAAGTATGGACGGGAAGAGGGTGATCATATGCCTCCCATTTCCGTTATATGACAAATCGATCCCGAATCTCGAAATCAGAAACGCGGTCTTCTCCAGATTCGGTTTTTCCGGCATTGCCAGAGACTTAACCTCGCCTGCCTTCCGGGATCAGATCTTTGAAGCATCGAAGACTGCCGGTGCAGACATCTTCGATCCGCGCAAGAGCCTTTGCAGCAATGACCCATGCATCACGCAGATCAACGGCGTTTCTATTTACCTCGATAACAACCACCTCGCGGCCAGTCAAGTCGGAATTCTCGAAGACAACCTCAGGCAGGTTTTGGACAGCCAGGCAGCGCCGCTTGCTCCTCGGGATCAGCTATTCCAAAGCCACTGACGCTGGCCCGTAAGTCGTGATCGCCTTTTAAGCGCTCTAAGATGACCTTCATCTAAACAATTTTCTTTAACAACGTTTTTAAAGTGCGACCAAGAATCCTGGGACGCGTCCGCACCGCCCGAGCAACTGAGAGCAACCCCGAAATTGGCTTTCTTTGTTTCCAAAATGCCCTCGCTGAAAGAAAGTACATATCCGCGACGAGGCGTGGGTCTATCTGAATTCCTTCGCACACGCGAAGCATTTCAGCCGTAGCTTCGGGAACGGCAGCGTAGCCGCCGGCCTCGAACATGTGGTTGATGTATCCGGAATATCCGTTTGCAAGTTCCTTTTTCTGCGTGACCTCGCTCACGCCCATTTCTGCCAAGAGAGCGGGAGTAATTTCCTCGGCTGTATTCAGAGGATCCGGCTTTCCTTCTCTCCGCAAAGCCGCAGCTGCTTGAGCTGCCAAGGCACAGAGGATTTGGTCCTTCCGGCGGCGAAAAGAAAGTTGCTGTGGATGAATCCTATAATTCAGCACCTTTTGCTTCAGGTTCGCGCATTGGTAGTGTTCGGAAATCCGCAGCCAGAGGTCGTAATCGTCGGATTGGATAAATATCCTTCGATATCCGCCGACGCGGCTAAAGGCCTCTTTGAGGATCAGGACTGTCGGATGCCAAAAGGGGTTTCTCGTCCTAAGCTCCGCGCGGATTTCGCGATCTTCCGTTGGATAGTCATTGGCCGATGGCAAGCATTTACCCTGGGAGTCAATCCACTGCACTGCACCGCCCAGAAGACCAACCTCGGGATGGTTTTTGAGGAAGCTGACTTCTGTCTCCAGCCGGTCTGGGAGAGACACGTCGTCGGCATCTTGAATCGCGATATAGCGGCCTTTCGGAAGTGAGCAAGCGGCGATTTTAGCTTCGATATAACTGCACGGAGGGATCTCGCTGAATTTCACCCGTTGGTCTTTAGAGGCAAAGCTCGCAGCAATCTCTTTGGATGTGTCTGTCGAGCCAAAATCCACAATAACAAACTCGAAGTCGTGAAACGTCTGATGAAGGATGCTTTCGATGGCTTCGGTCAAATAGCACTCAACGTTGCGAATGACCATGACAACGGAAACAATCGGTAGACCGGTGTTTGTCATGAGCGTGAGGCAACTCTCTGCCCGTCACACTTGGGGCGGAATACCTCGTGGAACTCCACATCGAATAAGTGCAACAATAAGTCCCTCTGGCAAGAAGATCTCAACTAAGACTCCATACTTTGCACCGCGACAACAATCTTCTCCAGTGCCTGGCAAAGCAGTTAGTTGAGTAGAACGTTGACAAATTCTTTCATCTGGCGATCGAGATTGAATGATTTGCAAACGACTTCACGTGCCTTGTTTGCCATCTCGGAGCATTCCCTAGGGTGAGTCCCAAGATACGCGATCGCCTTCGCAGCCCCCTCGACGGAGGCCGGAGGTATGACGAGACCCGTGACACCGTTTGTCACTGCTTCCGCAGTTCCACCGACATTTGTAACGATGCATGGCAGTCCACAAGCCATCGCTTCCAGCATAGAAAGCGGAAGTCCCTCTGTATGAGACGTGAGGATGAATGCAGAGCCTGCTTGCAGATATGGCCTCACATCCGCTTGAAAACCCTCAAACAACAGGTGCTTTCCCAGGCCAAGCAAATTCGCTTCTTCCACTAACCTCTCCCGCAGCGGACCGTCTCCGAGGATGATGCATTTGCAGGAGACGCCCCGGCGCAGTGCACGCGATAGGGCATGGATTACAATGTCAACGCCTTTTACCTTCGAGAGTCTGGCCGTGCATACGAGAAGAAACTCGTCTGGACCTATCTCGAGGCGGGCTCGAAGCGACGCTCGATTCGTTCTGGAAGGTGCAAACGTCTCAGTGGATACACCGTTGTGTATCGTGACAGTCCTGCTCGGCGAGAATTGCAGCGTCCGCACAAGCGCATTTCTTACCGCCTCACTTACGCAAATTGTCTTTGTACACAGAAGCCCGGCAACCCTCCAACGGAAAAGCCGCCGTGACCTCTTGCCCAGCAGCCGCCGGAGCGTGCCATAGGGCCCTTTGCCTGGGTACGGAGGCGGAATATCAGGAGGGACGAGGTGTTGAATTGCGAACCGTCTGCGAATCCCCGTCAAAGCTGCTGCGAGATTTGCCTGCCACGAAAAGGAAAGAATCCATCCGTAGCAGAAGACGACAATATCGGGACTGAATTCTCGAAACAGCCTCGCCCATCCGAAGAAGGTCTTTGGCTCGATCTTCGTCAGCACCTGTACGCGGGGCAACCAATCAGGATTGAATTGGCTGCTTATCAGATCAGGCCCGAAACAGATGATGAAAACGTGAATATCGGACTCAAGTAACTTCTCTAAGAGCTGAAGAAGGTGCCTTTCCAGTCCGCCGAATTCATCGCTATTGGGAAGAAGAAATAGGATCTTCTTGCTTCCCCTTCTCAAAAACATCAGTTCTCTCTTGCTGATGAATATACTCGTTGGGGCCGACGATTCACGCGTAAAACAAGATACTCGAAATCGAAAAACGCGCCGACATTTCCATTTCAATACTCCACGGAGCAGTGCAAGTCAATGGAGGATGGCAACCTTGAGCTCCTCGATCTTATTGTCTATATCGAACGAGCGACGCACCGTCTCGCGAGCCCTAGTCGCCATTTCTGCGCATTCGTGCGGGTGGGTTGCCAGATACAGGATTGCGTTCTCGGCTTCATCCAACGATCCAGCAGAGATCACAAGACCCGTGACGCGATCTGTTACAGCCTCAGCATTCCCGCCCACATCTGTCACAATGCACGGGAGGCCACAGGCCATTGCCTCCAGAATAGAAAGCGGTAACCCCTCAATATAGGAAGTAAGTATGAATGCTGAAGCTGCCTGGAAATACGGCCGAACATCCGTTTGAAATCCTTCGAAAAACACGTGACCGCTCAATCCCAGTGAGTTTGCCTGTTTCTGGAGCTTCTCTTTGAGCGGACCCTCACCTAAGATAATGCACTTGCACGAAACACCCTGGCGATTCACCCGCGAGACCGCAGGAATAACGATGTCAATTCCCTTCACCTCAGTCAGCCGTGCAGCACAAACAAGGAGAAAGTCCTCTTCACTCACATCGAGGCGTGCCCGCACCGCGATGCGCATGCGCTTACTGGGGACAAACGCAGATGTGGAGATGCCATTGTGGATCGTTATCGTCTTTCTAGCTGGAAACTGATATTCCCGCACAAGAGAGTTGCGCACGGCATTTGATACGCAAATCGTCTTCTGACAGATATGGCCTGTCAGTCTTACCTTGAACAAATCGCGCGCTCTGGCACCAATCCTGCGTCGCAACTTGGCCTTCAGCGACTTCCCACCGTCAACCGGTGGCGGAGGCAGCGGAAGAAGATGTTGAATTGAGACACGTCTCGGCACTACTGCAACCAGGCTGGCCAAAGGAGCCTGCCAGGGGAAAGACCTGAACCAGTTGTAGCAAAACACGATGACGTCAGGGCGAATCCTTCGAATCAACTGAAACCAATCTCCGAACGTCTTTGGCTCGGGCATGCACCTTACCGTCGTGCTCGCCCGCAAGTCGTCATCCATGTAATCAGAGATTGTTTCCTGACCGAAACAGGCAATCACGGGTCTCTGTACTTCTCCTTTCAATCCTTGAAGAAGTGCGAACAGATGTTTTTCAAGACCGCCGAATTCCGCCGTCTTGGGCAGCACAAACAGAATGTTTCTGCCATGCTCTCGGAAACCGGAAACTGCCTGATTCCCTGCCTTTTGCGCTTCTGTCCTGCGGTCCTTGGGAACCTCTGGAATTCGTGAAGAGGTGGGCGCCTGTGGATCTACCGCCGATACTCGCGAAGTCGAAACCCGCAGATTCCGCAGCAATCGCCTGCGGAAGAGCTCATCCCTTGAATAGACAAAAGTGCCCTCCAGGGGGAGGCGGTTTGAGTGGTTGTCAAGATACTCGCGCAATTGGACCGACTCGTGTCGCCAGGGATGCTCACTGCAAATCATGTTCTCGATGCGTTGCGATACTGTCCGGCGGAATTTAAAGTGGTGCGTCACACCAAGCATTCCGCTTGCTCGAGGTTCACAACCGAGCGGTGGATGGTGATTACCTTCTTCCAAAACACGTGTTCCACTCGCGCAGTAAAAAAGAGGGAATTTAAAGATATCGCCCTTTATTCCCATTCTTCTGTACAGGTCCACGGAACACAAAGGAAATACCTCGAAAGGATCATCAATAAGGAAAGGCGTATCCAGCGAACCATCGCTTTTCATCCGTTGCAGCATCGGGGCGGCCATCAGGTTAGCATTTGCGAGACTGAGCATCCTGATGGTTTCTGGGATGTCTGCATAAGGGAACTCCACAAATTCATCACTATCGACTAAAACGACCCATTGATCGGCGCATCGAGCAAGCACTGCATCCAGCCTGTTCTTTTTCTCCTCGCACTTAAAGGGTCCCTGGTATGTGTCCTCGATCGTGACGGGGTAATCATTTGCGATCGTAAGAAGTTTCTCATTCTCCGTCGACGCACCGTGAATGATCAGGTGAAATTGATCAATGCCGAGTCGACTATAGTACTTAAGCCATGCTTCAATGAGGTCACTGTCATTATTCACGTGGCTAATCAGTTTCAGGGTCATGGCAGAATGATGTGAGTACGCGAGCTTAAGCTGCTGGGCTTCGGTCCTAGTCGATAGCCGGAGTTGGAGTTTTGAGCCCTGTGCCCCTGCGTGATTCCGCGGTACGATAATTCTCGACAACCTCTCCAAGCGTCAGCATTACCCAACATTGTTGATAGAAGCGTTCCTTCGGTTTCGCCGCTAATAGCCAACGCATCAGTCGAACAGGCAAAAAGTGGCAGACGAGATTAACAATGCTGATGAATTCGCGCGGAATCCCCAAGATCGACGGTCGAGCCGGACGTTCCAGGATTCGGGTCCTCCCAAAAGCAAACCACCACTTGCGAAAGTATTTCTTCTTAAGACGCTCCTCTGGAATTGGATGGTGAACGACGGCGCCGGGCTCGTAGCGCAGGTGCTCTGCGGCCGACATGAGGCGGTTCGCAAACTCCGTGTCTTCCCCACTGATTAGATTGCTGCCGCAGCGACCAAGCTCGACGCGAAACATGCCATATTTGTCGAAAGCGCCTTTGCGAAAAGCCATGTTCGTTCCGTAAGGCGCTCTGCTTAGTTCACTGGGTTGATCTCCAAGGTCAAACAAAGCCAATGCACCCCCCAGGTCCAGTGGCCCGCCTATGGGAAGCCATTCTGGTGGCTCAAATCCGTTCGGCGGAACGATCCGCCCGCCGGCGCCCGCCCAGTTTCCGCTGAACAATGAAGCCGTGAGGTTCTGCAACCAAGTTGGCTCCACGATTACATCGTCATCCACGAAGGCAATGACTTCCCCACGCGCTGCCTTGATGCCCGTGTTGCGAGCTCTGGACAACCCTTGACGTGCTTCGAACAGGTACCGGAATCGACCCGGATAACTGCGCATATAATCCCCGACAACGATCCGGGTCTGGTCGCTTGAATTATTGTCGACTATAACAACTTCCCATTCGACCCCGGCAGGAAGGCGTTGTGCAACGAGACTGTCAAGCGTTTTGGGCAGGATGAGGCAGCGATTATATGTGCACACGAGAACGGTGATATTCATGGTTTTCAGTCTTCGATGAATTCGTCAGGATCAATTTCGTGGCGAATTTGTAGACCAGATCATAGGTTCCCGGAAGGAGATCCATGGGAGGCCATGGCAAGGCTCAGTGCCCGATCCCGTGCAACATATGCTGCGTGCTTTGAAAATAAGTCTGCGTACGCCCGGCGCGCAGCGCCCTCCAAATCGTTTTTTTTTGAGAGCACATTGATGATCGCATCGGCAAAGTCTTCCGGGGTGTCATATGCCCGTAAACCTGCATTGACTATCCGTTCCATCGGCATGCCCCGGTACGCCTTCGGAGTTCCAACGAAAGGTTTGCCTAGTGCCAATGCTTCAACGGTCTTGATCGAGATGCCTGTCCCGGAAACCATCGGCGCAAAAACGCAACGAGCGGCTCCATAAAAGGGAGCGAGTTCCTCGACTATTCCGGTAAAACAGGACTTGTGTGCCTGATAGATCGCGGGCAATAGCTCGCGTACTTTTATTTCAATCTGACCTACGATCTTAATCTTGTACCTGCGCTCAGCAATCAAGGGCCAGACTCTTTCAAAGAACCATTCGATGGCAGCACAATTTGCGTCGGTACGCTGGCCAACGAAAAGCAGATCGATTGTGCGGTCCGAGACGTTGGAAGCGTTTTGCGCTGCGGAAATAAAGGACTCGTCAATCGTCGGTAACGCAAGGACATGTTCCTGATGCGGCAAACGCTCTTGAAAGAATCTGAAATCCTCTTCGGACAAATGGACAAGAACCTTCACCTCTTTGAGATACGATATTTCCGATTCGACCAGCCGTTCCGTTGAATCGAGGCGGTGTGTCCAGGGGTTAATCTCACTTCTCTCCTCTAAGGCACGGGCTTGTATGTCGTGCGTCTCCAAGATGATGGGGATATCCCGAGCAGAAGGCGAAACTCGGCGAATCAGACGCTGCGCAAAGCGAAGCGTAAAGACATGGTTGACGTGCACCAGCGCAACGTCTGATTGGCGGAGCTCATGGATGACCTCCTGAGGCAATTGCGCTGCATTCCCTGTAGATACGATCCAGTCCAGCGCCGTGCCTCGAAATGCCGGCTTAATCCATGGCCTGTACTTCACCAGCCGAAACCGCTGCCGGTCAATTGGGGCAAAGAAAGCTCGATCCGCTCCCAGCTCTTCCATGCCCTTCTTGACGTCCTCCCATTCAGAAAACGATTCGGTCCACCACCAAAACAGGGCAACACAGATAAAGATGGTCTTATATCCGCGGTCTCGGTAAAAGTCGACTTGGCTCTGCATAACGCGAGCAGTTCCTGCCCGCGGCCATGGAGGACCCACAATAATCACACTACGATTCGTGTTTCCTGGCTCTTGCATTGCTAAATTCTCACCGTCTCTCAGATCCCCGATATCGTCTTTGGGAAGTCCGTCGTCGCATAAGCACTCACTCACTTGCCGACGCAGTTAGGCAGGAATCCAGCGGCTACCGCGACGCTTGATCTTATTGAGCGGTCCTATTTACTTCGTAAACCGTGACGTCCTCCCCAACCCTGAACGCCTCACCTGCCGACAGTTGCTTGGCAAAGAGCTCATACTTGGGCGCTCGCTCATTGGTAAATGGAGGGTACAACGCCCTCTCGTCCTGAAAGACAACTAAATCACACTCGCGCATCGTTTGAAAATCCTGCTCGATCGAGGTTCCATAAAGAGGATTCACCGAACTCACTACTGCGGTGTCTCTCCATGCTGAAACCGCAACCGCAAGTCTCATCAGATCCGCGTTTAACGTTGCACTGTCGGTAGCGAGCAAGATCCGATTTGCATTCAATTTAGCAGCCTCAGCTAACACCGCGTTGCACCTCGCTATGCAGCCTCTGTCGGGGCGATGCAACATCGGCGTTGCGGCTATAACGAGCCCACAGAAAATGAAAATTGAAGGAAGGACTGAGGCTCGGCGCGATACTGAATCTTCCCTGCCAGAGATCAAAATCGCTGCTATGAACGGTATAGATACGATCGCCGGGAATGAGAAGCGAATTAATCTATCTGTGCTCGCCAGCGTAATCACGCCAAACCCAATACAAATCAGAAGCGCTATCAGCGTTGGCCCTTCAACAAGAGTTCGCTTCTTGATAATAACGTAAGCGAGAGCACCAACTACAAAAGCCAGCGTGAGCAGGACGCCCGGGGATTCTCGAATGACACCGTGAAGAAACGGTAACAGCGGAGTGTAATAGAAATCCGCAGTCCGCCCAAACGATGATGTGGTTGCCTGACTCCAAGCCAGTTGCCCGTACCGAAGCCAATATACAGCAGCGGGCACCGAGCATAAAGCCAGGGCGGCGAGCGAAACGCATATGCTTCCGATATCTCTACTGCGATACCTAATGATCAGAAGAATTGGCAGAATAAGAATAACAAAGTAAAAGAAACTGACCTTCGACAGCACTCCCAACGAAAAGATTGATCCCCAGAGTATTCCCCGCAGGATATCACTTTTCATCGACAGGCTTTTCTCCTTCGCCTCGAAAGGAATGAGAAGCAAAGAGGCGAGGCTTGTCCAAGCGACGAGATTGTCCGCCATAAATGCAGTTGCATTCCGATGCGCTCCTGATCCTGTGTAAAGAGGACCCAGGCCCATTGATCCAAAGACGCATAGACTGCCAATAACCAGGGCAATTGGTCTAATTCCAATGCGCAGCATCAGATATAGACATATGCAAGCCAAAAGCGACAACAGTGTAGCCAGGCTGATAAAGCACTTACCGGCCGCATCCCAGGAGGTCAATGGTCCCCAAGGCAATCCCAATAACATCATTACAGGGAGCCGATTACTGTGAATTCCCATAACAACTTGGTGCAGATTTCCCGACCAAAAAGCCCTGCTGACCGTAATGGATCGCTGCAAATAGTCGGAATCATCCCACCGATAGGCGTACGGCATATAACTAATGAAGGTCGGTGCGATGCACAGGCCAAACAGTGCAATTGCCGCGTAATGTGCTACTTTTTTGGGTATATAGATCACTCTTCGTGCTCCTGGCGCCGCGGTGAGAATTGCTATCCTTGGCTATTTCTTGCAAAGAGGCTTGGACCTTGCGCCCTGCTGTAGACGGCTACGGCCCACTTTCGCACGGAAAGCGAAGATGCTGACGGATTATCAGAATGGCCCGAAATCTGAGATTTGGGAGGACTTCAAATAGAAAGGCGTTAGGTTAGGAACGGCCCGTGCCGGTAGACTCAGCGACTGGCACGCTTTTCGTATTTCCCGGGGCTTGCTTTCGCAAAAAATTGCGCCGAATCGTCCCCAAAAACCGGGAGCCGGCCTCGAAAAGGCGATTCCGACGCGGCCAAAGATACTCACAGGTGCGTTTCGGGTTCCCGGCCCAGTCAAGCAGGACGATCAGAATCCATTTCGCCATGAATGAGAAGGTGAGGTGATAATTTATCGATGCGAGACGCTCTCGGTGAAAATCCCAGAACTTAGCTTCGCGCCCTTGCAGGGCAGACTGTCCTAGAAAGAAGAAATATTGATGTTCCGCGCCTTTCAAGTATGCCCGGTATTCTTCTTCGGATAGATAGTACCTTCCATAAGCAATCAGCTTGGCCACATGGCAAAATAACTCGAAGGAATAGGGGCGGATTTTTGAAAGGGTTGACTCATTGTCCCGACGAGAGAACGTTAAAACCTGGTGCACAAAGCCAAAATTCCAGGTTCGAAGACCCTCAAGACAAACGAAGAAATCCGAAAATGGTGCGTACTTCTCGTCGTAAAAGGAAGGATTTCGCGATCGAACGAACTCGGATCGCATAAGCACAGAGGTCGGAGTGCCGAAAAGGGGGATATACTTCAGAAAATAGAGTCTGCAGATGTCCCGTCCAGGCACCTCGGGGCTTGGATACGGCAGCCCCCCTAGAGAGGGGTGGTCGCCCTCTAATTCGTAGGCTGCCACAATACCGACCCTCGGATGCTCCTCTGCCAGCTCCACCATACTTTTGAGGCATTCCGGGAAGATCCAATCGTCTGCCTGGACCATCTTGCAGTACTTGCTCGCCGGCGAGATAAGAGAAAGCGCGTAGTTGTAGTTTTTCAAATGAGAGAGAAATGAGCCGTTGTGTACAAGACGGATTTTATCCGGGAACCGGTTTACGTACGTCTGGGCGATCTCTTCCGAGCCATCCGTGCTGCAATTGTTTACGAGAATATATTCCCAGTTGGTGTACGTTTGCCGCAGGACGCTCTCGATACACTCCGCAAGATATTCTCGAGTGTTGTAAAAGGGCGTGACGACACTGACCAGGGGATTAGAATCCATAGTTCATTCTCAGATTCGGGATTGACAATGATCCAGGGCTAGTCCAGCCAGCAAATCGTATTGTTGCGTAAAAGAAGAATTGGACAGGATTCCCCGTCTGCAGGATTCAATCTGCTTGACGACCGCGGCCCTGCTTCCTTGAATGAGGTCGAGGATCTTGAGAACATCCTCTGCCGTGAAATCACGAATGTCCAGGCGATAGTCGCTCTGGTGAAGATACTCCAGAACCCAGTCCACTTTGGATGCAAAAGAGATCGCAATAACTGGAGTTTGCGTAATGAACCCAAAAATCGCGCCGTGCAGTCGACTTGCGATCAGATAGTCAGAAGCGCGGAGCACCGAAATGAGTTCTCGCCACTCTGCAATTTTGGGAAAATGAATCTGACTATGCAACCTTGTTTTCGTGTCGTCGTCAAGATGCTCCATAATATCCGGGATGACGCTTTCATCGTCCCCTCGAGAAGAGCAGGCGATGACTACGAAATAACCTCTCTCGCAAAGACCGGCAAGAACCCTTGCTGTTTCCAGGAGATAGCGGTCATGAAGCGCACGGTCCGGAGCAGGCCAATTGACGGGTTTGGCAAAGGCCATGGGACTTAGTGCAACGACAGGTCGCCCGCCTGCCATCGTCCGTATGAATCTGGCACTCTGTGGAAGTTCCGAATCTGGCAAACTTAAAGCCAGATCGGGTACAACGTTGTCATTCGATGCGCGATAGAATAGGATTCCTGCGGCGGCTCTGCTTCTCATTTCCCGAAAAGATCTGTAGCAGCACAGGCGAAGCGCTATTGAGATGAGCTTCCGCGAAGTACCCGAATTGATAATGCCAACGCCAACACTTGCCATCGCGCAAGGAACTCCTGCGAGCCGCGCCAGCAAAGCCCATTTGCAGAGCGAAAACGGAAGACCCCATGGTCCCCCATAATTGTCGTCCAATTGCCCGCCACCGGAATAAAGCAAGAGATCATGCGAGCGAAGAAATCGATATCCTTTGACCCAATGACGGATCTCTGATTGAATCGTTCTTAATCTGTTTCTTCCCTTTTTCAAGTACTGTTTTATCCTTCTCGCCCCTGGAAGATGGCGAAGCACATTTCTAACTCTTCGATAGCGGACACTGCGATCATTTAGACCTTCGCCTGGCGGAGTCCACTTGATTTCCATCTGAAAGAAAGGGATACCAGTTCCCACGAGGGGAAAGGCAGCTGTGCCGTGTTGCTCTATGAAATTCTGGCAGTTCAGTGTGATACCCGAGAACTGAACACCCGGCAGCCGGCATCGAAGGTTCACGACGACTGCGTCCTGGATTGCCGCATCGCCGAGATTGCCTCCCGTATACGGCGTCAAAAGCGCGATCCGCGGATTCTTCGGAAACCTATCATCGAATCTGCGCACTGGATGCCCGTTCCCACCCGGCAAATCAGTCGCGCGCGTACGCCCAAGAGATTCTTCAGTTTGTTCGCGGCTTTTGCGGTTTGAGCGCTGCATGCGCGTAATCGAACTTGCTGGGTGCAATCGTTGCGCGAACCGACGTGGTTTGGAAACGTTCACTACGAACGGCCGTAGAATCTCCGCCATATTTCATGACGTCTTAGTCCGCCGTCGCGGAGAACCCTGCGAATTCGCATTTGGACGCCTTGCCCCGCAGTCCCGATGAACCGGCCTCTTCGGGTCCGCGAGCCATTCAATACAGTGACATTTCTTCAGTTACACTTCGCAAAGTCTACTTGAATTTGCGATCTTCTCAGACTCGATGACTGTTGGAAAGCAATTGACCGCTCCGCGGACGGCCATCGTGGATCCCACAAAGATCGTGGCCGAGCGATTGTGGCGATCATAGCTCATTTGACGATCATATCGAAACACGTCGGAACCCAAATGAAAGCTGCCATGGGCCATGTTGAGCTTCAGTTCAAAGGTGCAGCGGTACCTCTCCCCTGCGAGCAAAGAAATGGGCGCAAGCCCGAGTCGTTCCGTTGATGTGCTAAAGATCATGTACTGTGTATCATCCGTAAACCAGATAACTACGGATAGCCTCTCGACGGTCTCTTGAGCGGTGATCTCAACATCCACCCACGCCGTGTCACCGGATTCAAAGGTAGACTGCTCGCCAGCTCGGTCGCGAATACAGGCCTTAGAGACATAAACCGGCTTGTTGCCCTCTTCAGCCTCCGGCAAGGCGCCCAGGTATCTACGAGCGACGACGTCTGTTTGATCAATCGCAACCACCTTGCCGTGCTCGAGAAGCATCGTGCGGGGGCAGACCTCGGTAACTGCTTTTAGGTTGTGCGATACAAACAAGACAGTGGTGCCAGTCTTGATCACAGATTGAATCCGCTCGATGCAGCGCTGCTGGAAGATGAAGTCACCCACGCTGAGAACTTCATCGACAATCAACACCTCAGGATCAACGTGAGCAGCAATGGAAAAGCCGAGGCGCGCATACATTCCCGATGAATAACGTTTCACAGGAGTATCGATGAACTCCTCGATTCCCGAGAATGCGATGATCTGATCGAGCTTCGATTGAATCTCCCGCCTGCTCATGCCCAGAATCGTGCCGTGAAGGAAGATATTTTCCATTCCGGTGAGGTCGGGATGAAAGCCTGCAGCAACCTCGATAAGCGCAGAAAGCCTTCCGTTGACGATCATGTTACCCTTTGTGGGCCTCATGATTCGGCTCAGAATCTTCAACGCGGTACTCTTTCCCGCCCCATTGTGGCCAATGATGCCAAGTGCCTCGCCGAGCTTGACCTCAAAAGAGATATCCTGTAGCGCCCAGAATTCCTGCTGATTACTGCTATCGAGTTCCTGACCGCGGAAAATCTTGCCGGACATTGCCGGCAGCAGATCGCGGAGAGAATTGTACGTCTCTCCCTTGCGGAACTTCTTGTAGATGTGCTCCATGCGGAGCGCAATATCGGACATTGAACAGTTCCCCTAAATGCTCTCCGCAAAAGCGGGTTCGAGATGCTTAAACAAGACAAATCCGCCCATAAATGCGATTACGCTAAATGCGAGACTGTACAGACACCACGAAAGATCCGGGGGCTGGTGGCGAACTATACAAGTGCTGAGCCCTTCGAGTAAGGGCGCCACCGGGTTCAGCATTAGCCACTTTGCATTGTTACCGAACATGCGAACGTCAAAGAACACCGGGGTGAAAAAGATACCGAAGGTCAGAAAGATTTCGACAATATACTTTACATCGCGGAAAAAAAGGCTCGCCGCAGATATAAACAAGCCGACGCCCACACAAAGCAGAATTATAACGGCCAGGAGTACCGGTACCCAAAGAAGATAGATGCTCCATCCGATATGCAGCACAACAAGAAGAATCGATAGTGCCAAGAAGGCCACTAAGAAATCGAAGAGGCACGCGAGGATCGCGGCCATGGGAAATACTTCCTTGGGAAAATAGATCTTAACGACCAGACTGTAGTTGGCGAATAAGCTACTGCAAGTGAATCGAATGCTCGAAACAATAAAAGCCCACGGAACCGACTTTACGGCTACGCTTGCGATATCTGCGCTTTTGAGTGGCACGTGCGCAACCATGGCATAGGCATATCGAACGACAACGCCAGACATGACGATCAAAATGGGCATGAGAACAGCCCACAGAAAGCCCATGACCGACTGCTTGTACCGAACCTTGATGTCCCGATAAGCGATCGTGTAAAGAAGTTCTCGATACTTATACAGTTCTTTTAACTCGGCGATCACCAGGCCCCGCCTCCAGTTTCCTTGATTGACTTAGGTGCGAGAACCGTCCTGCGGACGATTCTCCTTTCCTTTAAAGCGATGTTTTGTGGCAGTGAAAGCCCTCGGCATATCCACTGGCCGCATTACACTCCATTCCCCGTATGCGCATGAGGCCAAGAAAAGTCTCCCGCTCGAACCAGCGTTTCGAGCGTTGTGATTCAAACGCCTCAAACAAATTGCTGATCTTCGTCTGGCAATGTTCAGGATCCAGGGGGACAAAAAGGTTTGGACGCCCGAGATCGCCATCGTATTTTGGAATCTCGTACTCCAAGATCAAATGATCCCGGAATGTATTCCACGTAAGTTCGGAGATCTGTCGATGGTCCTGGTGTGCATCCCCGCGCCAATGCGTGAAGATCACGTCCGGCTTCACTTCGCCTTTCAATTCTTCGAAAGAGTCCTTGATTTCCTGCCCAACATAAGGAAGAAATCCATCGCGGAATTCGCGAATGACGATCTTGGCCTCGCATCCAGATGTAAAGAGTTCTGCGGCCCTCCTTGCCTCGAGCTTTCGTATTCCCGATGCGCTGAAAACAACCCAGTGGAATTTCAGCCGGGGAAACATCGTCTTGAAGTGCAGAAGCGTCGCACCGCAGCCAATTTCAATATCGTCCGAGTGGGCTCCAAGGCAAAGCACAGTGAGCGGTTCTGCACTGTTGTTCGGTATATTCAGCCGTATCACGCGACACTTCCCGCTGCATGCTGGTCATTCTTCCAAAGGCGCCATGGCGCCAACCCCGAGGCCTCAAGCTCTTCGAGAACCTGCTTGTCCTTGAAGGTATCCATGCACTGCCAGAAACCATCGCAGCGCTGGGACCACAACTTGCCTTCCGACATGAGTCGGCGGAATGGCTCACAAATCAGTTCCTCGCCTGGATGAAGATAGCGGAAGATCTCCTTCCGCAAAATAAAGTAGCCTCCATTTATCCAAATGTCCGCGTCCATCATACTCTTGATGGCACGGACATGTCCCTCCTCGTCGGTAATGACGGTATCGAGACTACTGGAGCGCGGTTGCACCGAGAGGAACGAAGCGTAGCAATCGCGACGCGAAAACTCTTGGATCATCTTGGGAAGATAGAGATTGGTCAATCCATCGCTGTAGTTTGCCAAGAACATTTCGTCTCCGTGGAGATAAGGTTCCACAAGTCGCAAGCGGTCAGCGATCGTCGCGCGCAAACCTGTATCGACGAACGTGATGTTCCAATCATCTATGTCGCGCTGCATAAACTCGAGCTTTCGGCCGCCCTGCGAGAAAATGAAATCGTTTGAAACGGACTCTTCATATTCAAGGAAATAGTTCTTGATGGCGTTTGCTTTGTAACCCAAGCAAAGGATGAAGTCCTTGTGCCCGAAATAGGCGTAGTACTTCATGACATGCCAAAGCACAGGACGTGAACCTATTGTGACCATCGGTTTCGGAACATCTTCCGAATAGCCCCTAAGGCGCATTCCTTCTCCGCCGCAAAACAATACGACTTTCATGACTTTCCTCGCATTTACACAGTCTACGACCAGACACCGACAGCCAGAGCATAGGGCCGGACGTCGTGTACTGATTTAAGTGCTTGATTCACTAACCCGGAGTCTTCTTTCCCGGCTCACGACGCGTGCCCGCCGCTTCCAATCGGCCGGGTCTTTGGAGCAATGCTGCTCGCCAGTGGCGGAGCGAGCCAGGTGAGAAGAAACTTGGCGATCGTTCCGGGTGCCGCTTTATACCGCACTGCCATGGTGACGGACTGACGCGCTTCAGCGTATCGCGAATTTTCAAGATGCCAATTCGCGCAGTGCGAATGCAAAGACCCCAAAGTTCTTTTCACAACCCTCCGGACATCTGGCGACAATCCGGAGTCCATTTGCAGCCAGCTCTCTAACATGAATTGTTGCTGACTGAACTGCAGCTCTTTCTTGTCCCACGGCCGGCAATTCGAGCCAGGAGGGGATGGCGTTCTGTCGGTTCGAATCAGGAGCTTGTTCACGTAAGCAATCGACGTAACGAGGGACAAGCGAAAGAAGATGTCTCGGTCTTCGACAAATGAAATCTTCGGGTTGAATGCACCGATCTGCCGAATCGTTTCGGCTCGAACGAGCAGGCTGGACACCCAAAAGCAAAACGACCGCGCAAGCGATTTTGTCGCATCCTGCTCGATGCCTATTGCTTCCTGATAGTGTCTTCCCTGGGATTCAAAGCTGCCACGATCCAAACCTGCGGCGTCGACTAGACGTGCATCCGTGATGCAGGCGCTGCACTCGTCTTTGAACCGCTCAAGCGCTTTGAGTTGCCATTCCAGCTTTTCAGGAAACCAAAGATCATCCGAATCGAGGAAGCCGATGAATTCCCCCTGGGCTTTTGCAATTCCAGTGTTTCTCGCGGCGCTTGCCCCCTGGTTTGGCTGGCTGAAAAAGAATACCCGATGTCCCGCATTGAATTTTTGATTGACGAACTCCTCAACCACTTTTCCCGACCCGTCTTTCGAGCCGTCATCTACAACGATGACCTCGACGTTAGGATAGGTCTGGGCGAGAACACTTTCGACGGCTGCTACCGTCTGGGAGGTACGATTGTAGGTCGGAATAACGGCGGAGACTAATGGACCCTTGTTCATGGCTTTCTCCGGGAATGCCTGAGATGACGTAATCCGCACAGCCGAGCGGCATGGAGGGGAGCGCGCAAACCATTGCTTCCGAGAATACGCGAATGCAATGGGGGACGAACATGGGCCGCGATGCAGACATCGAAAAGTGAAGTCTGACGATCAGCTGTCGAATACTCAGACGACAATTCCAAAGAAAGGATTACTAGAGCATGTTTCATAAACAGTGCCTCAGCGTAATCCAGAAGCAAGCGATGTAGAAGAAGGCTTGGTAGGTGGAGAGCAGATGCTCATGGCGAACCAGCAATCGGCGGAATTGACCAAG
>Ga0187891_1000971_pt1 | contig 26169 bp, 21 predicted proteins | sample June2016WEW_21_4_FD_132990 | JGI IMG/M metagenome (GOLD analysis project Ga0187891, IMG submission 132990) | Peatland microbial communities from SPRUCE experiment site at the Marcell Experimental Forest, Minnesota, USA - June2016WEW_21_40 | ecosystem: Environmental > Terrestrial > Soil >... | reverse complement strand
TAGGAATGATGTCCGAACGGCGCCAGCCTTGGGCGGCTTGACGCGGCGGCTCGCTGTGGCTCGGCTTAAGGTAGGGCTCGAGGCTTGGCTAAGCCTTGGCTAAGCCTTGGGCCTGGCGTGAGCCGTAACCTCCCGTCCATCGTAAACCAAGCTATGATGATCCCCTCGACGGGCTGGTCATTGGGAAGCCCGATCATGGTATTCCGCTTGGTACGGTGGTAGGCACGCACTGATGAGCCCGCTTTCCCGCCCGCTGCGGCAGCCGCTCGCGAGTTCCGAACTCGCCGCTGCGCTTGCTTCCTGCCGGAGAGCCTTTCTCGCCATCGCCCTGTTCAGCGGCATGAGCAATCTGTTGATGCTCACCGGCGCCCTGTTCATGCTGGAAATCTACGACCGGGTGCTGCCCAGCCGCAGCGTGCCGACGCTGGTCGCGCTGCTGATCCTGGCGGCCGGCCTTTATGCCGCGCAGGGCGTCATCGACGCGATCCGCAGCCGCATCCTTGTCCGTGTCGGCCATAGCCTCGACGAGGCGATGAGCTTGCGCGTGTACGACGCCATCGTCCGGCTGCCGCTCAAGATTGGCGGCAAGGGCGAGGGCGCGCAGCCGATCCGCGATCTCGATACCGTGCGCGCGTTTTTGTCCGGCGCCGGGCCGGTCGCCCTGTTCGATCTGCCGTGGATGCCGATCTATCTCGCCATCTGCTTCCTGTTCCATACCTATATCGGGCTCACCGCACTCGCCGGCGCGATCATCCTGGTCACGCTCACCGTCATGACCGAAGTGCTGACCCGGCGGCCGACCCGCAGCGCCACACAATTTGCCATGGCGCGCAACGCGCTGATGGAGGCGAGCCGCCGCAACGCCGAGGCGATCACGGCCATGGGCATGGTCGGGCGCATCGCCCAGCGCTGGGGCGACCTCAATCGCGGTTACGTGGCGTCGAGCGGCCGCGCCAGCGACGTCGCCGGCGGGCTCGGCGCCATGTCGAAGGTGTTGCGGCTGTTGCTGCAGTCGGCAATTCTCGCGGTCGGCGCCTGGCTGGTCATTCACCAGCAATCCACGCCGGGCATCATCATCGCCGGCTCGATCCTCGGCGCCCGCGCGCTGGCGCCGGTCGACCTCGCCATCGCCAATTGGCGCGGCTTCGTCGCCGCCCGGCAAGGCTGGCAGCGGTTGTCGCGGTTGCTCGGTCACTTGCCGCCGCGCGCCGAGCCGATGCCGCTGCAGCCGCCGGCGAAATCGCTCGTCGTGCAGAACGCGGCGGTCAATCCGCCGGGCGAACAGAAAACCGTCTGCCAGGATGTGAACTTCTCGGTTGCGGCCGGCACGGCGCTCGGCGTAATCGGCCCGACGGCGTCCGGCAAATCCTCGCTGGCGCGCATGCTGGTCGGCGTCTGGACGCCGGTGCGGGGCACCATCCGCCTCGACGGCGCCAGCGTCGATCAATGGTCGCCGGAGGCGCTCGGCCGGCACATCGGCTACTTGCCGCAGGACGTCGAATTGTTTCCCGGCAACGTGGCGCAGAACATCGCGCGCTTCGAGGATCCGCCGGATCCGGAAGCCGTCCTCGCCGCGGCGCAGGCGGCCGGCGTCCACGACCTCATCGTCAATCTGCCGAACGGCTATGAGACCAATGTCGGCGATCAGGGCAGCGCGCTGTCGGCCGGCCAAGCCCAGCGCATCGCGCTGGCGCGGGCGCTTTATCGCGACCCGTTCCTGGTCGTGCTCGACGAGCCCAACTCCAACCTCGACGCCGAGGGTGACGAAGCGCTGACCCGGGCTATTCTCGGCATTCGCGCCCGCGGCGGCATCGTCATCGTGGTGGCCCATCGCCCGAGCGCCATCGCCGGCGTCGACTACATTCTGGTCATGGCCAAGGGCCGCCAGCAGCAGTTCGGGCCGAAAGACGATATTCTCAACCGCGTGACCCAACCGAGCGCGCCGCCGCGAACTTTGAAAGTGGTGCCGGAGCAGGGAGGCATGGGATGAGCAGCAAGCCAGCGCTGAATTCCCGCGCCTCGATCCGCCGGCATGTCATCGTCGGCTGCGCGCTGGTGGCGTTTCTCGCCGTCGGGCTCGGCGGCTGGGCCTCGACGGCAGAGATCTCAGGCGCCCTCATCGCGCCGGGCTCGCTGGTCGTCGATTCCAACGTCAAGAAGGTCCAGCACCCAAGCGGTGGTGTTGTCGGCGAGGTCCGGGTGCGCGACGGCGACCGGGTCAAGGCCGGCGATATTCTCATTCGCCTCGACGAAACCGTGACGCAAGCGAATCTGGCGATCGTCACCAAGGGCCTCACGGAGCTCTATGCGCGCAAGGCGCGGCTTGCCGCCGAGCGCGACGGCGTCGATACGGTCGCGGTCCCCAAGGAGCTCGCCGGCGCCATCGACGATTCCAGAGTCAAGGAAGCGCTCGCCAGCGAGCGCAAGCTGTTCGATCTTCGGCGCACCGCACGGCTCGGCCAGAAGGACCAGCTCCACCAGCGCATCCAGCAATTGCGCGAGCAGATCAGCGGGCTTACCGCCCAGCAGGACGCCAAGACCAAGGAGACGGCGCTGATCGAGCAGGAACTCATCGGCGTGCGCGATCTGTGGGCCAAGAACCTGGTCCAGCTCAACCGGCTCACCTCGCTGCAACGCGAGGAAGCGCGGCTGGAAGGCGAGCGCGGGCAACTTATTGCCGCCGCCGCGGAAGCCAAGGGCAAGATCGTCGAGACCGAGCTGCAAATTCTCCAGGTCGATCAGGAATTGAGCAGCGACGTCGCCAAGGAGCTGCGCGAAACCGACAGCAAGATCGGCGAATTCGTCGAGCGCAAGGTGACGGCGGAAGACCAGCTCAAGCGCACCGACATCCGCGCGCCGCAGGATGGCGTGGTCTTCCAATCGACCGCCAACACCGTCGGCGGCGTCATCACCGCCGGCGACCCGATCATGCTCATTGTGCCCGAAGCGGACACGCTTTTGGTCGAGGCCAAAGTCGAGCCCCAGGACATCGATCAGGTGCAATTCGGCCAGCCGGTCGTGCTCCGCTTCTCCGCGTTCAATTTGCGCACGACGCCCGAGCTCAACGGCACCGTGGTGCGCATTGCCGCGGATACCAGCAGCGACCAGCGCACCGGCCAGAGCTACTATCTCGTCCGCATCGCGATGAGCGCCAACGAGCTCGGCCGCCTCGGCGACGTCAAGTTGACGCCGGGCATGCCGGTGGAAGCCTTCATCCAGACCGGCGAGCGCACGATGCTGTCGTACCTGGTCAAGCCGTTGCACGATCAGCTCATGCGCTCGTTCCGGGAGAAGTGAGCACTTATTCCTGCCCGGCGAAGCGGGGGAGGATGGGACGGCGTGCTCTTGCTATAATTATTCAGCGCGGTTCGTGCGGGGAGCGCAGGGGATCGGCAACCCATGAAGCTGATCGTTCGCTGGGCGCGGCAATTCGGTCTGGCGCGAGCGGTATGCACGCTCCTTTTATTGGCGCTGGTGCCGCTGCGCATCGCCGATCCGCGGCCGCTGGAAGAATTGCGGCTGCGTACGTTCGATCTCCTGCAGGTTCTGCGGCCGCGCCAGCAGACCGCGCGGCCGGTGGTCATCGCCGACATCGACGAAGCGAGTTTGAAGGAGGTCGGGCAATGGCCGTGGCCGCGGACCGTGGTGGCCGATCTGGTCAGCCGTCTGCGCGAGCTTGGCGCCGTGGCGATTGGCTTCGACATCGTGTTCGCCGAGCCCGACCGCATGTCGCCGGCGTTGGCCGCCGAAAGCTTCCGCGGGCTCGATGCGGCGACCCGCGACAAGCTGGCGACGCTGCCGAGCAATGACGACGTGTTGGCCGATGCGATCAAACGTGCCGGAATGGTGGTGGTCGGGCAGGTCGGCGCCGCGGTGCCGGTGCCGCGCGCGCCGGCCGAGACGACGTTGCAGACCGGCTTCGCCATTCGCGGACCCGATCCGCGCCCGTTCCTGGTGACGTTTCCCGGATTGCTGCGCAACGTGCTGCCGATCGAGCAGGCGGCGGCCGGCCGCGGCTTGTTCTCCATCAAACCCGAACGCGACGGCATCATCCGCCGCGTCCCGGTCGTCATGCAGGCGCAAGAGTCCCTGGTGCCGTCGCTGACCATGGAAATGCTGCGGGTGGTCACCCATACCGGCGCCATCCTCATCCGCACCGACCAAGCCGGCGTGCGCGCGGTCGCGGTGCCCGGACTTGAGCTGCCGACCGACCGTAACGGCCAGTTCTGGGTGCATTTCAACAAGCACGATCCGGCGCGCTTCGTTTCCGCCACCGATGTGCTGCACGGCCGCGCGCCGGCCGACCGTTTTCGCGGCCGGCTGGTGCTGATCGGCACCTCGGCGACCGGCCTCCTCGACATCAAGACCACGCCGGTCGAGCCGGCGATGCCCGGCGTCGAGGTCCACGCCCAGATTCTCGAGAACGTGCTGACCAAGGCGCTTCTGACTCATCCCAATTATGCCATCGGCGCCGAGCTTGTCGCCGCCGTGGTCCTCGGCCTCGCGATCATCATCGCCGCGCCGATGCTGCCGGCCTCGATCGTGGCCGCGCTCGGCGCCGTGCTGATCGCCGGGCTCGTCGGCTTGTCGTGGTACTTCTTCGTCGCCCACAGCCTGCTCATCGACTTCACCTATCCGCTGATATCGAGCTGGTTGATTTATCTGGTGCTGACTTTCGTGAATTATTTCCGCGAGCAGCGACAGCGCCAGCAGATCCGTTCAGCCTTCGGCTTCTATCTGTCGCCGCACATGGTCGAGCAACTTGCCAGCTCACCGGAAAAGCTGGTGCTCGGCGGCGAAGAACGCCGCATGACCATCCTGTTCAGCGATGTGCGCGGCTTCACCACCATTTCCGAGCACTACAAGGACAATCCGCAGGGCCTGACCCGGCTGATGAACCGCTTTCTCACGCCCATGACCAACGCCATCATCGAGCGCAAGGGCACGATCGACAAATATATCGGCGACGCCATTATGGCGTTCTGGAACGCCCCGCTCGACGACAATGACCAGGAAGTCAATGCCTGCGATGCGGCGCTGGAAATGCTGGCGCGGGCCGAGGCTCTCAACGCCGAATTCAAGCGCGAGGCTGAGGAGAGCGGCGGCGCCTACATGCCGCTGCGTATCGGCATCGGGCTCAATACCGGGCCGTGCGTCGTCGGCAATATGGGGTCCGACTTCCGCTTCAATTATTCGGTGCTGGGCGACACCGTTAACGTCGCGTCGCGGCTCGAGGCGCGAACCAAGGATTATCGGCTGCCGCTGGTGATCGGTTCGCGTACCGCGGCAGGCGCCAAGCAGAAGTTCGCCACGATGGAGATCGATCTGATCCAGGTGAAGGGCAAGAAGGAGCCGGAGGCGGTCTACACCGTGCTCGGGCGTGCCGAGGTCGAGCGGGATCCGCGCTGCCGGGAACTGCGCGAGCTCAACGCCCGCATGCTGGCTAGCTATCGCAAACAGGAATGGGACGAGGCGCAGAGCCTGCTCGATCGCTGCCGCAAGCTCGCCAACGGCTTCGATGTGGCGGGCCTCTACGACATGTATGTCGGGCGCATCGAGGCGTACCGCGCCCACCCGCTGCCGCCGGACTGGAACGGCGTCTACGAAGCGGAATCGAAGTAACGCAACTCCGCGGCGACCTATTTGGGCGCGCGCTTGGCGAGGATACGCTGCAGGGTGCGGCGATGCATGCTGAGACGGCGCGCGGTTTCCGAAACGTTGCGACCGCACAATTCGTAAATGCGCTGGATATGCTCCCAGCGCACACGGTCCGCCGACATCGGATTCTCCGGCGGCTCGATCTTCTTGTTGTCGAGCGCGAGCAGCGCCGCAACCACGTCGTCGGCATCGACCGGCTTGGCGAGGTAATCGACGGCGCCGAGCTTGACCGCATTGACCGCGGTGGCGATGTTGCCGTAGCCGGTGAGGATGATGGCGCGCGCTTCCGGCCGGCGCTTCTTCATCGCGGAAATGACGTCGAGACCGTTGCCGTCGCCGAGCCGCATATCGACCACCGCGAAGGCGGGCGCCGCCTTCTCGACCTGTAACAGGCCATCGGCGACCGACTCGGCGGTGGTCACCACGAAACCGCGGCCTTCCATGGCGCGGGCCAGCCGCTGCAGGAACGACTTGTCGTCTTCGACGATCAGGAGGGTACGCTCGCCCGACAGCGGCGCCGCTGATGGACGGCTCGTGGCGTTGGTGATCACATTGGTCATGGCAATCTACTCCACCCCAGCGCCGCCCGCTCTTGCCTGATTTAAGAAACCGGCGTGGCGCGCTCAAGAGGGGCCGCCGCCAGCGGCCGCTCGAAATCCGCACGACTCCAGGTGATGGTAACCAAGGCCCCGTGCCGGGGGGAAGCCTGATTCTTCAACGAAAGCTTGGCGCCAGAGCGTTCCAGCAAGGTCTTGGCAATGAAGAAACCAAGGCCAAGCCCGAACACCTCCTCCTCGTTGTCCGGCCCGCGCTGCCCGGGCCGCCGGTGGGTCACATAGGGGGCGCCGATGCGGTCTAGCACTTCGGGGGCAAAGCCCGGCCCGTCGTCGCTGATCGTGATGCTCACCTCTTCGGCGGTCCATTGCGCCAGGATGTCGACCCGCTTGTTGGCAAAATCGACCGCGTTCTCGACGAGGTTGCCGAGACCGTAGCGGATCGCCGGATTGCGCGCGCCGAGCGGCTCCGCCGTGTGGTCGGCCGGAAGCGTGACAACGATCGAGACGCCAAAATGACGATACGGCGCCACCGCTTCCTCGATCAGGGCGGAAAGCGGCACGCGATCGAACGGTTCGCCGGTGGGAAGTTCGGTGATTTTGGCAAGAATCTCCCGGCAGCGCTGCGCCTGTTCGCGCAGCAATTTCACGTCTTCGGCATACGGCGAATTCGGTTGCAGCGCGCGTTCGATCTCGCGCACCACCACGGTGATGGTGGAGAGCGGTGTGCCGAGTTCGTGCGCCGCGGCGGCCGCGAGACCGTCGAGCTGAGAGAGATGTTGCTCGCGCGCCAAAGCGAGTTCGGTTGCGCCCAGGGCATCCGAGAGCTGGCGCGCCTCCTCGGCGACTTGCCACGTGTAGACGCCGATATAGCCGATCGCCAGCAGGATCGAGAGCCAGACCCCGACCGTGTAGATTTCGGGCAGCTCCAGCTGATCCTCGGTGTCCCAGGGCAACTGGTAATGAAAGAATACCAGCACAGTGGCGCAGCCCATGGCGAAGATGCCGATCAACAACGTCATGCGCGGCGGCAGCGCCGTCGCCGAGATCAATACCGGCCCGAGCAGCAAGAAGGAAAACGGATTTTCCAGGCCGCCGGTGAGGTAGAGGAGCGCCGCGAGCTGGGCGATGTCGAACCCGAGCAGCCACGCGGCGCGGTCGGGCTCGAGCCACTGCGTCTGGCGATAGACCACCCCCAGCGCCACGTTGAGGAGCGCCGCGAGCGCGATCACCGCAAGGCAGGGCCAGATCGGAACATCGAATTCGAGGCCGAAGTGCACCCCCAGGATGGCCACGAACTGGCCGAGCACAGCGAGCCAACGCAGCCGCAGCAGCGTCTCGAGCCGCACGTTGCGGGGCCGGTGATGCGTCCTCGGCGTGCCGAACATGCCGTTAATGTAGCGATCGACCGGGCCTAATCCAAACAAACCACCCCCGCGGCTTCCAGCAGCCGCACCCTACCCGGCCGCCGGCACGCCCATCACGGCTGCCAAGCGGAGGTCGTGGTGCTTGCCTCGGCCGCGGTGGGGTGCGCTTTTTCGATCACCTGATAGAGCGCGCGCAGGACTTCGGCGACGCCGTCTCCGCTCACGGCCGAGACGACGAGCGGCTGTTTCTTTGCCGCGCGTTTGAGCCGCGCCAGCTGCTGCTTGATTTCGTCGGCGCTCAACGCGTCGGCCTTGCTCAGCGCGACGATTTCCGGTTTTTCCGCGAGCCCGTGGCCATAGGCTGACAGTTCAGCGCGCACCGTCTTGTAGGCCGCACCGGCGTCGCCGCCCGTTCCGTCGACGAGATGCAGCAGCACCCGGCAGCGCTCGACATGGCCGAGGAAGCGGTCGCCGAGGCCGACGCCCTCATGCGCGCCTTCGATCAGGCCGGGAATGTCGGCAAGCACGAATTCGCGACCATCGATCTCGACGACGCCGAGCTGCGGCTGCAGCGTGGTGAACGGATAATCGGCGATTTTCGGCTTGGCCGCGCTGACGCGAGCGAGGAACGTCGATTTCCCGGCATTCGGCAGGCCGACGATGCCGGCATCGGCGATCAGCTTGAGCCGCAGCCGGATCGTGCGCTCTTCGCCGGGCTGGCCTGGATTGGCGCGCCGTGGCGCGCGGTTCGTCGAGGATTTGAAATAGGCGTTGCCGAAGCCGCCGTTGCCGCCGCGCGCCAGCACGACGCGCTGGCCGAGCTCGGTGAGATCGGCGAGTAGGGTCTCGCCGTCCTCCTCGTAAATCTGCGTACCGACCGGCACCTTGAGCACGGCATCGGCGCCGTTGGCGCCATGGCGGTCCTTGCCCATGCCGGCGCGCCCGTTCTTGGCAAAAAAGTGCTGCTGATAGCGATAGTCGATGAGCGTGTTGAGGCCTTCGACCGCTTCCACGATCACGTCACCGCCCTTGCCGCCGTCGCCGCCGTTCGGGCCGCCGAACTCGATAAATTTTTCGCGCCGGAACGACACGCAGCCGTTACCGCCGTCGCCGGAGCGGATATAGACCTTGGCCTCGTCGAGGAATTTCATTTGAAATTATATGGGGTGGCGTGGCCGAGCCCGCTTGTTCAGCGCGGAGCAGCCCACAATACAATATCGATGCGATAAAACGTGCGCGATCAGGACGATCATCAGTGGGAAGCTTCGCCGGGAGGGGCCAAGTGGGCCTTGCCTCACTGCTGCGGCCCGATAGGCCGCTCCCGACGCGCCGTTCGCAAAACGCCGCTACGCCACAGCCCGAACAGTGCCGCGGCGATTATCGCGGCTTGACTGGCCCGGGGGCATGGCACCTCCATTTATCTGATGGGGCGAGCGCAAACGAAGCGATCGCACCCACTGTTATCGTCCTCCTCCGGCTTGACGCTGTCAATAAGCCCCCGCGATAGGGTTAAAGCTTGCGAACTGCCATGCCCATCAGGCCACGCGCCGCACCGGACCCCAGCGCTTGAGCGAGACCCAAAGCTTGCGGTCGAGCCGGAAACGATCGATCGGCGCCGCGGAATTGATGGCGCGGATACGCGACAGGCGGACACCGGTCCACTGGAAGGCGCATTTCTCCAGCACCCGGCGCGCGGCCGGGTTGCTGACGCGGGCGCCGGCCTGCAGCGTCTCATGGTGCAGATCGCCGAAGGCGTGGTCGATCACCGCGCGCACCGCCTCGGTGGCGCAACCCTGTCCCCAATAGGCTGCTCCGAGCCAATAGCCGATCTCCGGACCGTCCTCACGCGGATCGACACCGCAGGCGCCGATCAGCGTGTCGTCGAGCATGATGACGAAGCTGGCTTCGCCCGCGCGCTTGTTGGCGGTCGCGACCAGTCGTTCGGCGTCGTCGACGCCAAAGGGATGCGGGATGTGCGCCGTGTTCTCGGCGATGCAGCGATGGTTGGCGAGGACCGCGATGGCTTTGATGTCCGCGTGACGCGGCGCGCGCAACGTCAGCCGCTCGGTCTCGAGGACGGGAATCTCTCGTTCCCGCGGTGCCTGCGCCAGGACTTCTTCCGACAGGCTCATCTGGGGGCTCCTGCAGAAAAACCGAAAGGGGGAGCCGGCATCCCGGTCTCCCCCTTTTCGGAGCCCATTGGGCCCGCCGGTTCGACTGGATGCCGGCGGACTCATATGATCCACCGTGTTACTGCGCCGCTGCCTCCGTCATCGGACGTACCGATACGAATACGCGGCCCTTGGTTTTGGCCTGGAACTCAACACGACCGTCGATCAACGCAAACAGCGTGTGGTCCCTGCCGAGGCCGACATTGCGCCCCGGGTGCCATTTGGTGCCGCGCTGGCGCGCGATGATGTTGCCGGCAACGACCTCTTCGCCGCCGAAAATCTTCAGTCCCAACCGCTGGCCGCCGGAATCACGGCCGTTGCGCGAGGAACCGCCTGCTTTCTTGTGAGCCATTGCTGGCCTCCGAACCTTTCTTGTCTGCTACCTATACCAGATTCGTGACAAACGCATCACCGCTTTCGCTCACTTCTTTTTGTTACCCTTGGCTTCCGGCCGTTTGGCTTTGGCCGCGGGCTTTTTGGCCTGCGGTTTCGACTTCAGCTTGGCGGCCTTCTTTGCCGGAGCTTTACGCGTTTTCGCCGTGGCGCCTTCGGAAGCGGTCTCGGATGCCGTTGCCGCGGCATCGTCCGGGGCCGCTGTCGCCGGTGCCGGCGCGCGTTTCGGCCGCGGCGGTGCCGTCTTGCTCGGCTTCTTGCCGTCGGTGAGGATCTCGGTGATGCGGACGAGCGTGAATTCCTGGCGATGACCGCGCTTGCGGCGGGAATTCTTCCGCCGGCGCTTCTTGAACGCGATGATCTTGGGACCGCGTGCCTGGTCGAGCACCTCGGCCGCGACCGTTGCGCCGGCGACGGTGGGAGCGCCGAGCGTCACGCTGTCGCCGCCCACGACCAAGACCTCGCCGAACTCAACGATCTCACCGGGCGCGCCCTTGACCTTGTCGACCTTGAGCACATCCTCGGCGGCTACCCGGTATTGCTTGCCGCCCGTTTTGAAGACCGCGAACATCTTCCGTCCTCGTGTTCGATCCTGGTGTCCGTTGCCGGAGCTTGCAGGCGGTTGCCGCCCGCTCCGGTGCGATCAACCAGGGACACCGCAAATTTATGATTCTAATGCGATTTTTGGATTTGACGGGCAAACCCACCGCACTAGTGCCAGGAGCCGGACCGGCATTTTCGAGTCTGCTGCTGGTAGAAGCACGTGCCGGCAGACGTTAACCGTGCCGCCCGGCAACGCGCGCCGTCCTTATGACGGCCCCGTAAGTCTCTGTCAAGAAATGCAAAGCCGCCACGGCACACAGCCCTGCCGCGCGCCCGCGCGCCGACAAGCTTTGCCGTCCTATGATAGGAACAGCCTCCGGCAAAAGGAGCTTCGCATGGCCACGAGCGCGACGACGGAGAGGCAGCAAATCGGTTGGATCGGCGCCGGCCGCATGGGGACTCCCATGGCCGAGCGGCTGATCAAGGCGGGCTACGATGTCACGATCTGGAACCGCACCCGCGCCAAGGCCGAGCCGCTGGCGAAGATCGGCGGCAAGCTCGTCGATCATCTGTCCGAACTGCGGAACGTGGACGTGCTGTTCTGCATGGTCGCCACGGGCAAGGACGTGCAGGAAGTGCTATACGGCAAGGACGGCGTCTGCAGCCGGGGCGGCAAGGTACCGCCGATCGTGGTCGATTGCTCCACCATCGCGGTCGAGGAATCGGCCGCGATCCGCGCCAAGCTCAGAGTGCTCGGGGCCGAGTTCGTCGCCGCCCCGGTGAGCGGCAATGCCAAGGTCATCAAGGCCGGCAAGCTCTCCGCCGTCGTTTCCGGCAGCGAAGCGGCCTGCAAGGCGGCGATGCCGCTGATCGAAATATTCGCGCCGCGCGGGGTATCCTATGTCGGCGACGGCGAGCTCGCCCGCGTCTGCAAGATCGCCCACAACGTCATGCTCGGTGTCGTCATCGAAAACCTGATCGAGATGACGCTCCTGACCAACAAGATGGGCGTGCCGCGTCACGCCTTCCTGGCCTTCCTCAACAACAGCGTGATGGGCTCGATGTTCACGCGCTATAAATCGCCGGCGCTGGTCAATCGCGACTGGACCACGACGTTCACGCCGGAACTGTTGCGCAAGGACCTCGATCTCGGGCTTGCGCTCGGCCGCGAGATGGACGTTCCGCTGCCGGTGACGGCGGCGGCACGTGAAGTGCTGCAAAGCCATTTCGGCGCCGCCACCTTGCAGCAGAACCCGGCGGAATATCTGCAGAAGGATTTCGCCGCGCTCGCCGAGACCATGGCGCTCGCCGCCGGCATGGAGCTCGAAAGCGAGAACAAGAACGTGCCGACGGGGCTGGAGGCGTAGGGCGAAAGTCGATCGAAATCGGCTTGCTATTTGACCTCGGTGTGCGCGCTGATCGCCATCAGCCATTGACCGTTGCGCTTTACCCACACCCGCGCGGCGCGGTGGGGCGGGTGTGAATTATCGGGCGCGGTTTCGGTCGTGATCATCGCGGCGCCGTCGCCGTAGACCGAAAGCCGCATCGTCTGTATCTCGCCGACCGCCACGGCGGCATTGCTCTCCTTTTGGCGCTCGATCGCGGCGATCCGCCCGGATTTCGCGACCGGCACCCGGCCGCTGCCGTAGAGCGCAAACTCGTCGGCGACGTGCTTGGCCCATTCGGCGGCGTCATGGGCGACGATGGCCTTCCCGATCGCCTGGTAGGTGTCGATGATATCCTGCTCGGCCGGCGAGCGCACGCGATAGGGGATCGCCACGCAGGGATTCTTGCATTCGTGTTGTTTCGGTTCGCCGCCGGCCGCGGCCGGTGCGGCAGGCAGCGGCTCCGCCGCCGCGGTCGCCGCGGTCGCGACGTTCTGCAGCAGCAGCGCGCGCCAGGTACCCTTCTGCCTGGCCCAGATGTCGAGGAAAAAAACGTCGTCGTTGTTGGCCGCTTTGCGGTGCCCGGTGACCATGGCGAGCTGGCCGTAGCTGCGCGCCTTGGCGTCATCGGTGGCAGCGGCAGCGACGCCCTTGAGCTCGCCAAGAAAATCCTTGCGCCCATGAACCTTGCCGCCGGCGTCGACGAAAATGAATTGCAGCGAAAGGAGCCGGCGGGCAGCCGCCCGGTCGCCGGCGCGCATGGCTTCGCCGAGCGACGAATCGGCCGCCAGCACCGGCCCATCGTCGGCCGCAACCGCCTGGGCCTTGGGTTGCGCCTTGGGTGCCGCGAAAGCCGCGATCAACACCACGGCGGCGAGCGCGAGGAGCCATCCCCAATGCCGGATCCGGCGCAACGCCGCTGATTTGGCCGACTTTCGCCGCTGCATGGCCCCCGCCGTAGCGCCTCTTCCCGAACTCGAACGCCGACGCTTGAGGCCGCCCCGGCCGCCGTCGCGCGCGCAGCATGGCATTTTCGCGTGACAGCTCTCAAGGCGTGGAGCGCTCGCGCGACGCCGCGCCGCGATTTTGGCAAGCGCGGCGCGGGCGCGTTCCGGTCAAGACATAATCAACCGCAATGCCGGCCGTGCCGGCAATGCCGGTAGCTCCTCCACCGATGTGTCCGATACCTGTGGACCCGGTGGCCATGCGACATCGCCAGACGGCAAGCGGCGCTGAGCTGGGAGTGCTTGGCGTTCATGCATGCCGTGATCTTCGGCACATCTGGGACGAATTCGGAGCACAGCCGCATCGCATCGGGCGTGCAAGCCTCGCGGGTCTCAGGGCTGCCCTGGGCAGCGGCTCCGTTGACGGCAACAAGAAGTGCGACGACCGGCAATGCCAGCCAGCAAACGAGACGCATGGTCCGCAGCATATGTTTCTTTCCCTGGTTTCGTGCGGGTAACTCCCGGACGGCTTAACCTAGCGGCGCGCCGGCACGCCGTCGATGGCCGAAAGCTGCGCGGCCCGCCCAATCCACTGCTCCCCAGGGAACCTTTCCCATTTGATTTCGAAGTTCCATAGAACCATGCTGTGGATGCTTAAGGTAAGCCATGCGAACCCAAGTCTTGCGAACCCAAGTCTTGCGAGCCCAAGTCTTGCGCACCCAAGTCGCCATCATCGGTGCCGGGCCGGCCGGCCTGCTGCTCGGCCAGCTCCTGCACAAGCATGGCATCGATAACATCATCCTGGAACGGCAAACCGGCGAGTACGTCCTCGGCCGCATCCGTGCCGGCGTCATCGAACAGGTCACGATGGATCTGCTCGACCAAGCCGGCGTCGGCGGCCGTATGCACCAAGACGGGCTCGTACACGAGGGCGTGCAGATTTGCGTCGACGGCAGCCGCCACCGCATCTCCTTCAAGGAGCTCACCGGCAAGGTGGTGATGGTCTACGGGCAGACCGAGATCACCAAGGATCTGATGGACGGCCGTGCCGCGGTCGGCGCGCCCACCGTATACGCGGCTCACGACGTGACGCTGCACGATATTCTTGGCGACACGCCGCGCGTGACGTTCCACGCCGATGGCAAAACGCAGGAAGTCGCCTGCGATTTCATCGCCGGCTGCGACGGCTTTCACGGCGTCAGCCGTCAGAGCCTGCCCGCCGGCGCGATCACCATGTACGAGCGGGTCTACCCGTTCGGCTGGCTCGGCATTCTGTCCGACACGCCCCCGGTCTCCGAGGAGCTGATCTACGTCCGCCACCCGCGCGGCTTCGCGCTCTGCTCGATGCGCTCGCCGACGCGCAGCCGCTACTATCTGCAATGCAGCCTCGCCGAAGATACCGATGCCTGGCCGGACGAGCGCTTCTGGGAAGAGCTGAAGCCGAGACTCGACGCCGAGGCCCGCGAGCGCCTGGTCACCGGTCCCTCCATCGAGAAGAGCATCGCGCCGCTGCGCAGCTTCGTTGCCGAACCGATGCGCTTCGGCCGGCTTTTCCTCGCCGGCGACGCCGCCCATATCGTGCCGCCGACCGGCGCCAAGGGACTTAATCTGGCGGCGAGCGACGTGCGCTACCTCTCAGAAGCGCTGGTCGAATACTACGCCGAGAAATCCGAGGCCGGCATCGATCATTATTCCGAGCGCGCATTGGCGCGGGTGTGGAAGGCCGAACGCTTCTCGTGGTGGATGACAACGCTATTGCACCGGATTTCCGAAAATCCGTTCGATCACAAAATCCAGCTCGCCGAGCTAGACTATCTGTTCCGCTCGAAGGCCGCGGCGACGGCATTCGCCGAAAACTATGTGGGGCTGCCGTATTAGCGCGATCCCACAAGAAGCCCGCCGGGACTCCCGGGATGGCAACGGTTTCAGCAAGCATCACGCTTTTTTCCTCGCCTTCGCCTGCTCCACCAGGAAACGCGACAGCCGCTGGCGCACCGCGGCGGCCTGTTCCGCCGTCCACTTGCGCAAGCCCTCGCCGGTCTTCATCCCGAGCTTTCCGGCCTTGACCTTCTCGCGCAGGTAGGGATGCGGGCCCGCCGTGCGGTCGAGGTGCGCATAGAGCACCTCGGCGATGTCGAGAGTGAGATCCAACCCGATCAGGTCGCATTGCTCCATCGGCCCGAGCACGGCCATGCGCGTGCCAAATCCTGCCTTGACCACGGTGTCGACCGTTTCGGCGTCGCAGACGCCGGCGGCAACGAGCGCGATCGCCTCGCGCTTCATCGCGTGCTGCAGCCGGTTGCCGACGAAGCCGGGGATATCGCGGTGGACATGGACCGGGACCTTCCCGGCATGGCGGAGAAGCTCCATCGTCTTGCGCACCGCCTCGCCGCTGGTTCTTTCATTCTCGATGACCTCGACCAGTGGAACGAGATGCGGCGGATTCCAGAAATGCGTGCCGAGGACGCGGTCGCGATGCTTGAGATCGCGTCCGATCTCGGTCGAGGGAATCGCCGAACTGTTGCTGGCCAGGATGGTCTCCGGCGCGACCGCGCTTTCAAGCTCGGCAAAAATGCGCTGCTTGAGAGGAAGCCGCTCCGGCGCCGCTTCGAACACAAAGGCGGCGCCGTCAACGGCGGGCGCCAGCCGATCGTGCACGGCGATGCGGTGCAGGACCGCCGGATCGTCACCGAAAAGATCGACGATTGCTTGCAGCCGTTGCGGCAGCGAGGCGCGGCTGTCCGCCGCCGGCTCAAATAACCCCACTTGGTGCCCCGCCGCGGCGAGAAGGTAAGCAATGCCGTGGCCCATCAAGCCGCCGCCGACAACGCCGATTTTCTGCTCATGCATGTGCGCCTCGATGCCAGCCTGGATGCCAAGTGAGAGGAACCACAAATGACCTCAAACATTGACTGATTGGTTTCGATCCGCAAAGGAGCACGTCATGCCGACACTGATGTGGGTCGCGTCTGGTCTTGCATGATGGCGGCCGCGTCGTGCTGGCAAGAGGCCACACTGCCGACCAGCGTTGAGGGTAAGGATAAGGACCGTCGCGATCGGCGGGCGGCATAGCCGCCAACAGTACCGGCCACCGGCGCCGCGCCGGTGCTCATATCGAAATGCTCGCTCCATCGCTTGCCGCCGCCGGGGTGCCGGCGGGCGGGAGGCGGTAATTGGGCGATCGTTAATCACGGTATATTTTCCGCTCCCGCCGCAGGACCGCGAAGTTGCAGCCGGCGCACCGCGCCGGTATCAATACGCGCCTTTTCGCGCCGGCCCGCAACGATCGCGGCGACCGGCGCGCTTGCCGCAGAAGAGCGCGAACGACTGCCATGGCCCGTCTTGTGATGAAGTTCGGCGGCACTTCGGTCGCCGACATCGACCGCATCCGCAACGTCGCGCGCCACGTCAAGCGCGAGGTCGATGCCGGCCACGACGTCGCGGTCGTGGTTTCCGCCATGGCGGGCACCACCGATCGGCTTGTCTCCTGGTGCGCGGCGGCCCTGCAGAAGCGGCACATATTCGACGCCCGGGAATATGACGCCGTGGTCGCCACCGGCGAGCAGGTGACCGCCGGCCTGCTCGCCATCACGCTCCAGGACATGGACATCAACGCGCGCTCCTGGCTGGGGTGGCAGCTGCCGATCCTGACGTCGAACGTGCATGCCTCGGCCCGCATCCTCGACATCAACGGCGCCGAAATCATCAAGCGTTTCGGCGAACGCAAGGAGGTGGCGGTCATCGCCGGCTTCCAGGGCCTGCACAAGGAGACCGGGCGCATCACCACGCTCGGCCGCGGCGGCTCCGATACCTCGGCGGTGGCGGTTGCGGCGGCCATCCGCGCCGACCGCTGCGACATCTACACCGACGTCGACGGCGTCTACACCAGCGATCCGCGCGTCGTGCCGCACGCCCACCGGCTTGAAAAGATCGCGTTCGAAGAAATGCTGGAGCTGGCTTCGCTCGGCGCCAAAGTGATGCAGGTGCGCTCGGTCGAGCTCGGCATGGTGCACAATGTGCGCATTTTCGTGCGCTCGAGCTTCGATCGGCCCGAAGATATCGACCCGTACGGCAGCCCGCCCGGGACGCTCATTTGCGACGAGGAGGAGATCGTGGAACAGCAAGTGGTCACCGGCATCGCCTTCTCCCGCGACGAGGCGCAAATCTCCATTCGCCAAGTCCAGGACAAGCCCGGCGTCGCCGCGGCGATTTTCGGTCCGCTGGCCGAAGCCAACATCAACGTCGACATGATCGTGCAGAACGTCTCGGCCGACGGCAAAACCACCGACCTGACCTTCACGGTGCCGGCCGGCGACTATCAGCGCGCCCTCGGTGTCATCGCCAAGGCCAAGCAGGCCATCGGTTATTCCCGCGTCGACGGCGCCACCGACGTCGCCAAGATTTCCGTCATCGGCATCGGCATGCGAAGCCACGCCGGCGTCGCCGCGCAGGCGTTCCGGGCGCTCGCCGAGCGCGCCGTCAATATCCGCGCCATTACCACCTCGGAGATCAAGTTTTCCCTGCTGATCGACGCCGCGTTTACCGAGCTGGCGGTGCGCACGCTGCACTCGCTCTACGGCCTCGACCAGGCGAAGCCGTAATCGCCGCATTACGCTGCGGCGCACAAAATCCGGCGCCGTCATATCGCTGTCTCTGGCTTGCGGTTTGCATGCCGCATTCGATATAGGCTTCAGGGTAATCGCCGCGGGCCCGGCCCAGGCGAATTCCTCTTCGATACGGCCGGTACGACGCGGGCGGCGTTCCGGTCACAGCAAAGCCCGAGGGACCTCACGCCATGCGCGGGGCGCTCGGCGGTCCGCGCGTACTGTTGCGCCGACTCCGCGAAGTCATGGCGGAGCCGGTCAGCGCGCAGGAACGCCTCGACAAGATCGTGGTGCTGATCGCCGCCAACATGGTTGCGGAGGTCTGCTCCGTCTATGTGCTGCGCGTCGATTCCACCCTCGAACTCTACGCCACCGAGGGCCTTAACCGCGACGCCGTGCACCATACCGTGATGCGCGCCGACGAGGGCCTGGTCGGCCTGGTCGCGAGCCAGGCGAGCGCCATCAACCTGTCCAACGCGCAGGCCCATCCGGCCTATTCCTACCGGCCGGAAACCGGCGAGGAAATCTTCCACTCCTTCCTCGGCGTGCCGATCTTGCGCGCCGGCAATACGCTCGGCGTGCTGGTGGTGCAGAACCGCGCCCGGCGCACCTACTCGGAGGAGGAAGTCGAGGCGCTGCAGACCACGGCGATGGTGCTCGCGGAGATGATCGCCTCCGGCGAACTGTCGGCCTTGGCGCCTCCGGGCGCCGAGCCGGCGGCACGGCGGTCGCTTCACATCAAGGGCAAGGCGCTCAGCGAAGGCATCGCGCTCGGTCACGTCGTGCTGCACGAGCCGCGCGTCGTCGTCACCAATTTCATCGCCGATGATATTCCCAAGGAACTGAAGCATCTCGAATCGGCGGTCGAGACATTGCGCACCCATCTCGACGAACTGCTCGAACACGGCGACGTGGTGGAGGGCGGCGAGCATCGCGACGTGCTCGAAGCCTACCGCATGTTCGCCTACGACCGCGGCTGGGTTCACAAGCTCGAAGAAGCGGTGATGACGGGGCTCACCGCCGAGGCCGCGGTCGAACGCGTGCAGTCGGATATGCGCGCCCGCATGCTGCGCCAGACCGATCCGTTCCTGCGCGAGCGGCTGCACGACCTCGACGACCTCGCCAACCGGCTGATGCGCCAGCTCACCGGCCGCGACCACGCGCCGTCGCGCGAGAACCTGCCGGAGAATGCCATCCTGGTCGCCCGCTCGATGGGGCCGGCGGCGCTGCTCGATTACGACCGCAAGCGGTTGCGCGGTCTGGTGCTCGAGGAAGGCGGACCGCATTCGCATGTCGCGATCGTGGCGCGCGCGCTCGGTATTCCGGCGGTCGGCGACATCGACAACGCCACCGGCATCGCCGATCCGGGCGACGCCATCATCGTCGACGGCTCGTCCGGCGATCTGCACATCCGGCCGTTGCCCGACATGGAGGCCGCCTATGCCGAGCGGGTGCGGCTGCGCGCGCGGCGGCAACAACAATATCAGGCGCTGCGCGACAAACCGTGCCTGACCAAGGACGGCGAAGAGGTGACGTTGCTGATCAACGCCGGCTTGACCGTCGACCTGCCGCACATCGCCGACACCGGCGCCGCCGGCATCGGCCTGTTCCGCACCGAACTGCAATTCATGGTGGCGCCGAATTTCCCGCGCTCGAACGAGCAATACGCGCTCTATCGCACCGTGCTCGACGCCGCCGGCGACAAGCCGGTGACCTTCCGCACGCTCGATATCGGCGGCGACAAGGTGCTCCCTTATATGCGCAACATCGAGGAGGAGAATCCGGCGCTCGGCTGGCGGGCGATCCGGCTCGGGCTCGACCGCCCGGCCTTGTTGCGTACGCAGCTCCGCGCGCTGCTTCGCGCCGCCGGCGGCCGCGCGCTGAAGATCATGTTTCCCATGATCGCCACCGTCGGCGAATTCGACCAGGCCAAGGAGCTGGTCGAGCGCGAGCTCACGCATCTGCGCCGCCACGGCCACAAGCTGCCGGCTCAGGTCGAGGTCGGCAGCATGATTGAGGTCCCCTCGCTGCTTTATCAGCTCGACGAATTGCTCGAGCACGCCGATTTCCTGTCGGTCGGCTCCAACGACCTCGTGCAGTTCCTCTACGCCGTCGATCGCGGCAATCCGCGGGTGTCCGGCCGCTTCGATCCGCTGTCGGCGCCGGTATTGCGCGCGCTCAAGGACATTGCCGACAAATGCCGCGAGCATGGCAAGCCGGTAACGCTGTGCGGCGAGCTTGCCTCGCAGCCGATCGGCGCGCTGGCGCTGGTCGCCATCGGCTACCGCGCGCTTTCGGTCACCCCCTCCGCGGTCGGACCGGTCAAGGCGATGCTGCTCGACGTCGATTGCCGCAAGACCGCCGCGTTCCTCTGCGCTCTGGTCGAGAAATCCACCGGCGGCGTGCAAATTCGCGCCCAGCTCGAAAAGTTCGCCGCCGATCAAGGATTGCAGATGTAGCCATTGGATGGACGCCGCGGCCGGGCTTGTCGCGGCCATCCACGCCCTCTACTTATTTGAATACAGAACCCATGCTTCCTGATCAGAAACTCAACGCGCTTGTCGTCCGCCATGCAGCGCTCGAACGCGATCTTGCCGCCGCGCTGCCGCCCGAGACCTATGTGAAGTTGTCGCGTGAATTCGCCGAGCTGGCGCCGGTAGTCGAGGCGGTAAAATCCTATCGCGCGGCGCAACGCGAGCTCGACGGGGTCGAGAGTCTGATCGAAGACCCCTCGACCGACGCCGAAATGCGCTCCATCGCCGAGGCGGAACGGCCGCAGCTCGAGGCGCGGCGCGCGGCGCTCGAACAGCAACTGCGCCTGGCGCTCATCCCCAAGGACGCGATGGACGAGCGCAACGTCATTCTCGAAATCCGCGCCGGCACCGGCGGCGACGAGGCGTCGTTGTTTGCCGGCGATCTGTTTCGCATGTACGAGCGCTACGCGGCCAAGCAGGGCTGGAAAGTGGAGATCATGACCGCCAGCGAAGGCTCGATGGGCGGCTACAAGGAGATCATCGCCGAAATCCGCGGCCGCGGTGCCTTCGCCAAGCTCAAATACGAATCCGGCGTGCACCGCGTTCAGCGCGTGCCGGACACCGAAGCCTCCGGCCGTATTCATACCTCGACAGCGACGGTGGCCGTGCTGCCCGAGGCGCAAGAGGTCGATGCCCCGATCAACGAATCCGATCTTCGCATTGACACGCTGCGCGCCGGCGGCGCCGGCGGCCAGCACGTCAACAAGACCGAGTCCGCGGTGCGCGTGACCCACATTCCCTCCGGCATCGTCGTCATGATGCAGGAGGACCGCTCGCAGCATCGCAATCGCGCCAAGGCGCTCGCGGTGCTGCGCACGCGGCTCTACGATTTCGAGCGGCAGAAGCTGGAAGCTGTGCGCGCCGCCGAGCGCCGCGGCCAGGTCGGCACCGGCGATCGCTCCGAACGCATCCGCACCTATAATTTCCCGCAAGGCCGCGTGTCGGATCATCGCATCAATCTGACGCTCTACAAGCTGCCACAGATCCTCGAGGGCGAGGCATTGGGCGAAATCATCGATGCGCTGTCCAACGAGCACCAGGCGGCGCTGCTGGCGGCCGAGGACGGCGGCGGATGACGCCGCGCGCAGCCGCCGCCCTCGCCCGCCCTGCGGGCGCCGATGCTGGCACCGTGGCCGAAGCGCGGCGCGCGTTGGCGGCAAGATTTCGCGCTGCCGGCCTCGACTCGCCCGAACTCGACGCCCGCATCCTCGTCGGACACGCGCTCGGGCTCGATCATGCCGCGCTCGCCGCGGCCGGCGCCCGTGCGCTTGACGCCGGGGAGCTAGCCGCGATCGCCGGGCTCGCGGCCCGGCGGCTTAAGCGCGAGCCGGTCGCGCGCATCGTCGGCTGCAAGGAATTCTGGAGCTTGCCGTTGCGCGTCGATCCCGCAACGCTGGTGCCGCGGCCGGAGACCGAAACCGTGGTCGAGGTGGCCCTCGCCGCGATCGACGCGCAGGGCCCGCGCGCGGCTGTCGGGCGGATCGCCGATCTTGGTACCGGGTCGGGCGCCCTGCTGCTGGCGTTACTCGCTGAGCTACCCAGCGCGATCGGGATCGGCACCGACACCAGCCTCCCCGCGCTTACGGTCGCGCGCGATAACGCGTGCCGGTTGGGCCTGGCTCGCGCGAAATTTGTCGCCTGCGACATGGCGGCGGCGCTTGGCGGACCGTTCGACCTGATCGTCTCCAACCCGCCTTACATCGCCTCCGGCGCCATCGCCGCGCTCGCACCGGAGGTGCGCGATTTCGACCCGTGGCCGGCGCTGGACGGCGGACCCGACGGTCTTAGCGGTTATCGGATGATCGCCGCCACCGTCCCGGCGCTGCTCCGGCCCGGCGGCGCGCTTGTCGTCGAGCTCGGCGCCGGCCAGGCCGAGGCCGTGGCCGCCTTGTTTTCGGCGGTGGGGCTTGCGCCGGCGCCGCCCCGCCCCGATCTTACGGGTGTGTCTCGTGCCCTGCTGGCGACAAAGGCCGCAGCGAGGGCATGAGCGTGGAGCATTGACCCCCGGCAAAAAAGCGGGAAAAAAGCTCTTGGAATATCAGCCGGAACCGACTAGTTTGCTCGCACGGAATCGGCCCGAGACGATAACGCCGCGCCGCCTTGAACGCCTAGAGCGTCCCTCGCAGAGGTTGGCAGCGCAGGCCTAGTGAAGCGAAAGCCGGGATAGCGAAAGCCGGATCGGACGGCAGACGGGATCGCCACATTCAGACCGAGAAGTTTCATCGGTTCGGCGCGCATTGGTGAATGTCGCGCATAACGAGGGGTTCGCAGCGCGGCGAAACCGCCGCTGATGGCTGCGTGGCAAGGGGTTCGTGAGGTCGACAGCACGCCGCGCGGCGGCGACGGCCGATGACAATGGCGTTGCGGCCCCGAACTGCGAGCGCCATGCGCAAGAAAGATTACCCAGGTTAATGCGTCTGATTGGATTGATATTCAGCAAGGTGAAACGGCGGCATCCGTGCCGTCGTAAATAAGGGGGTTGGCGAACAGCAACCATGAGAAACGGTCAGAACAAGCGCATGCGGGGTCGCAACCGCAAAGGTGGTCATCACCAGAATCCAATGTCGCGCATGTACGAGTCCAATGGACCGGACGTGAAAATTCGGGGAACCGCGTCCCACATTGCGGAAAAGTACCTTCAGCTGGCCCGAGATGCGCAGAGTTCCGGAGACCCGGTCGCCGCCGAAAACTACTATCAGCACGCGGAGCATTACTTCCGTCTGATCGCGGCGGCGCAAGAGCAGTTTCGCCAGAGTCAGCCCTACTACCAGCAATCGGGCGAGCCGCGCGGCAATCAACCCGATGACGGCTACGACGACGATAGCGAACAGCCGTCCATCGACGGCGAGCCGTTCGCGCCGCGTGAGCCACAGCCGTTCTATCCGCGCGAGCAACACCACCCGCAGGCCCAGCCGCAGCACGCGCAACCGCGGCCGCAGCAAATGCCGCCGGCCAACGAGGAGGACGTCGAGCGGCTGCCGTCGTTCATCACCGGCGGCGGCGGCCAGCCGCAACAGCAGGCGGCGCAGCAGCAACCGCAACAAGGTCAAGGGCCCAATGGCCCGAACGGCTACGACGGTTCGGCGGACCGCTTCCCGTTGCATCGGCGGCGGCGGCGGCATCGCGGCCCGCGCGATCACTCCATGCCGAGCGAGGGCGATGGGCCGATGCCCTCCGGTCCGCGCCCAATCGAGGACTAAGCACCGTCATTCCGGGGTGTCGCGAAACGGCAAGCCTGGAATCCATAATCACGATTCGTAAAGCCCAGCGCTCCGATGCCAAGCCTGCGCCGGCTGTAGCCATGGATTCCGGGCTCGGCTGTTGCCGCCCGGAATGACGGCGCTCAGCCGCCGCGCGGCGCTTTCGCCAGCCGGACCAGAAACCAGATCGGCACGACGATCACGGCGCCGAGCAGGAAATAGCGCCAAAGCCAGCGCACGGCGTCAAAGCCCATATTCCAGACGTGCCAAACCAGCAGGCGGACCGATTCGATGATGTTCCACGGATCGAAGCCGATCGCGGCGAGGATCACGCCCACCAGGATCGACAGCAGGACGAGCCGACCGATCACCGCCAACGGCGGACCGCCGAAGAAGCGCTCGATAAGGTGGTGGGATTGATCTTGGGCCATCGCAATCTCCGCTGGCGCCACTTAGCTAAGTTGCCGCATCCCGTGCAAGCGGAACGGCCCGATCGAGCAGCGCCGCGGCCGTTGCCTCGGCTTCGCAAGTGGCGCTAAGTTGCCTCCGTCCCACGCGGATTTGCGACGCTCCGAGGAAAATTCATGGCCAAGATCGAGGACCGCGGGCCGGCGGCGAAGGCGAGCCTCAACGACGACATCGGCGAAGAGAAGCGGCTCGCCATGTATCGTGTGCAGGTCGAGATCCGCGAGGCCGAGCAGCGCGCGTTTGATCTTTTCCTGCAGAACCTCGTCAAGGGCACCAGCCATCTTTCGCTCGGCCAGGAGGCGGTCGCCGCCGGCTTTGCCGCCGCCATGCGTCCGGGCGATCTGAGTTTTTGCACCTACCGCGGCCATGCGCATACGCTCGCGCGCGGGGTGCCGGTCGTAAAGGTGCTCGGCGAGCTGATGCAGCGCGACATCGGGCTGATGCGCGGCAAGGGCGGCTCAATGCACCTGACCTCGGTCGAGCACGGCGTGATGGGGTCGTATGCCATCATCGGCGCGCATCTGCCGATCGCCTGCGGCGCGGCCTGGCGCGCGCAATACAAGGGACAAAAGGACGTGTCGGTCTGCTTCTTCGGCGACGGCACGACCAATATCGGCGCCTTCCACGAGGCTTTGAACTTCGCCGCGGTGTGGAAGCTGCCGGTGGTCTTCGTCTGCGAGAACAATCTGTACATGGAATATACGCCGATCGGCGACGTCACCGCGGTGGAGCATCCCGCCGCCGACCGCGCCGCCAGCTACGGGTTGCCTCGCATCATCGTCAACGGCAACGACGCCGACGTCGTCTACCGCACTGCGCTCGCCGCCTACGACAAGGCGCGCGCCGGCGGCGGTCCGTCGCTGATCGAATGCCTGACCTATCGCTACAGCGGGCATTCGCGCGCCGATCCTGCGAAATACCGGCCGGAAGGCGAACTCGACAAGTGGAAGGAGCGCGACCCGATCAAAATCTATCGCGAGCGGCTCAAGCAATTCGGCATCGATGAGGGGGTCATCGTCGGCATCGAGACCGACGTGAAGCGGCGCGTCGATGAGGCGACCGAACAGTGCAAGGCCGCTCCGCCGCCGCAACCCGATCTCCTCACCAAGGATGTTTATGCCGAAGGAGGCTTCGCATGGCGGAACTGACCTACCGCGACGCCGTCATCCGCGGTATCGCACAGGAAATGACCCGCGACCCCGATGTCGTGTTCCTCGGCGAGGACGTCGGCAAGCCCGGCGGCGTCTTCAAGGCCACGGTCGGCCTGTTCGAGCAGTTCGGACCGGTGCGCGTGCGCGACACGCCGATCTCCGAGCAGGCGATCCTCGGCGCCGCCATGGGCGCGGCGATGACCGGACTAAAACCGATCGCAGAAATCATGTTCTCGGACTTTTTCGCGGTCTGCTTCGACTATATCGCCAACGAGTTCGCCAAGACCCGTTACATGACCAATGGACAAGTCAAAATTCCACTGGTCGTGCGCACCGGCAACGGCGGCGGTGTGCGCTTCGGCGCCCAGCATTCGCAGAGCGTCGAGAACTGGTGCATGATGATCCCGGGCCTCAAGGTCGTGGCGCCGTCGACGCCGTGCGACGTGATCGGGCTGATGGCGGCGGCGGTGCGCGATCCCGATCCGGTAATCTTCTTCGAGCACAAGGCGCTCTATCCGACCAAGGGCGAGGTGCCGGACGGCGAGATCGTCGACACGCTCGGTACCGCGAAAATCGTGCGGCCGGGCACGGACGCCACCATCCTGGCGCTGGCGCTGATGGTGCCGCGCGCGCTCGCGGCGGCGGAAAAGCTCAAGGCCGAGCACGGCATCGATTGCGAAGTCGTCGATGTGCGCTCGCTGGTGCCGCTCGACACCCAGACCATCCTCGGCTCGGTCGCGCGCACGCACCGCCTGTTCACCGTCGAGGAAAATCCGCGGCTGTGCGGCTGGGGCGCCGAACTCGTCTCGATCGTCGCCGACGAGGCGTTCTACGATCTCGACGGCCCGCCGGTGCGGATCACGACCCCGCATATCCCGCTGCCAGCCGCCGATGCTCTCGAGGACCTCGCACTGCCGAGCGTCGATCGCATCGCCGAGCGGGTGCGGAAGTCGTTACAGAGTTAATTTCCGCTCGTCCCCCGGGGCGGAAGAGAAGCGTAAAGGACACAACACCATGTACGACAATCTTCTCGCCAACGTTCCGACCGATCTGTGGATCGGCGGCAAATGGCGTAAATCCTCCGACGGCGGCCGCTTCGACGTGATCGATCCGGCCACCGAGAACAAAGTCGCATCGGTCGCCAGCGCTACCGTCGAGGACGCCAAAGCCGCGCTCGACGCCGCCAGCGCCGCCTTC
>Ga0187891_1000969_pt1 | contig 26208 bp, 15 predicted proteins | sample June2016WEW_21_4_FD_132990 | JGI IMG/M metagenome (GOLD analysis project Ga0187891, IMG submission 132990) | Peatland microbial communities from SPRUCE experiment site at the Marcell Experimental Forest, Minnesota, USA - June2016WEW_21_40 | ecosystem: Environmental > Terrestrial > Soil >... | reverse complement strand
TATCCATAAGACATCCATCAGCGTAAACGACGTCACGAGGACGAGCCCTGCCGTTGCCAACGACACGAAATTGGTCAGCTGCAGCGTCAGCGGATACAGGTTGATCAGCACTAGCGTCACAAGGAAGAGCGACATCACGGTGTTCGACCACTTGCTGTGCTCGCTCAACTTGTCCCAATACAGGAACCACGAGACGCACAGACAGAGTTTGGCCACCGTCCACAGAACCGCAAACACGACTGGATATTTCAGCACGGGAAGCAATTCGGATATGACGATGTACCATGGGGCCTTATACGGCGCCTTTGATTTGATGTGCATGAAGAAGAGGGCGACAAGTACAAGTATTTTCGTCCATTGTTCTGGCGTTAATCGGTAGACCATTTTTTTTTGTTGTTCTCCTTTGCAAAAAAAAAATGAAATAAAATAAAAAAAATTTGATTTTGTCTGTTATGTCATTTTGTGGTTGGGGTTTGCATATTTGAATATGAATTTTATATTTTTTTTTGTTGACTTGTGTGGTTACTCGTTTCGGCGGCGACGATAGCGAGGTATCATGAATATTAAAAGAAAGCAACCCGTGCAACAGACGAAAATAAATATCCCCACCGAGAACAAGACTTGTCCCACGACACCGCCAAGAACTCTGGGCTGAAAAATCGAAGAGGCTGATTTAGTGTGTGAACGAGTTTGTGATTCCGACGACGACATTGTTTCTGTGCCACTCGCAGAATGTGACTTCGACTGTGATCTGCTGTTCGATTCAGATGCCGATGTTGACATCGACATCGACATCGTCATCGACGAACTTTCCGAAAGCGATTCACTAGCACTCTCGCTATCACTCTCACTCGCGCTCTCGCTATCACTCTCACTCGCGCTCTCGCTTTTGCTCTCGCTTTCACTTTCACTTTCACTTCTTGAACGACTTTCGCTGCTGCTCTGCGACGTACTCAAAGACAGTGAGCGTGTCTCGCTGTAACTGGACGACTCTGATCTGCTTCTCGTTTGCGTGTGCGATCCAGTTCGCGATTCGGTAATCGAAAACGACTGTGACTGCGAACGCGACTCGCTACCAGTACCCGACCGACTCGAAGTGGCAGTGGAAGACAAAGACGAAGACGCTGATGCTGACCCAGACGCTGACGCTGACATTGACATCGACCGCGATTTGCTATTTGCCAACGTCTTAGTTCTTGACGCGCTCCACGGTCGACTGTTTGTGCGAGTATGCACAAGCGTCCTTGTTTGTGCACGAGTTGTTGAATGGACTGGAGTCGTCGAAGGAACGCGTGTTTCGGTGCGTAATGCGGTGCGTGAGTGATTAGATGTTATAGAGTGAACAGGCGAATGTGTGCGCACATGCGATCTTGACTGTATGCGGGTTTCAGTCGGTGCGACTGTCATCGAGGGCTTGTGTGTTTTTGTATGCACGTTTGAGTTGGAATGTATCTGCGACTCTGTTCGCGCGTGCGTCCGCGTGTGAACGCCTGTCACTGAGTGGACGTTTGTTGTAGTATGGGGTGGCGTTATAGAATGTGCATGAGTTCGGCTTCTGCTGCCAGCGTTCGTTCGGGTGTGAATATGCGACTTTGTTCGCGCACTTGTCTCTGACGGCAATTGCGTGTTGGTTCGAGCATTTGTATTTGAGCGAATGTGTGTGTTGGTGCGTATTGCTGTGTGCGAGTGAATAGATGTTCTAGAGTGGACAGGAGATTCTGTGCGAGCAGACGTTCTCGTATGAACATGTGTGTTTGAATGGACAGGCGACTCTGTTCTGGCGCTTGTTTTAGTGGCAGCATGCGTTCTAGTGTGAACGCCCGTTTTCGAGTGGACATGTGTTGTCGTGTGAACTGGCGATTCAGAATGCGCGTGAGTCCTAGTTCTTGTCCCAGCGCCCGTATGAGAGTGAACATGCGACCTCGTTCGCGCACTAGTCTTTGATGGCACTTGCGATTCGGTGTGGGCAATTGTGTTCGTACGGACATGAGTATGCGTGTGAACGGGTGTCTTGGAATGCACGTGAGTTCTAGTCTGAGCCGACGTCTTTGTGTGGACAGCCGTTGTTGAATGAATGTGTGATTGTGTCCGTGCACTTGTCTTGGAATGAAAGTGAGTGTTACTTGGAAAAACGGTGCGAGAATGTGTGTATGCCGACGTTCTCGTCACATCATTTGTCTTGGTGTGAACATGCGACGATGTGTGTACGCCAGTCATCGAATGAGCGTGCGTTTTGGTATGAACAAGCGTATTCGAGCGGACAGGAGATTTTGTGTGGACAGGCGTTTTAGAGTGGACATGGGTTCGAGTCGCGGCATTCGTCCTCGAGTGTGAATGGGACTTTGTGTGAGCGCTCGTCTTCGAAGGATTGTGTGTTTTAGTGTGTACGATTGTATTCGAGTGGACAGGCGATTTAGTACGAACAGATGTCTTGGAATGAGCATGTGTCTTGCTTGCAGCGACTGTCTTGGAGTGTGTGTGGACAGGTGATCTAGAATGCGATGACGACTTGGAGCGCGTGACAGAATTAGACGCTGAGTTTGTCTGTGTGTAGGACATTGTGTCTGACGGCACAGGAGTCTCTGTCTCCGTCTCTGAAACTGTCTCGGCAAAAGTAGGAAAAAAAGTTTCCTCTTGCGTCTTCGTCTCCGTCACAGCGCCAATACTGCGCGTATGCGATTGCGTGTGCGTGAAGCATGAACCTGCGCACATCTTGTCGGGCGCGTTTGTCGACATCGTGAAATCGCGTATGTAAATTTCGCCGCCAGAAAGCGAAAACGCCGTGAATGTCACGTCATGTCGTCCAGCAGAGATGAAAAAACTCGGCGGCATTACGATCTTGAATTTCTCGACGCTGTATTCAGACACATACTGTTGCTTTAGCATAAAAGACCCCATCAGTACGTCGTCTAGATAGAGAAATATGTTTCCGCCCTTCAGCGTCGTCGACGTCGCAGTCAACTCGAAAGTGACGCCCTTCAGCACGTTCGAGCAGAAACTGTTCGTGTACGACACGCTTCCGCCGTGGTATTGCAGACAATGGTAGTCGTCGCTGATAAGCCCGTTGCACGCTTGGGTGAACGAGGGGGAGAGCGAGCCGCCCAAGTTCACGGTGTACGGTTGCTCCCACTTTATGATCCCGCCAGTGATGGGCGCTGGTCGTCTGAAGGCATGGCAGAATGTGTCGTAGAGATAACAATTTGTGGAAGGCGCCTTCACGCACTGGAAGGAAAAACTCGTGAATATCTGCGAAACGAGCGGCAGCGTGACTTCACACGACGACGGCATCTTGTATATGTGATTCCAATACGAATAAGTGGTTGGCACGGTGCAGCGGTTCAGTCCAACGCAGAGCGGCGTCAGCGTCGACAACATGTCCGACAAGGGAACGCTGCACTTGCTGTATACCTTTCCAGACGACGACTGGCATTTAGTGGGGCCCGGGAGGTAATATTTCGCCCATCGCGCGAATATGAGGCGGGAGATCACCATGTCATCGAACGGACAGATCAATTCGACGGTTGGCGTCGTGCTGGTGCTGTACGGATTGTTGTTTGTGATTGGCGATATCGCGCAGAACGTTTTATTTTTGTAGTCGACATCGTAATTCTCGCCGAGTAGCGTACACGAGTTGTGGTAGCACGAGCATGGATGGACGTTGAGGGTGGACGTGGCGGGATAGCAAACACACGGTTGGTTGGCATGCGACGGCACTGCTGGGAAATTGACCGCGTAGTCGACTGTCTCGTTTTCGCTGAGGGTGTAATTCATTAACTCGAACGACATCGAGCGGGATTCAGTTTCGTTAGGCGACTCGCCGAGCGCTGTTGTCACGATGATAGTGAAGGCACACAAGTGCACGAAATAAACAAGGAAGGTTTGCATAGTTCACGCGTTACTTACCTATTTTAGGAAATAATTGTATGTATCCAATAGAAAAAACATTTTTTTTTAATTATTTTTTGGTTTTTGTTTTTTGGTTTGTTTTTTTTGTGTTCTCTTCGCTGTGTGTCTATATTACGTTCCAGTGGCGAGCACTTCGCCAAAGTGTTCTTTAAGTAACTCGGTCGTGATCGTCTGGCCTGCGTAGCGCTTCGAAAAACTGGCGTGGATGCGGTACACACACTTGTATATGACAGTCGCGTAGTAGCCAGTCGGGCTTTGGAATATGTCCTCCACAAACCAATTGTAGCTGAACGGCACGACGACGACGAGGAACGCGAAGACGTTGGTGCCTATCCCCCAGTAGCCCTCGCTCGCCCACAGCAGAAAGGGCATCCCCACGACATAAATAGCAACAAACAGCATGAAAAAGATGTCGATCGTCCGCGATATTGCGCGGTGGTAGTTCGTGATGAGCATGTTGATCTTCAGCGTCGCGGCGTCCAGGAAGTTCGTGTAGCTGAGGAAAAGCATCGCGTGCGTCGGGCCGTTGACCGCCCGCACGTTGCACACCCACGTCTTGACGATGTGCAGCATCGTGACGGAGACCAACTGTCCGTCGTTTGGCGAGTATCTGTTGTCGAATTCGGTCTTTATGTATTGGTACGGGTTGTTGGCGAGTATCTGTCCGATCGCGTCTGGCTGCTCGCCGTGCGTCACCAGCTGCCACAGCAACAGCTGCGACGTCAAGCATATCGCCATCATGTTGCACCGTATGTACTCCTCGGTGTTCGAGAACGGCCGCGGACACTTCACGTTTCCGCTGTTCGCCGCCTCGGCCACGAAGGACAGCATCGCCTCGTTCAGCCCCGTTAGAATCTCGATCGCCAAGTTGAACCGCTCGCGGCGTATGATGTGCTTCTGCCACGCCCACGCCCAGCACACTATCCCGCCCATCAGCACCCACAGCTCGCCAAACCCTATGCTGTATCTGACGGGCGGTTGGTGGTATGTGTCCTCCAGCTCTAGTATCACCAGCACCGAGAACCCCGCGTCGATCAGCACGAAGAATATCATCGGGAGTATAAACCACCATTTGTTTCGTATTGCTGGGCATTTCCATTTAGAAGTGCTCATATCATTCTTCCATAACTCCATTTAGTGTTTTTTTTCCTTATTTCTGATTGATGTCCCCGTTGCACAAGATTGAAAAAAATAGGACGAGGGCACTATGCTGATATTATATTATACATAACATCTGCTAATATGTTTTTTTTGTGAATTTGATGCATATAAATGCAAGTATTCAAATAATCAGGAAACTTTATTTTTTTCGGCTGCCACATTTCCTCTATCCATCTCTCTATACCCCCACACAGATACGCGACGCAAGCGTCGGTTGTGTCGGCGCAAAAATTCGCGGGAAAAAAACACATTATTTTCACGCGCAAATTTCAATTTAGATATATATAGGCTACCGCGTCTCCGTTGTTAGATAAATATATTCATATATCTGGTTACCTCCCTTCTCACCACTGACCTCTTCGTGACATAAGAGAACACGAAAAAAAAAACTTAGCGGTTTACAGAAATAACAAAGTACAAATAAAACCTTATTTCTTCTTTGTGTTTTTTGTCCATATACGATATTAACATAAGAGCATATTCCTCATCAAAGCGATACACAAAAAAAAATGATTAACCCTCAATACGGTGGTAGAAAAGACCCAGACGAGTCCAAAATGTCTTGGTTGTCTCACTACGACCCTACAGGCATCATCATATGTCTGACTTTGTTCGGCCTCTCAACAGTGGCGTTCATGATCATCCCACTCTTCACCGTCTTCCATGCTGGAAAGTGGTACCCCGTGATCGAAGTGAGTTTTTTCATCGTCATCAACGCCATCTTGCTCGTCGCCATGACAGCCATCTACTTCTTCAGGGCTAAAAAAGATGTCATGGTCTTCATGAGCAACTGGAAGGGCCAGAAGGAGATCAAGTCCTACATCGGCATTCTCAAAGACCATTTGAAGCAAGACTACGTGTCGACATTAGTCGTCGGCTGGATTTTCTGGGCCATCATCGGATTCTGGAGCCTTTCTTACATCGTCGTCCACCCACACTACAAGGGACTCGTCTACACGCCGCCAGAAACATCTAACCTGTACAACTCGTTTCTGCGTTTGTGCGGCGGCCAAGTCTTCTTCTGCACCGTCGTTCTTTACTTCGTGATAAAGACACTGACCGGCATCGTCAACATCGATTACATGCTTGGTCACGTGCCCACATCCGCAATCGACAAGTACCAAGATACCGTCGTTCGCGTCTTTTTCTGGTTGTCGTTCGTCCTCGTCATCGGCGGCTTCCTCTACTGCATCCTGATGTACGTCAGCAACTTGGGCTCGCCCACCCACTTCCAGATGAGCGGGTGGATGGGGCTCCTCATCGTCCTCACGGGACTGTACTTGATCGTGGCGTGCTTATACATATTCGTCATCCGAAGAACCGTGAGTTTGTACCACGCGGTTTACTGCGGCTTTCTGACCTTCTGGTTCGGCCTCATCCTCGTCAACTGGTTCTTCTACATGGACGGGCTTGCCGACAACTACACCTTCGGCAACGACGCCCCCACATGGAAGAACATGCCCCTCTCGTCCTACTATTACACCTTCCGCGTGCTGACGAATCTGAACTCGGGCTACTTGGTCTTCGTCCTGTCGTCCTTCATCCCCATCTGCTTCGCTCATGCTGGTACCGTCAACGTCAACGCCGTGGAAAAATTCCCTGGACATTGGGCGCTTGACGCTTGGTCCGTCCTCACCATCGTGCTCTGCTTGATCATCTTGGGCTTCTCCGTCGGAGGCATGACAAACTGGTACTACTTGTACGTCAACTACGTGAGTTACGCTGGTGGCATCACGGGTGTCCTGACCCTCTTCGTCATCGTAGGCATCGTCCTCGCAGGATACGCAGCGTGGCAACTCCATTCCCAAGGCCAGAAGATTTACGGCGAAGGCCAAGCCCGTTACATACAGATGGTTGTCAGTTCCCTCCTAGTGCTGATCCTGATAGTGATAGAATACTGGGTCATGTGGGACAACTACAGCGCATTCGGACACAAGAACACCGCGCCCGCCAAGGACATCAACGACAGGGCATCGACTGGATGGAACGACCTGCAGTTGTCAGTCTTCTGTATAACATTGGCGCTATTATCTATTTCCATCAAAATTTTCAGTGGCATGATGGTCCACAGCGAGAAAATGAAAGGGGTTGGCGGCGCAAGCACACAAATGCGGCAAATGACTTAAATAATAATAACAATAATACTAACAACAATAATCAAACAAAAAAAAAATAAAAAAAAACATTTAAAAAGGGGGCAAACAAACAAAAAAAAACACACATTCTCATTCACGCACATGCGCGATTGATCTATTGTTTATTTGTTCATTCGTTCATTGACGCAACACTATTATGATAAAAAGGACAAGGACGATGGCAAGCGTGTAACGAAGACTAACACATGAATCGAAATCCCATGATTCCTTCCCGAACGCTTTGCACTCGACACGAGATGCTATTTGTGATGGACAGTCGCACGTGACGGTTGGCGGAATCATGCAGTCGTCCTCTGTCTCGTCGTTGGCGACAATTGGTTGCAACTTAAATCCTTGAGATTCTGCGATCTTGGCAATTTCGTCTACTGCCAGTTTTCTGAACTGATTTGACATTTACTTTTGGCTTTTGCTTTTTTTTTTTGGTTTATCCACACTGCAATTGCACTGGCAAATAATAAAATAAAAACAAAAAAATGATTATTGGTCAGACGGCGGGACTAATTCGTGATTATAATCCCACGAACGGGTCAGGATTGCATTCGTGCGATGCAACAAGATATCCAGCACGTCACAGTACACCTTTCGCACGCCTTCGTCCCGACTGCTGCTGCTTCCGTGAACGCCGATGGTGGCAATCTCCTTGAACGTCGCGCAGACAGAAACAAACATGTATCTGACTGCGTCCTCGTCGTCGCCGCGCGCATTCAGCAGCACGCGCCCTACCCAGCGGGCCACGAACAGCCCGGGCTGCAGACAAGACAGGTCCTGCTCGTCCAGCGCACTGTCGCGATACTCCTTGGAGCACTCGCTGACTATCTTGCGTCTAAAAAAGTCGGACCAGTCGTCTATTATCGCCGAAAACAGCTGCTGCGTCTCCGCCGTCAATATCTCGACGGGAAACGCCAGTCCCGGATCGTTCCACACATACACGTGACTGTCGACGACATGCAGCGATATCTTCGCTGTCGTAAGCGTCTGGCAAAGCCACTTCAGCACCGCCCCGCACTTCACCTCCGTCAGCTTTCGGGCTGTCCAATGGTAAAGAATTGCATCGATATTGTCTATGTTACAAAAACACTGAGCAACAAATGTTAAAAGAATAAATTTACGCTTCTGCAGAGTTGACATTGTTTTTTTTCACCTTATTTTATTTTTTTATTTTTTTTTGTCTCCACTGTTTTCACATACACACACATACACAGAAAAAGAAAAAGAAAAATAAAAAAAAGTTTACCATGTCGCTTTACAGCGAAGACGATGCAGAATATAAAAAGGCAGTTGAAGGATTTGCCCAGCTTGCAAAGAGACTCCATTCTGCGCGAGACACACACAAAAGAAAAACAATTGAAAACGAAAACGAAGACGAAGAAGCAGACAAAGAAAAAGTGCAAGAAGAGGAAGAAGAACAAGAACCGACAGACTCGTTGGTGAAGCGCGTGAAAGTCGGACAAACAAATGAACTTGCCTTGTGCAAGCCCAAAACAAAACCGCGCATAACAGAACGGCCAGAGAACACAAGCAGCAGTTCAGAAGACAACACGTCGGATTCGGACTCCGAGGTTGAAGCGCGAAAACTCGATGCCAACAACGGCTCGAAGCAGCTCCAAATACAGCCGAATGGAGGAACGAAGGCAAGGCCAGCAACGACGACAACAACAACGACGACGAAGCAAACTCCCGAAATAAAATCACTTCCGCGCCCAGAATCCAGAATAAAGGACCACAATCAACGATCGCTGTCAGTCGTTGCGCCAACAGGGAGACAAAAGAAACCGCTGGGACGCGCGTACGTGCAGAAGCTGTCGGCACAAGCGCGATGCTACGAGCACGGGAGCAAGGCGATGAGCGCGTCGCGAAATGTGCCAAACACGATCAACAATGCGACAGTCACGTCAAAGCTGGACGAACTCATCTCGCTCTTTGGCAGAAACGGTCGCAATTACCACAACAACAATAGCAGCAGCGATGAAGGCGACGATGACGACGACAATCGCCGCAAGAGACTCCCCGCGCCTGGAACACTCGCTGTCGGACTTCGCAATAACAATAATAATAACAACAGCAATAACAGCGGAATGGGAAGACGGGTGGCGGTAAACGACTGTCTCGGGGAAGGGCGGCTTGACCTCGATTGCAACAAACATCTAAAGCCGCTGGTGGAGATGCTGATCTCGTCGAAGGATTTGCAGCAGTACAGAGGCAGCAGCATCGCGGCTGTCTTCGAGACGGACAAACAGCAGGTGCTGATCAACGCGAACTCGGAAGAGCGGTTGGAGCTTGTGAACGACCCGCGAAACTTCACCACCATCCAGTTGTTCCTGCAGAACCCCGCTAAGACCATCTCGATCAATCAGGCGAGACAGAAGACGACAGACTTGGTGAAAAAGGAATTGATAACGCGCGCGTGGAACGCCAGCCAGCTCTGCTCGCCAGTGGAGAACGAGCGCCCCTGCGTGATGAAGGACAACTGCTGGACGTACCGACACTTCCGCTTCGTCATGAAGGAGTTTCGCACGCCGAACCAGTCCCTCTTCGTGAAGCAGAACCACAACGACAGCACCGTCGCGCTGTGTCTCACGTGCTTGCGCGAGCTGCTGGCGCGGAACATGTTCGGCTCGATGATCAGCATGTCCCCCAACGAGAGCATGACGGTGAACCAGATGTTCTGCAACATCACCAACTGCGTCGGCGAGTACATGGCGGAGGACTGCATCGTCACCGCGCCCGAAAACATGCACCCCGTGGTGTACAACCAGATCAACAAGTACCGCATCGTCAAGCGGGAGAGTCGCATCTACCTCGACGAGGCTGGCTACTTGCTCTACACCGAGCAACACGAGCAAGAAGAGAACAAGCGGATCGCGCTGCTTAACAAGATCGAGGCCGCGTCGGGTTTCGAGCGCGGCGCTCTTCTCTGAACAACGGTAACAACAGCAACAACGGTAACGGAAAGAAGCCGAAACAGCCGAACCCCGATGTCGTGGCTAGCAAGTCGAAGCGACAATTGCAGTCAGAGTACAACAAGGCGTCGGCTGTCGTCGACAGTTACCTCAGTCATTGTTTCAGGCCAGTCCGCTTACTACCAGCGGACTTCGAAGAGCGCCGAGAAAGTAGAACATGTATATTAGGACCCGAATCATCGTCGCCGCCGCCGTTTCATCCAACGGAGGCTGTGATCACATTTTTTTGCAGCGAATACAAACCGCCTCCCACGTGGCCAAAGAACCACAGCCACCAAGTCGCCCGCCTCAGGTTTCTGCACATGCTCTTGCCCTGTCTAGGAGACCGCGTCGAAGAGTGTCACAAGATTGCCAAGGTGACAGAATTATCCACCAATCTGAACTGGCTACCGCCTTGCAAGCAGCGCCTCGGCTGCAATCCGCTGTGCCGCAGCATGTGCGCGCGGCTAGCAATACTCAACACGGCGTGGCAGATCGCGGAGGCGAACAACAACACCGAGATTGTGCTGCATGTGTTGTTACACATAGACTCGCACATGCCCGCTCTTATTGCATGGCAACTGTCATGCGCCCCCGACGACGACGGCGGCGGCGATGGTGACGGTGACGGCAGCAAGAAGTGCACAGAAGAGCTTCTCGCAACGATACTAACGAATTTCCGCCCCGACCTCAAATACGCACTCTCCCACCACAACGTGCCCAACTTGTCTGCGCTGCTCCCGCTGGCGTTCACATACAACAACAGCGACCACAGCAACATGCGCGCAGTGCGGCAGCAGTTCCCGCGAATGAGCCCCTACAACCATGAGATAATCATGATACTCGTCAACCTGCTGTACAAATACACGCCGCAACGGTGCGCGAACAGGGAAGGGAAGACCGTGGCGGCGAAGAGCGCGGCGCTGAGCGAGCGGTGCGAAGAAGTGATATACAAGATCGTGATTGCCTCGTGGCTCGGTGTGTATCCGTGGTGCAAGAAGCGGATGGACATCAAGTCGCGCATCCTCATCTACCACAGCTTCCACGTGACGGTCGACTTCTCCGAGATATTCGAAAAGCGGATGTCGCTGATTGTGCTGTACATGGGCAAGGAGTACTTCTGGTACATACTGAACCAGAACAAGTACATCATGGACTCCCTCCAGAACAAGTACAACTTCGAAAAATACTTCGAATACACCAGTCGCGTGAACGAGATGATGCGCGACCACGTCTCGACGACGCTGCGCGGCTGCGATTACAGCCCCTCAAGCATCGCCGACTTGTTCAGCGGCTGCTACGCGTCGGTGAGTGAGTTGCACGAGAAGTACAGGATACACCAGACAGAGACGACCGTCGACTACAACATCAACCGAATCGTGCGCGAGTGCGTCGACTACAGCCTCACGACCTATTCGTGCGACATCGCCGAGTCCATCTACGGCCGCGAGTGCAACATGCCGAACCCGATCCCCTGCGTGACGAAAGATGTCGAGCAGCTGATGAAGGAGGTTGTCAGTCGCTTTCCGATGCAGTCGAGCGTGCCGATGGACTGGCTGGTGTACATCGGAAACGTCAACAGCGCGCACGTCGACTTGATGGCCCGCAGTGTGTATGCGAAGATTCCCGATCTGAAGCGCGCCATCGCGTCGCTGCCCGCCGATGTCTATGCGGTGTTTGTCACCTTCTTTCGCCTCTGCCAAGAGCGATGCATCTATAGGGAATGTCTGGGCGACGTCGACATGTACGCATACCACATGGCGAGCCTCGCGACGTACCATGGCGTGCAGGAGAACGGCGATCTGTACCCTGTATCGGGGCAGATCATGGTCTGTCCGAACTGCAAGGACCAGAAGTTCAACTGCGTCTACCCGAAGATCGCGCGGAACAAGAACAGCAACGGCGTCTCGAAAGTGAGCACAACCAGCCAAGGAAAAATGGTGTGCGGCTGTCGCCAAAAGCCAGTCGCGTGGCAGAAGACGACCGACAGCGACACGGTAACAACCGAAAAGGACATGCCGTCCCAGACAGCATCGACAAAGAATCGCAGCCTCGCCAAAAGCGTCTACACCCACCAGTTCAAAGAAGCATGTCAACAGGCGGAACTCATCACGGTGAACGTCAGAGGCAGACTCGCATACTTCAATGGGACATGGTTCATCGGCTGTTACATATGTCTGCGCGTCGTCGAATTCGGCTCCGCGCGGTACAAGGACAACATATACATGTGCGAGATGTGCTACGAAGACAGGGCACTGAACGCCACACAGAAAACGGAAGCATGCGCGCTGTGCAAGCAGCAAACGTACGAGGAGACATCCATTGCGCTCTTCTTGTTCGACGACAGGGACGAGACTCCCGTAGCGAGTCGTCGATACCAACTCTTCCGATTCTGTCGCAGTCACGGAAACTACGACTGGATACGAAATTGCCAGGCAATCCCCCTGCTGTCTCTTGTGATCGAGGGGCTGCAGAAGAAATGGGGCATGTACGACAACATACAAAAGCGGATAATCATGCCGTTTGAGAACGTCGACGACGATGAACGGTATTTGGATTGATATGTTTTTTTTTCAAAAAAAAAAATAAAAATAAAAAATAAATTATTTTTATTTTTTTTTCTATTATCCATTATCGTCATTGTCATTATCATTACTGTTGTTGTTGTTATTATCATTATTGTTGCGACGTTCGCGTCTTGCCGTTCTCCACACCGCAGCTAGCGTCTTGTCGCCTACAAGATGACTGCTGAAAAACATCAGTGCGGGCATGCTCATGTACCGTCGTTTATTCGGAGAAATCTGCGCAACAAAAACTATCAGCGCCTCGATCATGTTGGATACATCTCGCTTGTCTGGACTGAACCGTAGCGCATACACAGCACGCGTGTAATAATACGTCAGCAGGGCGAGATTGTCGCCTCGGAAGACTGTGTGGTACAAGGCGTCGACGGAGAGCAACGTGCGGTAGCACAACGGATCGTCGCATGTCCACCACAGGAAGGAGGCAAACACGAAAAACTGGCAGACAATCTTGTTGGCACGCGCCACCAAATGCTGCGCGCCGTCTATCTTGCCTATCGTCTTCGATGTCGACAGCGCAGTGAAGGCGCAGTCGTTGATGACCTTTGCAATCGCCACGATGTCCATCCGCACTTTGCCGAAACTGGAAACGAAAATCTCCAGACACTGCAGATAGTCCTTCGACAGATTGCAAAGCCTGTCGGCGACTTCCAGTCGTGCTGGCCCCGTGTTCTGCGCCACGATTTCGACACTCAAGCAAGGCGGCGGAACGGAGACAGTGTGTCTGTTATGCGTCTTGAACAGCAGATCGCTGTTTACGTTTTCGTGCAGCGTGAATCCATTCTCGATCACCGACTGGTACTCGTCGTTGAGAAACAGCTCGTATCTGGGTATCTCAGTCGCCGTCGTGTCTCTCTTGAACACCGTGTGGATAAAATGCAAGGGAAAGGGCTCGAACGACGGGTTGTCGACAAACTCGGGCCACATGAACTCGCAGCACTTGCAGTAGTTGTCCATCAAATGCACATACAGACTGTACACATCGTGCGTGACTCGGAAGGGCTCCATCGATGCATAATCGAGGGACTTCTCGCCCAGCTTCTGCTTGATGAGGACAAGATACCGCGAAACCACTTCGAGAGGATGTTGTTTGATGTCCTCCATTGATGCGACTTGCTTGTTTGCATCTTTCAACTTTTTCAACCACTCGTCGTATTTTTCAGCTGTTATTGGACGCATCATTTTTTTTCTTTTTTTTTCTTTTTTTTTGTTTAAAAAAATTTAAACAATATTTTTTTTCCACAAAAAAAAATATTTTTTTTTTAAAAAAAAATTTCAAGTTAAAAAAAAATAAATAAAAAAAAATGCCAAAGTGGACAAAAATCGAAGACGATTACATCATCAAACAATGTAAACGTTATCCTGACGACTCAGCAAACAAGACGATTTTGCGCATGCGTCGCGATATTAAAACAATCGATCGGCCAGAATTCAAGCAGTTCTGGAAGCGAAAGGACGCGTCGCTGAAGGAGCGGATATATTTCTTGATGGGCCCCCGAAAGGTGAAAACCGTCGCCGATCCAATTCGAAATGACACAGAAGAAGACAAAGAAAAAGAGGAGGAAGTGGATGCGAATAAGAACAATCAGACGACGACGAAGGAAGAGCCGAAAGAAGAAGAAGAAGAAGAAAAAATGCAAGTAGACAACATGGATCAAGATTGGCGAGAACTCGAAGAACATCTAGAGACGGTGGAAAAGTTACAGCAGACGGCGCGCGAGGTTCTGCCAGTCGTCGCCAAGGAAGACAAATGCATCCAGACAGATGATGAACCGATTCCACAGGCATCGCCAATGCCAACGCCAGTGCCAGTGAACCCCGACATAATGTTTGTGTTCGGGAAGTGGCGGCCTCGAATCTACATGAATTTCCTTGACTTCCTCGACATTAATGTCAACTCGAGTGTAGATATCCAAGTCGAGAACAACCGAAAAAACATGATTGCAGAGGCGAAAAGCCGCGTTCGGAAGCTGATACTCGGAACAGCCCCCGACAAGAACCCCAACCGAAAACTGACGGCAGACGAAGTGAGCTACAACATAATCGCGGCGCTGGTGTACAAGATATTCTCGCACCAACAAACAGCCGAGGTGTATATGGAACTTCTCAGATACAACTACGTGCCGCACGGCGGATTCAACACGGACCACGAGGGGATGGAGGCCTATTTGCATAGCTCGCAGGAGTATCTTCCCGACATGAAATATTTTGTATCAGTAAAACAGATCGCAGATGCCCGAGAGGCAGCTGCACAACAACAACAACAACAAAATTCAATAAAATAAACACCTCGCACAAAAATAAAAATATGTTATTTTGTCACGAAAGAAGAAAAAAAAATTAAATGGCGGCTCATCAAATGCAATGGCTCACTAACACGTCAAACACAAGAGTAAATGGCCAGCAAGCATTCGGAAATGCTGTGCGAAATGCGCAACTCCAGAACGCCGCGGACGCATTAAACAATCTCGCCAACGGCAGCGGTGCCGATGACGATCAATTTCACAGAAATAGAGATCGGGACACACACGAGGTTGTATTTCCTGCGCTGGCAAATAATTTCGACGCCGATCCGCGGGGCGCGCTACTTCGCAATATTGATCCAACGATTCCAAGAGAAAACGTCGAGCAATGGGCAGACGACCACTTGGACAACGTCGTCCCCTACATCAACAACGCGCGCGCAACAGAGGCCGAAATGCAGAACAACCCGCAGTATCTTTTTCTGCAGCAAGTCCTGAGCTATGTGAAGGACAAGAACTCTGGGTTGGCGGAACAACTATCGTGGGCCGACATGCCTAGCGCGACTCAGGCCCAATCGCAGGCTCAACCACAATCCAACATACGAATCACAGTCGATGCCAATTCAGCCAATCTCCAACAGCAACAACAACAGCAAGTGACTGGCGGAGCGAGGATCGGGGCAGTATCCAGACCAACTGCCGTCCAGCCAGGCGACATAGTGTTTGCAAGCGGGACCACCTCGGGCGGACTCGCAGCAATCGTGGCAGCAAATGCGCGCCGAACGCTTGACGCCCCACAGACCACTGGTCGGTTTACAATCAACTCGCAGCTCAGGGCCGTGTGCAACCAAGCCATATCGAGTCTGAATCAGGAGGACAATGAACTGTTTGGCAACAGCACGCTGGAGATGTTCATATACGACCCCGACGTCAGAAACGCGTTTGCGAATCTCGCGGGCGAGACATACTTGCTCAACAAGCTGAAGTCGCCCGATCGGACGCAATACCACCACGCCAGCGACTACATGAACAAAGTCAAGTCCAGAAAGGCGTCGATCAGATATCTCGCAAACAATCTGCACAAAGTGGGAGATCACTTCGAGATCATCCCCAAGAATCAACGGAAAGATAAGAGCGACAAATATGCACGTCTTTTCCAATAAATCAATTGAAAAAAAAATATATTTTGTTTTTTATTGATTACTACTATCTAAACTCATCTTGAATTGGTCGTAGAATTTACTTGCTGCTAGCGACAAATCCAAACTGGACCTCACAACATTCATGAAGTCAGGCGAGATGAAAATTACGTTGACCAGATTATTGATGTCGTCGGAAGAAAACTGGTTATTGACATTCTGGAACGAAATCACCCGTCGTGCATCTTCTTCTCTCTTTGCCATCTCGGTCTTCTCGTCCTTTGTCAACCCGACCAACACTTGTATCACGGCGCCATTGTTTGCGGTCTCCGCGGTCGAGGCAACAAGCCCAGCGTGCGCCGCCTCGGCTATCCCATGGGTGACATCGCTGGCGACAAACAGTGAGGGCCGTTGGTAATATCCGCAAAAGTCCGAATCGATGACGTCGGTGAGCGAGTGCACCAAGTCGAACGACGCCTTCACCAACTTGTCCTTGTCGCGCGTCACGGCCTCGTACATGGTGATGGTGTTGTTTGTTCTGGCGTACAGCTCGACGTCGCCCTCGTATACGGAGTCTGGCACGTAGGCGGTGACCTTTAATTTGTCCAATATGTCCTCCACGCGGTCCGTCGCATTGAAGTCGGGCGATTTCTCCTTGTTGACAATCTCCAGCGTCCATTTGGTCATCTTCTCGCCGTCAAGATACCTCTCTACTTTCCTGTCTTCCGTCACGCGGTTGCTCACTGACGCCTTTCGGGATGCTCGATAAGTCGCGAATTTGTTTGCAATCCGCTCAAACGTCACCTTGTCGAGCTTCTGGAGGATGCCCAAGCGCAGGCTGAGAAGCTTCATGTCGACCAGATCGAAGTGCCAGTTGTTGGCGAATGTGTCCGTCGCTGCATCCATCTCAACCGACCCCGCAAATCCAGGCGAGAACGATATGTTGTCGACGACGCGATGCGCCACGAGATTCAACCGACTGACGTACGACTCTGCGTCGTCTGCGAACAGCCGCTTCTTGTTCACCGCCATCACAAACAGGGCGCGCCCCAGCGGCTTGGTTCCGATAAAGTGCTTTGAATTAAGCGGCACCAGCGGTTGCAATTGCAGAACCGACGCGCGTCGCTGGATGGCGCGGAAGCGCTCGTCCTTGCTCGAAGGCGGCCCATCCGTGACCGCGATATGATGTAATTTTGTGGGTGGCCTGCAGAACGTCACGCCGTATTTGACATTGTTGACGACGGTGCTTGCGAAGGAAAACAGCAACGACAGTCGCTCGAACGGCGTGCTGACGAAGACGGGCAGCTTGTCGAAGGCAAACACCAGCAGATCGGGCCTGTTTTCGGCGATGTTGTCTCTGGCGCTGTGCCAGTTGCTCATCGACTTGGTGAACTTCGCTCGACACGCTTCCAGCTTACTGGCGTAGTCGGCGGTTGCAAACGACCTCAGCATCCTCACCTCCGAGGCTCTGTTGTGACGGTCGGCCAGCTCCTTCACGGCGGTGAACATCCCCGTGTCCTGCGACGACAGACGGTTGCGCGAAGTGTAGAACTCGACGACGCGCTTCAATATGCCGTTTTGCTCGTCCCAGAACGGAGCGTAATTGCACGAGTCGGACTTGGCGGCGTTCTCGTCGACGCGGTAGAGCAGACTGTCGGCTGTCATGAAATACAGCACCATCATCGCGGAGAAGTGCGTCTCGAAGACAGTGCGGTCCTTGATGTCCTCGATGTCGTTGGTGATGCGTGCGCGGAGGCGCTCGAAGTTGGACAGCTCGTCGAAGAAGGCGTCGCGCAGCTTTTCCAGCCCTGGGATGACGACGTGTGTCAGCGCGTCCATCGTGCACTGCCCCTTGTGCAAGTAGAACAGGTCGAAGCTGGGGCGCACCACGTTCAGCAGCGCGTTGAGGACGTGCTTCATGCGATCGGTGTAGAGCGAAAAGGTGCAGGCCGTCTTGCGGCTCTCGAAGATCGATTTGACTTTCTTCTTGGCTTCCCTCTGCTTTTTCCGCGACGAGAGATCGAACCCCTCGGCAGCCTCGGTGGCAAAGTAGTTGATGTTGGAGTAGCTGATCTTGAGGATAAACACCTGCTGCATCGTGGAATAATACTGCTGCTTGACACGCGCGAGGTTTCCAGCGGCGGCGGACTCTATCTTGTTACTGACAACTGGCCCAAACGGATCACTGGAGAGCAACACGCGCATAAAGTCGCCGAAGCTGCCCGTGTCTTCGATGAAGACGATGTCGTTCGAGCCGTAGTAAGACAGGGCGTACGCCAGCACCTTCACATACTTCTCCAGTATCTCGGCGACTCTCTCGTTCCGTCTGCCCGTTTCGATTTTTCCTGCAGCGTCGTATGTGTTCACCACCACCAACTCTGTCACGCTTTCGGGTCGCACGGGCTTGTCCTTCTTGCTGGCGAACAGATTGACAGCCAGCTTTCGATTCACTTCGTCGCGCATCAGCGTCTCCCACTGCTTCTCGGCGCGCTCCATCACGAACGCGTGGTTCTCGAACGATGCGAGCCTCTCGCCAAAATAGTTAAATAAGTTCGACAGCAGGATCGTTTGCTTCATCATGCCGTCGCTGTCGTCCTTCACCGAATCGAGCGTCAACAATCGATCGAGTCCGATGCCCTCCAACCCTATCCCGCTCGTCCGTTTATACTCGTCAAACACAGCAGAATATTTGCTTATGCTCCCTGCAGCAGCTGCGGCGGCTGTGGTTGTCGCCGTTGCTGCACTCTTCTTTGGCGCAGCAGTGTCTTCGTTGCGCATTTTACACGAGGCCCCCTCATCATCAACTTTTTTACGTTTGACAGTGGCTTCACCGCCACCACCGCTGCCACTGCTGGCTCCACCAAACAGCCCCATATTCAACAGGGGAGTCTTTGCACCCTTTCCTGCAAAAAAAGTGGGTCTGATGATCGACAGCAAGTCTGAATTGGAAAGAATGTAGTAAAAAAAACGACCGATCAACCGAAGATCAACAGGCTGGTCGCCGTGCAGTGTCTGGTACAACCACTCTGAAATCCTGAGCGCGAACTTTGGATAGTCGGCAATCGCGGGTGGGAAATTGTGGCGCAGGGCAGTGTCCTTCAGCCGGTCGACAAATATCTTTGAGGGCCCATACTGGGTTGCCTCGGCGTGCTCTGATTCTAGGCGGTAAAGCCTGTCGGCGTCCAACTCGCCGTCAAGAGGGCGTGCACGACGCCGTGTATCGAGAAGGAAATTCGCGTCAAAACGCCAGATGTTTTCCCTGACTCTGATGAGTTTTGCCGACGAGAAGCCAAGGCCTCCGTTGAACGACACGCCAGAAGTGGGCCACATGAGCATCTCCTTGTGCTTTCTGGGCTGCGACGTATCGATCTGAAACGTCGAATATTCGCCCATGCCTCCTCTTGCTGCTGAAACGTCGACAAACTCCACATCCTCGTCATCGTCGTCATCATCATCATCGTCATCGTCGTCATCATCGTAATCATCGTCGTCATCGTCGTCCTCTTCTAATTCTTCCATTATGGTTTTCCTCTTTGCCTCGGATTCTTCTTCTTCTCTCCATTGTTCCCATTCTTCTGCTTCCTCTTCTGGACTTGGCTTGGAAAATGCGCTTGAAATAGAGGGCCATGGCGGATTCTCGCCTTCGCCAGAAGACGAAGACGAAGGCGAAGAAGGATACTCGTCCTCTTGCAAGTCCTTCACCAGCATTGTTTTCTCCTCGCGTTTGAACTTGTCCATAAACTCGCGGATTGCCACCGTGGTGCCAGTCACAAACCCCGCATAACCAGCCATAGTTGCCGCAGTTGCAACTGCGGCAGAAGCAGAGGCATTCGATGCACTAGTTGTGGTGATTGTTGTAGTAGTGGTCATCATCGTTGTAGTGGTTGTGGATGCGACATTTTCGCTGACAGCGCCGCTTTCACCAATGACGACAATAGCGCCTGCTGCTGCTGCTCCTGCTGCTGCAGCCTTCTTGCCCTTTGCAACAACCTGCTTTGCAACGCTGATTCCGCTTGCCCCGCTTTCCAATCTGGATATAAATCCAAACGCGCGCGCATTGATGCTTGCGTTGTGACTTGCTCCGATGAAGGAGGCCCTTTTTACACCCAATACGCGTCGCGCATTCTTGCAGAAGTTTTCCACGTGAGTGACGTCCTTCCGCCATCGTTCGGTCAACGAGTAGCAGGCATACACAATATTCCACTGGGAAAACCCGCAGAGACTCCCGCTGCTTAGAGATTTCCACGCTAAATCTCCCAGCGTGCACTCCTCGTAGCATTCGTCGCGACTGTGCAGAAGCACGTCGCCTTCACTTGTCTTGATACCGCAAGTTCTCCAATCCTCACATTCATTAGCTTTTTCGATATATTCCATTGACCACCTTCCACACGTATGTATATTTATATACCAAAGTGAAAAGTGACCGAGTCGTGTAATCACTCTTTTTTTTGTTATATGTTTTTTTTTTCAAAAAAAAAACACAAGTTTGTTTGAAAAAAATGACATTGTTGTGTTTGTTTAGAGGCACTTTCCCGCTCACAATCAAAGGCACGAAAGTGACGGAAGAGCAATTTATGGAAGCCAAGAAACAACTATGCAAAGTGCTTGAAGGCTGCAAGTGCAAATGCGGCGAAGACTTAGTGACGAGTGACAGTGACATCACATGGCCATTCTGCGTCTCCTGTGGCGATCTAGCCTACCAATGGAAGCTTGACGTGACTCCATTCGGAATACGCTATGTGTGTGTCGACATGGAATGGATATATAAAAACCCCACAAAACTCAACGGGACAGTGGCTGTGACGAATTGGAAAAAATAATTAAACGGAAAAAAATTATATATATTTTATTGAATCTTCTTTTTTTTTTGCCAAAGGCAAAAAAAAATTATTGATATTGAACGAATCGTCCTTGAAACAACTCGCAGTTTTGCCAAGTGACAGTTTGGGCGACTTCCCTTGCATATTCCTGCGGATATCTCTGTTGGATGATGTTGTCAGCGATGAGATTTTTGACTGGAGAAAGCTTACCACGACAAGATGGACATTTCCTTTCCCTCAAAGACTCGACACATTTTGCACATGAATAGTGACCATTTGCGCACAAGGTGACACAGTTGATCATAAGGCAAGAACACAAGGGACACTCGAAGACAGCGTCGACGTCAGACAACCCAAAAAACTTGCCAGTGTTCTTCCATCGAGCATGGATTCTCTGGATGTCTTCCATCAAAAAATAAAATGTCGAAGTGCCGACACAAGCAACGATCAAAGAATCGTGATTGCGACCAAGCTTTCGTCCCAAACGAAGTGGAGAAGCAGAAGCATAAGAAGCAGAGGGACAAGCACTAGGCCTGTCATCCACAGTCACTCGTTGATGTGCCAAGTCAATGAACACGCTCATGGGAACGCCAATCCTCTTTCCGGGAATCAATTGAGGCTTCTTATTCACCAAGATGAAGCTGACGACGCCCATTGACTTCATGCGCTCCTCGCGGATGCGATCGTCGACGATGAGTATGGGTCGATTGACGACAACGTCAGATCGAAGCAAGCCAATCTCCTTCTCGACCAGAGCATAATTCGCATCGACAATCGACATGTCAGGCTTCTCCGACGAGTAGGCGGCGTCACGCTTTCCTGGCAACGCCCAAGTGTCCAATGTGTCCTTCGACGCGACAAGAACGACATAGAGTCGGTCGTCGTCGAAGTAACCGACGATGATGTCCTCGGTCAACACGGGGCCGCTGTTGTTTATCTTGACGCCCTTTTCGTCCACGGCTGGCATGAAGTGGTCGTCCTTGTCACGCTTGATCGGCTGCGGAATCAACTTGTACGACTCGCGCATGTAGTCGTTGTCGGCGAACCACGCTTTGTCTGCATCGCTCGTTGGCGGATTGACAGAGAAGTCGACAAACTTGCGGACCGTCTCGGGCACGCATATATCCATCGTAAACGTGCTGTATTGAATACGGCCAGTGTCTCTCTCGGCAGGCACACGGCTTGCGATAGAAGTTGTCTTTGCAGAGTTCACGCCCAACGCCGCCGAGATGCAATCGATCATGATTGTCTGCCTGCATTTTCCAGCGATGGCACCGTGCCAGTTCTGAGAGGGCCAGCCGTACTTTGTTGCGATGAACGATCCAGCGGTCTTTGTGAACCCCGAATCGACGGACTGTTGCACTTCCGCCAACGGCGTCGTTACTCCCTCGGAAATAGAAGAACAGCCAATGGCATCTTTTCCAAACGTGATGTCGCAGACACACACGCAGCGATCGACCCACACAACATGCGTGCCGTTGACGAGAGGCTGCTTCGTCTGGGAGAAGACGTCTGGATTCTTCAATTGCTTCTGGGGCATGACTTCCAACATGATGCCGTTTTCCAACGAGACCACCACAAAGAGAGTATTCGGAGAGGTCGGAAGCAGTCCGCTATCGACGGCAATTTTCTTGGCATTCAACAAGCGATTGATAGCCCCAGTGTAAGCAACATCACAGGAGTTAGGCTGCTCAGCGACATCGGACGACACGTCATAGCCATGCTCCTCGAACTTGCAATCGTCGATGCCGACAGACAACAGAAGATCAGAAACGGCCTTTCGGGCTGCTTCGCACTTGAGTTTGTTCTTTGACGTAGTGACGACGACGACTCTCCTGCCCTTCTGAGGGACGCTTGCGAAGGCTGTCATATACTTGTATTTGCTTTCAGGGTGTAAGGGTGGATATCTAGCATGTTCTTCGGCGAAGGAGCAGACATGGTTTGATGCTGGAACAAGTTGACCAAGGTATTCCTTTTCGGTATTATTGTTGTTGTTATTATTGTTATTGTTGTTATTATTTTCATTCATTTTTTTTATCTGTTTTGTTGTTTTAGTTTTTTTAAAAAAAAAATAAAAAATATTATTTTTTTTCAAAAAAAAAATAAAATAAAAAACAAATAATTTTTTTTTATTTTTTTTCAAAAAAAAAATAAAAATGCAAGTTGTTAGATATGAAAGACCTGAATTCCTAAACAATGCAAACGGCAAATCACACTTCTACACCCACTTCTATCTCGACGCATTCCAGCCGAGGCCGTTCATCGGACATGTGTTGTTTGGGGCGTCCAAGATTCCGTGTGACTACAAAGTGGACGGCAACACAAACAAAGTGATGGGGTATCCACAGCCCTGCTTGGAAAAGATTGGCCATTCGGCATCGATGTATCGTCCAGAGGAAGAAGAACGCCAAATACAGACAAGCAGAGAGATACACTTCAGCATCGCAGCGTTCTTCGACAGCGACCGCACGCTCGCATTACTTGGTGAGCATGAGGAAGAATTCCCAAACGGCGTCGAACAGTACACAAGAATGTTCGAAGCGTTGCAAGAAGCAATGCTGATATACAACAAGCACGACCTGTTCCTGTCGCAGACACACATGCTGGCGTTCCTTCGTTCGCTCTACGGCGAAATCCCGCTGCAGAAGTTCTACTCGATGCACGTCACCGACCTGTTCAACCACGTGAAGCACATCATCACCGACGGCGCAACCGCGCTCACCAGACGCACGTTCACAAGAATGGCGCCTCTCTCCGCACGCTCTGCTCCCGACACAATAGCAAACATAAACGACGCGTCGACAAGCACAGGCGGCGACGAAGCCGACGGCGGCGGCGGCTCGATGACGAACGACGACGATTTCCCCGTGCTTGCTCTCGACTTCAACAAGTTGTTAGCGTTACACAAAGCACAGACAGAACGGGCAGTCGAAGATGCAGCGAAAGTAACTATCGCACAATCGGCAAGACAGGTCGAGAAATTCCTCTGGGGCAATTCGATGCAGGCCAACAGACAATCTGCTGGCGTTGGCGTTGCAGTAGCAACGCCACTAACCATCAGGGACCCCGAACTGAACGGGATTGTTATCGCATCGTACGAACCGTCGCAGATACTTCTGAAGCCCTTCAACACACACGCACTCTCCACCGACGATTGGTGCGTGTTGCTTGTGTACAGCATCCTCTGGTCAGCATTCGACACACGAAAGCACTTCTACCTCGACATTGAAGACATTATTCGTGCGCGGAATACCATGCAACTCCACTTTATCTGCGACACCAACGACATCGCACAGGCATTAGAGACGCTGGTGAAGCAACAGAAAGTAGTATTATCCTTCGGAGTTGGTTTATGCATCGAGGCATCGCAGGTGAAGTCCACGCTTCAAGCGGTGATAGAGGCACGAGAGAAGGGCATCCCCGCTGCATCGCCCAACATCTCACTTGCGGTTCATTACAACCAAGAGGAGTCTGTCTTCCGAACGGTGTCTGCATTGCTGTCAACGAAGAAGCACGTAGACAAGAGTAGACACGACAGGGCATTGGAATTTGTCACCGACTTTCTCAGCGCAAGCGACATTACACTCGACGAGGCGCAGAAGAAGGCTATGCGTTGCTACGCAACGCAGAAACTCTTGACTCTTCAGGGCCGAGGAGGCACGGGAAAAACATTCCTGACAGTGCTTCTGGCTTACTATGCACGTATCTACGACGGGAAGAAGGAAGTATACTTGTTCACGGGGTTCACAAACAACAGCGTCAACGGATTGCGGTCAGCAATCCTCAAACATCCGCTCAACTACGGGTGCAGCAGCGGAGACAAGCCGATGACAGCCAAGAACTGCTACTTCTTGACAATGGACCACGTGATGCACAAGTACGTACACGGCGGAGAAGAGGTGCCCAAATTCACGCGTGTCTTCATCGACGAGGCCGCAATGGCATCGACGCGCAACTTCTTTGCGGCGCTCTCTGTCATCGACCCCGCAACGGCAACGGTGATGATGGACGGCGATCCGAACCAACTCGAGGCAATCAGCGCAGGCTCCAACTTCAGCGATCTCGTCGCCCACTTGAAAGAACCGCACAACATACATCTGCAATACATACACCGAACAAGCCAACTCGCCCTGAAGGCAGCCCTCGACGCCATCTTACGCGGCGAAATAGAGGGACTAGTAGACGATGCAACAAGCGAGCATAGCTTCCAGACTCGATACAGTTACTCCGACACTGCCAGCTTCCGCTCGCTCGAGTGTCTCCAGACAACCGCACGCGTCTGCTGGGAAACGCTGAAGGAGATAGACCCGCAACGCATCAGACACAAACAAACGCAGTTGCTCTGTCCCTTCCGCATGCATGTCTCGATACTCGTCCGTTGCTGCCAAGCATATTACTCCCACAAGTGCACTCAATTACTGCCAGAGACAATCGCCGAATGGGCAAAGGACACTCTTGCTGCTGTTACCACCACTGGGGCTACCGCCACAGCAGCAGCCCGACAGACACAGAACCACGAGTTGCGGGTAGGGTCGAAGGTCGTATTTCGCGTGACGAACAAGAACGACAAGCACAGGCGAAAGGACAACACATACTGCAACGGAACGAGCGGGATAATCACCGAACTGTACGACGTCGATCGAGACGCAACGCCCGACGGATACGAGCCAACGGCAGAAGATCGAGTCAAATCCACGCTGCAAGAACTCGCGCATCGCCGAAAACGCGTCATGATCGTCGACGGCACATACACGATCGAATACACATCCACCGCCGAACTGTACAGCATCGTGCAGCCTGGCGACGCCATCACAGTCGACAAGTCACAATGCCAAGAATACGAAACCGTGCTGTGCTTCTTCCCCCATTCGGACCGCATCCTCAACGAGCGCAATCGCTTGTACACCGCCTGCTCGAGAGCCAAGAACCAATGCTATCTTATAATCTCGCCTCTCCAACTGAAAAACATGCTCAGGAATGGGCGAACACCCTCGAATTCCAACATAAGGATGTGGCTACCAACACTCACAAGCAATCAATAAACATGATTAGTCATATATTTGCTCAATCAAAAAAAAATCACGACTTAGAATTTTTTAAAAAAAAATAAAAAAAACCCAATCAAAATCAAATTTCTAAATTTAGAAATTGATGACGTCATTTTCCAAGAATTTAAAAAAAATTTTTTTTAAAAAAAAATTTTTTAGGCAATTTGAACCACTGGAAAATAATTTAAATTTTCTAGTCGTATAAAATCTTCGG
>Ga0187891_1000968_pt1 | contig 26220 bp, 16 predicted proteins | sample June2016WEW_21_4_FD_132990 | JGI IMG/M metagenome (GOLD analysis project Ga0187891, IMG submission 132990) | Peatland microbial communities from SPRUCE experiment site at the Marcell Experimental Forest, Minnesota, USA - June2016WEW_21_40 | ecosystem: Environmental > Terrestrial > Soil >... | reverse complement strand
GAGAGGATGGTCATCCCGCCCAGTACAAAGAACGCTCGGTGGATACCGTGGATGAACTGCTGGGGATTAGAACGATAGCGATCGGGAAGGAAGAAAACCGTTACCAGCGAAGCCGAAGCGACGCCGAAACTGATCGCCATCTGCTGCATAGTGCTCGCGATGGAACTGGCGCTGCTCGCCTGTTCCTCCGTGACGTCGGCATAGACAAGCGTGTTCATGCTTGTGTATTGCAGCGATGTGAAAAACCCGTAGAAGAAAACTTCTATCACGATCAGCCACACCGGCGTACCTCTCCCGATGGTCGCAAAAAGCAAGATCATCGAGCCGATGATTAGCGTGTTCGAAACCAGCACGGCACGGTAGCCAACGCGCGCCAAAATTCGCGGCATTGCCACCTTCAGACTCATGGCGGCGATGGCCTGTGGCATCATGAGCAGGCCGGATTGAACCGGCGTGAACCCGAGGCCAACCTGATACAAAAGTGGAAAGAGAAATGGAATGCCGCCAATGCCCAGACGAGTCAGGAAACTGCCATTTACCGCCGCACGAAACGTGCGAATACGGAATAGCGTGAGGCGCAGCATCGGATATGCGGTTCGCGTCGCGTGAAATCCGTATCCCGCCAGCAGTAGGATGGAAATCGTCAGAAGTCCCAGAATTTCGCGAGCGTTCAGAGTATGTTCGCCAAACACTTCCAGCACGTAGGACAGCAGGCCGACACCGGATCCGAAAAGAATCAGGCCGGCCACATCCAAAGGATTGGTGTGTTCGCGGTAGTCCGGCAGGTGCCGGTAGACCATATACAAACCGACGAGGCCAATTGGAATATTTACGAAGAAAATAAACCGCCAGTGAAGGTATCCTACGATAAGGCCGCCGGCGATTGGACCGAGCATAGGCCCAACCAAACTGGGGATCGCCACGAAGCTCATGGCACGAACCAGTTCTGATTTGGCGAACGTCCGCACCAAGGTGAGTCGGCCGACGGGCACCATCATGGATCCGCCGCAACCCTGCAGAATGCGACAGGCAACTAGCACATGGATATTGCTGGATATGCCGCAGAGGAACGACCCCAGCGTGAAGATTCCGATGGCGGAGGCGAACACTCGACGCGTTCCGAACCGGTCGGCCATCCAGCCGCTGATGGGAATGAAAACCGCAAGGCTCAGGGTGTAGCTTGCCAGCACCGACTTCATGCTGAGGGGAGCGACGTGGAGTGCTGCCGCGATCGTGGGCACCCCGGTGTTGAGGATCGTGGTATCCAGCGACTCCATAAAAAACGCCACCGCGATGAGCCACGGCAGCAACCGAGTGCTGGAATCGGCTAACGCGGGCTGCGCGGAGGCAGCTTCGATCAGACCAGGCGGGTTCACATTCGTCGGACTCGGCGGCATCAGACGGGTTACTGTTCCACGCTGCAAGTTGATACGCTGTGGGTGTTACTACGGGGCGCATGAACGGCGACGCTGAGGCAATCCCCTTCCTGAAACGCGCCATCGAACTCGATCCCAATTTCGCTATGGCCTATGTTGGGCTCGGCGTCCACTATTCCAACCTCGGGCAAGCCAGCCTGGCTTCCCAGTATGCCAAGAGAGCGTATGACCTGCGGGATCGCGTAAGTGACCGCGAGAAGTATCGTGCTGGGTTCCATTTCCAACCTGGGAGGCCAGTATGTGATCGGCCTGAACACGGTCGGATGCAGCAGTGGAGATACGCTGGCCACGGAACCGGAGCAGGCCGCGACGAAGCAGGACGTACTGAAGGCGCTGGGCACGGCGGCCTCCGCGCTGCGCGGAAAGCTCGGCGAATCACTGGCACCGTCCAGAAGTTCGATGTTCCAGTGGAAGCAACCACTCCTTCTTTGGAGGCGTTGAAGGCTTACATGCAGATGTTCGCATGATTTAGGGCGGAGGCGGCCTGTGCCTCGCGCTGGAAGCGGGCTAGAGCTTGTGCGTCTTTAGAAATCTCGTCAGGCAGGAACTTCAAGGCGACAAAGCGGTGAAGCTTTACATCCTCAGCTTTGTAGACAACGCCCATGCCGCCGCCGCCCAGCTTCTCAACGATGCGGTAGTGCGAGATGGTGTGCCCGATCACTGGAGGAGAATCCTACTTCTGAGAAACGATCAAGTCAACGAAAGCCGTGACCTAGGAGGGCCTGAGAGGATTGTTGGTGAAATCGCCACGTCGCTCACAATCAAGTCAAAGAGTGTGAACGCCTGTGGCTGTTGAAAAACTCCGTTGCGCGAAAATCGCCAAAATAAATTGCATCAGGACGCCCTATAAACGACTTTCTCAAATTGCCTAGACATTTTCTGTCTCCCAAATCGTTGCTGAGGGCAAGAAAGCCAGTCTGGACGTCGCCAACTACGTCGCGCCGTTTAGCCTACCTTTCGCCTTCAAGTGTCCCGTTCTGCTCACGTGGAACGAATTGCACTTCTTTCTTCCGCCAAGCGGCCGCTTGGCCTTCAGCATCCAGGACCTGCTTAAGCGTCATCGACTCCGCCAGTCTTTTCTTGGTGGCAGCGATCTGCGTCCTCGCTTTCAAGATGGTTTTCTCGTTGATCAGACACCAGACGTAAGCGTCCATCGGATCTCGCGGAACATTTGTTCCCTCCGGGAAACATTCCGGTAATTCAAGGCCGAGCGCGGGTTGATTTCCCATCCGCTCTCCCTTGAGAGGCGAGCGAGCGAGGACGAAAAAGAGGAGTTCCACGCGGCTCGACACACCTAACTTATCAAAAATGTGAGTAAGATAATTCTTAACAGTGTGTTTGCTCAGCTGTAAGCGTTGAGCGATTTCATCGGTGGCTAGGCCTTCCGCCACACATTCGACCACTTCCTGTTCGCGCTTGGTGAGCAGGCTGGCTCCTTGCGCGTCGACCGCGCGTATCGCAGGCGCACTGGTCAGGATGTCAAGGGCTAGTCCCAAGTCCTCCCGGCTTGCCCAAATCTGGCCTTCGTGCACGCACCGTATGCACTTGCACAGACCCGTCAAGGGAGAATTCTTGGAGAAGATCCCCCTCGCCCCTGCGCGAAAGGCGTTCACTACGCTTTGGCGCTTGGCGGAATGCAACAACATGATTGCCCGTAATCCGGGATGCGCCGAGCGCAGCTCACGCAGTACTTCAAATCCGCGGTCAGGTTGCTCATCCAGGTGGGAGCTGATTACTGCGACGTCAATCGATGACCTCGCGGTGATTTCAAAAACTTCACGAGAACTGGACGCGCAGCCAACTACTTGAATTGTGCGGTCGCGTTGAACCGCTTCCGCCAATAGCTCAGCATGGATTCGAATGTTACTCGCAACGACGATGCGAATCGTGCTGTTTTTCTTACCACGCATTACACCTCCCCACCTGTGCATTCATGAGAAAATTGGGCCTTCGAAACAGATACCTGTTGCCGCGTGCACCAGGGGAGTGATTGAAGGCAACTACAATACAACTCACCTTCCAATTGCATCCCGAATGGCTAGAAGCGACAACAATTGCGGGGAGGGCGGCCCACACAGAAATATAGACCACGCCCTTTATGATTGCCAAGGGCCTGCAGGGCCCCCCGAATGGCACTTCCGTGCCATGCACGGTGCAGGCACGGCCTTCCGTAAACCGGAAACATTCCACTGGGCGGCTTCTTCCACAGCCTCGAAAGTCGCAAACGGAGCCCTAAGGGAGCCGCCGTCTTATGCCTGGGCCCCCGACCTGCCACGGAGCGAACGAAACCGGTGCTGTGCTTCTCTAGGAACAGTCTTGCTTTCAGATGAGGCTTGAGCTTCACATCGCACGCCGCAACTCTCTGAATTGAAAGTCATGATAGCTGCTTTAGTGGACCTCGGGCTCCAGGACGGAACTTAGTCAAGGGTGTGCCATTCCGGACCATGCTAGGGAATTCTTTCTCTGGTACTCGACTCGTCCCTACTGGAACATAGTCATCACTCGCCCTGTCCCCGGTTCTCAGAAGCCGTTAACCCATTGCAAATTTTTTTCTAGCCGCTAATCTACTAGCAATAGGCGACAGCGCCGTGCCTCCCCCCAAGTGTACTTGTATCCAGAATTGAACACCCAAGCAACTTAAGCCCAATTTGAATTGGGACTGATGGGGCGAAGCTATGAGTGCCTGCGACGAAACGCCAGAAATTTCCGATTTGGAGCTGTTGAGGGGAGCCGGTTGCGAACGCTGGTATGCCGTGCATACCCACGCTCGATCCGAGAAGGCGATTGAGTACCAGCTGCGAGCAAAAGGCCTGACCACCTTCCTTCCCCTTGCCACCGAGGTGCACCGCTGGAGTGATCGCCGGAAAGTGATCGAGGTTCCTCTGTTCTCATCCTACGTCTTCATTCGGCTGGTGATGAACCCTGCCAACCGCCTGAAGGTTGTGAGTGTTCAAGGAGTTCTCAGCTTTGTGGGCGGACGCGGCCAAGGAACTCCGGTACCCGATCCAGAGATTGAAGCGGTGCGAACGCTTGTTTCACAGAAGGTCCCCTGGTCGCCCCATCCGTTTCCGGCAATCGGGTCACGAGTGCGGATCGTGGGAGGGGCGCTCGAGGGCATCGAAGGCGTTCTGCTCTCACGCGATCGAGCCGAAACCTTAGTGGTATCAGTAGAGGCCCTCCAGAGATCGCTAGCAGTTTGCGTTGCCGGATATCAGGTCGAGGCATTACCAAACAATCCGAAATCGTTCGCACCAATGCGCCATTCCAGGGTTCCGCTTTTTATGGACTAGCGGGAGATAACCGCCCAAGAAGCCAGGTTGTGGCGTGCATTCCGGGCCCCATTTCAAATTTCGTAGGAGATCGTATGAAACCGCTGTTCCGTTCTTCGCTCATTTCAACTCGCGCGCTTCTCGTCTCTTCTCTTCTTTTCTTCCTGATCGCCGCCGCGATGGAAACAGCGCAGGCACAGGTTGCGACTTTGTCCGCCACTTCGCGCGCATTTGGTTCTGAGGCAGTCGGCACCAGCACCAGCTCGAACGTGACTCTGCAAAACACGAGTACCACTACTGCGCTGAGCGTTACCAGTGTTGTCGCGAGCGGCAGCGGCTTCTCCGAGACCAACACCTGCGGAACGTCGGTGGGGGCAGGCAAGAGCTGCAGGATAACCATCACCTTTGCGCCCACTGCCCTCGGTGCGGTGACGGGGAGCGTCGTTGTCACCGATAACGCTTCGCCCGCTACCCAGACCGTCACGTTGACAGGAACGGGTACATCCCCTATCACGATCACTCCGGCATCGCGTAATTTTGGCTCCGTTGGTGAAGGCACTACCAGTGCAGCATCTACGTTTACCGTAAGAAATTCGTCAGCGACGGCAATATCAGGGCTGACTATCTCGACTGCCGCCCCATTTGCGGAAACGAACACTTGTGGCGCTTCCTTGGCTGCGAAATCAACGTGCACGGTTAGTGCCACCTTCACTCCAACTGCGGCGAGCGCGCAAACTGGGAGCATTACGGTCGCGTATACAGGCCTCGGCAGCCCGCAAACGGCCACTCTGACCGGAACCGGCGTTGCCCCGATTACACTCACGCCCGCTTCGCGCGCCTTTGGTTCCGTGGCCCAAGGCACCACCAGCGCTGCCAAGACTTTTACGGTGAAGAACAACACGACGGCCGCAATGTCGATCACCGTCTCCAGCAGCAACCCGGAATTTGAGCCGACCGGATGCACCTCTGTGGCCGCCGAGAGCTCATGCACCGTGAGCGTCACCTTCGCACCCACAGCTACAGACACCGGCTCCCAGAGTGGGAGCATCGCGGTTGCTTATACCGGTATCGGCGACCCGCAGTCGGTCAATGTGACGGGGACAGCGGTAGCTCCGCTCACTGTGTCGCCGACCTCGATTACTTTTCCTGCCACGCGGAACGTGGGTACGGCCAGCGCGGCCCATTCAGTGACCATAAGAAATAACTCAACCTCCGCAGTAACAATCGATAGCATCGTGGCTAGCCCCGCCGCTTTTGCCATCACGGCAAATACTTGTACTAGTTCCCTGGCCGCGGCCGGTACATGCGCGGTAACCGTCGTCTTCACACCGACAGTCACAGGCACGACTGATGGGACTCTCACCATCACTTACGGCAGTGCCAACAGCCAGCTAGTCGTTCCTATGACAGGGCTAGCAGCAGTAAACAATCTCAAATCAATCGCGATCACCGTGCCCAACGCAACGCTTCCCGCGGGCGAGAGCGAACAGCTTACTGCGACGGGGACTTATGCAAGCGGAACAACTGGGAACGTAACCTCTGCGGCTGTCTGGACTTCATCGAACACAGCCTTAGCGACAGTGGTAAGCACCACTGGAGTAGTGACCGGTGTAGCCGCTGGTAGCCCTACGATTACGGCGACGGTGACAGAAACGAGTGGCACAACGGTGACAAACACCGCCACTGTTACGGTCACGGCAAAGGTGCTAACCGGCATCACGCTTACCGGCACGCAGGGCTCGACCACGCCAATTGCACCGCCAACCCTGGCGGCAGGCACGACACTGCAGTTGTATGCGACTGGCACCTACAGTGACGGCAGTACGCAAGACATCACTACCACGGCCACTTGGTCTTCGAACGGCGCCGGCGCCACGGTGAGTGGAGGGATGATTACGGCCGTTTCCGCAGGGGATCCCACCATCAGCGCGAGCTCTTCTGGAATCACCGGTTCAACCGTCGTTACGGTCACTGGAAAGACTCTAACCGGCATCACGCTTACCGGCACGCTGGGCTCGACCACGCCAATTGCGGCGCCAACCCTGGTGGCGGGCATGACGCTGCAGGTATATGCGACTGGCACCTACAGTGACGCAAGCACACAGGACATCACGGCCCAGGTCACATGGTCTTCGAGCACCGCCAACGCCACAGTGGCTGGGGGGCTGATTACCGCCGTTTCCGCCGGGACTCCAACCATCAGCGCGGCCCTTTCGGGAATCACTGGCTCGACCAGCGTTACGGTCACGGCAAAGGCGCTAACCACCATCACGCTTACCGGCACGCAGGGCTCGACGACGCCAATTGCGCCGCCAACCCTGGCGGCGGGCACGACACTGCAGGTGTACGCGACTGGCACCTACAATGATGGCAGCACACAAGACATCACGACCCAGGCGACATGGTCTTCGAGCGCCGCCAACGCCACAGTGGTTGGAGGGCTGATTACCGCCGTTTCCGTAGGGACTCCAACCATCAGCGCTGTCCTTTCGGGAATCACTGGCTCGATCGGCGTGACTGTAACGCCCGCGGGCTTGGTGTCGATCGCAATCACCCCGGCAGGGGCTACCACGGTTGCGGCGGGAAACACACAACAGTTCACCGCGACCGGTACGTACACGGACACCTCGACCCAGAACATCACATCGAGCGTGACCTGGAGTTCATCCGAATTGAGCGTTACGATGAGCACCACAACGCCGGGCCTGGCCATGACAACAGACGCGGCAGTGGGCACGAGTGCAACGATCAGCGCCGCATTGGGCAACATCTCGGCTACTACCCCAGCGACTCTGGCGGTCAGTGCTGCGGCCCTGGTTTCCATTGCTGTAACTCCGGCCAATGCATCGATAGCGGACGGCACTACCGAGCCCTTTGCCGCCACTGGAACCTACACCGATAACAGCACGCAAGACTTGACCAGTTCGGTCACCTGGAGCGCCGCCACATTTTCAGGGGGCGGAGCCGCCACCTTCACCGGCACCTCCGGCGCCAACGTGGCGCAGGCTACTGCGCAGGGCGTGGCAACCATCACCGCCACTTCCGGCTCGATCAGCGGGTCTACGTCTTTGACCGTGACCGCTCCTGTGCTCACCTCGATCGTCGTAACCTCGACCGCGCCGGCGACTCCCCCGGTGGCAGGCACTCCGGCCGTGGTTACGATTTATCAGGGTCAGACGCAGCAGTTCTACGCGCTGGGGACGTACTCCGATTCCTCGATTCAGAACATCACCTCGACGGTGGCTTGGAGTGCGGGAACTGGCTCGGTGGCTACGGTTAGTACTTCGGGCCCAACTGCTGGCCTGGCGACCAGTGTTGCCGCGGGTACAGTCGAAATTGTGGCCACCTCCGGCTCAATTACCAGCGATCCTGGCGGAGACGGCGGTCTGACCGTGATCGGCCTGAACTCGGTCACCATTACCCCGACCAGCCCCACGGCTGCCTTGGGAGATGCCAATACGGCAGATCCCTACGGGGCAACCAACAACACTCTGCAGTTCACGGCCACGGCCAACTACGCGGACAGCACCACAGGGAACGTGACGGCTTCGGCCACTTGGACTTCGGGAACTCCAGACGTCGCGACCATCGGCGGAGCAACCGGTCTGGCCACGCTGCTGACAGCGGGCACGAGCACGATCACGGCGACGTACGCCGGGGTCCCCGGTAACACGCTGTTGTCGGTTACTTCCGCAATATTGGAGTCGGTCGCAGTCTGTCTCGGACCGCAGCCCTCCACATCTTGCGGTACCAGCGCGGCATCGGTCGGCGTTACATTGGGTCTCAATGCCACGCAGCAATTCTCTGCCATGGGGACTTACAGCGACGGCAGTACGCAGGACCTCACTAGCCTGGCAACCTGGGCAGCGGCAAATCCTCAGGAAGTTACCGTTAGCAGCACAGGGTTGGCGACTGTGGTTGCAACCGATAATGGCGCGCATGCGATTACGGCCAGCTACGGGACCATCGCAGCATACCTGAACTCCGATACGGGATGGATAACTGCGTCCTCGACCGCGCCGATCGGGTGCCCCTCGCCCACGGTCGACATGAGGCTATTAGTGGTGACCAATTTGGAGACGAACTCCGGGGCCGGCTACGCGGACTACCCGGCGATCCAGCAGATCCTAAACTATGTGGGCACGCCGTACGACGTATACGACGCAGGGGGTACGGCTGCCGCGCCTACGCTCTCCGATGGCGCCTGCCACGGTTACTACCAGGGCGTGATCTTTGCCTATGGCGGTGATTACTACAACATCAGTGCCTGGCAGACGGCGCTGATCGACTACGAGATAACCTTCAACGTGCGGCAGGTGAACTGGTATGATGCCCCTGACCCGAACTTTGGACTGAGCTATACCGGAACACAGATACCAGATACCGAGACCTATACAACCAGCTTCACGACGGCAGCTGCGCCCGTCTTCTTCTATGCGAACACAGCTACGCCGCTAACCATCACAAACGCGAGCGTCGATCTGGCGGCCGCAGACGCAGCCGCGGGCGGTAGTTTGACACCGCTGTTGCAGGACGCTTCAGGCAACATCGTCTCTGCTATCTACGCCTATAACGGCCAACAGTTCCTCACCCAGACCTTCGACAGCAACCAGTATCTGACGCACGATCTGGTGGTAGCCTACGGTCTGCTCAATTGGGTCACCAAGGGCGTATTCCTGGGCGATTACCACGTTTATGCCACGCAGTCGATCGACGACTTTTTCATCGATGACTCGGAATGGATACCCAGCACGACATGCCTGACCAACCTAGTCACGAAGGACCGCACGTTGCCCGATGCATCCAATTTGCCGGTTTTCCGGGTCAACTCGAGCGACATGGCTCAGTTGGTGGCCTGGCAGAAGACCAAGCAAGCCGATCCTTTGCTCTCGCAATTCGAGCTGACCATAGCCTTCAATGGCGTGGGCACGGCGGGGAACGGCGACTGGACGGGACTCGTCGCTCCCATTATCTCCTCGTCGGCAGCCAATGGGGTGGCGAGCTTTACGGCCCAAGACTTCTCGGGCCAGGTAGGGCAGTCAGTCACCGTGACCAACACCACTAACGGCGGCGGCGTACTCAACGGAACCTGGACGATCATTTCGGAGACCTCCAGCGCCGCGACCACACCGGGAACGACTACGTTCACGGCGAACGTCAGCTACCCCGGAACTCTTGCTCCGCAGACCGAGCATGGGGTAGACGACAATCCGGCAACTCCGACTGCGACCGTCGCCGACGACCTGGTGGCGAATCTGCAACAATACCAGCAGTACTTCCACTGGATGAGCCATACCTATGATCACCCGAGTACGCTGAACGGCTTATGCAAGAGCAGCCCCAACAACCTGCCAACCTGCGGTGACTCTGCCGACGCCCCCAATTACACGGACGACATTGACCTGGAGATCCTCACCAACCGTTGGGTCGCCTCAGACCCCAGCGCCCTTCCTTCGTGGATGCTAGATCTGGACTCAAGTGACTCGGGCCTAAAGCAGCTCACATTTACCGACTTCAACCCTGCGAACATCGTGACCCCGGGCATCACCGGTCTGAACGATCCCAATGTTCCCACCTATCTGTTTGAGGATGGCATCCAGTATGCGGTGAGCGATTTCTCGGTGATTGGACAGCCGAATAATGGCCCGAATCCGTCGCCGAATGTCGGCATCGTCAGCACCTACGACGGCGTCGCCAGTGGTATCTACGAGGTGCCGCGGCGTCCGAACGACGTCTTCTACAACGTAGCCAACTGGGCCGATGATCAGGCAGAATTCGTCTGCATCTACACGAATTACGTGGCACCGAATGCACCGACGGGAACGTTACCGGCCCCCGACCCGCCATTCAACACGTACAATGCGGCGCAGATCCTGGACTTCACGAGCTCGATCTTCGTAAGCAACATGCTGATGGGGGATATGGATCCGGAGATGTTCCATCAGCCCGACCTGCACTTCTCCGACAACTATCCGGCCCTTACGGCCACTCCTTTCGGGCCGCCTACCCCCCCGGTCACTATTCCCGGGCTGGCAAGTCCCCACGTGTCCTCACTCCTCACGGACACATATGACCTGACCTTCAGCAAGTACGAAGCTCTGTACAACCTGCCGGTACGGACCCCGACGCAGGATCAGTTGGGGGTGCTGATGCAGAACCGGAACTCGTTCAACCAGTCGGGTGTAACCGCGAGCATTGTGGGCGCTGGCACGGCGAGCGCGCAGATCACCATCACGATGCCGTCGACGGCTACTAGCCCGGCGACTGCGGTCATTCCGGTTACCGGTCTGACCAGCACTGGTTCGGAGGTGTACGGGGGGCAGAACATCTCGCACATCAACATGACGCCGGGGCAGACCATCACGTTCCCCCTGCCATAGAGCAACGAAGAGACAGAAAAGGCACCTTCGTGAGCGATATATTTGAAGCGTTGATCAGGGCGGAAGACGAGACGGCGGAGCGGCTGAAGCTCTTGTTATCCAAGCAAGAGCTCGAGGACAGGACCGATTCCTGGCAGAGTAACGCTGGTCCCGTGGAAGCTGATCTATTCGTCAGGGTGAAAGACTTTGCCGGCCAGCTTCCCGGCAAGGTCAGTTGGTCGCATCGGAAGATCAGAAACTACCTGATCCTGGTTTTCTGTGCGGTGGGGCTGGTCCTGCTGGGAACAGACTATGCTTTCCGGGTGAATGGAGGAGGATTTCCCGGCAGCTCGCAGCTTTACGGCGTGGCATTTGAAGGCACGATCCACCCGGCGGTTGAGATTCGCATTAGCTCGGAGTTGACTGGTACGGTGTCCGCGATCTCGGTCAAGGTGGGCGACCCTGTACAAAAAGGGCAGCCGCTGCTGCGGTTGGACGATCGCGAAGCCGAGTTGGCCCTCAAGCAGGCATCCGTCGACCTCAAGGCCGCCGAGGCGAATCTTGACAAATTCAGCGTGCAGCTGGCCGAGGCAAACGCTCGGGTGGCGATCTCACAACGCCAGGAACAGCAAGTTCCGACCCGGCAATGGCGGGACTCTCCGGAAAGGGCGGAAGCTGCCTACGATCAGGCCTTAACCAACTACAATCGGGCCAAACAGTTGTTCGACGCGGGCGTCATTGCCCGGCAGGAGCTGGAGGCTCGGGCGACTGAACTGCGTATGGCCCGGGACGATCAGGACAACGCCAACAAACTGGCAAAGGTATCCTCTAGGCTGGAGCAAGATCAAAGTGACCAGGCAACTCTGCAAGCCAAAGTCACGCGCGAGGAATTGCAGGAGCAATTGCTCCAGGCGAAACTGAAATACCAAAGAGCCGGACAGCAGGTCGATGGAACGGTCGTGCGTGCTACCGAGGCTGGGGTGGTCTCCGAGATCTGTGTCCGCCTCGGCGATCGCATTCCAGGAGGCACGGTTTTAGCGCGTCTGGCGGAACTTAATCGTATGATCGTGGAGGTTCCAGTGGCGGGAAAGATAATCTCGGATCTGAAAGTCCACCAACCAGCTCGGGTTACCCTCCCCTCCTCCCCGCCTCGCCAGGTAGAGGGCAGGATTCGCGTTATCAACCCGCTTCCCTCCTCGAACATGACCCATACCGTCGAAGTGGAATTCGAGAATCCTGCTCTCTTACTGCTGGCTGGACAACCAGCTGAGGTGAGGTTCGTGAATCCTTGAGTGAGCGAAGGCCCATTTCCGTTCTGTTGACGACCGAGGGGACGTATCCCTTCTACGCCGGGGGTGTGAGCACGTGGTGCCACCGTCTCACGCATGGCTTGCCGGATGTCGACTTCACCTTGCTCGCGGTTGTTACCAACCCCTACCCGCAAATCAGGCACGACCTCGCGCCAAACGTGCAAGGCGTGATTAAGGTACCGCAATGGGGCCTGCTGCAGCCTGCGGAATACTCCCACCATCAACCGGCTTCGATGGTCCTACGCAATCTCTGGGACACGACGCCAAGCGCGGTGGCGGCCCGCTTCAAGCCGATGTTCGAGCGATTCCTCGCCCTGGTCCTCTCCTCTCAAAGCGACATGGAAGAATTGGGCCAGGTATTGCTCGGGTTGCAGAGCTACTTTCAACGTTACGATTACCAGAGAAGCATGAACTCCATCGAGGCGTGGAACGTGCTGCAGCACGCGGTGCGCGCCACCTGGGAGTGTCGTCCGCCTGCCACCGAGAACCCCACCCTGGCGGAAGTGAAACAAGCTTATCGTTTGCTGTATCACCTGCTGATGGTGCTTCATTTCCCGATTCCCCGGGCTGACATCACGCACTCTTCGGCGGCGTCTTTCTGCGGGATACCCTGCGTCCTGGCCAAGCTCACCCAGGGCACACCCTACCTGCTGACCGAGCATGGCGTCTATTTGCGGGAACAGTACCTGAATTTGCGTCGCCAGGTTAAGTCCTACTTTGTTCGTTGGTTTCTCTATCGCTTGGTCGAGAATGTGGTCGCGTTGAATTACCACTTTGCGGACCAGGTCTCACCGGTTTGCGCCTACAATTCCCGCTGGGAAAAGCATCTGGGCGTGACGGAGGAGCGGATCAAAGTAATTTTCAATGGTGCGGATCCCGACAAATTTCACCGTTGTGAACCCGAGCACAATGGCCGAGCGTTGATTTCCAGCGTCGGCCTAATTTACCCGCTGAAAGGCCAACTGGATCTGATTGATGCGGCAGCGATACTTAGACCCAGTTTTCAAGATCTTGAAGTGCGCTTTTACGGGGCGCCGAGCGACCCAGCATATTTCGAGAACTGCAGACGGAAGGTCTCTGAGTTGAACTTGGAGAACAACGTGACCTTCGCGGGTTCGACGAAGGAACCCTGGAAGGTGTACAGCAGCGCCGACATCATGGCCTTCCCCAGTATTTCGGAGGGGTTTCCCTACGTGGTACTGGAAGCGATGCTGTGTGGAGCTGCCATTGTCGCCACCGACGTTGGAGGCGTCGGAGAGGCCTTGGGGAATTGCGGGCTGCTGGTGCCCTCGAAGACTCCATATGCGATCGCCGACGCCATTTCCTCCCTACTCGCCAATCCGGGAGAGCGCGAACGATTGGGGCGCAGCGCTCAGGCGCGCGCCCTTGAGCACTTTACCGAACAGCAATTCTTGAGTTCATACGAGAACACTTACCGCGAGTTGTTGACTCGCCGGCTGCCACAGGTCTTTCAGGCCTAGCTCGCGATGGGAGAATACCACGTGCGGTTCTGTCTTTGGGGAGGGATTGTGATGATCGGACTATCCAGCTTGCTCCTCCCGCAAGACTCGCGGTCCCCCAGTTCATCACTCGCACGACTCGCGATCTATTACGGATATCCCAGCCTGGTCAATGAGTCCAAGGGAGACGTCGAAAAGGCGGCTGGTGTTTTCGGTGCATACGACGTGGTGGTGTTAGGCGACGGCCTCGAGTTCCCGGACAAACAAGCCGGGCGTTACCCGGAGGGAGACCCAGGGGAGCATCAGAGGGCACTTCGCATGATTGCAGCTGTCCGGCGGCGCAACCCGGGAACGCGTTTCTTCGGCTATGTCTGCCTGGGCGAGATCCCATCGGGGACGCGAGAGGTCCCGTCTCTCACCCCACAGGAATTGGAAGAGCGCATTCGCCTGTGGAAGAAAATGGATGTGGCGGGGATTTTTCTGGATGAGGCTGGCTACGATTTTGCGGTGGTTACTCGCAAACGACAGAATATGGCCGTTGGAATCATTCATGAGCTGGGGCTTAGCGCGTTCATGAATGCCTACTTTGTAGACCACTTGTTCAGCCTCGAGGACAACCTTCCTTACGCGAATGGCCCAGGCAAGAATCCTGAACATCTGCCTCCTCTCCTGGACCACCGGGACCTCTTCCTGCTGGAATCATTCCAGGTGAAGAATGGAACTTACGAAAGCGTTGCCGCGTGGCAGCCCCGCTTGAACCAGGCGCTTGAGTACCGCCGCCGCTATGGGGCCCACATTTTCTCCACCACCACAACAGAGGTTAGCGATCCCTTCGATGCCGGAAAGTTTAGCTATGCTTGGTGGACCGCCCAACTTTACGCTTTCGATGGCTTCAGTTGGGGAGAACCCAACTTCGCAGCTTCGAGTAACGCCTTACCCGACCGTCACTGTAGACTGGAGAACATGATGCCTCCTGCCTTGCCGGCATCATCTCCAGTCTGGTTGGATCGCACGCGCTTCTGGAAGAAGGCAGGCAATTCTGTTGTCGTCGTGGATACTCGCGATCATTCTGTCCGCATGGTTGGGTTCGCGAGCTCCGCAAGATCCACAGACATCGAAGAATTATTACGTTCTCCCCAAACGCGGTATCCACTGATTGCCTGTGGCGGCGTTCATGAATAATAAAGAGATCGAAGACCTGCTGATCAGCGGCCGGAAAGGGACAGCACAAGTTGTCCACGCTCGCGAGCTCGCAGCCCAGATCGAGTCGTTCGGGTATACCGACCGGTCGGCCCGAGAGGCAGGTTTCCCGGATATCTTTTCGTATGCAGAGCATCTCTTCGACTGCTTTCAAGCAGATCCCAGACCGACGGCAAGAACCGCGCGAAGCCTTGGCCGGACTGCGCTCTGGGCAGAAATAAAATGTGCGATGCGCAAGTTTTCGCTCAGTCTGGCCTATGCCGTCCCTTGGATGGCACTGCTGACGCTGGAATATTTGCGGCCGGAGGCTCTCCGGGTGTCGCCCGAACTGGGTGGCGCGCTAAGCCTTTCCCTGATCGCCAGTCTTACAACCTCGGGTGGATTCATCCAAATGATCTCCCGTAGTGGGAACTTCTACTACGGGTTAAAAGAGCCCGTCTTGGCGCGCCGGACTTGCATGTCGCTTTTGAATCTGGGGTTGACCTGCAGTCTTCTGGTGGCCGTACTGGGCATGATGTTGGGCTTCTACTTCCACCTATTTACTGGCAACTACTTGGTATTGGCTGCGATCAACTACGTGGCCCTGAGTCTGCTATGGATGTTCTGCGCCATGCTTTCGGTCCAGGGGCGAGGCTGGTGCATTCCATTCGTGTTTTTGCTTAGCGCTCTAGCCGGCGGCCTGATTAAGATTCTCGCTCATTCGGGAGCAACGATTCTGTTGATGCTCTGGCCGCTGTTGGCTGTTTTGGCTGCCCTCGGTTTCACCCTGGCGGGTTTTCATCGCGCAGAGAAGGGGCACGCGGGAGCAGCAGACAGCGTTCGGCCCCGACTCGGTGTCTTGGCCATTTCGCTGGTGCCTTTCTACCTCTATGGAACGGTCTACTTCGGCTTTCTGTTTGCCGACCGGCTGGCCGCCGGGAGTGCAATTCCGTGGGTTTCCGGCCTGAGTTTTGGAATCGACCCCGCGTACAAGAGGGGGATGGATCTGGTCCTCCTCGCCTTCCTGGTTACCGCAGCCCTAGCGGAGTATCTTGGCGATTCGTTCTTGCGGTTCTGGCATCAACTGGCTGCCGAACTCCCTCAAAGCGCGGGCGAGCAACTGATCGTCAGGCTGCGCCGACGGCACTGGAAAACGATGCTGGCTATCTTCACCGTCTTCGTCATGACTGCACTCGGCGCGTGGCTCGCCTTCTCCCGTTCAGGCACCCTGGGGTCTTCTCCCCGGCTATTGCAAACCGCCGTACTCGGGGGTCTCGGTTACCTGCTGTTGAACATGGCACTGCTCGACACCGTCATCCTGGCCAGCGTAAATGCTAATTCGCTGGCCTTGGTTGCCGTAACAGTCGGGCTCGTCGTAAATGTCCTGATTGGATATGAACTCAGTCATTTATGGGGAGTGCAATATGCCGCTGCCGGGCTGCTTGCTGGCTCCGCGGTTGTGCTCTGGAAATGCAACGCTGCGGTGCGACAAATCCTGCGCTCTCCTGATTATCATTACTCTGTTTCGTGAGCCTTTGTCATGCATGTGCTAGATGCGCTGGAAGCGGCTTGGATACTCTTCATTTTCCTCCTGGTGTTTTTCTGGGTTCCGGCACATCTGTTTTCACGCCAGCCGAATTCGGATGCGGTCATGAGGATCGCCGGCAAATTTGCTCGTACGGTGCTCTGTGTGACGGCCGCAGTGGTGCTCTTAGCCCGCTTGAGAGCGCTCAATGCCACCACAGTTACTTTGCTTTTTGCGGGCTCATTAATTGCCGCCGGGCTGGGCCGAAATGCTGGGTCACCCACACATTTGTGGGAGAGACTGCAGACAACGACGATCGGCACACTGCGGTGGCTCGAGGCTTGGTCGTTTGGCCGGTACCTCCTTCCCCGCGCGCGCCGGCCCATTCCGGCCAGGCCCAGCGGGCGCTCGAGCATGAATCAGTGGCTCCGAGTCCTGGAACGCAAAGAACTGCTGGTGACATGCTTTGCCGTCGTGCTCCTAACGACCGGCATTCTGGGTGCGGAACATGCCTTCCGCGAACTCCGCCTTGATCAACCTGGGCAGTACGACGTTCTCCTTCACGCACGGGAGTTGATCCTGGATTTAGGTGTGGGCGGTGGGCCGTTGGTATTTCCCGCAGTCATCGCAACCACCTCCTTGCTGAGCGGCAGGGATCCGATGCAGGTGACACGTTTTCTGTCACCGGCAGTCGGAATATTGACGGTCCTCGCGATAGGCCTGTTGATTCGCGCATGCACACGTTTGGGCGTCGCATGCCTCGCCGCTATGTACTGTCTGGGTGCGGCTGCTTTCCCGCCCGTCAGAAACGACCCGGGAGTGGCGATGTCCCTGATGCAAAAACTGGAAAGCGTTATCTGGGTTTCTCCGGCGAGTCTTCGAGCGACCCCTGAATTTGGCCTCGGCTTGCTGTTCCTTCTGCTAGCCCTCGCTGTCCTTGCGGATTGGTATAAGAACTCGCGGAGATGGAATTCGCTGCTGGATTTCGCCTGCTGCCTGGTGCTCGTAGGCCTCGTATCGCGATCCCTGTTGCTGATACTGGTGACGGCGGCTGGAGTTCTGCTGCTCCAGCCCATGATCGGTCTGGTTGTCTTGGTCGTGGTGTGCTATGGCTTGGCGGCCTACAACACCATAGCGGCCAACCCGATTGACCCCTCTACTACGCTCACGGTTTTGCCGATCGCCGCCGCGGTTGGAGTAGGTTGTCTGTTTGCTCTGACAGAAGCTGTGCTTTCCCCCCTCTCTCGCAGAGGAGTGGAGGCGGCACTGCTAATCGCAGGCCTGGTGGTTGCCGTGATTTGGTTCCCGCCGCGTCGGGCCCCCCGGCAGTGCCTGGAGTATGAGGCCGCGGCCCGAGTGACTCAACAGATAGCCTCTCGATTTCCTCGCCAAAGTTGGGTGGTAGCAGCTCCGGTGGAGCAATTGGCTGAAACATTTGGTTTGGGTGCACACGAGGATCTGGCCGGTTTCGTCGAGACCTATCGGAACCAGGTCTCGAACTCGGAGTTCCGCTTTCCCGATGCACGGGAAGATCTGTTTATCTACGTGGAGAAGAGACCGTTTCAGATCTTTTCCCGGGAGCCGGAGACCATTTCTTTCCCCGTGCTAACGGATGTCACCTACCGCAGCTATCGCTCACCGGGAGGACGAGCCAGTTTGGAATCGGCTGCTCTTCAACTATGTGAGAGCTACCGGCAATATCACTCCGATGAGGACATATTTTTCGAGAACGAAGAACTCCGGATCTATCACATTCACCAAGAACCCCCGGAAACTGGCAGGACAGTGGAGTAAGACCATCGTAAAGTCTCGGCCATCTGCGGCAGGGAGATACTCTTATGCACACCATCCGTTGGACTAGTCTGCTTCTGCTAGTAGCTTTCTTTATGGCCACGCTCTTCGCCAGCGGCCAAACACGTCTGGCTGTTCCGTCCTATCAAAACCCTGGCACCACCACTTGGAGTAGCTGGGCGGCACCGGGACCCGCGGCTCTGGGAATCATGATCGTGGACATCGATAACGGCGATGACCCGACTTACTATCCGGCGGTAGATGCGGCCATCCAGGCCACCCGTAAGCAAGGCATCTTCGTGCTCGGCTATACCTACACGACCTACGGCACACGTGATCCCTCCCTGGTTCGAGCGGCCATCAACAACGTGTATCAAAACTACGGAGTGGACGGCATTTTCTTCGATGAAGCTCCAGTGAATTGCAACGATGCCAACACTTACGCCGGTACGCAATTCCTGTACTACGAAGAGCTAACAAACTATGTACGCCAGAACCAGGCCGGGGCGCGCATCACCGTGCTGAATCCGGGGACGACCAGTCCCAACGATTGCTGGATGTCGATCACCAACATTCTGGCAAATTGGGAGAACTCAGGAGGGCTCTCGGCGTACCAGACAAGCTATACGGACTACGCCTGGATACACCAATATCCCCCGGACCGCTTCTGGCACATGGTGCTGGGAGTGACGCAAGCGCAGTTGCCGACCGCCCTCAGTCTGGCGCAGTCGCGCAATGCGGGTTGGGTCTACATTAGCGACAGTGCCTACAATGCCTACAACCAGATCCCGGTCTATTGGACGGCGGAAGCCGCCGCCCTTACGGGGCAGGGAGTGCAGGCGCCGTTTGCCGCTGTCTGGCCGAACTCCACCAGCACTAGTGGCCGCACGATGAACGGCCGCGTTTCTTTCCGCTGGCGCGCGGTGACCGGAGCGGTTTGGCACATTTTTCTCGATACCGACCGCAACGCCAACACTGGATATACTGGTGGCGGCCTGTCTATCGGCGCGGAATATATGTTCGAAGGTTCCTCGCTCACGGCCCAACTCTACAAATACACCGGCTCCGGAACAAATTGGAGTTGGAAGGCAGTCTCGGCCAACACCCAGATTGCCTTTCCCGACCCCGGTATCAATCTGGTGATGTTTGATCAGACCGGAATCCGGAGCCCCAACGCGCTCAACTACCAGATCCAATCCTTGGACGCGAACTACAACGTGCTTTACACCAGCTATCCCTATCCCCTCAGCCTAACTAATACCGGGATGGTGTTCGACATCATGAACCACATGCAGTGACGGTAGTTATGGCGGAACTCGAACGGGACGTATTAAACATCCCACTTCGAAGGATTCGAAACCTAGAATATGTATAAAGAGCTCTACAAACTGCGGCGCAATCCATTCGAGATTACTCCAGATCCCTCTTTCCTGTTTCTCACCGAGAGACATCTGGAGGCTCTGTCCGCCCTTTACTATGGGGTCCGCCGGCGGAAGGGGTTCGTGGTACTGACCGGTGAGGTGGGTGTCGGCAAAACCTTGCTGATCCGTTATCTCTTGCGATTGTTGAAGGGGAGTGACATCGACTGTGCGTATGCGTATGTCTTCAACAGCCGCCTGTCGGCGCTGGAGTTCTTGCAGTATGTTAGCGCCGATCTGGGGCTCGCCGCCTGGGGCAAAAACAAAGCTGAGCTTCTTCACGACCTCAGCAAGTATCTTATTGCTCGCTACCAGAAGAAGCTGACGACCTTCATTGTGGTGGACGATGCCCACCAAATGGCGACAGACGTTCTCGAAGAAGTCCGGTTTCTTACCAATCTGGAGACCGCGGACCAGAAATTGCTTCAGATCCTGCTGGTGGGACAACCAGAACTCGCCACCAGGCTGGATTCGTTTGAGCTCAGGCAGTTGAAGCAAAGGATTACGCTGCGCGCTTACCTTGAGCCGCTCGACTTGGAAGCGACCAGAGGCTACATCCGGCGCCGGTTGCGTGTCGCGGGTGCCCCCCCCGATGGCAACCTCATTTCCGATGAAACGATTGCCACCGTATACCGTTATTCCGGGGGAGTTGCACGACTGATCAACATCCTCTGTGAGAACGCCTTGGTCTCGACCTACGCAAGACAGCTGACCAGTGTGCCGCCGGAAATCATCGTGCAAATGGCAGACGATCTACGCCTCGAGGCTGCTGCTCGGCCGCGAATTGAACTAGGCAGTGGCGACAATCTCGAATTGAACCAGGCAGTGGAGACCATGCGGTGTTGCACACGTGAGATCCTTGCCCCGTTGCATGATCGCTTGCCCGGCGTTCGAGAGGAACGCAAGCAGTGCCCGACTCTCGATATGGGTCTGCAACGGCCAGCGAACCCATCTCTGGAGCCGCCCATCTTGGGCTCTTAGTCTCGTTCAGGCACCGGCATCCCCGCCCGGTCCGGAAAAGGTGCGGAAAAAAGGCCGCTGACCTGATCCCCGCAGGTTCGCTGGCGCCCTTCCCCCCGCTGGCTGGAGGAACCATATGACTACCTACCTCATTACCGGCATAGCCGGTTTTATTGGGTCCGCACTGGCAAGAGCGGTGCTGGCACAGGGTGACAAAGTGCGTGGCGTCGACAATTTTACGACCGGGCGCCCCGAAAATCTCGACGGGATTCGAGATCTCATAGACTTTCGCGAGACCGACATTCTGGATCTCGACGCCATGAACCATGCCTGCTGTGGCGTAGATTACGTTCTCCACCAGGCGGCGATTGCCTCGGTCCCAAAATCGGTGCTCGAGCCGCTGGGCAACAATCGGACGAATGTGGACGGTACCCTCAACGTCCTGGTCGCCGCCCGCGACGCGAGGGTGAAGCGCGTTGTCTACGCGGCTTCATCGTCGGCGTATGGCGACAGCCCCATTCAGCCCAAACAGGAGGACATGAGCCCAGATCCGATTTCTCCCTACGCTGTCTCGAAGCTCGCCGGCGAGTACTACATGGTTTCGTTCTATCGTTGTTATCGCCTGGAGACGGTCTGTCTGCGCTACTTCAACATTTTTGGCCCACGCCAGGATCCCACGTCTCCGTACTCCGGTGTCTTGGCCAAGTTCATTAGCCAGATGCTGTCGGGAGAGCAACCGACCATATTCGGCGATGGGGAAACCAGCCGCGACTTTACCCACGTCGATGATGCGGTGCGGGCCAACCTGTTAGCCTGCAAGGCACCTGCAGAACAGGTCGTCGGTCGTGTGTTCAACGTGGGTACGGGTTGTCCCACGACCCTCAAGGATACGTTCCGGGTCCTCAAGAAACTCACCGGCTACAGCGGCGACCCGAAGTACGAGTCGGAACGCGCGGGTGATGTTAAACACTCCCGCGCCGACATCTCGAACGCCGAAAAACACCTTGGCTACAAACCAGGCGTCGACTTCGAACAGGGCCTGAAGAAGACGGTGCAGTGGTACAGGACGCAGATGGAGCGCGCTGGTCAAGAATTGGCGGCTGGAGACTGACTCGCTTTGGTCTTGGCTGTCCACTCAGAGGCCGACCAAACCTATAGGCCAATTCGCAGCTCAAATACCGGGCCAGCACCACTTTGATTGAATTGCCGAACACCTTCCCCCAATTGATCTGCAGCGTTGAAACAGGAGGAAACCATGTGTGGCATTGTAGGATACGTTGGGCGGAAGCAAGTAGTCCCCATCATTCTAGACGGTTTGCGGCGCCTCGAATATCGCGGGTACGACTCCGCGGGAATCGCGGTTTCCGGTAACGGAGAAGGCCTCCAGATCCGCCGCGTTGAAGGGAAACTACGCAACCTGGAAAACATGATCCGCATGCACCCGCTGGATGGCACATACGGAATCGGGCACACTCGCTGGGCCACGCACGGCCACCCCACCAAAGAAAACGCGCACCCGCACCGGGACTGCACCGGCAGGGTGGTCGTGGTTCATAACGGGATCATCGAAAACTACCTGACACTCAAGAAGAAGCTGTGCGAAGAAGGACACCAGTTCACGACCGAGACCGACAGCGAAATCATCGCGCACCTGATCGAGAAGTATTTCCTGAAGAGCGGCAACGGCCATCGGCCCTCACTGCAAGAAGCGGTCCGCAAAACCGTCAAGGAACTTGCGGGAGTGTTCGCGCTGGCCGTCATCGCGGTGGATGAGCCTAACAAGATCGTCGCTGCCCGCAACGGCCCGCCCGCCGTGATCGGCCTGGGCAAAGAAGAGTATTTCGTGGCGTCGGACGTGCCGGCGATCCTCTACCACACCCGCGATCTGTTCTTCCTGGCCGACGGCGACCTGGCGGTGATCACGCCGGAAGGCGTGCAGCTGTCGGACTTCGACGGGCGTCCGATCGTGCGCCAGGTGCAGCACCTGACCTGGGACCCGATCATGGCGGAAAAGGGCGGCTTCAAGCATTTCATGCTCAAGGAAATCCACGAGCAGCCGCGCGCCGTCCGCGACACCATGCGGGGCCGGATCTCGCAGGACACTGGCCACGTCTTCCTGGACGAAATGAAGATCAGCGACGCCGAACTCAAGGCGGCGCAGAAGATCAACATCGCGGCCTGCGGGACCAGCTGGCATGCCGGGCAGGCGGGCAAGTTCATGATCGAAAGCCTAGCCCGCATTCCGGTGGAAGTCGACTACGCCAGCGAGTGGCGCTACCGCGATCCCATCATCTCGCCCGGCACGCTCACCCTGCTGATCTCGCAGTCGGGCGAGACGGCGGACACGATCGCAGCGCAGCGCGAAGCCAAAGCCAAGGGATCGAAGACGATTGCCATCTGCAACGTGGTGGGTTCGATGATCACGCGCGAGGCGGCGGGCACGATCTACACCCACGCCGGGCCGGAGATCGGAGTGGCTTCGACCAAGGCCTTCACCGCACAGCTGACGGCGCTCTACTTGTTCGCGCTGTACCTGGCGCAGGTCCGTGGCACCATCACAACTGAGCAGGCAAAGGAGGCCATGCACCAACTCAGTTGTCTCCCGGGCAAGCTCGAACAGATCCTGACGCACGAAGAGGACTTCGAAGACCTGGCCAGGCAGTACTCGCGGGCTCAGGACTTCCTGTTCCTCGGTCGCGGCATCCACTACTCCATCGCGCTCGAAGGCGCTCTGAAGCTGAAAGAGATTTCCTATATCCACGCCGAAGGTTACCCGGCGGGCGAGATGAAGCACGGCCCCAACGCGCTCATCGACGAGAACCTCCCGGTCGTGATCGTCGCCACGCGCGATTCCAGAGACGCGGGGTCCAGAGTCTGCTATGAAAAGACGATCTCCAACCTCATGGAAGTGAAAGCGCGTTCAGGCAAGGTGATCGCGCTTGCGACCGAAGGGGACGAAGAGATTAAGGAGTATGCCGACCACGTGCTCTACATCCCACCGGCACCGAAGGAACTCTCGGCTATCCTGGAAATTGTTCCCTTGCAGCTACTGGCCTACCATATAGCTCTCCGCCGCGGCTGCGACGTGGATCAACCCAGGAACCTCGCGAAATCGGTGACTGTAGAGTGACGGTAGAGTAGCCATTCTGACCGGCAGCCTGTTCTGCTGAGAAGTGTGCAGTCACTCGCCGGGATAGTGCCTGGAACTTGCAGTCGACCAGGGGATATGGCGGAAGGTCTTCCTGCCGAAATTCGTGCTTGCTCAAGACAAGGCGCAACGGAGTTGTTGAATTTCACAACGGTAATAACACTGGAAGCGGTGTTGCACGAAGCTCTCGCGCACTCCGTCCGGAAGAAAAAACAAACTCCGCTAAATATTTTGAACGTCCACCAGCCTTAGTGTGTCCGTTGTTGCAATTACAATCCTGTGCGGAGACAACCATGAAAGACGTGTACGACGTTTTACGTCAGAAGGAAGCGGACACAGAGCGTGTCCGCCGAGAGATCCGGGCACTCCTTCAAGTCATCCCTATGCTGGTTGACGAGCGGCAGTTGCCGGAGGAGGTTGTGAACGAGAAGGGGCCCGACCCTGTTGTGCAGCGCACAATCCTCCTAGGCGATCAACTACCCAACGTCGGGGCTTACGCCCCGACTCTGCAGCGTCCTCGGATTGAAGGATCGTAACTTGTGTTTCCGAGTGACGGAACATTGTTCCGGGACCAAACCTCGTGATGCTACTGTTCGTAGGCACCGATGTCGATGTTGCTTCCTGGCTCTCGCGGATTGCCCAGGAAATCCAGTGTACCTACCAGCGGGCATCCCCAATAATCGCCAGTTTCTCCAGTCGTGGTGCTGCAAATTAGACTGCTCAAAGTGCTGCCTGCATCGATGGCAGGCGAACTCGCCTGCACTTGCAAGTTAAGCGCCGTCGTACTCTGCAATAGTGGGTTCGCATATTGAGAGTGGCTGTCTTGTCCTGTCTTCGATTGATACGAGGGAAAGCCATTCTCGCTGGCGCCATCCCAGATGAACTGGGCGCCCGACGAGCTCACGGAAGAATAGTAGAGGTTGTAATCCGCCGTCACCGGATTGGCTTCCGAATTCGTGTAGTTGTTGATGAACAGACCCTGCGACGTGGCATAGACGAGGTTGTTCTCGAATACGTTGTTGGTCGCGTAGTACTGCACCTGTAACTCGCCGCTGCCGGTGTTCTGGGTGTCATCCTCAAACAGCGTGTTATTTGCGATGGTGACATACTGGCTGCCGCCCACATTGCTGGCATACCCACCGATGGAGATGCCCACAGAATTGGCATTGTAGACCACGTTATTGCGGACGGTGACGTATTGAGAATACTTGCCGGAATGCTCGCTGGCCACCTCGATGTTTAGATCGCAGTTGTGGACCAGGTTGCGCTCGATGACGACGTAGGCGCAGGTGTCGCAGTAAATGCCGTCGGCGTCGTACTGATCGCCTTCTCCAGCGTTGTCGATGGCGCTGATGTTGTAGACGGTGTTCCCGCTAATTTCTCCGTACCTAGCGTAGTCGTATCCGCTCGGGCCGACTCCCTCACCGCCAATGGCGTCGATTCCGATGTTGTCGTTGTCGTGGATGGTGTTGTTCGTGATGGTGAAATTCGTGACGTTACCATCGACGTTTACGGTTTCACTGTTGCCTGTCTTGAGGCCATAGACTGTGTTCCCGCTGATAACAAGGCCGTTGATGGCGGTGGTTTCCGTCCCATAGGCTGAGATACCGAAGGCGTTGCCTTCCTTCTCTGATGTTGTCGTGATGTTGGTGATCGTGTTGTTGAGAATCTGGATGCCGTTGCTGGCGCCTGAAATCCAGATTCCTGCCGGACAAGCATTGGCGTTGGAAGTCGTATAGTTCTCAATGGTGAAGCCTTGAATCGTGATGTAGCTTACGTCTACTCCCGCCGGGGTAGCGGAACCGATATTCCAAAGTCCCTGGGTTTGGGAAGTAGATGGAGTGAGGCCCGTGCCACTCACAATTGCCCCGCTCTCACCGGTAAAGGTAATGGGAGCCGATGATGTGCCCGAAACCGTGACGTTGATCGATTCGTTGTAAGTACCAGCCGCGACATAAACTGTCGAGCCGGCAGGTACAGTGCTGGCCGCGTGCTGAATCGTTAGCCAGGGAGAGGCACTCGTGCCCGGGTTGGAGTCACTGCCGGTGGGTGCGACATAAAAGGACTTGCCGCTCCCCGTGGTTACCGCAGCCGTTACCGCCAGCGCTGCCGCTGGAGCGCTCACCACGCCACTCGACGAGGCCGCGATGCTGGTGCTTCCGGCTGCCACTCCCGTAGCCAGTCCGGTTGCACCGATGGTGGCGTACGTCGTAGCTGAAGAGCTCCAGGTCACACCCGAAGTGAGAGTCTGAGTGCTGCCATTGCTGTAATGGCCGGTGGCCGTGAATTGCTGGGTTGCACCGACGGCGATCGAAGCCGAAGTCGGGCTTATCGTGATCGATTGCAGCACGGGCGTGGATGCCGT
>Ga0187891_1000965_pt1 | contig 26233 bp, 18 predicted proteins | sample June2016WEW_21_4_FD_132990 | JGI IMG/M metagenome (GOLD analysis project Ga0187891, IMG submission 132990) | Peatland microbial communities from SPRUCE experiment site at the Marcell Experimental Forest, Minnesota, USA - June2016WEW_21_40 | ecosystem: Environmental > Terrestrial > Soil >... | reverse complement strand
TAGTTCATGCTCTATAATGCACATGCAGCGCCGAATTTGCAACCTCGCGGGTCTTACCTCCGGAGCGCAATTCCTCAAAAAATCTTGCGCCAGCCGCCGTTTTCCTGCTCGGGCGGCGGTTCGCTCCCCTCGATCGCGTCCGGACCGGGATCGTCCGGCGCATGCACCAGCGGGATCACGGCCTCCGCCTTCGGCTCGGAGGGGCGTCCGCGCCGCTGCGAGGGCGGGACTCCGGCCTCGGCCGCGGCCTGTGAGGCAGCTTTCGCATCCGCAATTGTCATGGCGTCTTCATGCGCGATCCGGGCGCTGTCGCTGGGCGGCGCGGTCGGAGCCACGACCGGCGTAGCCGCAGAAGGCTGCGGATTGATCACCGGCGCCGCGCTGGTGATGCCGGCGAGCGGCGCGCGCCATTCGAAAGCGTCGAGCCGGCCGCTGACGGGCGACACCGGCAGCCAACGATCGGAAACGTGGCCGTCGGCCGTCCACGCCGGATCGGGCGCGGCATGGACCGCCCGCGCGATCCATTCGCGCGCGCGGCCTTCGTCGTTTCGCTCGGCGCGCTCGAGCTCGGCCATCAACAGCGCGACGCGCTTGGTCAGGGCCGTCAGGTGCGGCGCGAGCGCGGCGCGGGCTTTGGCGTAGTCCTGCGCATCGATCGCGGCGCGCGCGAGCGCCAGCGCGCCCTCGATGTGGCCGGGCACCTTCTGCGCCAACGCTTCCATACGCTTGAGGCGGTCGCGCGCGGCGTCGCCGAAGCGAAGGTCGGCATAGACCTGGGCCAGATGCGGATGCGGATTGGCGAGCCAGGCTTTGTCGAGGAGGCGTCTCGCCTTGCGCGGCTCGCCGCCCTCGGCGAGCATGCGGCCGGCGAGCGCCGCCGCCGGCACCAAAGTCGGCGCCAGCTTCGCCGCTTCGAGCGCAAAGGCCTTGGCGTGGTCGCGGTCCGTTTCCTCCAGCGCGAGCGCGCGCGCCGTCAGCATCACCGCGCGCTGGCGGCGGTAGCTTTCCTTGTCGAGCGCGCGCTTGTTGCCTTCAAGGAGCGCGAGCGCGCCGGCCCAGTCGCCGGTGGCGCAGCGCATTTCGAGCACCGCTTTGCCGGCCCAGCCGAGCGAGGGATTTTGCCGCGCCGCTTCCTCGGCCAGCGCATGGGCGCTGGCGTGATCGCCGCGGCGCTGCGCCTCGATGAAAAGGCCGCGGAGCCCCAGCGCCTTGGTATCGGCGCGGCTTGCCATGGCGCGGAAAGCGTTATCGGCCGCCTCGCGGTCGCCGGCAAGCTGCGCAGCCTGCGCGTGCAGGAGAAGCGCCAACGGTTCGGCCGGCGCGATGCGCTTGGCTTCGGCTGTATGCTTGCGTGCGGCGGCGAGATCGCCGGCGCCGATCGCGATGAGGCCGCGCGAGATCGCCTCATAGGCACGCTCGCCGCGGCGACGGTGCAAATGCGCGCGCAGCCTGGACGGCGAGCGCAGAAACGCGCGCAACAGGCTCCACAACAGCGCCAGCACCGCCAACGCCGCCAGCAGCGCCGCGCCGAGAACCATCAGCGAGGTTTCGATGCGCCAGCCTTGCCAAGTGACGACCACATCGCCGGGACGGTCGGCGAGCCACGCCACGCCAAGCGCCACCGCGCCGACGACGATGAGGAAAAAGACAACGCGGATCATTGCGGCGCCGGTCTGCCGATCGCGGCGAGCGCTTCGGCGGCGATGCGCCGGCTCGCCGCGATGGCCGCTTCCCGCGCCTCGGCCTTCTTGACCCAAGAAGCGGCAAGCGCCCGCGCCGATTCCGGCAATCGGGCAATGCCGGCAAGCGCGGCAGCGATATCGCCGCGGGCGGCATCGATGTTGATCCGCGCGATCACCGACGAAGGATCATCGCCGGTCGGCGCATCGATCGGCGTGATGCGCACGAGTTTTTGCGCGTGGGCCTCCAGCCGCCCGAGGAAGGAACTCTCGCTCGGCGCCGCACCCGAGGCTTGCAGCAAGGAGGACGTGAGCAGGGCGAGCTCGTGCGCGAGCGCGGCGGCGCTCGGCACGCCGTCGGCGGCAAAGGGCTCAAGCGGCGCGGTCGCGTTGCGGTCGGCGCCGAGCGCCTGCACCGCCGCAAGCTCGGCTTGGTACGGCGCACCGCGCTCGACCGCGGCACGCAGCGCCTCGGCAGCGACGGTCAACCGCGCCGCGCGATCGTCGGCGCTCGACGTCCGTTGCGCAGCGTCCGTGGAGAGCGATTTCATCGTGCTTTCGAGCGCGGCGATCCGATTGTTGAGCGCGTCGATGTCGCTGTGCTCGATGCCCGGCTGGGCCGTGTTCTTCATCGCGTCCGCTGCCGCAGCCGCAGCCGCCGTCGCGGCTTTGGCCTGCGCGAGCGCGCTCTGCGACGCCGCGGCGGCCTCATCCAGACGGCGATTGAGAGCGGCGAGCGCATCGCTGAGCGTCTTAGTTTGGGTCTCCGCGGCGGCCATGCGGGCGGCGAGAGCCTGGTCCGAATGCGTTGTTTGCAGCGCCCGCTGGATCTTATCGAGCCGGGACGAGATCTCGTCGCTGGAAACAGCCCCGGCGCCCGGCGTGCCGGACGCTGCCGCCGTCTTTTGCGGGGGTACTACGCCGGCAATCCAGAATCCGGCCATGATCGCGGCCAGCACGGCGGCCCCGACGATGGCGCCGACGGCGTACGGCCTTATCCACGTGGGAAGATTCGGATCCTGCCGTTCGGTCGCGGCATCCGCATGCGCCGCGGGACTCTCGGAGCCCGGTTCCGGAGATTCGACTTCCTTTGCCGTCAGATCGATGGTCGGCGGCCGTCGGCGCGGCGTGCTATCGGGCTCGCTCGTCATGCGCTCTCCAGGGCAAGCGACCGATTCGAGACTTCGGCCGGCTCGCCGTCACGGCATAGTACGAGGAAGCCACGGCGGCAACACGCCGGGCCGAGGCCGCACGAGCGACACAACCGCGCCGGCCGGCTTCCCAGTGGAACTGAGAAATTTCGGAATGCGGTCGGGGCGCGCCGGTTCGCGATCAACACGAATGAGGACGGGCTAAAGAGTTACCTAGCCCGTCCTCAAAGGCCGCCATCAGTGTCGTGCCTGGAGACCAAGGCACGACCGATGGATGCGACAACTACGCTTAGGCGTTGCCGAGCGGCAGGGCGACGAACCTGGTCGCGTCGCCGATCTTCACCCGCACGAGAACGTCGTGCTTGCCTTGCGCCTTTGCTTCGGTGAGCGCCTTGCGCACATCGCCGGCATTGGCGACAGGCTTGCCGCCGACGTCGAGGATGACGTTTCCCTCCTGCAAGCCGTGCTCGGCGGCAGGCCCATCCGGATCGACCGCCGTGACCACGACACCCTTGCTGCCGGCACCCGAGACGTCTGCAGCGGGCGCCACCGACAGGCCGAGATGCGGTACGCCGCTGGTCGGCTGCGCCTGCTCGCTATCGGCTTTGGCCACGTGCTCATTCGGCATCTCGGCGAGCGTCAACGACACGGTCTTCTCTTGGCCCTGACGCGTGATGTCGAGCTTGACCGTGCTGTTCGGCGCCATCATGCCGATGGTGCGGGCGAGTTCGCGGGCGTCCTTCACCGGCGTGCCGTTGACTGCGGTGATGACGTCGCCGGCCTGGACGCCGGCCTTGGCCGCCGGACTGTCGGCTTGCGGCTCGTCGACCAGGGCGCCTTCGGCCTTCTTCAGCCCGAGGCTATCGGCGATGCCGGCGGTGACCGGCTGGATCTGCACACCCAGCCAGCCGCGCGTGACATGGCCGCTCTTCTCGAGCTGCGCGACCACCATTTTCGCGGTGTCGGCCGGGATGTCGAAGCCGATGCCGACCGAACCACCGGACGGTGAGTAGATCGCCGTGTTGACGCCGATCACCTCGCCGTCTTCGTTGAACGCCGGCCCGCCCGAGTTGCCTTTGTTGATCGGCGCGTCGATTTGAATGTAGTCGTCGTAGGGGCCGGCGCCGATGTCGCGGCCGCGCGCCGAAACGATGCCGGCGGTCACGGTGCCGCCAAGACCGAATGGATTGCCGACGGCGACGACCCAATCGCCGACGCGGGGCGAGTGGTCGGCGAACTTCACATAGGGGAAGTCCTTCTTGCCGTCGACTTTGATCAGCGCCAGATCCGTCTTCGGGTCGGTGCCGACGACCTTGGCGGTATAGATCGTGCCATTGTCGGTGGTGACTTGCACCGACTTCGCATGATCGACGACGTGATTGTTGGTCACCGCGTAGCCGTCGGGCGAAATGAAGAAGCCGGAACCTTCGCCGGTGACGAACTCATGGCGCGGGTGGGCATGCGGCATGCCCTGAGAGCCGAACTGCTGGCCGAATTGCTGAAAGAACTTCTCCATCGGCGAGCCGGGCTCGAACGGGATCGCCTCCTGATCACTGTTCTGGTGCATCTCTTTCATCAGCTCCGGATCGCTGGCGGCGTCGATCTTGACGCGCACCGAGATGACCGCGGGTTTGACCTTGGCGACCAAGTCGGCAAAACCGGCCGGATGCTGGCTTGCGGTGTCGGCGGCGGCCGCGCTCGCGGCCGATGTCCAGGCGAGGCTCGACGGCCGGTAACCGCCCGGGCCGGCGAGCAGCATAATGCCGCCCAGTGCCGCGACGGACGCCAACAACGTCACTCTACGGGCGGTGAGGGCCCTGGGCTTTTTGGAATTTGAAGGGTTTCCAGTCATGACTCATCTCCAGATATGAAAGTGGCCCAGCGGCCCTTCGGAATAAGATGGTCAAGCCAAGTTACGACGACCTGGAGACGACATTAATTCGAAGAAAGGATCAGCGTCGGAAACGGCTTCTCGGCTTGAAAAGCCGCGCATTCCTTGCCGCACCGCCGGCCGTGGCGCGCGCAAGCGACAAAAGCGCGCGGCCTCAGGGCGACGGAATAAGGCCGATCAGGTCGACCTCGGCCGGCCGCGGCGCGATGCGGATGTCTGTGGCACCGGCGTGCGCGAGCGGTTCCGCCACTTGGGCGGACAGGCAGAAATGAGTGGGCTTCAACGCGCTTGCGAGCAAGCCCGCGCCACGGGCGGCGTTCACATACGTTTCGGCGCTGCGGCGCGAGTAATGCAGGACGCCGTCGATCCCGCGGGTCAGAGCGGCGGCGGCTTGGGCCGGCAGCGTTGCCGCGACGACCGCGCGATAGACCACCACCATGTCGACGACAAAACCTCGCGCCCGCAGCGTGCCGGCGAGATCGCCGAAGCGGTCTTCTCCGGTCAGATAGAGAAGCCGCGCCGGCGGATTGAGATGCGCCGCGACAAGGCCGGCGAGATCGTTCACATTGCCTGCGGCCGAAGTCACGGCCGTGAAGCCGGCATCGCGAACCGCTTGCGCGGTCCGGTCGCCTACCGTGAAAACCGGAACATTGCGCACCTCATCGCGATGCGTCTGTCCGGCAAAGCCCCACAGCGCATTGGCGCTCGTAAGGAAAAATGCCGCCCACGGCCCGGCGCTGAGATCGGCACGTGAGAGAATTTCGATTTCGAAGAGCGGCGCGACGATCGGCTCGTGACCCAGGGCGCGTAAGGCGTTCGCGGTGCGTGCGGCGTCGGACTGCGGACGGGTGAGGAGAAGGCGCACCGCTTTAGGTCTGCTGAAAAAAATCGGCGCCGGCGCGATCCCGCAATTCGCGGCCGGCATCGGCGCCAAGCTCCACCGCCTGCTCGCGACCACCCTCGCGCACAGCCTCGTACGACTCGCTGCCGTCGGGTTTTACGATCATGCCGCGGAAGCGGATGGTGCCGCCGTGGACGATAGCATGGCCGCCGATCGGCGTGCGGCAGGAACCATCCAGCACGGCGAGGAAGGCGCGCTCGGCGGCAACGGCGGTCGCCGTGTCGCGGTCGTTGATCGCGGCGACCAGCGCCCGCGTCGCGGTGTCGTCGGCCCGTGTCTCGATCCCGATGGCGCCCTGAGCGGCGGCCGGCAGGAACTCGTCGAGTTCGAGAATAGCGGTTGCCGCCGACAGAAGCCCCAGCCGTTTCAGGCCGGCGACGGCAAGGAGCGTCGCGTCGACTTCCCCGGCATCGAGCTTGCGCAGCCGCGTCTCGACATTGCCGCGCAGCGTCATGACTTCAATGTCCGGCCGCAGCCGTTTCACAAAGGCCTGCCGTCGCGGCGACGCGGTGCCGACCGTCGATCCTGGCGGCAAATCGCGTAATGCCTTGGCCTTGCGGCTGATGAACGCGTCGCGCGCATCCTCGCGCGGCAGGAAGCTCGCCAGCGCCAGGCCCGCCGGCAAGACCGTGGGAAGATCCTTCGAGGAATGCACGGCAAGATCGATGACGCCCGCCAGCAGCGCCTCCTCGATCTCCTTGGCAAACAGCCCTTTGCCGCCGGCGTCGGCGAGCGGCCGATCCTGCACGAGATCTCCGGTCGTGCGGATGACCTTGATCTCGATCCGCTCCGGGTCAAGGCCCGCCGCCGCGGCGAGGCGGCTCTTGACCTCGCGCGCCTGCACCAGCGCCAGCGGGGAGCCGCGGGAGCCGATACGGAGGGTGGCCGTTGGGGTCGAGGATTGTGCCATAGGACCTTCAAGTGCTAGGCCGCCGTCATTGCAAGCGCCAAGCGCAGAAGCAACTGGGTATATGATGAATCCTGGATTTCATCGGCACCCGCGCCCTCCGGCGCTCAGTGCCCGGCAATGACGGCACGGCCTATCATACACGCATGATCATCCTCGGCATCGAAACGACCTGCGATGAGACGGGCGCCGCCCTGGTCGAGCGGACCGAGGACGGCCACGGCCGCATCCTATCCAACGTCGTTCTCTCGCAGATCAACGAGCACGCGGCGTTCGGCGGCGTGGTGCCGGAGATTGCCGCCCGCGCCCATGTCGAAGCGCTCGACACCATCATCGCCAAGGCGATGAGCGACGCACAACGTTCCTTTGCCTCGCTCGACGGCGTCGCCGCAGCGGCCGGGCCCGGTCTGATCGGCGGCGTCATCGTCGGCTTGACCATGGCCAAGGCGATCGCGCTCGCGCATGCCAAGCCGCTGATCGCGGTCAACCATTTGGAGGCGCATGCGCTGACGGCGCGGCTGACCGACGCCACGCCGTTTCCCTATTGCCTGTTTCTCGCCTCCGGCGGCCACACCCAAATCCTCGGCGTGCTCGGCGTCGGCGACTATTTGCGGCTCGGCGGCACGGTCGATGACGCCATCGGCGAAGCCTTCGACAAGACCGCAAAGCTGCTCGGCCTCGGCTTCCCCGGCGGACCGCTGGTCGAGAAGGAGGCGACGCGCGGCGACCCCAAGCGGTTTGCGCTGCCGCGGCCGATGGCCGGGCGCCATGACGCCAATTTCTCGCTGTCCGGCCTCAAGACCGCACTGCGCCTCGAAGCCGAGAAAATCGCGCCGTTGAGCGACGAGGATGTCGCCGACCTCTGCGCCTCGTTCCAGCAGGCGGTGGGCGACGTGGTCATGGACCGGCTGCGCGCCGGACTGCGGATGTTCCGCGAGCGCGTCGGCACGCCGACCGCGCTGGTTTGCGCCGGCGGGGTAGCGGCCAATCAGGCGATCCGCAAAGCCCTGCACCGCGTCGCCTTCGAGGCCGGCACCAACCTGGTAGCGCCGCCGCCGGCGCTGTGCACCGACAACGGCGCCATGATCGCGTGGGCCGGCGCCGAGCGGCTCGCGCTCGGATTGACCGACCCGATGAACACCGCGCCGCGCGCCCGCTGGCCGCTTGAAGAAGTGACCAAGGCCGCCGCGGCGATCCCGTCTACTGCTCGAAGCGATCGATGAACCAGCGCAGCACGCGCATCCAGACTTCATCCTTGCCGACGACATCCTCGATGCCGTGCTCGAGGTTGGGATTGTCGTTGACTTCCATGACGATGAAGCCGTTCTCGGTCTGCTTGATATCGACGCCGTAAAAACCCTCGCCGATCGGCCGCGCCGCCCGCACGGCGACATCGATCAGCGCCGGCGGCGCCTGATCCAGATCGAAGGTCTTGAATCCGCCCTCGCGCGCCGAGCCGTCGGAGCGGTGCTTGACGATCTGCCAATGGCCGCGCGCCATGCGGTACTGGCAGACGAACAGCGGCTCGCCGGCGAGCACGCCGACGCGCCAGTCGAACTCGGTCGGCAGGAACTTTTGCGCCAGCAACAGATCGGTTTCCTCGAACAGTTCGTCGGACACGCGCTTGAACTCGTTGAGGCTCTCGATCTTGTGCACGCCGCGCGAGAACGAGCCGTCCGGGATTTTCACCACCAGCGGCAGACCCAGCTCGTCGATGGCTTTCTCCAGATCGGTATCCTCGGCGATGATCACCGTCGGCGGCGTCGGCACCTGGTTCTGCCCCAGGAGCTCCATCAAGAACACCTTGTTGGTGCAGCGGATCATCGAGATCGGATCGTCGATGACCGGCATGCCTTCCTGCCAGGCGCGGCGGGCAAAGCGGTAGGTGTGATTGTCGATCGAAGTGGTTTCGCGGATGAACAGCCCGTCGAACTCGGCGAGCTCGGCAAGCTGGCGCTTGGTGATCGGCTCGACGTCGACCGACAGTCTCTCGGCGATGCGCGCGAAGTGCTTGATCGAGGCCGAAGAGGACGGCGCCATTTTCTCGTTCGGATCGTAGAGCACGGCGAGATCGTACTTGGCGACCGTCCGCGCCTTCGGGTCGCGCCAGTCGCGCCTGGTATGATTGCGCAGCGACTCGCGGAAAAACTCGGCTTCGCCGTTGGCGAGCCGGGTGATGTTGCGCGGGCGAATGCGGTCGATCGACAGCCAGTCGCCCGGTTCGACGATCACTTCCAGGGCCGGACAGCGGAACCAGTCGAACAAAAGCCGCCCGAACGATTCGAAGTGGGGGTCGCGGGCGATGCCGAAACAGACGATGAGCCTGAGCTCGGCGTCGGGCTGGAAGTCGGCGCGCCGGGCGCAACGGTTGAGTTCGTCTTCGAGCTCGGGGAGCGCGTGCTCGTAGAGCTTTTGCTCGCGCAGCTCCAGCATGGTTTCGACGGTCGGCACGACGCGATGGCCGCGCGCCTCGGCCAGCAGCGACGCGTAATAGCCCTTCGACTGATAGGCGTAGGAGCGGGCCAGGTTGACCAGCTTCGGCCGACCGATCTCGAACAGGCGAGGCCGCGCCAGGTACTCGGTCGTGGTGATGACCTTGTGCGGGGTCTCGGCGTTGGGCAGATCGCGGGGCTGGTCGACCAGGATGACCCAGCCGGTCATGGATGGGTCCCCTTCCAGTCGAAAGCAGCGTGCAAATGCGGGCCGATCATGCGTGCGAGCTTAGGCAAAGCGCAACTTGTCATAGCCGGGAACGAACCGAATAGCGACTGCGCGGTCCGCGATGTCCACCATGAAAACCGATTCGCGCCTGCGCGTCAGGTTTTTTTGCTGCCACGGCCGATCGCCGTCGAGGTTCCACACCGAGCGGCTTCTCAAAGCGGAGCGCATCGCCGCGGTCGTCATAATAGGCGCGATGCCTACCGAACAAGCGGTAGCCCGATTTTTCATAGCGGGCAATTGCCCTTGTATTGTGCTCGTGGACTTCGAGGCGCATCGCCCGCCGCTTTCGGCGCTTGGCTGCCTGCTCCGCCGCCGCCAATAGGAGCGGCCCGACGCCGCGCCCGCCGACATGGGGGGCGACGGCGATGGAATAAAGCCGGGCGATGGCGGAGCGCGGCGGAAAAAGCACCAGCGCATAGCCGGCCAGTCTGCCGTTCGCCTCGGTGACGATCAGCGCGGCGCCGGGCGAGGCAAGAAAATGGCGGAGGCTGCGCCGCGACAGCACATCGACCGTAAAGACCGCCTGTTCGAGGGCAAGCAGCGCGCCGAGATCGCTCATCCGGCCGCGGCGCAAGGTGGCGGAAACGGCCGGGTGACGGCGGCGCCCGCTCACGACATGCGTCCCTGTTCGATCCGCGCGATCATCGTCTCCAGCCGCTCCAGCCGGTCGGCTTCGCCCGGCGGCTTGTCCCAGCGCAGCCGGTTGACGCGCGGGAACCGCATCGCCAGCCCGGATTTGTGCCGGGTCGAGCGTTGCAGTCCCTCGAAGGCGACTTCAAGCACCAGGCCCTGATCCGGCTGGTGCACGACCTCGCGCACCGGACCGAAGCGGTCAACCGTATTGCGGCGGACGAAGCGGTCGATCTGCAGCAACTCCTCATCGGTGAAGCCGAAATAGGCCTTGCCGACCGGCACCAGCTCGTCGCCCTCGTCGCCGCGGGTCCAGACGCCGAACGTATAATCGGAATAATACGAGGAGCGCTTGCCGTGCCCGCGTTGCGCATACATCAGCACCGCGTCGATGATGAACGGGTCGCGCTTCCACTTCCACCACGGCCCCTTTGGCCGGCCGGGAACGTAGAGCGCATCGCGGCGCTTGAGCATGATACCTTCCACCGCCTCGGCATCGGCGCCGGCCCCGGCCGCCGCCGGATTTTTCCGCGCGGCCGCAAGGTCCTCCCAGGTCGCAAACGGGACAAGGGGGGAAAGATCGACGCGGGGCTCCTTGAGCCGCCCAACAAACTGTTCGAGCCGCGCGCGGCGCGCGGCGAATGGAAGCTCGCGAAGGTCCTGCTCGCCGTCGGCGAGCAGATCGTAGGCGCGCAGATGGGCGGGAAACTCGGCCATGAGCTTATTCGTAACGCTTTTGCGATTGAGCCGCTGCTGCAGCACGTTGAACGATTGCACGCGATGCTCGCGCATGATCAGGAGCTCGCCGTCGATCGCGCCGGGAAGCCGCAGCGCATCGAGAAGATCGGGAAAGCTCTTGGAAATGTCCTCGCCGGTGCGCGAATAGAGCCGCGCGACCGTCCGCCCGTCATGCCGCGCGGCGACGGCCTGCACCCGAATCCCGTCCCACTTCCATTCGGCCATGAATTCGGCCGGATCGAGCCCGGCAAGGTCCGGTTCGTCGAGGGCATGCGCCAGCATCGCCGGGCGGAACGGCGCCGGGTCGCCGCTCGCCGGTTTGTCCGCGCGGCCTTCGAGCCAGGCGAACAGCTCGACATAGGGCGGCGACAGGCCAGGCCAGAGCAACTCGATGTCTTGCGCATCGGTGATGCCGAGCGCGGCGACCGCCGCCTTGGCGAGCCGCGCCGATACGCCGATTCGCAACCCGCCGGTGACGAGCTTGATCAGCGCCCAGCGTCCGGTCTCGTCGAGCGAATCGAGCCAGCGCGCCAGCCGCGCCGGCAACTCGGCCTTGCCGAGCGTGGAGAGGGTTTCGATGACCTCGGAAAGGCTCGGCGCACTCACCTCTCCCCGGCGGAGAGAGGTCGACCGAGCGCCAGCGAGGTCGGGTGAGGGGGGTCGACCGCTGATACCGAAGGCGGCTTCCCCCTCACCCGGCCACATCAGCGCGACGGTCTCGGAGAGGTCGCCGACGTAATCGTAGGACAGTTCGAACAGCACCGGGTCGGTGCGTTCGGCGATCAGATTGCGAATCAGGCCCGGCTTGGCATGCGGGAAGCTGAGCGCGCCGGTCAGGGCGGCAAGCGCCCAGCCGCGCTCGGGGTCGGCGGTCGAGCGGAAATAATCGGTCATCAGCCGAAGCTTGTTGTTGCGCCCCGGTTCATAAGTGAGGCGGTCCAGAAGTTCCGCGAAGCGATTCATTCATCCGCCTCGCCAGTGCCTTTGGCCGGCCCCGGAATGACGGCTTCATCGTCCTCCTCGCCGTAGCCGACGATGTCGAGCGGCCGCGCCTTCAATCCGCGTGTGGCGCACCAGTGCACCAGCGCGTCCTCCTGGCCGTGCGTGACCCAGATTTCCCCGGCCCCGGTCGCGGTGACGGTGGCGATAAGCCCATCCCAATCGGCGTGATCGGAAATGACCAGCGGCAGGGCGACGCCGTTCTGGCGCGCCCGCGCGCGAATCCGCATCCAGCCCGACGCAAACGCGGTGACCGGATCGGGAAAGCGCCGCACCCAAACTTCGTTCAAAGCCGAGGGCGGGCAGAGCGTGATGGTGCCGGCAAGCTCCGCCTTGCTGGCGCCACGCGCCGAGCGCAATTCGCCGAGTGCGATGCCGCGGCTGGCGTAATAGCGGGTGATGCTCTCCATGGCGCCATGCAAATAGATCGGCGCCCCATGGCCGGCCTTGCGCAATAGCGCGATCACCCGCTGCGCCTTGCCGAGCGAATAGGCGCCGACCAGATGCGCGCGCTCCGGGAACAGGGCGACAGAATGCAGGAGTTTGGCGATTTCGCCGTCGGCATCGCCGTGGCGGAACACCGGCAGCGCGAACGTCGCCTCGGTGATGAAGACATCGCACGGCACCAGTTCGAAGGGCGCGCAAGTCGGATCGGGAACGTTTTTGTAATCGCCGGGAGCGACGACGCGCAGCCCGTTCGCCTCCACTGCGATCTGCGCCGAGCCGAGCACATGGCCGGCGGGATGGAAGGTGACCTTGGCACCGCCGAGATTGACGCTTTCGCCATAGTGTGCCGGTTGCGTCGAGCCGGCAAAATTCTCGCCATAGCGTAGCCGCATCAAGTCGAGAGTTTCCGGCGTGGCCAGCACCGCGCCATGACCGGCGCGCGCGTGGTCGGAATGGGCGTGCGTGATCAGCGCGCGCTCGACCGGACGGGTTGGGTCGATATGGAAGCCGCCGAGCTTGCAGCACACACCGGCCGGGGTCGGCACCAGGATGTCTTCAGGACGCATGCGAGTGATAAATAATCATTCCCCTTCGGGACGCGAGCACAGCATGACCGACACCGGGCCGCTCTTCGTCTCCTCCGGCGATCTCATCGCCGACCGGCGCTACCAATGGGCGCTCGATCATGCCGCGCGCGGCGATCTTTCCGGCGCCGCCGATATCCTCTCGCAGACCGTGGAACTCGCGCCGGGTTTCGCCACCGCCTGGTTCGCGCTCGGTGCTATCCGCGACCGGCTCGATGACCGCGCCGGCGCCATCGCCGCGTTCGAAAAGGCCCGTGACGCGGATCCAGAGGATTATCACGGCGCCCGGCTGCAGCTCGCCCGGCTCGGATGCGGCGACGCCACCCCGGCGATGAGCGAACCTTACCTGCGCCGGCTGTTCGACCAATACGCGGCGCGCTACGACGCGGCGCTCACCGAGCAGCTCGCCTATCGCGGGCCGGCGATCCTGCGTGATGCCGTCGAACAGGCGGTGCAGGCGGCCGGACGGCCGCTTCACTTCGGTTCCATGCTCGATCTCGGTTGCGGCACCGGACTCGGCAGCGCCGCTTTTCGCCCCTTTGTCGATTGCCTCGTCGGCGTCGATCTTTCGCCGGCGATGGCCACACAGGCGGCGACGAAAGGCGTTTATGATCGTCTCGTCACCGCCGACCTTAACGACTTTCTTGCCGCCGAGGCCGGCAACGCCGCCAAATATCACCTCGTGCTCGCCGCCGATGTATTCGTTTATATGAACGATCTTAATCCGGTCGTGGCCGCGGTCGGGCGCGCGCTTACGCCCGGAGGCTTTTTGGCCTTCACGGTCGAAACCCATTCCGGCGACGGCGTGAAGCTTTTGCCGACGCTGCGCTATGCCCACGGGGAGGCTTACGTGCGGCGGGCGCTGGCGGATGCCGGGCTCACACTCGCGTCTCTTTCCGAAGTTTCAGTACGCAGCGAAAAAGGGCTGCCGGTCGACAGCCTCGTCGTGGTCGCGCAGGCGGCGGAAACTGGACCGAAGGACTGGAATTCCGAGTGACCGTTAACGAGCGCGCCGCAATTCTTCCGGACGTTTTCGCGCGCTGGTTCGCCGGCCGCGGCTGGGCGCCACGCGCCCATCAGCTCGAACTGTTGGCCAAGGCGCGGGCCGGCCGCTCGGTGCTGCTGATCGCACCAACCGGCGGCGGCAAGACGCTGGCCGGATTCCTGCCGAGCCTGGTGGAATTGAGTGAGGGTCGCGCCGGTCTTCACCTCTCCCCGCACGCGGGGAGAGGTCGCCGCGCCGAAGGCGTGGCGGGTGAGGGGGCGTTCAGGCAGGCGCTAAACTTCGCGGCCCCCTCACCCGGCGCGGACCTTCGGTCCTCGCCACCCTCTCCCCGCACGCGCGGAGAGGGAAACGGCCTGCACACCCTCTACATCTCACCGCTCAAGGCGCTTGCCGTCGATATCGCGCGTAACCTGGAAGCGCCGGTCCTCGAGATGGGGCTGCCGATCCGCATCGAGACGCGCACCGGCGACATGCCGGCTTCCAAGCGCCAGCGCCAGCGCCGCGACCCGCCGCAGATCTTGCTCACCACGCCGGAGCAGCTGGCGTTGCTGCTCGCCTCCGCTGACGCGCCCTATCTGTTCGGCTCGCTCAAGCGCGTCATCCTCGACGAGTTGCATGCGCTGGTGACTTCGAAGCGCGGCGATCTGCTCTCGCTCGGCCTGGCGCGGCTGTTTCGCCTCGCTCTAAGCCTCGCCGGCATCGGCCTCTCGGCGACCGTGGCGGAGCCGGAAGAGCTTGCGCGTTTCATGGTGCCGCAACGCGCCGGTGCCGCACGCGAGGCGTGCGCCGATCTCATCGTCGCCGAAGGCGGCGCGGCGCCCGATGTCAGCATGCTCGACACCCGTGAGCGGCTGCCCTGGGCCGGCCATTCGGCGCGCCACGCGCTCGACGAAATTTACCGGCTGATCAAGACGCACCGCACGACGCTCGTCTTCGTCAACACCCGCAGCCAGGCGGAGAGTATTTTTCAGCAACTCTGGCACATCAACGACGACAATCTCGCCATCGCACTGCACCACGGTTCGCTCGACGTGGCGCAGCGGCGCAAGGTCGAAGACGCGATGGCCGCCGGCCGCCTGCGCGCCGTGGTCTGCACCTCGTCGCTCGATCTCGGCGTCGACTGGGGCGATGTCGATCTCGTTATCAATGTCGGCGCGCCCAAGGGAGCGTCGCGGCTGCTGCAGCGCATCGGCCGCGCCAACCACCGCATGGATGATCCGTCGAAGGGCGTGCTCGTTCCGGCGAATCGCTTCGAGGTGCTCGAATGCCGTGCCGCGCTCGACGCCATTGCCGAGAATGCGCAGGACACGCCGCCGCTTCGCGTCGGCGCGCTCGACGTACTGGCGCAGCACGTGCTCGGCTGCGCTTGCGGCGAGCCGTTCCGCAGCGATGAGCTTTATGCCGAGGTGACGACCGCCGCGCCCTATGCCGGCCTGACGCGACCGGATTTCGCTGCCGTGGTCGATTTCGTCGCAACCGGCGGCTACGCGCTCAAGGCCTATGAGCGCTTCGCCCGCATCCGGCAGGGCAAGGACGGCCGCTGGCGCATCGCGCACCCCAATGTTGCGCAACGTTACCGGCTCAATGTCGGCACCATCGTCGAGGCCGACATGCTGAAGGTTCGCCTCGTGCGCTCGCGGGCGTCGAAGATGATTCCGCGCGGCGGCCGACTCCTGGGCCAAGTCGAGGAATATTTCGTCGAGACCACGGTGCCGGGCGATACCTTCGTATTCGCGGGAGAAATCCTCAAATACGAGGCCTTGGTCGAGGACGATGTCTATGTCTCGCGTTCGACCGCCGAAGACCCCAAGGTGCCGGCTTATGAGGGCGGCAAATTTCCGCTCTCGACTTATCTCGCCGCCCGCGTGCGCAACATCATCGCTCATCCGCAAGAATGGCGGGAACTTCCGGCGCAAGTGCGCGAGTGGCTCGAAATCCAGGAATGGCGCTCGCAGATGCCAGGCGCCCGCGAGCTCTTGGTCGAAACGTTTCCGCGCGCCAACAAGCACTATCTCGTCTGCTACCCGTTCGAAGGCCGGCTGGCGCATCAGACGCTCGGCATGCTGCTGACGCGGCGGCTCGAGCGGGCGCGGCTGCGGCCGCTCGGCTTTGTCGCCAACGAATACGCGCTGGCGGTCTGGGGCCTCGGCGACGTGGCGCAGCGCATCGCGCGCGGCGAGTTCGCGCTTGCCGACTTGTTCGACGAAGACATGCTCGGCGACGATCTCGAAGCCTGGCTCGCCGAATCGGCGCTGATGAAGCGCACCTTCCGCAATTGCGCGATCATCGCCGGCCTGATCGAGCGCCGTTTTCCCGGACAGGAAAAACCCCGGCGGCAGGTCACGATCTCAACCGACCTCGTCTACGACGTGCTGCGCAGCCACCAGCCCGACCATGTGCTGTTGCGCGCCGCCCGCGCCGACGCCGCGACCGGCCTCCTCGACGTGCGCCGCCTCGCCGAAATGCTCTCGCGCATCAAGGGCCGAATCGTTCATAAAGCGCTCGACCACGTGTCGCCGCTCGCCGTGCCGGTCATGCTGGAGATCGGGCGCGAGACGGTTTACGGCGAGGCGGCCGATTCGCTCCTCGCCGAGGCGGCGGACGAATTGGTGAAGGAGGCGATGCAGTGAGGGGTAGCGCTTCTGCCGTTCATTCCCGCACAAGCGGGAATCCAGAGCCCGATTCCGGTATCGCCCTCGCCGGCACGACGCTCGTCGCCGATCCGGCCGGCGCGCTGTACTGGCCGGACGAAAGGCTGCTGGTCGTCGCCGATCTGCATCTGGAAAAAGGCTCGGCCTTCGCCAAGCGCGGCGTGCTGCTGCCGCCCTACGACACGGCGACGACATTGGCGCGGCTGGCGCGCCTCGTCGAGCGCTACGCGCCGCGTCTTCTGATCGCGCTCGGCGACAGCTTTCACGACGATCACGGACCTTCGCGCATGAGCGGCGGCGATCGCGCGGCGCTCACCGTGCTCCAGCGCGGCCGCGACTGGATCTGGATCGCCGGCAATCACGACCCCGACCTGCCCGGCACTGTCGGCGGCCGTTTCGCCGACGTTTTGGCGCTCGGCCCGCTGATGTTCCGCCACCAACCTTCGCCCCATCCCTGCGACGGTGAGATCGCCGGCCATCTGCATCCGCTGGCGCGTGTGGCGCAGCGCGGCCGCGCGGTGCGCCGGCGCTGTTTTGCCAGCGACGGGCGACGGTTGATCATGCCGGCTTTCGGCGCCTATGCCGGCGGCCTCAACGTGCGCGACCACGCGATCTTCGGTCTGTTCGGCACGCTCGCCTTCACCGCGCACATGCTCGGCGCGCGGCGGCTTTTTGCCGTCGCCGCCGAACGCTGCCTGCCGGATTGAGGATCAATCCCGCCGGAACGCGACGCTGGCGATCCAGCCGGTGAAAAGCGTCATCAGGGCGGTGGCGAGCCCGTAAAGCAGGCCATGCTCGCGCGCGGCATTGACGACGAATTGCTCGAAGCCGACCTTGACGATCTCGAAAGCCGAATCGGTCTGCGCTATCACATTGCCGTCGGCAAACAGCTTGACGTCGACCGTGTAGCTGCCGATCGGCACTTGTGCCGGCAGCGAGATCGCGGCGCGGAACAGGGTCGGCGTCAGAAACGTCACCGCATTCGGCTGTTCGCTGTAGAGCCCGCGCTCGCGCATCAGCCGCACCAGCGCCGCACGGAACGGGTCGTTGCTCACCTCGCCGATATCGTTGTTGATCAATTCCGGAAACGGCGTATTGGCGATGCCGAGCTGCAGCCGCCGCGCGTTCTCCGCGGTTGTGATGGCGTCGAGCGGGCGGCTGGTGAGAAGGGCGAGGTAGGAGGGCGGATCGACAAACGTGCGCGCCGCGGTGTTCACCCAGATGCCGAGCACGCGCTGCTTGCGCCGCGTACGCAGCGACTCCCGCGGCCCGGTGATGGTGGCGACGATGTCGTAGGACGCGCGCCGCCCGGCGGCCGCGGCGTCGCGCTCGACCGATCCGAACAGCACCAGTTCCACGCCGGTATAGTTCGACGTAATCATCACGTGATGATTGGTCAGCGAAGCGATGAGACGTTCCGCCGAAGCCGAGCCGGCATTGACGAGGAGACCCGCAAGCGCGAGCGCCGCCACGCGCATGTAACTCATGGCCCGCCTCCGATGATGCGGATCGAGTACAAATCTTCCGGCTTCAGCACGAGCTGCACCGCAAAGCGCAAGCCGACCGCCAGGACCAGGAGACCGAGCAGCAGGCGCAGCCATTCGCCGCGAATGCGCTGCCCGGCATGAGCGCCAAACTGCGCGCCGATGACGCCGCCCACCATCAGGATCAGCGCCAGCACGGCATCGACCAGGTGATTGGTCGCAGCGTGCAGCACGGTCGCCGACACCATGGTGAGGAAAGTCAAGACCAGCGAGGTGCCGATCACCGTTACGGTCGGGACCCGCACCAGATAGATGAGCATCGGCACCAGCAGAAAGCCGCCACCGATGCCCATAATCGCGCCGATGAAACCGATGATGAAGCCGATCACCAGTACCGGGATCGCAGAAACATAGACTTTCGAGCGCTTGAACCGCAGTTTCAAGGGCAGCCCGTGGAACCAGATATGGCTGCCCGGCCGGCGCAACTCGGCCGGCTTGCCGTGGCGGGCCCGGATGATTGCGCGGGCGCTCTCGCCGATCAGCAAAACGCCGACAATGCTCAACAGCGTGACGTAGGACAGTCCAATGACGAGGTCGAGTTGATCCTGGGCGCGCAGCCAGGTGAACAGCGCCACGCCGCCGGCGCTGCCGATGATGCCGCCGGCCAGCAAGGTCAGCGCCAGCGTGACGTCGATAGCGTCACGCCGCCAATAGGCGATTGCGCCGGAGAACGAGGAGGCCGCCACATGCGTCGTGACGCTGGCCACGGCCACGGCGGGCTGCACGCCGATGAAGATCAGCAGCGGCGTCATCAGGAAGCCGCCGCCGATACCGAACATGCCGGAGATGAACCCGACCGCCAGGCCCATCGCGAGCACAAGAAAGACGTTGACGGGAATGTCGGCGATCGGAAGGAAGATTTGCACGGATCGGCTGCCGGCTGCTTGGACACGCGGTTTGGACCGTTCTACTCGCGCGCCGCGTCCAGGCATACCGTCCACCGGCGCGTGGCGCGCAGATGTGATCGCTCCGCTTCGTCAGCGACGTTCAGTCGACCTTGGTGGCGTCCGCTGCAGGTGCCTTGGCGGTTCGTGCTTTCGGCTTGGCCGCAGAGGAGCCGTTTGCCGGCAGCTCCCAGGCTGCCGGCGCCTTCACCGTGGTCGCGGCCGCCGGCTGCGGCTGCGGGGTCCAGGTCTCCGCCGCCGAGCGCGCGGCCGCCAGCGACTGCTGGTCCAAATGCAAGGCGACCTCGTCGCGTTTTTTGGCGGCGTCCTTGTCGCCGTCTTTGGCGGCCAGATCGAACCACTTGTAGGCTTCCGCGAAATTCTGCTCCACCCCGACGCCGCGCGCGTAAAGGACTGCGAGGTTGTATTGGCTGTCGGTGATGCCGTGATCGGCCGCCTTGCGGAACCAATGCGCCGCCGTGCGATAATCGGCCGCGCCGTCGATGCCTTCAGCATAGAGCACGGCGAGATTGTGCATGGCCTTGCCATGACCTTGATCGGCGGCGGCGCGGTAGAGGTCGCGCGCCGCGATGAGGTCTTTCTTCACCCCGAGGCCTTTTTCATAGAGCCCGCCGAGGCGGAACTGCGCGGGCGCGAGTCCCTTCTTGGCGGCGCGCTCAAACCAGCGCGCGGCTTCCTCGACGTTCGCCGGAACCAGGCGGCCGTCGGCAAAGCGGACGGCAACCTCGTAAGCGGCTGAGGCGTCGCCCGCGAGCGCTGCGGCGCGCAGCGCCGGTCCGCCGATCGCGACCGGCAGCTTGTCGCCGAGCGCCGGCGCCGGGGCCGTCGCAGGGGAATGCTGCGGCGAGAAGCTCGGCAGCGCGCCGGTGATGTCGGTCGCCGGCGTCGGCGCCCATCCCGCGGCGGATCCATCGGCCGGGGCTCGGTCGGCGGCGGCAGGCATGCTGGCGGCCATGGCGAACGGCGCAGCGGGATCGTTGAGCAGGGACTGCTGCCCGGCTCCACCGCCTGTTGCCGGTGTCGGATTTGCCAGCGGCGGCGCGACCGGATTCTGGGCGGCATCCGCTTTAGGCAATGGCAGCGGCAGCGTCGGCAGATTCGTCGGGTTCGCTTTCGGCACGGGCATGGCGGGAGCCGACGGCCTTTCGACCTGCGGCGGCGCCACCGTGCTTGGGGGCTCGGTTTGCACGTGCGGAGGCTCGGCTTGTGGGTGTGGAGGCGCAGCCAAACCGCCATCCTGGAACAGCCGGGAAGCCATATGAAAACAACCGAGGACGATGACGACGACGGCGCCTGCGACGGCCAAGGTGCGCAGGCGCTCGATCAGCGTCTTCGGCTGAGCGGGACCTTCCGCGCCGGCTTTTTTGCCACCGTCGTTTGGCCCGGCCGCGGCGGCTGCCCGCGCGGCGCGGCGCGCGGCGGCAATGAAATCGGGTTTCCCCGCGCCCGGATCCGGAATCACGGGAGGCTTGGACCCCGCGATGGCTTCCGAAGCGGCGATCCGCTCGGCAGCCGACAGCGGCTGGCGCGCGCGTCCGGCGGCCGAGCCCGGCTCCAGCGGATGATCGGGCGGCAGGTCGGGCTCGATGGGCTGCCGCGCCGCGGGCCAAGTCGACGCGGGCTCGGGCTCCGCGGGCGTGGCGGGCACAACGGACGTTGCAGACATCGCAGCCGGTTCGATCGGCGGCGTCGGCGTTTGCTCTTTCGCCGGCAATGGCTCCGCCGGCGCGGACCCGACTTTGCCGCCGCGCATATCGCTTTCGATCATGGCCAGGCGACCGACAACGTGCTCCACGGTGCCATGAACGGCCTCAAGGGAATCTTGAGTGAGGCGCCCTGCTTGTTTGATTTCGGCAATCTCGTGCTCGATCGCCTCGACGGCAGCCGGTTTGGCCCGGCCAACAGCCTCACCCCCGGCGTTGGCGCCGCGCAATTGCTCGATATAGACTAAGAGATCGGCCAGCCCGCGCTCGACGCCTTCGAGCAGGCCAAGGCGCGCGTCGGAGACATCGAGCCGCTTGACCAGCATCGCGATGCGGTCCTCGAGATGGGCGAGCGCGGTGTGATCGGTGTGCGAGAGCTGCACCAATTCGAGCTTCTCGATCAGGCCGGCAAGCAATCGCTCAAGTTCACGAGGGACCGCGTAGCCCGCCGCGGTCGAATTGTTGAGCGCGGTGGCCAACAGATCGATGCGGTTCTCCAGTGCCGAGAGCGCGTGTCCGCTGGCCGCGCTGCTGGCGAGTTCGTCGACCTTGGCGGAGAGCACTCGCACGTCTTCCGCGACCTTCGTCAGCGTGTCGTTGGAGGCGACATGGGATACGATGCCGCGCAAGGCGCCGATCGCCGTCTCCAGCTGCTGCAGCGCCGCCGGATCATCCTTGGCGGAAACCACGTCAATCTTCTTCGCCAGCGCCCGCACCGTCTCGTTGAACCCGACCAGGCTTTCGGCGGGGGTCAGCCCGCGCAACGCTTCGCGCACGTCAGCCAATCCGCGTTCGAGGCCGGCAAGCGCCGTGGCGTCGACGCCGGACTGCCGGCCGTGGTCGATGCGCTGGGCCAGAGCCCTGATCTCCATCTCGAGCGATTCGACGGCGCGCTGCGGCAGCGCTTCCGTGAGCGAGCGACCGATCTCCGCAAGCTCGGCACGAAGCCCATTGATCGCTGCTTCGAGGTCGCTTGCCGGCCGCAAGGCCTCGATCCGCGCCGTAAGCTGGCGCAGTTGCTGCTGCAAGCCGCTGAGGTCGAGCGCCGGTGCCGGTGAATTCTCCGATTGCGGGGCCGCATTCCAGGCCGAGACGCTCTCCTCGCCAAGGCGCAAAGGCGGCGGCTGCGCCGTGAAGGCGGTTTCCGCGGCAGGCTCGTCGAACACGTCCTGTCGCGGCAAGATCGGCGGCGGTTGCGGCCGCGTGAACGCGGGCTCCGGAGCGGTTTCAGCTTCAACGAAGCGATCGGTCTCTGCATATCCGCTGAAGTCGTCCGGCTGCCGCTCCAGGTCAGCGGCAAGGTTGGTCAGTTCGCGCTGGCGCGTCTTGATCGCGGCCGCAGCCTCGCTATCGAGCACGCGTTGGCGCGCCGTGATTTCGGCTACGGCCTGGTCGAACGACACCTTGCGATTGTCTTGGCGGTTGCTTTGGCGATCGTCTTGCGGTGGGCGGTGGCCGATTTGTTCGTCGAAGCGATCCGGCTCCGGGAGGGAACGAGCGGCCGCTTCGCCGCGGCGCTCCTCGCGATAAGGGCTGCTTTCACGGCGGACCGGCGGCTCGGCCTCTGCCACGCGATCGCGACCGCGCAGGTTTTCGTCAATGCGCCGGCGCCATTGCCGCTCATCATTGCGCAAGTTCAGTCGCAATTGCTCTTCCGATTCACCACCGGGACCGCGCCAGTCGGCGTCGCGCGGGCGCGCATCGTGGTCCCGCTGCTCGGAGTGGAAGATCGGGTGCCGCCGATCTTCGGCCGGGCGTTCGCGTTCGTGCGTATTGGCGTCAGGGCCGGACGGCTCTCGATCGTCGGAACCGAAGCTCGGGCGCCACTGATCGTCCCAGCGGCGATTCTGACTGGGCCTGGTGGCGTCAGGTTGCCGGCGATTCTGTTCCCTCTCGTCGGAGCGGAGGCTCTGGCGCGATTGATCATCCGACCGGCGCTCACGCCAGGAGGCGTCGCGGGGCCGGCGATCTTGTTCGTGCTGCTCGGAATGGAAGTTGCCGCCTAACCGATCATCCGGCCGCCGATCGCGGCCGCGTCTGTCGGCGTCATCGCGGAGCCCGCCCCGCTGCCGATCGGCGGAGCCGAAGCTCTGGCGCCGAGAATCGTCCGCGTCGCGATCGAAACCGGCCGGGGGCGCGAACTCGCGATCCTCCGTATCAGCCGGCTTGATCACGCTGTTGAGCCATTCGCCGACCGACATGCCGGATCGCCGCGCCGCGGTGCGTGCAGCCTCGCGCGCTTCCAGACGGAGACCTCTCAGATTCCACGGACCGCCCGATTTCATTCTCACGTCCAAATCACATGAGGAGCAGGATGTGCCCAGTGTTTCGAGCCGATGCCGCGAGCAGACGACGCGGAGGGCGCGGTTTTCTGTCTTGGGGTCGACTTTTCAGGAATACGGTAAAGAAGCCGTTAAAAAAGCCGCGTCTCGTCGCGGTTACCGGCAAACCTTGCCTCTCGCCACGACGAGCCTGTGCCCGCTTCCTTGGCTGTCCCACCGTTGACGCAAATAGGCTAGGTTATACCGTCCGGGCCGGCTGGCGCTGGCGGACGCGGTACGGAGGGCGAGATTATGCCGAGCTACAAGGCTCCCGTTGATGACGTGATGTTCCTGTTGACCGACGTATTTCACATCGATCGCTACAACAACTTGCCGGGCTTTGCCGACGCCACGCCCGATTTGCTTGAGGCGGTACTCGCGGAAGCCGCAAAATTCTGCGAGGACGTTCTGACGCCGCTCAATCGCGTCGGCGACAAGGAAGGCTGCAAGCGCCACAACGACGGCAGCGTCACCACGCCCACGGGATTCAAGGATGCGTACAAGCGCCTGACCGAGGGCGGCTGGATCGGCGCCTCGGCGCCCGCCGAATTCGGCGGCCAAGGCCTGCCGCGCGTGCTCTCGCAAGCGATTAGCGAGTTCCTGGTTTCGGCAAACATGGCTTTTGCCATGTACCCAGGCCTTACGCAGGGAGCGGCGGCCGCACTTATGGTTCACGGCTCGCCCGAGCAAAAGGCGCTCTACCTGCCCAAGCTCGTCAGCGGGGAATGGACCGGCACGATGAACCTGACCGAGCCGCAATGCGGCACTGATCTGGGACTTACGCGCGCGCGCGCAGTGCCCCAGACGGACGGCAGCTACAAGATCACCGGCACCAAGATTTTCATCTCCGCCGGCGAGCATGACCTCGCCGACAACATCGTGCATCTCGTGCTGGCGCGGATCGAAGGCGCGCCGCAAGGCGTCAAGGGAATTTCCCTGTTCATCGTCCCCAAATTCCTGCCGACCCAAGACGGCGCCGCCGGCGCGCGCAATGGCGTGTCCTGCGGCTCGATCGAAGAGAAGATGGGCATCCACGGCAATTCCACCTGCGTCATGAACTATGACGACGCCACCGGCTGGCTCGTCGGCGAGCCGAACCGCGGGCTGAACGCGATGTTGGTGATGATGAACGAAGCGCGGCTCGGCGTCGGCGTGCAGGGGCTGGCGCTGTCCGAGGTCGCCTACCAGAACGCCGCCGCCTACGCCAAGGAGCGGCTCGCCGGGCGCGCCCTAACCGGAACGAAGTTCAAGGACAAGCCCGCCGACCCGATCATCGTGCACCCGGATGTGCGCCGCATGCTGATGACCCTGCGCGCGTTCAACGAAGCGGCGCGCGCGCTGGTGTTGTGGACCGCGCTCAAGAGCGACATCGCGCACCGCTCCGGCGATGCCAAGGAGCGGCAGAGCGCCGATGACCATATGGGCCTGATGACCCCGGTGATCAAAGGCGTGCTCACCGATCAGGGTTTCGCCAACACCGTGCTGGCGCAGCAGGTGTTTGGCGGCCACGGCTACATCGCCGAGCACGGCATGGAGCAGTTCGTGCGCGACGCACGCATCGCCATGATCTACGAGGGCGCCAACGGCATCCAGGCGCTTGATCTGGTGGGCCGCAAGCTGCCGAAGGACGGCGGCCGCGCCTTGCAGGCGTTCCTCGCCGAGGTGTCGGCCTACATCAAGGAGCGCGGCAGCGACGAAACGATGGCGCCTTACGTCAAGCCGCTCGGCCAGGCGCTCGGCGAGCTGCAGCAAGCGACCATGTGGTTCATGCAGAACGCGCTCGGCAACCCGGAGAATGCCGGTGCCGGCTCGACCGATTACATGCACCTCTTCGGCCTGGTCGCGCTCGGCTATATGTGGTGCCTGATCATCGATGCGGCGAAGACGAAGGCCGCGGCGGGAGGCAACGGCGGCGGCGAGCACATGGCGGCGAAGCTGGCCACCGGCCGCTTCTTCGCGGAGCGCATGTTGCCGGCCTGCGCCACGCACCTCGCGCGCATAAAGGCCGGAGCGGCGTCGACGATGGCTTTGCCGGCGGAGGCGTTCTAGACGTTGGCCCGCTTATTCTCGTGAGCGCATAGCCGCCGGTCGCCGGCTGCAATTCTGCGGAACTTGGACTATATGGGAGATGTCCGGTCTCCCGGACCCTCATCCGGCTTCGCGGCCGTTGCCGCTGGCCGCCCTCACCCGCAACGGGAGAGGTTATCATCGCGAGGAGACGCTATGCCCGACGCTTTCATCTATGATCACGTGCGTACGCCCCGCGGCCGCGGCAAGGCGGACGGCTCGCTCCACGAGGTGACCGCGCTCAACCTCGCCAGCCAGGCGCTCGGCGCCATCAAAAGCCGCAACGATCTCGATCCCACCATGGTCGACGACGTCGTGCTCGGTGTCGTCGATCCAGTCGGCGAGGCCGGCGCCGACATCGCCCGCTCGGCGGCGCTCGTCGCCGGCTATGGCGACAGCGTACCAGGCGTGCAGATCAACCGCTTCTGTGCCTCCGGTCTCGACGCAATTAACTTTGCGGCGGCGCAGATCATGGCCGGACAGCAGGATATGGCGATCGGCGGCGGCGTCGAGTCGATGAGCCGCGTCGGCATCGGTTCGTCCGGCGGCGCGTGGGCGGTCGATCCGTCGATTGCGGTTTCGCAGTACTTTCTGCCGCAAGGCATTTCCGCCGACCTGATCGCGACCAAGTACGGCTTCTCCCGCGACGATGTCGACGCCTACGCGGTCGAGAGCCAGAAGCGCGCGGCAACCTCGTGGAGCGAGGGCCGCTTCAGCCGGTCGGTGATGAGCGTCAAGGACGTCAACGGCCTGACCATCCTCGACAAGGACGAGCACATGCGGCCGGAAACGACCATGCAATCGCTGGCGTCGCTCAAACCCGCGTTTGTGCAGATGGGAGAGATGGGCGGCTTCGATTCTGTTGCCGTTCAGAAGCATCCGGAAGTCGAATACGTCAAACACGTCCACCATGCCGGCAACTCCTCCGGCATCGTCGACGGCGCCGCCGCGGTGCTGCTCGGCAACAGCCGGGCCGGCAAGCGGGCGGGCCTGAAGCCGCGGGCCCGCGTGCGTGCCTTCGCCAATATCGGCACGGAGCCGGCGATCATGCTGACCGGCCCGATCGACGTCACCAAGAAGGTGCTGAAACGAGCCGGCATGACGCTCGCCGACATCGACCTGTTCGAGCTCAACGAGGCGTTCGCCTCCGTGGTGCTGCGCTATATGCAGGCCTTCGATATCGATCCCAACAAGATCAACGTCAACGGCGGCGCCATCGCGCTCGGCCATCCGCTCGGCGCCACCGGCGCGATGATCCTCGGCACCGTGCTCGACGAGCTCGAGCGGCGCGGTCTGTCGACCGCGCTGGTCACGCTCTGCATCGGCGCCGGCATGGGCACCGCAACCATCATCGAGCGGGTGTAATATCTTTGCGCGCACGCAGTGAG
>Ga0187891_1000962_pt1 | contig 26346 bp, 26 predicted proteins | sample June2016WEW_21_4_FD_132990 | JGI IMG/M metagenome (GOLD analysis project Ga0187891, IMG submission 132990) | Peatland microbial communities from SPRUCE experiment site at the Marcell Experimental Forest, Minnesota, USA - June2016WEW_21_40 | ecosystem: Environmental > Terrestrial > Soil >... | reverse complement strand
CTGATCGACATCCACGTGCACCTGCGCGAGCCGGGACAAGCGTACAAGGAGACCATCGCGACCGGAACGGCGGCTGCCGCAGCGGGCGGATTCTCGAGCGTGGCAGCGATGCCGAACACCACGCCGGTGAACGACTCGCCGGAGGTCACGCGGTGGATGCAGGCGCCGGAGCGCGGCGCGCAGGTACGCGTCTTCCCCATCGCGGCGGCGACGCGCGGGTCGAAAGGTGAAGTGATCAGCGATTACGCGGCGCTGAAGTCGGCTGGAGCCGTGGCTGTGACCGACGATGGAAGGCCGATCCTGAAGGACGGAACAATGCGCGAGACCCTTGCGGCTGCGGCGCGCGTGGGGCTCACAGTGATTCAGCACGCAGAGGACACGCGCATGACGCAGGGCGCGAGCATGAACCTTGGTCCGGTGTCGTTCAAGCTGGGACTGCGCGGAATGCCGGCCGAAGCGGAGACAAGCATCGTGGAGCGCGACATCCGGCTGGTGGCTGAGCTGCGCGAGGCGCATCCGCATCTGCACGTTGCGCACATATCGACCGCTGGAGCGCTGGCCGCGGTGCGGCAGGCGCGGCGCAACGGGCTGCGCGTCACGTGCGAGGTTACGCCGCATCACTTCCTGCTGACCGATGAACACGTTGGACTCTACAACACGCACGCCAAGATGAATCCGCCGCTGCGGTCGGCAGCCGATCGCGACGCGATGATCGAAGGCATTCTTGATGGCGTTGTGGACGCGATCGCGACCGATCACGCGCCGCACGCGATGCACGAGAAGGAAGTTGAATTCGAGTTGGCGCCGAACGGGATCATTGGCCTCGAAACCGCCTTGGGCCTCAACCTGCGCTGGCTGCATCGCGAGTGGCGCATGCCGCTCGGGCGCGTGCTGAGCCTGCTGAGCGCGCAGCCTGCTGCGCTGCTCGGGTTGAAGGGCCGCGGGACGCTGATTGTCGGCAGCTTCGCAGATGTTGTCGTCTTCGATCCCAAGGCTGAGTGGACTTATCGCGCGACTGAGTCGCAATCGAAGGCCAAGAATACTCCGTTCGATGGCTGGCAAATGCAGGGCAAAGTGCGCTGGACGTTGAGCGAAGGCAAAGTCGCTTACGCAAGCCTCCCGTAAGCGAGGCTTACCCAGGCAATTCCTCCGCAGGAACGCAAAGGGACCGCTTCCCACAAGCCGACATTTGAGGATCTATCCGTCTTCAATGAGCGCGTTGGCGATTTTGCATGAACCGAGACGGAATGGCGATAACTTCCAGATTGGCGACATAACTGCCGGGAACCCGTCAGGTAAGTCGGAAGACAGTTGTTCTGGCAGTAGAGAGCATCAGCGCACTCGTAATAAATTGAGCCTCTAGTTTAGCCTTCCGGTGACTGCGCGGAGTCGGTCCACGCGAATCGAAGCATAATTGCGAGAACAACACATACCAGTGCTGCGCCAATCCACACAGGCGCGCGCCCATAGAGGGCGAACAGCAGCAACAGCCCTGCTCCAAGCCCAAGAAGCCAGGCAAGCCACCATTGGCGCCGGCGGAGAACAAGTACAGCCGCAACGACAAACTCCGCGAACGCAAGAACCCAGACAAGAATCTCGGCAGCCTCTCCTGCTAGGGACTGCGGGGGACGCCCTTCTACACGTCCTTTCAGTCCGAGGAGTATCTTGGGAACCGCGACGTGGTCGGCGAATTCTGTAAAGAGATCGAGTGCAAGCCCCCGATCTCTCCAATGGTAGCGAAGGCGAATGCGGCTGATCAGGCGCGTATGGCTCGCGTCAATCGGATAAAGCGCCCACACAAAGCTGCTGTCAATGGGGGCGGCAGTTCCTCTCCAAACCAAATAGCGATCAGGCTGGATCGATCCGAAGACAAGGGAGGCAACCGCGCTAATAGGGAGCACGTCGCCGGTCTTGGGGTGTTGTAACTCGGGCAGGATTGATCCGGCGCTGCGAACTCCCGTGCTGCTGCCGAGGTTTTCGATGAGGTCATACCCGTAGAACCCAGCGCGCCCGTAGCCGATCTGCACTAACCATGGCCATATATCTTCCGCCCTGCCGTGAATGGTGATGGCTCGCGTCGCGCAGAAGGATGGTGAGGGAACGAGATCGTCTCCCGGCATGGAGCGCGCCACTTCTTCTGCTGTCGCACCCCAGCGCAATGCAGCGGGCCGAATGGCAAGCAGATAAATGGCGTACAGCAGACCGGGCAGGGCCATGACCGCCAACAGCCTGGTTGCAACGGAACGACTGGGAACTTTGCGCTTCGTACTCTCTACCTTTCCCAATCATGAAATTGTGCTTGCAGAGACTCGGGCGAAGGTCGCATTAGCGGATCCTTCTGCAGGCTTCTTCCTCCCAATCAACGGGTTTGCCGTCTGGGCCGGCGATCTCAAGGCTGCTGTCGTACCTGTCATCGCCTTTCTTGAGGAGGCTCTGCTTGGCAGGCAACTTCTGGTCGTTCACGACCATATAGCCCGTGAAGTCCATTCTATTGCCGTCCCAACCAGGGGTGGCCATATCCATCCGCGATCCGCCGATGTTCATGTCGCGACGAACATGGAGTCCGGCGTTTGCATCCCAAGTGATCGCGCCAACGAGCGTGAGTTCGCCCTTGTGTGGTCCCTCGACTTGATGGAGTTCGTAGATCTGCCACGAGCCGCCAAGGGTCATGTGAAAGTGAAAGCGGTCGGTGAAATTCACTCCGGACGCCGTTTGTGAGGAATGCATGGTTCCGGTGCAGATCCAATCTCCGACGAACCATCGTTCGAGCGCCAATGGGTCGGGCGATGCGGGCTGCGTTGCAGGCTTGTGGGGATTGACGTGATTCTTAGGGTTGTCCTGCGGAAAACCGGGAAGAGCCAGAAGCGCAAGCGCAAGGAAGACTTTCTTCATCGGTTCGATACTTTCGTGTGAAGTGATTCAACAGGATCGGAGACGGTCCGGACCTCTTCTTAGGCGCGCCTCATCATACTCTTCCTGAATCGCGGCTCATAGGGGTATGGAAGGATGCCGGTCACGTGCGCTTCTTCCCAGTTGGCCGTGCCCTGCGCTCTTCCGAGAACTTGTCATCGTTCCGGGCGAGCCGCCGCAATCCGGATGTAATCCTCGATTGACGATAACAGACCAAAGCGCTTATTGAGAGTCGCTTATGCGCACTTGTCATGATTACTCCTTGAAAACGCCCATGCCACCACAAGAACCATCGCCCACCCCAACCTCCGCACCGGCAACAACTGCTAACGGCTAGCAGCCGTATTTTCGGCTGTCAAGTGCCATGCCTCCAAAATCCGCCCGCCAACCTCTTCCTAAGTCGTTCTTTTTCTGATCTCTGACCCCTGATCTCTGATCTCTCTGAAGTTTGCCGATCATTTACCCCTTTCGGCGCATACTCATTCCATGATCCGCTTCTACTCAAGAACCGATCAGATCAGGATCGCTCCGCCACCGGCTACCCGCTGCTGTTCGTCCACGGTCTTCCTAACCACTAACCACTACCCACTAATCACTGCCTTTCCGGCTCCGCTACCGGCCACCGGCTACCGTTTGTCCACTGTTTTTCTAACCACTACCCACTAATCACTGCCTTTACCCCACCCCCCCCCTGCCCTTTTGTGAAACTGTGAAACTGTGAAACTGTGGAGCCTTTAGAATGAATGGCTTACACCCCATCGTCACACAGTTTCACAGAAACTGTGAAACTGTGGAATCAAGAAAAAAAAGACCGGAAATGGCCGCTCAAGGTCCTCAAAAACAAAGGGATAGCGGCAAACTGACCACTGAAAACCAATTTCCCAAAAATCGCTGGGGTCGCGTTCCCAACGTTGAAGCGCTGGGCTAGAATCCGCCGCGCCTACGGCGCGAGAGGCGGGCGGGCGTGCTTCGGCGCGCGACCGCAAGGATTGCGCGCCGGAGTTCGCTCAGGATGAAAACGGCGAGCGTTGGGCGGGTTCGCGCAGCGGTGAATGCGGCTGAATGAGATGCCCTTTGCAGAGCTTGTACAGTTGCAGACCCAGACGAGAAGGAGTGATATCAAAGCTTTCAGTAGGAATATACGACGAGAAATCGAAGACTTTATCAATTAATCCCGCGTTGAATAGATAAGCGATTTCCATCGCAATCCTGGAGGGATCGAATATACCAGTCAGTTGACTCATCTCTTGCGGCGTAAAGACGATTCGAGCCGGGGGAAGATCGCCGGTTTTTGACATTCGCTCCAGCGCCTTTTTACATCCAGTAATGAAGATCAGGCTCTGGATCGGTGTAAGGTTGACGAGCAGATCCATGAATTCGAGGTTGGATTCGCCGGTTCCGTCCACAGTGCAAGATGAGGCCAGAAGACCCGTCCATAACTGCTTTGTCAAATCATCGGACGACCATGACCCATATTTCAAAATGCCTGCGGCAAGCTTTGGATGAGTGCGCATGCTGCCGGCGCCGGGCTCCGAGGCCAGGAGCTCTTCCGCTCCATGAGCAATCTCGAAAGCGGCCTCAGTTCTGGTCTGATCCAGTTCTCCGCCAAGCAACAGAATGGCTTCGTCGGCTTCGGCGTGACATAGCCGGCACAGGAACAGGATGGTTCGGAGCATCCTGAGCGTGAACAAGATGTCTTTCGGTTCGGTGAGGACGACTGAGTTTGCAACCAGAGCTCCCCAGAGGTTTGGATCGAGGCCTGTGGGCAGGACAAACGATAATCCGATGCCATCATCGCCATGCCGAACAACCCGCGCCTCGACTGCAAACTGGGGTCCGGGACTCATCTCAGGCAACCCTTCCACTTGCACTGTCAATGGGATCAACTCACCAAGGGGCCAGCGTTCCGGTGTGAGCAAATAAAGGCCGGTGGAGCTGATATCTCTGATGGTGGCCGGCTGCGAATCCGGGTGGCTGGCGCGCCGGGCTGCAAACCCGGACGGGATTCGCCTTTCAGCCCGCGGCATCTCCGGGTACCCCACCCTCCCGAGCCAGCTTTTCCATTTCTTCACCGTGCTCATGTGTTCAAGTACCTCACTGAATTGCCGATACCACGCGCGGCGGTTCCCCTTAGATTGCAGCAGCACGAGTGGTTGTAAAGCCCATCCCCGATTGCTTCGATGAATGGAGATGATACTACACGGAACCACAGAGTAGAGCCTGACATGCGCCTTTGTGGCCCGAAGAGGCCGGAGCCCGTAAGTGGCAGACGACACGGAGCTTACGCAGATTCCGAGGTGGTTCTGTGAAGGCAGGTCGTGGGAAGCGGTACTTGCGCGATGCCGGGCGGGGACTGGCTGGATTGTCGATGGGGTCTTGAGGCGAGGATTTGAGCGCGGCTTCGCCGCGGAATTTGCATCTCGAAAAATGGGTTGGATGGATGTACGGGCTGAAGCCCGTATCCTTCAAAGGCTCGACGAAGATGACGCAGCAGGGTTGGGGTGCCCGGCTAATTGAGGTGGCTGCAGGCGATTTGCGTAGGGTGAATTTTCTCGCTTGAATTCAATGTAGATTTGGCACGATGAACAATCTTTTGGCGGGGTCGATTGTGATGCCGCCGACAGACTGCGCGCGGAAGTGCACTGGTTCGAGTGCTCCACAGGCGCTGGGCGTTGTGATGCCGGCTGCGGGCAGCGGTGGATGCACCGGGAATGGCACCGGATGACGGGAAGATCCGATTGCAGGTTGCCTGAGACGGCGCTAACATTCTGGCCACATTTCGAAGGCAAAGCCAATGTGAGTGTGCCCTGCTCCGCTGCGTGAAAGGTTGTATTTCCCTGGGGTCGCGGCGACTTGGGTCACGTGGCCGCGGGACACATCGACGGTGGCTTCGCCAGAGGAGGTGGCAAATGAACAATCTGCTGCGACTGCTTGTGATCGCGGGATTGGCCGCGGGCGTCATCGCGATTGTGGCGCTGGGATTGGAGCGGCACAACGCTGATCTGCTGGCGCCGCTGAATCTGGTGCTGTTTGTGGCCCTGGCGCTGGTGTATCTGCTGCCAACGGGGCTGGCCCTGTACCGGGACTGCAAATCGACTGCCTGGATCGCGGTGGTGGATATTCTGCTGGGATGGACGGTCTTCGGCTGGTTTGTGGCGATGGGATGGGCAGCCAGCGGCAAGGTCCGGGAGCCGGGTCATCCGATTGGCACGCCGCCGAATCATCCTGTTCCGGGGCATTGAGAGAGACGGGGAACAGAAAAAGAGCTTACAGCTTTCAGCTTTGAGCTTCCAGCTTTTCGTGCGTGATTCCGACCGAGCGGAGCCGCGATGGAGCGACTGGCGGTATGCTGGTGGGAATCTGATGAATAGTCCGCATGGAATCCTTGACGATGCGTTGTTTGTGCTGCTCGTGGCGGTGCCGCTGATCGAGTGGAAGTGGACGTGGCCGCGGTATCTTGCACGGCTGAAGACGGGAGCGCCCAGAGTGCGCGCGGCATTCTACGGCACGGTGATGATCGGGGAGTGGGTTCCGGCGGCGTGCCTGCTGGGCTACTGGGCGGCAAAGGCGAGGCCGTGGAGCGGGCTGATGCTGGCGGGCACGGTGACGCCGTTTACGATGGGCATTCCGCCGGGGATGCGGCTGTGGGCGGGGTTTGGGTTCGTGGCGCTGCTGGCCGGGGTTCTGGTGGCGCAGCGGGCGGCGCTAGTGAAGCGGCCGGAGACGTTTGAGCGCCTGCGGCCGAAGCTGGCCTATGCCGAGCCGCTGCTGCCGCACACGGAGGTGGAGCGGAAGCTGTTCTGGATGGTGTCACTGACCGCGGGAGTGACAGAGGAGCTGTTCTTCCGCGGATTCCTGATCTGGTATTTGATGGCGTGGATGGGGCCGGTGGCGGCGGTGCTGGTGAGCTCGGCGATGTTCGGAGTGGGGCATATTTATCTGGGATGGGCGCAGGCACCGAAGACGGCGGTCGTGGGACTGGTGATGGCATTCGTGGCGTTCAGTTCGGCGTCGCTGTTTCCGGCGATGCTGCTGCATGCAGTGGTCGACTGGAACTCGGGGGAACTGGGGTTCAGGTTGCTGAGGGACGAGTGAGCAGGGATCGAATGTCGCCGGTTTCGAGCACGGGCATGGGTGCGTCGTGGCGGGCGACGAGGAGCATGGCCTGGCCGATTTCATCCGTGGTGAGCACGTGATTGGGAAAGGCGCGGCGCAAGAGCGGAAGGAGCGGACGGGCAAGCGCGTAGGGGATGCGATAGAGCGCAGTGCGCGAGCGTGCTCCGAAGCGGGGCACGATGACTCCGGGGCGAAACATGAAAGCAGCTTTGAAGGGCAGGCGCAGAAGGGCATTTTCTGTGCGGCCCTTGACGCGCGCCCACATGATGCGGCCGTGCTCGGAGCTGTCGGTTCCCTGGCCTGAGACATAGACAAAGGTCAGGTTGGGACTGAGGCGGGCGAGCGTATCAGCGGCGCGGAGGGTGATGTCGTAGGTGACGCGCGCGTACTGATCCTCGGTTAGGCCCGCGGAGGAGATGCCGAGACAGAAGAAGCAGGCGTCGAAACCGGAGAGCTGCGATTCGATGGGCGCATAGTTGGTGAGATCGGCGTGAACGATCTCGCGCAGCTTTGGATGAGAGACGCCTGTTGCCGAGCGGCCGATGGAGACGACAGACGCGACGCCGGAATCGAGCAGACATTCGCGAAGAACTCCCTGGCCGATCATGCCGGTAGCGCCGAATAGAAGGACGTTCATGCGGGCCGACTCTCGCGGATGTGCAGTTGATGGATCAGGTTGCGTGGTTCCCGATTTTGATTGGCGGGTCGCAAGGGTCTAGCCTTTGCGGCGGTAGTGGATCTGGAATTCGTAGCCGGAGTTGGCAGGGAAGAGGGCGGCGACGTGGCGGAGGCGCTCGGCGAGGGCGGGAGCAGCGAGGAGCGGATACTCGCGCTCGCGGAGGTCGTGGTAGTCGAAGTCGACGGCGAGGGAGAGCATGTAGATGGCAAGAGCATCGGAGAAGGACGCCTCGAAGAAGGCGTTGCGGGCTCGCTCGTCGATACTGTTGGCGCCGGGGGATTTGACGCCGGGGTGGGGCTCGAGGGCGCGGCGGCGGGCCTCCCAGGCGTCCTGGCTGGATTCGCCTCGGACCTGCGCCTCGGCCTGCGACCAGACGAGGGTGGAGAAGCTGTCGGGAACGCCGGCCGCCTCAACGAAGTTGTGGGCTACGTTGATGAAGAATTCGAAGGCGAGGCCGAAGCGGTCTTCGACAAGGCGCGTGGAAAGGAAGACGGCCTCAGTGTCGCCGAAGGTGGCGTTGCGATGGCAGACGGCGCGGTCGCCAAGCTCAACGGTGTAGGCGGGGGCGACGAGGTTCTCGCCGGTATCGGCGATGGCAAGGGGAACGAAGTAGTAGGCGCGCTGGCGAAGCGCAGGAGCGAGCGGGGCGGGGACGGCGGCGACAAGACGCTCAAGGTCGGAGTCGGGGACGCGGGTTTCGCCCCAACTGGCGTAGTGAATCCCATTGGGGGCGTCGAGCATAGCGACCTGGGTGGCGACTTTATCAGCTTGCCACAGCTCGATTTGTGCAGCACTGGCCATGAATTTGTATTCTAGACGAGAGAGGTCAAGAGATGATGGAGCAAACGGCGCAGGGCGGACGACGAAAAACGGTGTTTGGGTTCCCGCTGGAAGGGTTCAGCCTGTTCCAGAGCCTGCTGCTGGCAGTGGCGTCAGCGTTTCTGACGTTTTTCGCGACGACGTGCGTGGCAATTTTCGCTCTGTTAGGGTGGAACGTGCTGGGTGGCCACGCGGTGAGCTACGTGGACACGTACCGCTATGTCGGGTTTCCCGCGGGCGTGCTGGTGCTGCTGGTTGCGCTGCCGTTCTTCGGCGTGCTGTGGGTGCGGGCGAAGATGCGGAAGTAGGCGGCGAACCGTTCGAGGCCAGCCTTTCGGGCATGCGTCTATCTAAGCCACACGCGAGGCGTCTATTCTCGTAGATATTCCCGGTTGAGCATTTTCGGAGCGTAGGGGCACGATTCCTCTGGGTTCGAAACTCCACACAAACAAGGCGGAGGCCGATTGACGATCGCGAGGCATCGGACGTTTTTGCTGGTCGCGGCGGGGATCTTGCTCGTTGCGGCGGCGGGGTTCGTGCTGGAGGGATGCGGCGGGGGCGGCACGACGACGGGAACGACGACGCCTCCGCCGAATAACCTGATTCCCAGCCTGCAGCCGTATCCAACGCCGAGCGGGACGGAATCGACGTTCAGCGCGACAGGGAGCATCGATCCGAGCGGGATCTTTTTTCAGGCGCTTGGAACGAATACTCGGAGCTGCTCAACTTGCCACGAGTTGAGCCAGGGGATGGGATTGAGCGCCACGAGTGCGCAGGCGCTGTTTGCAAGCAGCAACGGGAGCGATCCACTGTTTGCGGCCGTGGATGGCGCGAATTGTCCCACGGTGGCTACGAGCGACAGCACGGGGCACAGCCTGGTGGTGAACAACGGATTGATCCGCATTGCCGAGGCGCTGCCCGCGAGCGCGCAGTTCACGATGGCCGTGGCGCAGGATCCGTATGGGTGCGCGGCGGTGACCAATCCGTCGACGGGGCAGAAGACGTATTCGGTGTACCGGCGGCCGCTGCCGCCCACGAGCCTGCAGATGCTGAGCCAGGTGATGTGGGACGCGCGGTTCACCGGCGCTCCGCTGAACACGGCGGCGACACTGAGCGCGAATCTAGAAACGGATCTGAGCACGCAGGCGGCGAATGCGATTGCGACCCACGAGCAGGGGAGCGCAGCTCCAACGGCAGCGCAGTTGAGCGAGCTGGTGGCGTTTGAGGAGGGGCTCTTTACGGCGGAGGCGACGGATACGCAGGCGGGGCCGCTCACTGGCAGCGGGGCAACAGGAGGAGCAGCGGCGCTGGCGGCGCAGGGTTACTATCCGGGGATCAACGACGCATTCGGCCAGGATCCGAAAGGCGCGAAGTTCAATCCGGTGGTGTTTACTCTGTTTGCGGCGTGGGAGGCAAGCGCAAATCCAGCGCAGGCAAGCATTGCGCGCGGCGAGGACATTTTCAACAGCGCGCCGATGCAGATTACGGATGTGCACGGGCTGAATGACAACCCCGCGCTGGGCAGCCCGGCGGTGATTGTGGGAACGTGCGGAACATGCCACGACGCGCCGAACATCGGAACGCATTCGCTGCCGCTGACGATGGACATCGGCACAAGCCATGTGATCGCGAGCGAGACGGATGCAAACATCGTTGGCGGGTTGCAGGCGCTGACCGAGCCAAATTTGCCGGTATACCAGATCAGCGGTTGCACGAACGCGGGCGGGAATGCGGTAGTATACGTGACGACCGATCCGGGAGTGGCGCTCGAGACGGGACAATGCGCGGACGTGAATCGGTTGAAGGCGCCGGGACTACGCGGGCTGGCAGCACGGGGACCATACTTCCACAACGGCTCGGCGGCGAACCTGGGCCAGGTGGTGCAGTTCTACAGCACGCGCTTCCAAATGAACCTGAATCCGCAGCAACTGGTGGACTTGCAGAACTTTCTGGCCGCGCTGTGAGCGGGGCGAACAGAATGGCCGCTTGCGCGGCGAATCGGGCCACAAGCATAATTCCTGATACGCCTTCTTCCCTTCGTTGCGGCGTGATTGGCTAACAATGACTCAAATGATTTTCTGCGCGGGCAGGTTTAGGCGGTGGCCGATGGCGGTGGGCGCGGCGTGGCTGGCGCTTGCAACGGCGACGGCCGGCGCACAGACGAACTTCGGCGCAGTAAATGTGGGCGCGAGCACGACTGCGATTGTGACGGTGACGATTCCGGCACAGGCTACGGTGAGCAGCGTTGCGGTAGTAACCCAGGGCGCGACGGGACTGGACTTTACCAATGGAGGCGGGGGAAGCTGCACGGCGGGAACGAACTATGCGGCGGGGCAAACCTGCACGGTACAGGTCGAGTTCAAGCCGGTGTATTCGGGAGAACGATACGGAGCGGCCCTGCTGCTGGATGGGTCGGGGAACGTGATTGCGAGCGCGCTGCTCGCGGGGAATGGCGTTGGGCCGCAGGTTGCTTTCGGTGGCGGCGCGGCGATTGCGTTCGCGCCCATGGCGATCGGCGTTGCGTTCAACGATCCTTTCGACCCCGCTGTGGACGGCAGGGGAAATCTGTACATCACCGACCAAAATAACTCCCGCGTGGTGGAGCTGCCGGCGGGCAACGACGTTCCGGTTGTGATTGATCCGATCGTGGGCGGCGCGGGATTGGTGCATCCGGGCGGCGTAGCCGTGGATGGCGCGGGGAATCTTTATATCTCCGACCTAGACCGCAACTTTGTGGTGGAAGTGCCGGCGAATGGCGGCACGGCGACGGTGATCAACCCGATGGTGAACGGGATCGGGCTGCATTATCCGTGCGGGATGGTGATCGATGGAGTGGGAGATCTGTACATCGCGGATGTGGACAACGAGCGCGTAGTGGAGGTGCCTGCGGGCGGCGGAGCAGCAATTGCGATTGACCCGCTGGTAAGTGGCGAGAAGCTGTCGTATCCGGTGACGCTGGCGCTGGACAGCGCGGGGAACCTGTTTATCGCGGATCTGTTTGCCAATCGCATTGTAGAGGTGCCGGCGAACGGCGGGGCAGCGACAGCGATTGATCCGAGCGTGAACGGGCAGAGCCTGAACTTTCCCTACGGCGTTGCGGTGGACGCAGCTGGCGATTTATTCATTGCCGACGCCAACAACCGGGTGGTGGAGGCGCCGGCGGGCGGAGGGGCGGCGACGGCGATAACGCCAACAGCGAATGGCGTGGGGCTGAACGATCCCATTGGCATTGGCCTGGATGCAGCGGGCGATTTGTTCATTGCGGACTCGGTGAACAATCGCGTGGTGGAAGTGGAGCGAGGGCAGCCGCCGGCGATCAACTATGCGGCGACAGCGGCGGGGACGGTGAGCAGCGACAGCCCAAAGACGGTGGAAGTGGAGAACGTGGGCAATGCGGCTCTGACGTTTCCCGTGCCGGGCACAGGCGCGAATCCGGCGATCTCGACGAGTTTTACGCTGAATGGGAGCGCGGCTTCGGCGTGCCCGGTGGTGACGGCTGGGGCCGCGCAGGCGGGGACGCTGGCGGCAGGCGCGACGTGTGTTTTGTCGATCAGCTTTCAGCCGGCGGCAACGGGGACGGTGCTTGGCGCGCTGACGTTGACTAACAACAATCTGAATGCGGCGGCCCCGGCCTACGTGACGCAGACGATCGCGCTGAGCGGAGACGCGCCGGTGGCGGCGATTTCGGCGACGATGCTCGCGTTCGGGCCGCAGCAGGTGCAGACGGCGAGCGCGCCGCAGCAGGTGACATTAACCAATACAGGCAGCGCGGCACTGACGATTACGAACATCGCGGTGACCGGAACAAATTCTTCAGAATTTCCGTTTCCAAATCCGTGCGGATCGAGCCTGGCGGCGGGAGCGAATTGTACGATCGCGGGGCACTTTACGCCCGCGGGCGCGGGGCCGGTGACGGCAACGCTTACGATCACGGACAATGCGAGCGGGTCGCCGCAGAGCATCGGCCTGAGCGGCGTGGGCGTATATCCCGTGACAGTAGCGGTGACGCCCTCGGCATTCAATGTAACCACGGCGCAGGCTTTCACGGTTACGGTGGCAGTGGGCGGGGCGAACGGCGAGCCGATGCCGACCGGGTTGGTTGAGCTGACGAGCGAAACCTATAACTCCGGGGCTGTGGCATTGTCGAGCGGCAGCGCGACGATCAACATTCCCGCCGGATCGCTGGCGACCGGGACAGACAGCATTGTGGCGATGTACGCGCCCGACAACGCAAGCGACCTGATCTACGCGAGCGCGTTAGGAGAGAACACAGTGACGGTGACCGCGTCGTCGACGGCCACGGCGCCAGCGACGGCGACGGCAATCGCGACGGCGGTCACAGCGAACACGGCGACGCTCGAGGGCACGGTGAATCCGAACGGAGCGGACACGCACACGTGGTTCCTGTGGGGAACAAGCAGCTCACTGAGCGGCGCAAGCCAGACAGCGACGCAGGATCTGGGGGCGACGGCGGGCAGCGATGCGGTGAGCGCGGCGATCCAGGGACTGAGCGCGAGCACAACGTACTACTACCAGGCCGTGGCGCAGAACAGCCTGGGCACGACGAGCGGCGCGGTTTTCTCGTTCACGACAACGCCTGCGCCGTATTTCTCCGTGTTGACGGGAGCACCGCTGAGCGTCGCACCGGGAGCGACGACGGGGAACACGTCAACGATCTCGGTGACGCCGTGGTACGGATTCACGGGAGCTGTGAGCCTGAGCTGCGCAATCACTCCGACGGCAGCGAGCGATCCGCCGACGTGCAGTGTGCCGGCAACCGTAACGATCAGCGGCACAACGGCGCAGACGGCAACGCTGACCGTGAACACGACGGCGGCAACCGCGATGAATCAAAGGCTGCGAACGCCGTGGCGCGTCGCGGGTGGCGCGGTGCTGGCTTGCGTGGCGCTGCTGATTGTGCCTCTACGGCGGCGGCGCTGGATGGCGTTGATGGCATGGGTGGCGCTATTTGCCGCGACAGCCGGGATGGGATGCGGGGGCGGAGGGAGCGCGGGCGGCGGTGGAGGTGGCGGAGGCGGTGGGCAGAAGGATTCCGGGACTACCGCGGGGATTTATACCGTAACGATCACCGGTGTGTCGGGCGGAATGACGGAGACAGGAACAGTGGCGCTGACGGTGCAATAAAGCAGTGGTCAGTGGTCAGAGGCAGATTTCGAGTCCATCGCGGATCGAGGGTTCCATCACGGGCGTTACATCCCGGCGGGCTTCGGATTTTTGCGATCGAACTTGGCCACCTGGACTTTGCGAGCGAGGCCGATTTTGGACAGGATCCAAATGCCCCAGAAGTTGGGATCGATCTCATACCAGGTGAGGCCGTGGCGCGCGGAGACGGGATGGGCGTGGTGGTTGTTGTGCCAGCCCTCGCCGCCGGTGAGCAGGGCGACCCACCAACTGTTGCGGGAGTCGTCGTGAGTATTAAAGCGGCGCTTGCCCCACATGTGGGTTGCCGAGTTGACGAGCCAGGTGGCGTGAAGGCCCAGCGTTACCCGGAGCAGCGCGCCCCAGAGGAACATGGCGACGCCGTTGACGAAGCCGCCCCAGTACCATCCGAGGGAGAACAGAAGCACACCGCTGATGGTAATGGGAATCCAGTGGTATTTGCTGAGCCAGACGTGGAAGCGGTCGCGGCTGAGGTCGGGCGAGTAACGCGAGAGCGCCTCAATCTGCAGGTGCAATGACTGGCCGAAGAGGATCCATCCGGCGTGCGCCCACCATCCGCCTTCGCGGGGGGTGTGGGGATCGCCTTCTTTATCGCTGAGCTGGTGATGGACGCGATGCGTTGAGACCCAGAAGATGGGTCCGCCCTCAAGCGAGAGCGTGGCAAAAACGGTCATTGTGTATTCAAGCCACTTGGGCACCCGGTAGCCGCGATGCGTAAGCAGGCGGTGATAGCACATGCCGATGCCTACATTGATGGCCAGGATGTAGAGGATCGCCATGACCAGGAGGCGCTGCCAACTAAAGAGAAAGAGCGCGGCCACGGCGCCCAAGTGAAAGACGGCGATGACAAAGACCATCGGCCAGCTCAAGCCATCGCTGACGGCGTTGGCGCGGCCCATGCGAATATGACGCCACTTGGCAACGGCTTTGGCGGCGACGGAGGTATTCGACTCGGCAACTAGAGAAGTGGGCTGGGTTGACTCATTGGCGACGGTATCGGTTGAAGGGACGGTGGTTACAGATGCCATGCGGAGGGGAATCCTTGAAAAGTGGCGATGTGCCCACTTATACCTCAATTGTATAGGAGAACCGGCTCGAAGGAGGGGTTGGGGGGATGATTCTTTTGGGGCATCCCTAACCACTTCTATTGGGCTACAGGGGCGGCGAAGGCTTCTGCGCCGCTGAGGAAAATTCGCTGCGCATCGCCGCGAAGGACGCGATACAAGGCGAACTGGCGCTCGGTGGCGCCGCGGAGTTCGAAGAGAAGCTCGCCGCGGTTGTCAGCCTCGGCGTCGACGGCATCGACGAGACGCATGCGCGGCGTCAGGTCGAGGTGGGCGGCATCGGTGACGTTCTTCACGAGGACGACGACACCGCCGTAGAGATCGGGCTGCGCAATTAGTGTGACGAACTTCTCTTGTGCGCCAGTGCCGGTGGTATGCGCAGAGAGAACCATGGTGGCGCCGGAGCCGTAGGCCAGCTCGAAGACGCGGAACTGCTCAACGAGAAGCGGTGCGGGCGGAGGAGGCGTGGCGGGCTTCAGGGGTTTGTGCGCGGCGGCGGATTTGGGCTTTGGATTGGGCGCGGGTGGCGGATTGAGACCGAGGGCGGTGCGGGCGAGATCTTCGACGGCGGCCTTCATTTTGTCTTGGTCGTCAGGGTTGGCCCAGGTGTAGTTCCACAGATGCTCGGGGCGGTCGATCGCGTCAGAGACGGCGACGGTCTGCTGCATATCGACAGGCAGACCGAAGAGGTTGGGTATGAGGGTCGCGCCATAGCCCGAAGGCTTGCCATAAAAAAGATGCGGCCGGTCAGGATCGGTGGATGTGGCAACGTCTTCAACGTAGGCCACATCTTCGTCCTTCTTTTTCTTTTTGAGCTTGGGATTTCCGGAGTCGGCGGAGGATGCGCTACTGGACGATGAACTGTCTCCGGTGCGATGGAGGACGGGGCGATCGGAATCGGGCGGCGGCGCGTTGGAATCTGCACCTGAGCCGCTGCTTGTGCCGGAAGTGGTCTGACTCGATCCGCCGCCAGAGTTGGAGCCGGAGTTCGTGCCGGAGCCCGATGTCGAGGCGTCGCCGCCCTTGTGGAGCGTGGGACGATCGGGATCGGGAGCGGGCGCGCTCGAGCCCGAACTTGACCCGGAACTTGAGCCGGAGCCTGAGCCGGAGCCAGCGCCGCCGGCGGAATCATCGGCGTGATGCTTGCGGTGCAGAATGGGCACGTCGCTTTGGGCATCGTTCTCTTCATCGACCTTGGCCACCTGCGTTGGGGCGGGTTTGGGCCGCGACAACGGCCTCCACTTGCCGAAGCCGACCCATCCGCCCTGCTCGCGGGCGGAGGTGTCAATGTCAAAGAGGCCTGACGGTTGGCCGTCGTGCTGGAGCTGATACTCGACATCGCTTTCGAGCGCGAGCGGCTCGGGCTGGGAGAGATAAACGCCGGCGTCATTGAGATCCTGTCCGTCGTAGATGCAGACGGGAACGAGACGGCCGGCCTTGGGATGCGCTTCATCGCCGGTCCACTCGAACACCGCGACAGCGCGCAGGTCTGGCGCGTTCGTTTCGGGTTTGGCGATCTGGCCGGGATATTGCGCGGGCGCGCGGAGGGTGAAGACGAACGCAGCTAGAGCGAGCAGCACGGCTGCCTTTATCCACAATCGACTTACACTCCGCGATGACACGTTCGACTACCCTCGACAATAATCAAATTTGGCGGCCGCAGTGCGGCCCGACCCATCTATAGAGAGGATATTCCCCATGAAGCTCAATGAGAAAGTCGCCGACTTTACCCTGCAAACGGATGAGGACAAAACCGTGAGTCTCTCGGACTTTGCCGGGAAGCCGGTGATCCTGTTCTTTTACCCGAAGGCCGATACCCCGGGCTGCACCATTGAGGCCTGCGGCTTTCGCGATACGTTCAAAAAGCTGCTGGCCTCGGGCGCCGTGGTTCTGGGCATCAGCCGCGACACGCCGCGCGACCAGGCCAAGTTCCGGGCGAAGTACGACCTCCCGTACACACTCCTTGCTGATGTAGACGAGAAAGTGTGCAAACAGTTTGATGTTCTGAAGGAAAAGAACATGTATGGGAAGAAAGTGATGGGCATCGAGCGGACGACGTTTGTGATCGGGCCGGACCGAACGCTGCTGCACATCTATCCCAAAGTGAGGCCGCAGGGCCATGCCGAGGAGGTGCTCGAGCTGCTGAAGGAGTGGAGAAAAGGCTGAAATGACGCGAATTGGGGTCTGTCGTTTCGCGGGTATCAGAACCGAGACCCGAAGCACCACTAACCTGCGTAATGGATCGGGGTGATATGTGACCTGGGTAATTGGAACTCCGACGATGTTCGGCTATGGAATTGGGATATCGGACATACGTGTAACGGTCGGAGACGGTGTACAGAAAGACTGCCTTCAAAAGATTTATCCCGTCGCCAGGTGGGTGGCGGCGGCTTTTGCTGGCTCTGTAAAGATCGGTTTCGCGATGATCGATAAGCTTTCGAGACTTGGCAATGCGATCGAGGAACCCTATGCGATTGTGCCGACCGTGATGGCTCGCGAATGGCCTGCAATGGCTCGCGGACTTTTTGAGAAATTTCCCGAGGAAGACCGCAGCGGTGCCTCTCACTTGATGCTCATTTCAGCAGACCCACAAGAAGACAACGGTAACCCCGATTGGCCGCGCTGCTACGTGCATATCTTTAGATCTCCGGCATTTGAACAGGAAGAGATTCCGGCCCACAAAATGGGGTCGATCGGAATTGGACAATGCTACGAAAAATGCCGCGGCATCGTTGATACCTTCTCGAACAGCTATGAGAGAAGGTTCTTCTATATGGAGACTGGCACAGGAGGAGCGGGAGGAATAGCCACCTCGATCGGACACGATCTAACCATCCTCCTCAAGAGTGAAGCTCCCGAATTCATAAGCAGCCATCTTCATTATTGTTGGGTGTATAGGGGGCAAATCATCATTGAGTCGAATGACCATGTCTCAAAAGGACCTTGGACCATTTCGCCACTGGGTCACCGACAGGATGAGTTCGATTTTCGCCCGGAATCGCACGATGAGGGTTCGGAAATCTTCCGTATGCCCCGGGTCGCGCAAACGTGGTTAGAGCTTGAAGATATTCTGCACGAGCAGGACCTGAGCGCCGCAGGCGCGGTTGCTTAAGCAGCATCGTGGCCCTCTTGGCTATACAGTGACTGAGGCGAAGGTAACTCGAACGCGTGCCGCCAGCACTTTACTGAAGCGGGCGTTCTTCGAGGACGCGCCAGAGAAGGTTGCGCCTCGGCTGTTGGGCAGATTGCTGGTTGCCAGGACGAGTGCGGGCCTGATGACGGGGCGGATTGTCGAGGTCGAGGCGTACCTGGGACCGCATCGGAAGCCTGCCGATCCGGCAGCGCACTCACATCGCGGACCAACGCCACGGAATCAGGTGATTTTCGGGCCGGCGGGACATGCGTATGTGTACTCGATCTATGGGCGCTACTTCTGCATGAACATCTCCTGCGAGAAAGAGGGCCGCGCCGGGTGCGTGCTGCTGCGGGCGCTGGAGCCGGTGGCGGGATTGGAGCAGATGGCGCGCCGGCGCGGTTTGCGACCGGACTCATCGCCGCGCGAGTTGACAGGCGGGCCGAGCCGGTTGTGCCAGGCGATGGGGCTCAATCGGGACGCGCACAACGGGCTCGATCTGCTCGATCCGAAATCGCCATTGCAGGTGCGCGACGACGGTGTGCGCGTGACGCGGGTGCTGGTGACGCGGCGGATCGGAATCCGGCACGCGGCGGAGCTGCCGCTGCGCTTTGCACTCGCCGGAAACGGATGCGTGTCCGGGCCGAGGAAGATGGAGGGCACGCATATCTTTCTGCGCAAGGGCGCCGTGGGTAGACTGTTACGGTAAACAATCCGGGGTCTCAAAAACAGATCCCGAGAGGATCACTGAACGTGAAGCTCACTTCCCTGCTCTCACCCGTCGCCGCAGTCGCCTTGTTGACTGCGGCCGTGCTTGCCGCCACCACTGGAGTGCAAGCGACGCAAGACCAGCCACAGACGACCGCGCCGGCTGCGCAAACCGCGCCCGCCCCACCTGCCGGGGGCGCGCCTATGCAGGGTATGCCGGGTGGCCGGCCGCCGCGGAGTTATCCGGCGCCGACCAACCTGCAAGTGCTGCCGAAGGATCTCTCCGGCCAACAGGTGCACGAAATCATGGAGGGTTTCGCCGGTTCGCTCGGCGTGCATTGCGATTTTTGCCACGCGGCGGACCCGAAGAACTTGATGCCCAATGGACGGCCGCGGCTGAACTTCGCCGACGACTCCAAGGATGACAAGAAGATCGCGCGCATCATGATCTCCATGACGCAGCAGATCAACGCGGACTATATCAGCAAGGCGTCGGCGCTCGATCCGGACTCGATGAACATGAAGGTAACGTGCGGTACGTGCCATCGCGGCCACGAGATGCCCGAGGAGTTCGTGATCCCAAAGGAACAGGGACCGGGCGGGCCGCCACCGGCTGGAGGCGCACCTGCGAGTGGCGCGCCGCCGGCAGCCGGGACGCCGCCGCCAGCAAACTAGGTTCCTGACAGCATGAAGTTGAGTCTGAGGCGTCGTGCTATCCCATGTCCCAGAATCGGGACATGGGGCACCCATTCTTCCTGCCTTCCCGGACATGGGTCGCCCGCCATACCCGCGTCTGCGCCGGGCGGAATTAGACTGACTCGGTATGCGGCTGTTTGTGGGGATTCCGTTGGCGGATGCGGCGGCGCGCGAGCTTGCGGCGGCGGTTGCGCGGCTGCAGGGGGGCGAGAGTCCGGTGCGAGAAGACGGTCTGCGCTGGACTGCGCCGGAGTCGTGGCACATTACACTGCAATTCCTGGGGAATGCGACAGACGAACAATTGGAGTGCCTGAAGGCGCGGCTGGGCGAGGTGCGTTCGGCGGCGGTTACCGTGCAACTGGGCGAGCTCGGCTGCTTTGAGCGCGCGGGCGTGTTCTTTGCGGATGTGACGGTGACGCCGGAATTGGCCGCGCTCGAAAGGATTGTGGCGGCGGCGACGAGCCGGTGCGGATTCGTGACGGAGACGCGAACCTTTCATCCGCATATCACGCTGGCGCGAGTGAAGGGACATGGGCGGGGAGGAGAGCTGCGCGCGCTGCGGAGCAGAGTTCGCGGCCAGCCCGCGTTCAAGCGCTTCACGGCGAAGGAGTTTGTACTGTATGAAAGCCATCTGGGGCCGGGCGGGGCGCGGTATGAGGCCCGGTTGCGCGTGGCGCTTAGAGCATTTTCGGAATACACATAGACTTCTTGAGTGCATCAAAGGGCGGCTTTTACTTCCACCCCAGCGGCGAGGACCTGCCGCCGGGGGCCCCGGTTGAGGAAAAAGCCGCTTGAGTGTGTGCTTTCGGTCTACAGCAATTCCGAAATGCTGTAGCAGCGGGTGGGGCCTGATGGCGGGCGCCAATGACTGATATACTGAAGATTCGGCAAGGTGATGGCGCGTGACGTTGTGCGCGCCCCGGCGGCTCAAGCCGCGCCCGAAAACACTAGAAGATCTGGAGTTGGACGATGGCACAAATTTGTGATATCTACGGAAAAGGGCCGCGCTTTGGCAATAACATCTCGCACGCGCACAACATCACGCGGCGGCGCTGGAACGTGAACCTGCAGGCAGTGAAGGCGATGGTGAACGGCGCGCCCAAGAAGCTACGCGTGTGCGCGAGCTGCATCAAGAGCGGGAAAGTCGCGAAGGCTTGAATCTCACCCTATCCGCCGCGAAAGCGCGCGGATAGGATGGGGCACCCATTTCTGAGGCTCAATGAACCCCGTCCCGAAAGGACGGGGTTTTGTTGTGCACGAAAAATCGCAAGAATCTCCGAACAGGTCTTGCCGCTGGCTCGACATTCCCTCGGGGGCTGAAGTCCCCAGTGATTCGATGCCACTGAATGTTCGGGCTAAAGCCCGTACCCTTCAAAACGGATTCGAGCTGACAGTTGGCTGGTTTATTCGCCTTCGCGGGTGAAGGTGAGCGAGGCAGAGTTGATGCAGTAGCGCAGGCCGGTGGGGCCGGGACCGTCGGGGAAGACGTGGCCGAGATGGCCGCCGCAGCGAGCGCAGGTGACCTCGACGCGCCGCATGCCGTGGCTCAGGTCCTCGTGCTCATCGACGGCTTTGGAGCCGGCGGGGATCATGAAGCTGGGCCAGCCGCAACCGGAGTCGAACTTGGCGCCGCTCATGAAGAGCAGCGCGCCGCAACCCGCACAGTGGTAGTTGCCGGTTTCGTGATTTTCAGTGAGGAGGCCAGTGAAGGGGCGCTCGGTGCCTTTTTCACGCAGCACGTGATACTGCTGGGGCGTGAGCATGGTTTGCCACTCGGCGTTGCTACGGACGACCTTCTGCTCGGAATCGGTCTCGGAATGATTCAAGGTGACCTCCTGCGCTTGCGGAGTGGCGCGATGGGATGCGGGTACAGCGATTCCAGAATAGATGTACCCCGAAACCGCTGGGGCCAAGTGGCATTTTCATCGAGAAAATGCCACCTTTCAATACTCTCAGAAAGGGCACGTGAATTCTGGAACCGCTCGAGCCGAGCGCCGGTGCGGCTGAAACCGCAGGGCACAGGCTCATGCTCTTATTGAAACAGATCAGCTTGAAAAAGATCTGGGGCAGCGCCGGTCAGACTTCGGCGACAACTTCGATTTCGACAAGCAGGTTGCGCGGCAAGCGGGCAACTTCAACCGTGGTGCGCGCAGGAAGAGTGTCGCTATCGGCTCCGAAGTAGGACGCGTAGACCGCGTTCATGGCCGCGAAGTCGTTGATGTCTTTGAGAAAGACAGTAGCCTTGACTACCTGGCCGAGACTGCTGCCGGCGGCCTCAAGAACCGCTTTGAGATTCTCAAGGGTTCGGGCCGTCTGTTCCTTGATTCCGCCGGGGACAACCTGGCCGGTGATGGGATCCAGGGCACCCTGGCCGGCGGTGAATACGAGGTTTCCTACACGCACGCCTTGCGCATAAGGGCCGATCGCGGCAGGCGCGCCGTCGGTGGTGATGTTCGAGCGACTCATGGGTCGATTCTATGACGAGGGGGGAAGGGTGACTCAAGGAAATCGTTGGCCGCAAGAGATTGCCGTTGGGGACCAAGAGCGGCGCCGGCGATGAAATGCGAAAGGGCAATTTCACAAGGAAATTGCCCCTATGCCGGCGGAATGGCCCGATGCGCGAGCGGGAGTCAGCTGCGGAAGGCTGCCATGAGACCGCCGCCGATCGCCATGACCAACAGCCAATAGGCGGCATTGATGGCGAAGAGATTGACGCGGCGGTTCTCGTAAATGTGCTGCGTAAAGAGCGGCGGCGCCATAAAGCCAAGCCAGCAAATGACTCCAAGCTTGGCGCCCCCCGGGAAGGTCGTGGCCCCTGCCCAACCCACGACGTGCGCGATTACAAACGAGAGGAGCACACAGGCAACAAACGACGAGACCATGCCCAAGGCGGCATTTTTCGGCTTGTGGCTCTCATCGAAGCCAACCAAAGCCATCCATGACTTGCGGAAAACGAGACCGTACCAGAGGGCTCCCAGCAACCACTGCGCGATGGCCGAAACGAGGACCATCATGATGAGGTGATTTGAAGGCATCATCGCAAACAGAAACGCGGAGTAGGTGACAACATGCATTCGTGAATCCTCCACAACCGGATTGAGGATCGGCTCCCACGTACAAAAGCCCCACGGACGTGGTTCCCCGCTGGCCAATCTGAAAGGAGTCGCCGCAAACACGATGCGGCATGCAAGGAACCGATGTCAAGGCAATTCAGGGGTTCGGCGCAGAAGTGGTAACTAACACGAATGAGTCATAGATAGCGGCCAACGGGCTTAAGGCATTTCTCCTTCAGATATAGCCATCTTGGTTTTTGTGCAAGGTGGCGATTCCTTCGACCCCAGCGATGAGGACCTGTCGCTGGGGACCCCGGAGGAAATCGCCACTTCAGCGTATCGGTTTCGGAGTGCAGCAGAAGGAGAAATGCGCTAGCGGCGTTTGAGGGCTTCAAGCTCGTCGAGGGTGCGGGGCCAATCGGAGCCGAGCAGGCGCGAGAGGCTGCGGTCGGCGAGGACTTTGCCGCCGGTTTGGCAGGTGGCGCAATAGTTGGTTTCGTTGTCGGCGTAACGTATGCGCTGGATGGGGTTGCCGCAACGAGGGCAGGGCTTGCCGAAGCGGCCGTGAACAGCCATCTCGGGACGAAATGCCGTGACGCCCTCAGGGAATCTTTTTCCGGCCTCGGAGGAGAGCCGTGCGATCCAAAGCTCCAATGTGAAGCGCGTGGCGTCGAAGAGGCGCTGCCACTCGTCGGGCGGGAGCTTGTGCGTGAGCGCGATGGGCGAGAGACGAGCAGCGTGGAGAATTTCGTCGGAGTAGGCGTTGCCCACACCGCTGATGAGGCGCGGATCGGTGAGGGCGCGCTTGAGGGTGCGGTTCTCCTGAGTGAGCGCGGCGCGGAAGCCGTCGAGGTCGGTGGAAAAGATTTCGACTCCGCCGGGATCAATCTCGTGGAGGGCCTGCTCGCCGCGAAGCAGATGAAGTGAGGCGCGGCGCTTGGAGCCGGCTTCCGTGAGGGTGAGCGAGCCGGAGGGAAAGTCGAGGGCGAGGAGAGCTTGGCGGCCGGAGAGTTTGGCGTTCGGCGGCCGCCAGTGGAGACGGCCGGCAATCATGAGATGAAGGACGAGCCAGAGTTGAGATTCGAGTCCGGTGGCGGGATCGCCCTCGAGCCCGATGGCGATGCGTTTTCCGATGCGGCGGAGTTCGAGAACGGTGCGGCCTTCGACGGACTCGATTGGAGGGTCGGCCGTCCGCAGGACGAAGACACTTTGCAGGCGGACACGTTCGAGCGGCTGGCCGAGGATTCGCGGCTCAAGCGCGGCGATGTAGGCGGTGATGTCGGGGAGTTCCGGCATTGCTATCAGGTTGCAGCGAATGAGATGGCCAGCGCAACGAATTTCTTTCGCTGGCTTCGCGGCAGGATCGCGTTGTCGATCAGCCGCGTTGCGCCTTTGCATGCGGCGGGCGCGGCACATATCGCGACCGTGAAGCTCGGCGGGTTAGTCCGCAGCTCTGGTACCGGATGGTGAGGGCCGTGGTCCAGGGAGTCCGAGCCAGCGCGGAATCGTGTTCGCATAGAGGAGATAAGGCGCACCAAGCAGGTCGCGCAGGAAGGCTTCTTCCGGCAGGACAAATCGAAAGTGGAGCCAAACCGCCAGGGCCGCAGGAGCCCAGAAGTTTGCGTAGAGGCTTGTGATCAAGGGCAGGCTGGCGCTGGCCAGCACCATTCCCAGATACATGGGATTGCGAGTGAAGCGGAAGGGTCCCTGGCTGACGAGTCCGGCGACGGGACTGAAGGGACGAACGCCGGCGCCATACGAGTGAAATAGTCGATCAGCCCAGATGTTCAGGACCATGGCCGCGGCAAGGAGGGCAACACCCAGGCAAACAGTAATGGGCGCGGGACGCAGCGGCCAGAACCGGACCGTGAGAGGGACCTGAAGCAGAATGCTGATCAAAAGGCAACGGGGAGGCAGAGGGCCCCACGAAGGGAGTGAGGCGGACTTGAGATCAGTGGCGTTCATTTGGAAGCTCCTTACTGAGTGAAAGTTCGCGCCGCAATTGCCGCAGCATCCCGGAGGTCGATGCGAGTTGGTTTCTGGAAACGCGGTGTGCAAGTTGATTCAGGAACGCCCGGTCGAGGCGCCTGATTTGCTTCCATTTGGCCCTGCCTTCAGGACTGAGGTGCAGGAGCACGCTCCGGCTATCAGTGGGATCGGCCTTCCGCTCGACCCATGCGCGGCGGGGAAGGCGGCGCAGGGACTGGTGGATGTGTTGACGGCTGACAGAATATTTTCTAGCCAAATCGGACAGGGATATAGGCTTCCTTTCCCGCGAAAGAAGTTCGAGTAGGGCTCGGTCGCCAGTATTCAGCCCGATGGGCCGGAGCTCCCGATCCGCCACGGCGGCCAACTCGCGGAAGAGCCGGCGCAGTTCCCATATCACCTGCTCGAGCAGCTCTGCTTGCTCTACCATACTGTCAACTCTATTGACAAATGTCATAACTGTCAATCTAATTGACGAATCTTGCGAATGAAATGTGCGATTCATCCGCGTGCCTCTTTTAGCTCAGAATTGCGTTGTCGATCAGCCGCGTTGCGCCAACGTAGGCTGCAACGGCGAAGAGCGTGCCGGGGGCTGCGGTTTCGACGGGTTCGAGAGTCGACCAATCCACGAGGACGACGTAGTCGATGCGAATATCGGGCTCGGAGCCGAAGACGCCGTGGGCAGCCGCGAGGAGCATATTTGCGCGGCGCTCGCCCTGGGCGACGAGCGACTCGATGTGGCGGACGGCGCGGCTGAGCGTGAGCGCCTGCGCGCGCTCGGACGGGCTGAGGTAGACGTTGCGCGAGCTAATGGCGAGGCCGTTGGCTTCGCGGACGATGGGGCAGACGACGATTTCGGCAGCGAGCCTGAGATCGGCTACCATGCGGCGCAGAACGGCGACCTGGGCCGCATCTTTCTGGCCGAAGAAGGCGCGATTGGGCTCGGCGGCGATGAGCAATTTGGCGACGACTGTGGCGACGCCGCGAAAGTGACCAGGGCGGGATGCGCCATCGAGGCGATCACCGAGGCGGGGGACTTCGACAAATGTAGATTCGGGGCCATTGGGGTAGAGCTCTTCGACCGACGGCGCGAAAAGGACATCGGCGCCTTCTCGCTCGGCGAGGGCGCAGTCGGCGTCGAAGGAGCGCGGATAGCGGGTGTAGTCCTCGTTGGGGCCGAATTGCGTGGGGTTGACGAAGAGGCTGACGGCGACGTGGGTGCACGCGGCGCGAGCGGCGCGGATGAGTGAGGCGTGGCCCGCATGGAGCGCGCCCATGGTGGGCACCAGGCCGATGGTATTGCCGGGCCCAAAGCCGGGCATGGAGCGGAGCGCGCGGGACCAGCTTCGAAGCTCGTCGACGGTTCGGAAAACCTGCATTAGCTCGGCCAATCCTCGAACGCGTCGCGATTCACTATAGCCTCATCAGAATCGAAGTCAGCGCCGGGCGACGCGGCACCCGTCTCCTTACGTGCGGCCAAGTGATAGCTTTCAGCGTCGGAGGGGAAGGCTCGATGTTCCACATCTTCGCGGTAGCGCTCGATGGCGGAGCGGAAAAGCGCGGAAGCATCGGCGTAGCGGCGGACGAATTTGGCAGGCGGCGCGAAGGTGAGATTCACGAGGTCATGGAACACGAGAATCTGGCCATCGCAATCGGGGCCTGCGCCAATTCCAATCGTCGGGACGGGCAGCGCGGCTGTGATGGCCGCGGCAGCCTCGCGGGGAACTCCTTCGAGCACGATGGCGCCTGCGCCGGCACGAGCAAGCGCGAAGGCATCGGCCTGAAGCTCGAGCACGGCGTCGGCGGTGCGGGCCTGAACGCGATAGCCACCAAGGCGATTGACACTTTGCGGCGTGAGGCCGAGATGGCCGACGACGGGGATCTCAGCGTCGACCAGCGCACGGACAAGTTCGACGCGCGGCCCCTCGATCTTGACGGCTTCAGCGCCGGCCTCCTTGACGAAGCGGACGGCATTGGCGACGGCGTCGGCGATGGAGCCGT
>Ga0187891_1000957_pt1 | contig 26410 bp, 15 predicted proteins | sample June2016WEW_21_4_FD_132990 | JGI IMG/M metagenome (GOLD analysis project Ga0187891, IMG submission 132990) | Peatland microbial communities from SPRUCE experiment site at the Marcell Experimental Forest, Minnesota, USA - June2016WEW_21_40 | ecosystem: Environmental > Terrestrial > Soil >... | reverse complement strand
TGTTTTTTCCCTTCTGCCGGTGTCGGCTTGTTTTTTCTTTCACTTGAGCGGCAGCGAGAAAAAACAAGGCGACACGGGCGAAGGGACAGAACGGAGGCCGGAGGAGGGTGGCAGGGCGTGAGTGAAAGCGCGGTTCGTGACAAACCGCTCTTGGTTTATGGTTTGGCGCGAAACCGGCGCAGTCCGAAACGCCCGTCCGAGCCGCGGCCAAGCGGCGCCCACCCGGAGGAGGACGAAGTGGGAGAAGATGGCGTAGCCTTCCTTTTGAGATTGGTAGAGGGCTCGACGAAGGACGGCGTTGCAGAAAAAAGAGCTATGTTGCGCGAGGTGAATTGTAAGGAGCGGCTGCCGTAACGGGGGATCATAGGCTTCAGGAGAGCCTGAAAAAGGTCCGGGCGGGTGACGGTGATTGGTTAGGTATGGGGAGTCAGCACACAAGAGGCACCACGGGAATTCGCAACGTAGTGCGCGTGGCATTTTCGACTGACCGACAGTCAGCCGAAGTCAGCTGCGGCTACAATATACGGGGTTAAGCGAATAGCGAGTTGTGCTTCAAATGAAGAGACTACGCCCAATTGACAAAGTAAGAGCTTCCAGGGACGGCCATGAATTCCACGAGGCGTGGGCTGCGCGCAAAGCTCTCCAATTGGTGGTCCCTCTCGACGGATTAGTTGGAATCGCCGTTGAAGGGCTAGCACCTGCAGATCAGGAAAACGTTTCAGCAGAGACAGTAGAAATCGCAGACCTTGTCCTCTATTACGGAAAGATCCCGACATTTGATCAAGCAGAGTCGGTTGTCATCGTCCAATTCAAATACTCCAAGGGGCTAGCTGCTGTTCCCTATCGGTCAAGCGAAATTAAGAAGACGATCCGGAAGTTTGCACAGGCCTACAGAAGCCATAAGAAGAAACACGGTGCCAAGGAAGTCGAGAAAAAGCTTTCTTTTGAGCTGATCACCAATCGGCCTATCCATCCCGGCTTGACCGAGGCCATCAAGCATGTTGCATCGGGGGTTCCCATAAAAGGAGACGCAAAGAAGCAAGCCACACAATTTGTGTCAGCTTCTGGACTGGACAGTAAAGAGGTTCGTCGTTTCGCACAGAAAGTCGCGATCATCGGTCGCGCCGGTAGCCTCATGCAAAACAAGCAAGCGCTATCTCGAGTGATAGCTGACTGGTCCGTCGCTCCAGATGCCTTTGCAAGGGCGCGTCTCGGTGCGATGAGACAACTACTCAGGGACAAAGCTGGGCTGGCAGGAGAAGGACGGAATCTCGTAACTCGCACTGATGTGCTAGACGTTTTGGAGGTACAAAGCCCTGATGATCTGTTTCCTTGCCCCGCTAGCTTCCCAAGAGTTGGAAAGGTAGTTAGGCGCGAACAGCTGTCAGCGGCAGTAAAGCTGATCCCAAAACTTGATAAACCCCTCCTGATTCACGCAGCTGGTGGAGTCGGCAAAACAGTATTTCTTCAAAGCCTATCGAAGGTGTTGAGCGAGCGTCACGAAACGGTGGTGTTCGATTGTTTTGGTGGGGGCGCTTACCGTGCTCCCGATGACGCGAGACATCTCCCGAAACGTGGCCTGATCCACATTATCAATAAACTGGCATGCCAAGGTCTTTGTGATCCACTCCTTCCAGTCAATGAAAACGTAGAAGAGCTTGTCAAAGCGTTTCGGATTCGACTCTCTCAAGTCGTCGCAACGTTAAGACGAAGGTCACGAGGTAAGCAGCTTTGTTTGTTTTTGGATGCCATCGACAACGCAGCCGAACATGCCAAAGACAAGGGCGAAGTAGCATTTCCCAGATTATTACTAGAGAGCTTCCACCATAAGGGTCCGCTGCCGGGCGTTCAGATCATCGTGAGCTGCCGAACACATCGGCGTGAAATCTCCCGTGGCAATATCCCATGCGAGGAGTTTGAACTAAAACCTTTTAGCACTGCGGAAGCTGAGACCTACCTTCGTGAACGGATTCCGGGAGTCACTGATACACAAATACACGTTGCTTACTCGCGCTCGGAAGGGAACCCCAGAATTCTTGAACATCTTGCGTTGAGTGACAGAGGGCTGCTCGACTCTTCAGAAATCAACAAGGTTATAAGGTTGGACGATCTTCTAAAAGCTCGAATTCAGAAAGCCTTGCAGGAAGCTCGAAATCGTGGCTACAAGGAAAATGGCATCAACGCATTTTTGGCTGGCCTGTCTGTCCTTCCTCCACCGGTGCCGATCGACGAGTATGCCGCGGCCCATGGGATGGAGGTTAGCGCTATAAAAAGCTTCGCGGCTGATCTAGCGCCTTTGCTGGAACACACGCGGCACGGACTTATGTTTCGTGACGAGCCGACCGAAACATTGATTAGAGAGCTATACGCAGCTAATGCCGCCACACTACGTTCGCTGGCCGAGAACTTGTTTAAGAGACAGGATACGTCAGTATATGCGGCAAGCGCACTTCCTGGCCTTCTTCAGAAGCTGGACGACGGAAGACTTCTCTTCAAGCTGGCATTTGACGAGCGATTCCCGTCTGTCATCACGAGCACTGTAGGAAAGCAGAACATCCGTTATGCCAGGTTGAAGGCAGCGGTTCTCCATGCGGCAGGAAAAAGGGATTTCGACGCTCTCGTTCAATTGCTAGTGGAGTTATCGACGCTCGCTGCGGTAAACGAGAGAGGCACAGACTACGTGCTACAGAATCCCGATTTGGTGATTGCATCACACGATATCGACGCCACAAGGCGGCTCTTTGAGACCCGTACTCGTTGGCCAGGTACGCGTCATGCGAGAGTCGCGATTGGAAATATTCTCTCAGGGGATCTAAACGATGCCTATCGGCATGCCGTGAGTGCTGATGAATGGATTGATCACTTCTACCGACAAGACGACGAATACAGGAGGGATAAAGGAGGGCCAGAAAGGCTCGACATTGCTTGTATTCCGCTATGCCTTATAGCCCAGAACCGAGGTCGTGATGCAGGTCTTTACATACAACGGTGGAAGCCATGGTATGCGTTTGAAGTGGCGGAACACGTTCTTGGATTGTTGCACCAGGCGCAGGCAATGGAGAGCATACCACCGGAGAATGGCCGCAAATTTGTGAGCGACCTAAAATCCCAGCCTGCGATGCTTGCAGCCGCACTGGCTTTTGGCAATCTTGACATTAAAGAACGTCGCCGGCTTGTTAAAGAGCTAGCGGGGCTATGCCGAAACGGGAAACCAATCGAAGCGAACCCGGATTTCTACCGGGAGAGAGACTGCGTCCTCGCAGACGGCCTACTCAAGGCCGCCGCTATCGCACTCGAGATGAAAATGTATGGCGAGGCGCTTGCAATTGTCTCAAGTATTACGTCCGAAACACCGCGTTTGTGGTCCTTTACGGACCGTTTTCCTGACAAGACTGCATTTGCTTTCGTGGTTCGTGCAGCGGTTCGTCTCGCAGCACAACGGCAGCCCATCGTCGAGCACCATCTTCTTCCTCAAGAACTCGCCGATATTGGCGGCCGCATCTCAAGAGAGCTTAGGGGAGAAGCATTCCGCAAGGCGTTGGGCGCTGAACTAAATGAGTGCTACAAAGAGCAACAAAAGCTCGCTGACGACAAGAAAACAATGAGCTATGACGAGAAAAAGAATGCAGAGCGCTTCATCACGGAACGACTTGAGCCACTGGGTGAGATTTGTGAAGCGTGCATCGCTATGTTCTCTTGTAGCACGGGAGCAGCTGACAAAGCCTTTCTGCGGGTTCTTGATCTGTGGACGCAGCTCCGCAAGCAGCGAGGACCGTACTCAGATCCGCATGAAATGAATGTATTCTTTGACTTCTTGGGACGCCAACTGTTGGTGTTTTCCCTCTGGGCACGGGATGATCTCAAGCTTTCATCTGTGGCAGCATTTGTTGCGTCGGTGACCCAGGACTCAAATGTGTCGCCATCAACCGTCGTCCGAATCATTGCGATCCTCGCTAAGAGACCGCACCTTCACGAGCTGGCGGGTAAAGCGGCCCTTCAGGCGAAGGTCCTAATTGAGCGCGAAGATGAAGTTGACCACAGAGCATCTCTGTTTGCTCAGTTATCGAGAGCGATCCTGCCGGCGAGCTTTGACGAGGCCTCAGCCTATTTCAGCGCCGGTCTTGAACAGATGGACACCATCGGCTCGGGAGATTATCAATTCACGAATGAATTGCTCTTATTCGCAGCTTCCCTTAAAGGGAATGAGCTTGAGGAGGCGGACTTTCACACACTTTCGAACATTTGCGAGCTTAACATGCCATCTGAGGAGGAAAAATTCCCATGGCCTGCTTTTGCACGCGCCTTTTCTCGTTGTTCGGGTCTCAAGACTCTCGCAAAACTTGGTCGGTGGAATGACCGCGACAAGATCTCACTAGACTACACATTGTTGCCCTACGTTGCCGCGCTAATCGAAGACAACAAGATCGACCCAGCGATAGCGGTGGCTTTGCTTCGGCTGTCGGACCCTGTCGAACCGTATTCTTGCGGCACAGAGCAACTAGCAGAACTCATCGAGAGGAAGTGCTACTCGAACTCCAAGGAGCTCATGGCCGAGCTTATTTTGCATTTTGAACAGAATAATCCCGGCGTTTCCATGCCCAGTACGGTCGCAGCGCTCAGCAAAATAGCGGAACAGGAATTGGGCAAGCAATCTGAACAGGCTAGCTACCTTTCAGCAGCAGCACCCCTCCACGAAGCGCTTAGGAATGAAGAAAACGAGTGCAGGAACTACCGTGGTCTGCATAATTCTGAGCTTGTTGTACCAAGAGATGATAGCGATACCGATGGTTCGCGAGCGCTGAAGAGGCTTCAGGATCAAACAGATCCAGGAAGTGAAGAATTACTCTCGCGTGCGATAGAGGCGTTGAGTGGAATGCAGCGCATTTACAACCTAAAGGGGCTTTTTCTTGAAAGCATGCGATCAAAGGTCAAGTTTTCCGACAGGGCCAAATACATTCAAGTCATCGCGCGGCACCAAACCCTGGACATCTACACAAAGCTGCACGAGCTACAAAAATGCAAAGTGGAGTGGAGTAGCTCGTCGCTATCTGTCGAAAGCGCATTTCGAGAAATGGCAATTCCATTGCTTCAGGTCAACGCTGATGACTTTGTCACGCATGACTATCTCTCCCAATCCAACCTGAAGCAGCTATCGGACATTTCTGGTATTGCGATGTCGATTCTCGCGCTCGAGTTGATGATAGTGTTTGCGGCACCGGATGTACACGTGCCCGCATCTATCTGGATGGGGTTGGCGACTATTGCTTGCGAAGAGGCAAAGAATGGCGTGGGTCAGGCGGCACTTGGCAGACTGTTGAAAAGCAACGCTGCAAAACTCGCTTCCACGGTCGTGGATGGTGAGTGGACGGATGGCCTTTATCCAAAAGGCGGGCAAGCAGAAATCGCGGCAGGACTAATTTGGCTGCAGCTGGGATCACCATGGGCAGGAAATCGGTGGAGAGCAGCACATGCAATTAGGTCCCTCGCCCGGCTCGACAGGTGGGAAGTAGTCGATGCGCTAGTAGCTAGGTTTGATTCGGTAGACGCCCATCCGTTTCAAGCACCCGAGCTTCGGTTCTACTTTTTGCATGCACGGCTCTGGTTGCTCATTGCACTGGCACGGATGGCTATTGACCACCCGCAAAGTGTCGGGAGGTACGCCGAAGTGTTGAAGGCGGTTGTCCTGAACAACGACCTGCCACATGTTCTTTTCCGGCACTTCGCGACCCAGGCGCTCTTGATTTGTGCGGATAAGGGTGCCCTCACGCTACCAGAGTCCACGGCGATAGCATTGAAAACAGTGAATCGCTCGCTTTTTCCGTTACAAAAAAAGGACGATTACACGCCCGATTCCTTTTATCGTCCGCGCCCCCGTTCGACGCCAGAACCTAAGCCGGAATTCCATCTCGATTATGATTTCGAAAAGACCGATGTCAGCAGTTTGAGCGGCATCTTTGGGAGGTCAAATTGGGAAACGAAGGACGCGATTACTGAATGGGTAAGGAAATATGATTCTAAGATAACGAGCATGTATGAGCGTGGTGGGCGTTCACGCCACGGGCGAGATCGGGCACGAGACATGGACGCCCGACACCATCTCTACGGACAGCAGTTAGGTTGGCATGCGCTCTTCTTTGTGGCCGGAGATTTCCTAGCGAAATATGCAACCTTCCAGAACCCCTACGGCGCATATGATTCGTGGGATGAATGGCTGAGTAGAGAATTGCTGACGCGAAGCGACGGTCTTTGGCTCGCGGACGGAATCGACCGGCCACCATTAGACGCACAAACTAACCTATATGAGAAGGGAGAAACAGGCCTGGTTCTCACTGGCGACAAAAAGAAGCTGCTTGCCCTATTGGGCATTCAGTCTTCCTCGGTTGGCGATCTCGTTGTTGGAGGCTACTGGTACTCGAATGACAACGTTGAAATACGGGTGGGGTCTGCGCTTGCGCCTGCACGACAGGCAAACAAGTTGGCGCGTGGCCTCGCCAAAGAGGAGCCCTTCCGGGTGTGGCTCCCAATGATCGAGGAATACGAACACGGCCAGGAGTTTTCTCACTCCGCGAAAGAACCCTATGCGCCCTGGATTGTGTGGCCGTCCGCTGAAGCAAGACTCGACGGGACGGATCCGCTAGGGGCAAAGTCAGTGATCCGGCGACCGCATTTGGCCAAAGCGATAAACGACGTAGCGGGCCTGCAAACGAGCGACCCTTTTAGGCGAACGTGGATGGATTCATCTCGAAATATCGTGATGCGCTCGGAAGCATGGGGTCGAAACCGAAATCACAATGGGGAAGATCATACTGGTGGCGAACGACTCGTCTGTAGCAGAGATTTCTTAAAAGCTCTGCTTGCACAACTTGAGGACAAAGAACTGCTCTTGCTCCTAGTCCTCCGTCGGTATGAGAAGAGCTCAGGCAATCGAGGTAGTCAGTATTGGCATACGACCGGAATTGTGCAGCTAAGGAAATCTCTTGATTTTGAGTTTTATCCCGGGCCGGTCAACAAACTGCATGAGATCAACTACTGATTGTTCTGATATTGCAGATTCTGAGGTATTGCCTTCCAGCATAGGCCACAGAGTCCTGAGGCCGAACACTTTCAGACTAGATCGCCGCGCACAAGCCGCGCATTTTCCTTGCGGTTTTCTCGCGGAAACCCAGAGTGATGGCTGATGGAATGTCAGTCGTTGCCGTCCCGAATGAACGCGTGATTGTTCTGGACGCCTTGGACAGACTGCGCAGCTCTGCGACGTCCTCGATGCCCGCTATGAAAAGAGGCGTTCTGTGCTCTCACTGAGTACCCGATTTGAGATGGGAGGTCACTTCTAGCCGGGGTTGATCTGCAGCGCTGCAGGCGGTAGAGTCTCAGACGGAGGCAATACCTTCTTAATGACATTCGATACTGAACAAATGCTGGTGGATCGACTCTTGCTTTTATTGGAAACGGATGCAACCTGTTGGGGTCCCGTACGTACGACGTCAGAGTTTTTTTACTCGCGCGGTCGCACAGATGTCCTGGCGCTCGGAGATGGTGACACCCTGATCGCGTTCGAGGCGAAGCTCACCGATTGGAAAACTGCGTTGCAGCAGGCGTACAGGAATACGTGTTTTGCGAATAGCTCTTACGTCGTGCTTCCCAGAGCCACCGCCCTGACGGCACGGCAGTACCTGGGCGAGTTTCAGAAACGCGGTGTCGGCCTCTGCTATGTTGACGGGGAAGATGTAGTTGTCCTGCATGAGTCACCGCTTAATAAACCGCTGGAGCCGTGGCTTGCAAGTGAGGCGATCACAGCCGTAGCACAGGGTTAAAGTCGCAATTTTGGCTCTACATGCCAGATTTCAAATTAGAATCCGTAGCCCGCGCGATCTGCAAGACTGGCGGATTTGAATTCGGCAGCGGAATCGCAGAAGGCTCATTCAAAGAAACGTACCAGGTCGTGAAGTCAGACGGGACGCGCCTAGCGCTGAAGGTACTCAAGCCTGGCTCCTCCCCTGAGCGTAGCGAGCGCGAAGTTGAGGCGATGCAGCGGTGTACCCACGTTAACATCGCCAAGCTCATTGTCCTTGCTAACTTCACACATGAGAGTCAGAAGTACACATTTCTCGTCGAAGAATTCATGGATGGTGGGACTCTCGACGATCATCTCAAATCTGGCCTGCTCGGTCGTGATGCCGTGCTCGATCTGGGTGCAGCCCTGATCGACGCGATTGCGCATATCGCGGCCAAGGAACTGGTACATCGCGACTTGAAACCTGCGAATATCATGTTCCGGACCGCTGGAGGAGCGCCTGTCGTCGTGGATTTTGGCATCGTGCGTGACCTCCGGAAGAGTTCTTTGACTGGCAGCTACCTTGGTATGGGGCCCGGTACACCCTATTTCGCGCCGCCGGAACAGTTGAACAATGAAAAAATGCTCATCGACTGGCGGGCCGATCAGTTCGCCTTGGGCATCGTGCTCTCGTTGGCCCATCTCGGCTTTCATCCCTATGCAGAGGTTGGAGACGATCCAGGGCAGACAATAGCCAGGGTCGCTGCCCGCGCAGGACCGGCGGCTAGGTTTCTAGACGCAGTGGCTGTTTCGGCTCTTCCCATTCTCGGCCGAATGGTCTCCAAGTGGCCGGTAGAAAGAATCCGTACTCCCAACGCGCTTCTCGATGGTTGGACGAAACAGAAGACGAAAGCGTAAATGCCTGCATTCCATCAGATCGGACACGATTCAGAAAACCTGCTATTCGAGTCGGGGCTCGAAAAATTTGCAGGCGCCATCCTCAGCCCTCTCAACTACACGCCTGAGGAATCTGCTTCGCAAATATCGGAGCTAAAGAAGCGAGAGCACTTCCTCACAATTTTGGATCCGCATTTGTATCGCCCTCAGAGCGAGCGTCTTCACCTTCCTACGTGGAGCTATTATCCGAAGGATGTCGATACGGCCGACCTATCATCTGAAAAATGGTGGGCCCAGTTGGTTGATGGCGTGGCGAATGCTGCAATCGACCTTGGACCCGATGCGGTGTGCTCCCCGGCGATAGCACCGAAAGCATATACCGACGAGTTTTTCGCAAACCTCGTCCAGCATGGCAATTTGCTCGAAAAAGCACTGACCGGAACGAAGGTTCGCGCGATCCAGACTGTTATCGTGAACTTACCAGAGCTTGCAGCTGCTAATCGAGCGATGGCTATTGCATCCATCATTTCCGGTTCTCATGTTCAGGATTGCATGTTGGTGATCGTCGGGAACACCGAGCCGCGAAGGGAGTTGGCAGATCCGGAAGAGCTAAAAGGCACTATGCGCTTGATTTCGACTCTCGAAGCTGCCGGCCAACGCGTAACAGTCGCCTCTTGCTCATCAGACATGATTCTGTGGAAAGCGGCAGGCGCAACCAGCTGTGCGACAGGCAAATTCTTCAACTTGCGCCGGTTCACTCTCGCGCGCTTTGAAGAACCGAGCGGCGGAGGCGGTCAATTGGGATATTGGTTTGAAGAGTCCTTGTTGGCATTCCTTCGCCAATCTGATGTACTTCGCGTTCAAGCGCGCGATCTGTTTAGTGACGCCTCGAACTCGAACCCATTCTCGGAGCAGATTTTGGCAAGTATTCCAGCAAAGAAGGCATGGGTCGCCCTGGGATGGCGACACTTCATGTATTGGTTTGCTGATGCCATGTTCCGGCTGGAATCCGGAGCTGTTTCTGGCGAGGATCTAGTCAATACCGCCGACACTAACTGGGCGAACATCGAATCAACGAAACCTCCACTGTTGATGGAAGAACGGCAGAACGATGGCAGCTGGGTACGGCAGTGGAGGCGAGCGTTGGTTGAGTTCCCCTATTTCAAGTAGCTAGCTAGCACCAATCCGAATCGAGTCGAATACGGAATCGCGAACGTCTGTGAGTAGCCATAACTATGCCTCCCGTCTTCCAATACGGCTCGAACTGTGACGCCGAACGGCTGAATGCGCCAGCACGCCTCGCTGGTGACGCTCATGACCTCGGACGCGCCGAGACCATTGAGGAATTTGATATCGCTTTTGATGTCTGGAGCCAGACGAACGGCTGCGCCGCCAGCAACCTGATTCGGGTTCCGGGTAGCGGACGTCGGGCTTGGGGCATTTTGTTCGAAATCCCGGCCGTCCTGATTCGAGGAAGACGAACCGATGGCCGGAAGACACTCGCCCAAATAGAGGGTCCTCGCTACGAAGAAAAACAGATCCGAATTCGTAACGTGGCTGGCGAGGAACTCGAGGTTGCGACTTTCCTTGTTAGGCCTGAGGAGCAGCGACCTGGTCTTTGGACGAGCTTCGAGTATGTCCAGCACATCGTCAACGGTCTCCGCGCTCATGAGGTTCCGGATGAATATGTTGAACGTGTGATTGATATCGCGGTCCGGACCAATAACCTTGCTGCCCAGAGTGCGAGGGACCAGATTCGTTTGATTGAACAAATGCGACGGCCGACGATTCGTCAGAATTCTTTGCTTAGCGATACCTCGTTTAGATTCGCTAGCTATCGCGACTTCAAGCGGAGCCTCGGCAAGATTAATGCTGCTAACGAATGCACTGAACTAGCGATCCGTTCGTTCATTGATGGCGCGCGCAAGGCTCCCTCTGCGGATGCTTACATTCAGCAACTGTCTGAAGTCTATAAGGTTAAAGTAGACGCCGTGGATCTAGATGCCCTGTCCGCGCAGATTGGTCAGTATCATGTCATTTCGGTCCATCAACAATTCGAGCTCTTCCTGAGGGAGTTTCGCAGCGAGCATCCGAATTCCAAATGGGAGAAGGTGGAAGGTGATGATCTCCTCAAAAGCACACTAAAGAGTATAGGCGGCGGATATGCTGCAACAGCCGCTCTGATCGGACGGCTAGAAGTAGACGTTGCTGACTACTATCGCCTCGTACGCAACAGGTTCGTCCATGCGCTAGAGGAAAGAGCGGTACCGGTGCGTACGGAAGATCTGCGCAGTCGCGTACGCGAATCGGAGAAATACGCTCGTCTGACTGCACCCAACGAATACGGGGCTGTAGGATTTGACGATTTTGTTCTGTTCGCTCGTGTAAGCAAGCAAATAGCTCTGCAACTGTGCAAGGTTGCACGTCCAACAGATCAGGAGATCACCGACATGCTCACACAAAACGTGGACCAGAAGCGGAGTGTCAATGAAATTGTCCGGCGCTTCCGCAAAGAGCCGGAACGGTTACACAATGCACTTGCAACCTTCTTGCGATCAAGTTTCAGTTTGGAAAGGCAAGAGTCGGAGCCTATAATCAATATAATTCTTGGGTCGCTAGCTTAATGGCAGAGCACCCCCCTCCATGAGCGCAAGGCCGAATGCGTTGATGAAGGGGGTTGTTGGGGTTCAACTCCTCAGCGGCTCACCTCTACCGACTCGCCCCTACTGGGCGAGTTTGTTGTTCATCGGCAAGGTCATTGTCAGCCACTATGGGCTTACTGCTCTCTCTGCGAATGAGGCACACCGTTGGCACATTGCCAATCGAAAACAATCAGATTTAGTGCAGGTCTTTTGAAAGAACGGCCTGATCGGCCGTCAGTCGGCAATTCTGAACACGAATCGACCTCAAAAATGCCCCTCGCATCTTTGATACGGCGCCAGACCTTCTCGTGTTTATCGTCGGCATCCCAGCGAGTCCAAACGCTAGTGCCGTCAGTCTTGCCCAAATACAGATGTATTTGGGCAATGGAATCTGTCTTGTCGCTGAAATCTCGAACTGGCCCGAAGTGCGCTTCCTGATCGTGCTCACTTTTTGGGGAGCCGCCGACGCTGATCCCAGTGCGTGAATCCGAGTATCTTCTTGATGTGCAGTTCGTATTCTCCGGCACGACGATTCGTCGTGACCTTGTGGATCAGAACGGTAACTTCCGGGGTGGGCGGCGTCATCCCGTTGATTAGGCGCAGCTCAAAAGGCGTCGTGACACTCTTGAGACGTTTGGTCCAATAGGGCTTGATCCCGCGATATTCGATCTTCTTAGTACCTGCGATGATCTCAGCTAGCCACTGGCGCTTGATTGTGGTTGTGATTCGGTCGTGTTCAACCCGCATATTTCACCGTCCCAAATCCCCGGTCGCTCCTCCTGCCTCGTGAAATAGGCAGCGGCTCTGTTTGGAATATCGTTGAGTAGGCACTATCTGCAATTGGGCTGCTGGCCAGAGGATGCGGAAGAATCCCTACACCCCGATCCCTCGCCGTCCTGAAAGCCGGCTTCACACTACTGGCCAATTCGCCGAAAGCACCTCAGCCTGCTCCAAAACTGTGATGGTGGCCTTCTCTTGCTTATCGGGCGGGTAGCCGTACTTGCGAAGGATGCGCTTGACCAGCACGCGCAGGTTCGCGCGCACGTTCTCGCGGATCGTCCAGTCGATGGTCGTGTTCCTTCGGACAGTCTCCACTAGCTCGCGGGCAATTGTACGGAGCGTCTCGTCGCCCAGGACCTTCACGGCGCTGTCGTTTGTTTCGAGAGCGTCGTAGAACGCAACTTCGTCCTCGTTCAGGCCCAATGCTGCGCCACGGTTCTGCTCCTCGCGCATGTGTTTCGCCAGACCGATCAGTTCCTCGATCACTTGCGCGGTTTCAACTGCCCGGTTCTGGTACTTGCGAATAGCTTTTTCCAGCAGTTCCGAGAACAGCCGCGCCTGCACGACATTTCGGCGCGAGCGCGTCTTAATCTCACCAAGAAGCAGCTTCTTCAGTAGTTCCACGGCCAAATTCTTCTGCGGCAATTCGTGGACTTCGGCGAGGAACTGATCCGAAAGGATCGAGATGTCGGGCTTCTTCAACCCGGCGGACTCGAAAATGTCCAGCACTTCCGTGCTTGCGACCGCCTGTGAGACGATCTGCCGTATGGCGTGATCGAGGTCGGCTTCCGCCCGTTCTTGCTGAGGGGCAGTCTTGTTTAGTACCGACCGCACGGCCTGAAAGAACCCAACATCGTCGCGGACACGCATCGCACTCGGGTGTGGCACGGCGAGCGCGAACGCGGCGGAAAGTTGCTTCACGGCGTCCGTCAAGCGCTTCTTGCCGTCCTCCTGCTTCAGGATGTGTTCCTGCGCATTGGGCAACAGACTCAACTTCTGAGCGGGCGAGCCTGTCGTCCACGCGGTCCAGTCGAAGCCATGAAAGAGTCCAAGGCAAACTTCGTAGTACTTCAGCAGCGCTCCAACAGCCTCCTCCTGCGGAACCGCAGTCTTTCCTTTGCCACCGCTCTCGGTGTAGGTAGCCATCGCGTGTTTCAGTTCTTGGGCAACACCGAGGTAGTCCACCACCAGTCCGCCAGGTTTGTCCTTGAACACGCGGTTCACTCGCGCGATGGCTTGCATCAGTCCGTGGGCGCGCATGTACTTATCCAGGTACATAGTGTGCAGGCAGGGCACGTCGAAGCCTGTTAGCCACATGTCGCGGACGATCACCAATTTGAATGGGTCTTTGGGCTCTTTTGAAAACCGCAGCGCCAAGGCATCGCGGCGGCGTTTGTCCCGAATGTGCTGCTGCCAGTCCAGCGGGTCAGTTGCGGCACCGGTCATGACTACTTTGAGCATCCCGGCGTTATCGTCTTCGCTGTGCCAGTCCGGTCGCAGTTTCACAATGGCGTTGTAGAGATCGACGCAGATGCGGCGGCTCATGCACACGATCATTCCCTTGCCAGAGTTCACTTCCTGCCGATCCTCGAAGTGCTTTACCAAGTCTCGTGCCACTACATCCAAGCGCTTCTCGGTGCCGACGATGGCCTCCAGAGCTGCCCATTTCGTCTTGAGCTTCTCGCGCCGCTGCGTCTCCTCGCCCTCGGTCACTTCGTCAAAGTCGGCGTCGATCTTGGGCTTCTCAGCATCGCTAAGCTCCAACTTTGCCAGGCGGCTCTCGTAGTAGATGGGAACGGTCGCTTTGTCTTCCACGGCGCGCTGAATGTCGTAGATGCTGATGTACTCGCCAAACACTTGCCGCGTGTTGGCGTCCGTCTTCTCGATAGGAGTTCCCGTGAAGCCGATGAACGAGGCTTTCGGCAAGGCGTCCCGCATGTGCCGGGCGAAGCCATCCACGAAGTCGTACTGGCTTCGGTGCGCTTCGTCGGCGATCACGACGATGTTCCGCCGATCTGAAAGTTCGGGGTAGCGCTCACCTGCCAGCGGCATGAACTTCTGAATGGTGGTGAAAACGACATGTCCCGACGACACAGCCAGCCGCGCCTTCAGGTCTTCGCGATCCTCAGCCTGCTCGGGGGTCTGGCGCAGAACTTCGTGACAGCGAGAGAAGGTGCCGAACAACTGGCCGTCTAGGTCATTCCGGTCAGTGATGACCACGATGGTTGGATTCTGCATTTCTGGATCTAGCACCAGCCGACCGGCGTAGAACACCATTGTCAGGCTCTTCCCCGAGCCCTGGGTATGCCAAACCACCCCGGCACGCCGGTCGCCGCCTTCGCGGGTCGCTTGGATCGTGGTCTGCACGGCCTTGTTCACTGCATGAAACTGGTGATAGCCCGCGATCTTCTTCGCCACCGTCTTACCATCATCTTCAAACACAATGAAGTACCGGATGAAGTCGAGCAGGCGGCGCTTTTCAAACAGACCTTGGACGACGACCTGAAGTTGCGGCATTGATGCCTGTGCAAGCTCTTCACCTTCAATGGTGCGCCAGGGCATGAACCGCTCAGTGTCGGCGGTGAGAGAGCCCACCCGTGCCTCCAGTCCGTCAGAGATCACCAGCAATGCGTTGTAGTTGAAGAGCGCGGCGATCTGGTGTTTGTACGTCTGAAGCTGGTTGAACGCCGACCAGATCGTGGCGTCCTCGTCGGCTGGGTTTTTCAGTTCGAGAACCACGACCGGCAGGCCGTTAAGGAACAGGATCACGTCGGGTCGGCGAGTATGCTGGCCTTCCGCCAAGGTGAACTGGTTGACCGCGACCCAGTCGTTGTTGTCCGGGTTCTCATGGTCGATGACCTTTACCTGAGCACCGCCAATGGAGCCATCCGGGCGCGCGTACTCCACCGTGATGCCATCCACGAGTAGCAGGTGCGTGCGGTGGTTGCGCGCGACGAGCGAAGGCGCGACTGCTCGCAACAGTTTGCGCTGAGCGTCCTCGATGGCAGCGAGAGGAAGGTCGGGGTTCAGTCGCTCCAATGCTTGGCTCAGCCTGCGCTCCAGAACAACATCGTGGTAGTTGGGATCACGGCGCTCGGCGGCGGGCTCGCCTACCGCGATCTCCGGGCCGTGCAAAACTGTGTAGCCCAACTCGCTCAGCCAATCGAGGGCCGCTTCTTCGACAACGGATTCGGTGAAGTTGTTCAAGCTGTCTTCTTCCGCGCTTCCCAGATGCTCTCCAAGGTCGTCTTCTTCAAACAAGCCTGAAGCCTCTCCAATGCTTTAGCGGAGTATCGTTTGAATACCGACCTGCCGATCTTGATCTCTCTGTAGCAATCCGGGTCCTGTCGTAGGTTCAGGTAATCCACAACTGCGACGATCTTGTTTATTGATAAACCCAGTTTCTTTGAGAGGTCCGTTGCACCGAGACTGTAGTAATCCAGTTCATTCACTCGCTTGACTGCGACCACAGACGCTCCGGGAGTTCCTTCTGGTACGACTTGGATAGGAATTCCTTCTTTCTTGGTGAACCGCAGCGCCAAACTTGGGCCGCTACCCTGCGCAGTCATCTCAATAGCAGACGCGCCCTTAAAAACGTCTTGCCAAGCCGTTCCGCTCAGTAGCTGTTCGCCGACTTTTGCCAGATCGGCGGATGTTGGTTGATCTTTCTGTCCGCTGATCGTGGAGTTCAATATGGCAAGTGGTCGCAAGCGCGCTTCCGCTTCAAGCCTTCGTCTCTTTCCTGGCCCGAGAAGTTTCTTTATTTCTGAAACTTCCGATTCAAATAGAGTTGCCAAATCCGTGGGAGGCGTAGTGGATACAGGCAAGACACGGGCAGGCATCAAGTCATACAGGCTCTCGTCGAACACGCTTTTCAAGAGATCGCGGAATAGCGTTACTCCAGACTGTGCCTGCATGTAGAGTTGGGTTTCAGAAATATCTAGGAGGTGATGTTGAGCCGCGTCCCGCAATCCGTTGATGCACTGAAGCAGCAATGCCTGCTCATCGTTAAGAAACTTGATGTTCGCGTCGCTGAGCGCTCTGCGCACGCAAGCATCAAAGCCGATTGTTTGTTTGGCGCGCCTCTCCCGGATGCGACCGCCGCGATGAAGGATAGCGGCCTTCAAGAGCATCTCAAACGAGTGGTCAAGCAGGATTAGAGAGCTTGTGCTCCTCCCTCGGTCGGATGGCCTATTGAAGAATTCCACACAGGTGATGAGGGAGTCACAAGCCTTACTCAGTAGCAGCTTAGATTCACGGTTCATTGGGCATTCGATAGTTCCGCAGGCAGTTTGCTTCCGATACGGACTTGGCCGGAGATGAGTTTGGGAAGCAGCGTGTCGCGAAGCATGGCGAGAGAATGGGACTCCTTACAGTTACAGAAGATTCTCCGCACAATCGGCGAAACACTGTTCTCGAAGGCCTCCAGCGCAGGCACCGAAGGCTCTAGCACAGCTAACTCTCTAACAGCAGTTGAGTTGAGACCTGGTATTGCCACACCAGTTCCACGGGTCCGCATCTCCTCCATTGCCGAATCAGAACTCAGGTAGAAGAACAGATAGGACTGTGGCAGAGTAGGTTCGGTCCGCAAGCGGTACACGTGCTCGTTAATGCAAAACTCCGTAAACGGAAATCCGTCACCAACGACAGTCAAATGTGGCTCATATACACCAGGGCGGCCACCGTCCTTGTACAGGAGTACGTCATAATCTTGGACGTGCCCCTTGTTCATATTCGCGAAGAAGTCGCGGGGTACGAACCTCGTTTTGCTGTAGTCGAAGTGACCTATACCGACGATGCTCTCAGCCCCAACGCTGGGTACACCTTCGGTGATGTCTCTTACGCCCCCTCTCGGGCGTCCACCCGTTTCAACCACGCTTAACACACCCCCGAGCTTGCCAATCCGCCATCCCTTCGGGATTTTCCCGAGACCAGTGTCTTCAAACGAATCTGGGAAGATGTCAGCGAGGTGCTTCGGCAGGCCAGTGTCCCGGCCTTCGGCTTTGGCGCGGACGGGGTCGAAGTCCACGAACCACGACCGGAAGAGCGCCCGCGCAGTAGCTTCCAGCGTTTCGTTCATCCGCTGACTCAGCTCGATCTTTTCGTCAATGGCGGATAAAACGTGGGAGATGCGGATGCGCTCGTCGCGAGGAGGCATGGGTATGGGTAGCCGCGCAACGTCGCGTAAATTTAGAGTGGGTTGCGCAGTTGTAGTTGCCCAGTTTCGGATGTAGTGCTGGACGACGGGACTGCGTAGGCAAGAGACAAGCCACTGAGGCTCCAACCCGGTCACCACCGGAATGACAGCGACGGCACGTGCGACATTCCAACCTCTGAACCGATCTGGGATAATGGCGGCCTTTCCGAAGTACGCTCCGACGAGAGTGAGCACGACCTCGCCACCGTGGAGGCGGGATCGCTGATAGCCCCGCTCGATAACTTGCGCCACCCGGAGCACGACGTCCGTTTGAATGTAGCCGTCCCGGACGTTGTCTGCACGCAGAATCGGCACGCCCGCTGGATCGTGTGAACCGGGCTGGACGATGCCATACGAAACGCCTCGATTCGGCTCGGTCAACGTTGCCAGTGGTCGCCAGGCCCAGTCGTCGGGCAGTCGCGGCAAATCGGGTGGAAGGGTATGCTCATCCATTCGCAAAGCCTTTCAGCATCTCTCTAATCGCGCTTGCGAGGTGGGCACTACGCGTGAATTGCTCGTCTAAGACCGCTGTAAGCCGTTTCATCTTCTGCTCAAACGAGTCGTCGCCTTCTTCGATGTCTGCTGCACCCACGTACCGACCCGGCGTTAGCACATGGCCATGCTTGCGAATGTCATCGAGCTTTGCTGCCTTGGAGAAGCCGGGAACATCGGCATAGGTTCCCGCACCCTTATCGCCGCGCCAAGCGTGATACGTTTCTGCGATTCTCGCCACGTCATCCTCACCAAGCTCTCGGTGTGTTCGGTCAACCAAAGTCCCCATCTTGCGGGCATCGATGAAGAGCGTCTCTCCTCGCCGGTCACGGAATCGTCCGTTCTTCTTGTTACGAGTGAAAAACCACAAGCACACCGGAATTGGTGTCGCGTAGAAGAGCTGGCCAGGCAGAGCAACCATGCAGTCCACCAGGTCGGCCTCGATGATGGCTTTCCTGATTTCGCCCTCACCCGACTGGTTCGAGGACATGGAGCCGTTCGCCAGGACGAATCCGGCCAGCCCCGTTGGCGCGAGGTGATAGATGAAGTGCTGCACCCATGCGAAGTTGGCATTACCAGCGGGCGGCACGCCGTACAGCCACCGCTTGTCTTCCTTTAGCAGTTCGCCACGCCAGTCGCTGTCGTTGAATGGCGGGTTGGCCATCACCCAGTCCGCCTTCAGGTCAGGGTTACGGTCGTTGTGAAACGTGTCGCCGTGCGCAATCTGTGCGTCAATGCCGCGAATGGCGAGGTTCATCTTGGCCAGCCGCCATGTCGTGTAGTTCGACTCCTGTCCGTAAATCGAAATGTCGCCCAGCTTGCCGCTGTGCGCTTCGATGAACTTTTCGCTGCTGACAAACATTCCGCCCGAGCCGCAGCAGGGGTCGTAGACGCGGCCTTTGTACGGTGCCAACATCTCGACCAGGATGCGGACGACGTGCGATGGCGTATAGAACTGTCCGCCTTTCTTGCCCTCGGCGCTGGCGAACTGCGCCAGGAAGTACTCGTACACCTGACCCAGAACGTCCTTGGCACGGTCTGCCGGACTGCCGAGGCCGACGTTGCTAACGAGGTTGATGAGTTGGCCGAGCCGCTGCTTATCGAGGCCGGGACGCCCATAATCCTTAGGCAGCACTCCCTTTAGAGATGCGTTGTCGCGCTCGATGGCCGACATCGCATCGTCCACGATCTTGCCTATCGTGGGTTGCGGAGCGTTGTCCTTAAGGTGCGACCAGCGGGCGTCCTTCGGAACCCAAAAGATGCTTGCAGCCCTGTACTCGTCGGGGTCTTCGGGATCAGCACCCTGCTTCTTCTGGGCTTCGAGTTCGACGTGCTTGGCCTCGAAAGCGTCGGAGATGTATTTGAGAAAAATGAGGCCGAGAACGACATGCTTGTATTCCGCCGCGTCCATGTTGTTGCGCAGCGCGTCCGCCATTGCCCACAGCTTGGCTTCCACGCCTTGACCGTTACCGTTCGCCACTCAGAATCCCCTTCCTAATCAATCAGCGGTTGTCGAAATCAGCCAATTCGTCCCCCGAGCACGAGATCGGTTTGCCGGGCACACCATTGTAGGTCCAGAGTGTTTACTTGCGGAGTTCGCTCAGCCTCACCCAGTCGCCCGGTGCCCGCTCATATTTCCAGAAATGCCAACCGTCACAAGCGTGTTTCACGGCTGCAAATGCTGCGGCCGAAGGAGACTTGTACACATTCTTACTAAAACGGATGCGACCATCCCGGCGCACATGTGCTCTCAGAGTCCTGCCTTTGTAATATGCGCGTAGCCGAGTCGGGACGCTGAAATAAGCCGCCATGACGGGTGCGTGACGGCTACTATCTGGCGGCTCTTCGTCGTCGTCCACTTTACGCACTCGGCCCATGAGCTGGTCGAGTTCTTGCCGCTGAATCAAACGGATGTCGCGAGCAAATGTGCGGCGCAAGTCCTGGGACTTGGCGAACTTCCCCTTCACTTCGTTGCCTGTGGGCTTCACGATCCGGAGCACCAGCGATTCCAGTTCCTTGAGGTGCTGGTCTCCGATAGTGAGATAGACGCTGAACCTGTCCCATGACTGGCCATGATGATCTTTCAGGTGCGCATTCAACCGCCAGCGCAAGTCTTTAGCCAGACCGACGTAGTACAACTTGCTCTTTCGGTAGAGTGCGTAGACGCCTTGTCGATGCCGGACGTAATCACGGATCACATCCAGATACGTTTCCAGCGCATCGCGGCTGATGTTTTCAAGGTGTTGGCAGACGAGGGGCAGACGCTTACGAGTACGAGGCATTTTTCGACCTCAGAAGTTCCTACGTGAAGCAACGGCTTGGGGAAGGGTGGAACGGAGAAGATTAACAGAGCTGCGCGGCGATGGCTATTGTTTCGCATTGGAACATGCCCTACGCCTCAAGATCTCAAGATGACCAGGCGGGCCTCAGGACTGTCGAGTGGCTTAAGATCAAAGGCGATTTGGCGCACAGGCGGCGGAATGAATTACAACCCAGGTAAATCTGACGTATACTCGTCCGTCTGCAATTTCAGATTTCTTTAGCCCTTCCCTAATTGCCACGAGGAGTGGGAGTGAGTACGCCTGGCCGTCAGTCCGAGCCATCAAAAGTTCGGCTTGCGCCTCCGATTTCAGATGCGCGCCGCCATACCGTCGAAGCAGCCCGTCAGGTTTGGATCAGAAAACTGATTGATCTATCGAGGCGCAATAATCTCCTTTACTACCGGCCTCTAAAGACGGGCACGCTGGACCTGTCGTTAGCCCCAGCCGAGAGACTTCGCGAACTGCTCGTTGGCGAGACTGTCCCTGCCAGCAAGTTGCTGCCAGATCTTGAGGACGACGCACTTAACAAGTCCCTCCGAGACATATCCCGTCGTGCGCTAGAAAACTTGGAAGAAAAGGGCCTGAGCACGCTGTTTCTGACCTTCGGCATGGCGACGTGGCCCGCGCTGGACAGCGGCCGACCAACGGAGGCTTCCGTCCTCCTGCTGCCCGTGGGGCTAAGCAAGAGGGAGGGCAGTAATTCCTATCATCTTTCCAGTACGGGAAGCTTTCAGCTAAACCTTGTCCTGCTGCACGTGTTACAGGATCAATTCAAAGTCACGCTGCAACCCGACGAACTCCTAGCTGAGTTTGCCGGCGATGCAGATGAGGGCACAGTCTGCGACGTGAAGGGGCTCTGCGGAGAGATTCAGAGGCGCATGGCCGAGACCAAGGGGTTCGAGATCGGGTTGAGGGTAATCCTTGGAAACTTCGCTTTTCAGAAGATGGCCATGGTGAAAGACCTGCAGGAGCGTGCGAACGAGTTGGCCGCGCATTCCGTGATCGCGGCAATCGCAGGCGACGTTGGCGCGAAGAGCGAGATCAACGCGGGGCAAACGGATCCCGACCCGAAAGAATTTGACAGAATCCCACCAGAGAACGAGTTTGCAGTATTGGACGCAGACTCAAGCCAGCAGCGTGCGATTGCATCGGTTCTCGCAGGCCAGAGCAGAGTCATCCACGGTCCACCTGGGACCGGCAAAAGCCAGACCATAACGAACCTCATTACAAGCCTCGCTGCAACTGGACAACGCATTCTGTTCGTGGCCGAGAAGAAGGCGGCTCTCGACGTAGTCAAACACCGTTTGGAAGAGGTTGGACTAGGACATTTGGCGATCGTCCTACACGGGGCCGACCTTTCTCCAAGAAAGGTAATGCAGCAGGTGGCGCACACGCTGGAAGTCGTCCGTTCCGCTGTGCCTGTCGATTGCCGGGAAGTTCACACGCGGCTTGTTGAGCGTCGGAATCGGCTGAATGCGCATGTGGCAAGGATGCACACCTTGCGAGAGCCGACTCGCAAGAGTGTCTACGAGATGCAAGGCATCGTGCTGCGCCTCGCAGGTTCGGTGGATACCTCGACCCGCTGGCGCGAGGCAGAACTCTCGAAGCTTGCACCACCGGTTGATAGGCAGATTTCCGACTTGCTCACAGAGGCCAGTGGCTTTGCCTCTCTTTTCTTGAGAACCGATCCTTCTCCCTGGACCGGGGCGGTCTTGGCTGATGGCGCTGCGGTCCAGAGAGCGCTCGACCTCGTGCAACGAATGCACTCAGAAACATTGCCGAGATTGCTTAAGTCAGTGGACGATGTAGTTGCGCAAACAGGACTTCGCAGACCCGAGTCGACTGTAGAAACAAGAGAACTAGCTGATCTCTTGGAGGCAGTACAGACGACCTTGTCGCTTTATTCGCCTGAGGTCTACGCGCGTGATTTGGAATCGCTCTTACGGGACCTTGCGCCGGGAAGAAGTGGCGGCTTCTCTGCCGCGTGGGCCTGGTGCTTCAATGGCCGTTACCGACGGGCACGTAAATCCGTGTTGGCAATGCGTATCGCGGGGACGACGTCCAGTTTTGAACTTTGCAAGGAAGTCTCAGATGCAGCCACGCAATCGCAGAAATGGCGTACTTGGAGTGGCGGCGCGTCGACGCCCGTACCTTTGGCCGATGCGGACAAGCACATTCAGAATTTCAGATCGGTGTGTGAACAAGCGTCTACGCTCAGTGTGATCGTGCCGTTGAAATGCGCTGCTCACCCGTCTATCGAGGCCCTGGCGCAGTTGATCAGCTCTCTTGTTGCGGATCAGCGCACGCCATTTCAGATCCCCAAACTTACTCAAATTGAAAACGGCCTCGAAACTGCAGGCGCGGGCAAGCTTGTCGTCGAGATCAGGACTGGGAAGCCAGGTGCCAAATCATGGCCATCAATGTTCATGCATGCATGGCTCTCCTCAACTCTGGATGCCGTTAGCCAGCAAGATCCTGAGGTTCGTGGGTTCATGGGATCAACTCACAGCCGGTACGTTGACGATTTCACCCACCTCGACGAAGAGCGGATCAACCTTGCGACGGATCGCGTCCGGCGGGCGCATGGGGAACGCGCCATTGCAGCGATGAATGCCAACCCGCACGGGGAACAACTGATACGGGCGGAGGCGACTAAGATGAAACGCCATCTGCCTTTGAGAAAAGTGTTCGCTCAAGCAGCCGACGTTCTGACCGCGGTTTGTCCTTGCTGGATGGCTAGCCCCCTGTCGGTTAGTCAGTTGCTGGACAGCGGACGCCAGTATTTTGACTTCGTGATATTTGACGAAGCCAGCCAAGTCTTGCCAGAGGATGCGATTCCGTCGATCCTCCGCGGGAACAAACTCGTCGTCGCGGGCGACAGCAAGCAATTGCCACCAACCACCTTCTTTGCCGCTGCCGACGACGAAGAATACGCCTCGGATGAGGACGCGGTCGCAACCGAAGGGTATGAAAGTCTACTCGACGCGATGAACGCCTTCCTGAACGGTTCCTATCTCGATTGGCATTACCGGAGCAGGGACGAAAGCCTAATCAATTTCTCAAACCACCACATCTACCAGGACCGCTTGGTCACCTTTCCGGGACCAGGCGGACCGCCCGCAATCAGCCACGTTTTGGTTAAACAAGAATTTGGTGTGGACGGCCAAGAAGAGAGCTCTTCGCAGGAGGTGCAAAAGGTCGTGGCGCTCGTGCTCGAACATGCTCGGAGTAACCCGGATCAGACCTTGGGGGTAATTACGATGGGTATACGGCACATGAATCGAGTTCAGGCTGCCCTCGACCAAGCATTGGAGAACCACACAGATCTCGGCGCTTTTTGTGACCCCAATAAAGGTGAACGGTTCTTTGTGAAGAATCTAGAGAGGGTTCAAGGCGACGAGCGCGACGCAATCATCATCAGCATCGGATATGGCAAGGACCGGGCCGGCAACTTGCCGCTGCGTTTTGGCCCGTTGGTTCCTGAAGGCGGCCGGAGACGGCTAAACGTCGCTGTGACACGCGCGCGCCAGAGACTAACTGTCGTGTCTTCCTTTAGCCACTTGGACCTCGACTTGGCACGTGTGCGGCCGGGGAGCGGCGTGGAGCTACTCCGCAATTATCTCCAATATGCTTCCACCAACGGCAAGCGACTCGGTGACGCTGAGGTCACGGGAGAACCGCTGAATGCTTTCGAAGCAGAGGTCTTCGATTGTCTGTCTGCGAAAGGGCTCAAGCTGATTCCGCAGATGGGTGCATCGCGCTTCCGCATCGACATGGTTGCTGAACATCCCAAGAAGCCTGGGCGTTACGTCCTAGCGATCGAGTGTGACGGTGCGACGTACCACTCGAGTTATACAGTCAGAGATCGCGATCGGTTAAGACAGCAGCAGCTTGAGAATCTGGGATGGCGGTTTCACCGCATCTGGTCTACCGACTGGTTTATGCGGAAGGAAGACGAGATTCAACGCGCGCTAAAGGCATTCAACGAGTCTGTGGAGTTTGCGGATAAGCTGGATGGGGGAGTGGTGCAGAACAATCATAGCAATGGTGTTCATCGCGACACGTCCTCGGCGGTACTCAGACGAGGTCCGCGTCCACCGGTTTCAATACGTACCTCGATCACCGAGTATCGTGAAGGCGAGTTGATTCAGCTGTTAAGGTGGATCGCTTCAGATGGTCAGTTGAGAACCGATGACCAAATCATCGATGAGGTGATCCCTACACTTGGTCTCAGTCGTCGGGGAGTTCGAATTGAAAGCGCCATACGAAGTGCCATCTCCCGGTGGCGGCCTCGATCTTAAGCCCGTAGGCAACGCCCAAAATCACCAGTTTGTGGGCAGCAGAGCCGTGGATTTTGTGACCGCGTAGATTCAGGTAGGTGCAAACCTCACTGCGAAGGGGATTTTGGGCAGCTTTACGGGTCACCGACGGAGCCAACACGCGGTTCACTTCCGGCTGGTCGGCAAACCCGAAACTGGATCTGGCCGATGACTTCGAGTCTTTTCAGCGGCGGCGCGCATTGGAATATGGACTGTGAGGCAACATGGTCGTCGCTACACGCTGCTCCTGAGTGAGATGGCTGTCTGACCAAGCAGGTATTGTTCAAGATCGTAGTACGTACGGTAGTCAATATCAGTCATCGCGCTGTCGTTCGAGGTTAGGATTAGGTGATTCTCGCTGAGCACGGCTGACAGACGCCCGTTTCTCCAGTTCCCGGTGGGAGCGTTCAAGTTCCTCGGCGATGAGCTTTTCGTCGGGAAGGACCGTCTGGTACTCGGCGGCGAGCACCTTGTTGGGAAGATTGTCGAGTGCGTAGTGGGCCTCTGCCGCTCCCTTTTCGGCGCACAGAATGAGTCCGACTGGCGGGTTCTCGCCGGGTTTCATCCAGTGCTCGCGGGCGTAGTTCAGATAGAGGTGCATCTGCCCCGCGTCCGCGTAACTGAATTTACCGACCTTTAGGTCCACGATTACAATTCCTCGCAAACGGCGATGGAAGAAGACGAGGTCGATGCGAAACCAAGTGTCGTCGATACGAAGCCTGCGCTGGCGACCAAGGAAGGCAAAATCATCACCCAACTCCAAGAGAAAGTCGGTGAGACGCTGGATGAGCGCGTCCTCCAAATCCGACTCGGAGTATTCGTCCTTGAGGTCGAGAAATTCGAGAACGAACGGGTCTTTGATGGCCTCTTCGGGTGTCACCACATCGCTGGGTTCGGAGATCTCTGCTTTTTCCAGCATGGCGGCTTTGTTCTGGGAGAGCGCGATGCGTTCGTAGAATTGACTGCCGATCTGGCGATGTAGTTGCCGGACAGACCACCCCAACCGCAGAGCCTCGGTCTGGTAGAAGGTTCGAGCCTCCGGGTTCTTGACGGAAAGCAGTCGCACGTAGGCGGACCAAGGCAACGCGAAGTGAGATGCAAGGGCTGCAATAGTTAAGGAATCGCTTTCTATGTAATTGGAATCAATGGAGTTTGTGGATTCTCCAGACAGTGTCTGGAGAATCTGTCCTTGCGGCCACGCACGGTAGAATGCACGCATTTGCCAAAGATTTGCTCGTCCAAACCCGCGACCAAATTGGCGCGTCAAATCCCCAGACAATTGCTCGATTAGCTGTTCACCGTATTCAGCACGGTGCTCCCCTGCTTGTTCATACATTACGATACGTCGGCCAATTTCCCAGTACGTTGCCGTCATCAGAGAATTGATCCTCCGAGCAGCGGCAGAGCGGGCTGCTTTGAGCAGTTCGACGATTCCGGCACGGATGTTGTTGTAGTTTTCCGGAATGGTTGTCATCTTCGTCATCGCGATTTCTCCATCATAAATTGTTGGCACTGTTAGATCCCTATCCCTAGTCCTTGCGCGACGGATGGGGCTTGATTGATTTCCAAGGCGGAGGTCTTCGAGACATCGGCTCCGAGATGGGGCCGCAGTTTTGCCAAGTCGTCAGTAAAGAGCGTGGCCTCGTGGCTGGCGCGGGAGATGGAGACGTAGCCGAAGCGGGAGTTGAGCAGGTCCGGGTGGACGCTGGTATCGGCGTGAACGAGGACGCGTTCGGCGGTGAGGCCCTGGGAGCTGTGACTGGTGACGGCATAACCGTGGTCAAAATGACGATGCTCGCCGGCGTTGAACTCGATCTGGCGGTTGTTGTCGAGGCGGGCGGAGAGGCGACCATCGGAATGAATCGCCTCGATGGCGGCGAGGTCGCGATTGGCAACGCCGAGCGATTTGTCGGGCGCGGTGAACTGGATGCGGTCGCCTACGGACAACTCGCGTTCGATCTCCCGGTAGACGCTGACGCCGGTGAGGC
>Ga0187891_1000956_pt1 | contig 26437 bp, 36 predicted proteins | sample June2016WEW_21_4_FD_132990 | JGI IMG/M metagenome (GOLD analysis project Ga0187891, IMG submission 132990) | Peatland microbial communities from SPRUCE experiment site at the Marcell Experimental Forest, Minnesota, USA - June2016WEW_21_40 | ecosystem: Environmental > Terrestrial > Soil >... | reverse complement strand
CGACCTTGACGGCGGTCACTTTGCCGGCGACTTTGGCGTTTCAATTCACGCGCCCGCGAGGGGCGCGACGACGCTACAGGTTCCACAATGCGTAGTTTGCGAGTTTCAATTCACGCGCCCGCGAGGGGCGCGACTGCACCCATTATAAGCGCCTGACGATCTATACCTTGCGATGCCTTTTTCGCGGACCGAAGAGTGCAACTGGACAGAGAGAGGCCCACAAAGGCTGTTTCCCCCAATCTCCCTGATTCTATTGGTGCGCGAACCTCCCGGCACTTGCATGACAGCTTGAGGTACGCGCTCATGGAGATTTCCCGGCCCTACGAACCCATCGCAGGCGTGCCATCTTCATCATCCAGCACGCCCGCCATGTAGCCCAAGAAGTCGCCGTCATACTCGCGTCGCCATTCGTAAAGACCGTTCTCTTTGTCCTCGAACAAAGGCCGTGCTCCCAGTCGCTCCGCCTGCTTCGCCCACATCTGGACACTCCCCATCTGAACTATCCGCCAGCCAACAGGTTCTCCGTCCTTGAGCCTTTGGATAATCCCGGGGTCCACAACCACAGTCAAGGTGCCTGACTCGATGACCCGGTACTTCTCGGCAACCGCCGGGTAGTCCATTATCCTTTCCAAGCGAGTCAGGTCTGCTGCTTTCTCCGCCGTATTCGGCATGAGCGCGAACTCCCGTTGCAGGGACCCGGTCACGAGCGCTGGAAGGTCGCTCCAGCCCGGGTTGTGATCCAGGGTCGCGCCCAACACCTGACGACTGGATATGAACTGCGGATTAGAGTTGAATCGAGGATCATCGAAGCGAACGGAGAAGACTTCTGCAAACGAGTGCTCAGCATTACGGTTCACGCGGCCACCAGCCTGAATCAAAGAATTGAGAGATGCCGCTTCACGAACTCCTGTCCGAAAACTAAAGTCCATTCCGGCTTCTACGCAGCTTGTTGCAACCAGAACCCAGTTGCCCCCCGGCTCGTCCCGGAGCTTGTCTTCGATACGGTGTACCATGCGCTCCCGGTCACGCGGAGTCAGAGCCGTTGACAAATGCAGGATTTCAACGTTCTGGTCCCGGAGATGACGTGCCAGCACGGCGGCATTGTTGACGGTGTTCACAATGCATAACCGCGGCCCCGGCTGCTCCAGAATGAAGCTGCCTGCGTCTGCCAGGCCCAAATTGCGGTCCTGTACACGGAGCTGGGCTCGCGTTCCTTCATGTCGGAACAGCTCCGCGCGGCAGTCGTCGGACAGGACGCTGGGAACTGCCGTGGGCGCTTCCAGGAGGCCTTGGACGTCCCAGAGCCTTGGAAGCGACCCGGAACCCAGAAGGAAATGGCAGTTCCAGTTCCCGACAAGTTCCCGCATCCATAACCATGATTGCCGCCAGAGATGAGTCGGGAGACAGGCGTGCGCTTCGTCAAGGAAAACCGCAGAACCCGGAAGTTCGTGCATGCGACGGAGAGAGCCGGGGCGATTCGAAGCCAGGATTTCGAAAAATTGCACGGACGTGGTGACGATGATGGGACTGTCCCAGTGGCTGGCGAGTGCACGAGCAGTCCTGTCTTCGAACTCGGCTTTATGGTGGACTGCGGCGACAACATCCTCTGGATTCTCTCCGTCCAACGTCAGTGCAGATCGGTAGACCCTTACGTTCTGATCGATGATGCTTGTGTAGGGAAGGATTACGAAGAGGTGCCTGAGCCGATGCGCGACTGCAAGGCGCAGCAGATACGCCGCAGCGGCCAGAGTTTTGCCCGCGCCAACAGGTGCTTCCAGCGTCGCCAGAGAGTGAAGGGGAGCTTGCGAGCAATGCCGGAACACGGCATTCCGGTCCGCCTGCCTGGGACTTGTCGATGCCGCGGCGAGATTCTGAACGTAGTTGTTCAGACGTGCAAACCGTTCTTCCCATCGACCTAATACTCTTTTCTCCGGTCGTTTATCTCCCGCAGCGGCGGCTGTATCGCTGTGATCCGCGTCCGTCAGGCATGACAAGGCGATCCTCGCCGCGGTGCCGCGGTACTGATCCAATTTGGCCGGACAGGCAGGCGGCAACTCAAGCCCGAGATCGTGATAGACCTGCTGAAAGCTCGCCAGTTCTCGATCCATTCGCTCGGCCACGCGAGGATCGCGGAGGGCACCGACAGCCGCGTCGGTGAAAGGCTTGATTTTCTCGGCAGGGACGGAGGGCAAACCGCGGTGGTGCGCGTACACCAGCATTGCTGCAAAGGCAGCATCGAGGCGCAACAGCCAAAGTGCCCCGGCATCCTCGTGAGGAACCGGTAATCTTTCCGCTTTCTCCTGTCCCGAAAGAACGTGCTGGTTCTCTACGGCCAGCTTGCCGCAATCGTGCACGGCTGCAGCGCCCCAGACGGATCGCCACATCGTGTCCCATCCACGCGCCACAGCGTCCACTTCAGAAGTGAAGTGTTTTGCCAGTCGGAGGACGTTTTCAATATGTTCCTTGTAGCCCTGAGCAGCCACCCGCTCTGACTTGCTATGTGCGAGTAGCTTAGGCTCTGGTTGCATAATCCGAGATCGTTACGCCTTTGATTTCGGGCGTTTTTACGTCCTCGTAGTCGCTCCATGCATGGCTTGGCCCCTTGCAAAGGGTAGTGGGAGTCAGGGCCGTCCAGATCACGGAGGGCGAGCATGAGCCGAGTGGCGAACTGTGCTCCGCCCACCACACATGGTGCACGATAATCTGCGGCCTGGTGCGGGCTACCAGCAGGCCAATATGCGGCAGGAGATGGAGGAGTAGGTTGAGGTCTTGCGCGGTGCATCCAGTCTTTTTCCCGTTGTGAGGACTGTACACAAACGGGACAGAGTAAACTGCGTGCTCGACAACTCTATACGATAATGGCGCCATCCCGCGGCTCTTGCCCTCCTGCACCGGGCTAACGTTGGTCGTTGTCGCCCTGATGATATTGACGGGGGCCAACGTCTTTCCCCAGCTAAGTGCAACCGGCCCCGCGTAGGTGTGACTCGTAGCGCCCTCTCCCGATTCAAGGAAATTGGAACCGAAAACCCGGGCGTCCCAGAACCGTCGCGTGAACTCTTCAGGCTTCATGCTGGCAATCTCACTGCGGTTCCTGTCGGGCCTCTCAAGAATGTCGAACCCATCACTCCCCTCAATGCCTGCGTCCTTCGAAACCTGTGCCCAGAGTGGGCCATCCTTCGCAAGGACAATGTCACGAACTTTCCGCTTGATCGACACGTCGGAAACCATGCCGATCTCGCCGTCAACCGCCTCAACAGTTCGAGGATCAGACTCTTTGTCAGGATCGCCATTAATATTTGACATCGCGGCCTCAATAATCAACAAGCCAGTGGCCGCATTGAGGTGATTAGGTCTATGCATGTTCTTCCTCCGGTAGCTGCTTTGCAGCTTCTCCGCTAGTTCGTGCCAGATAACCCAAGAGCAGCTGGGCTTTCTCATCAGTCGAGAACTTGGTTGGTAGCTGCCCAGCGATTGCACCGGAGATCTCTCCGATGCGCTTCAATGACCACTTGGCCAGACCGCCTCCCCGCGTCTGTGCCCATCCTGTATAGAGCTTCAGACGGGACTGCATCAGGGCCAATGCGCCAGCTGGACTTGAACTCGCAATATCGAAGTGAGCATTACCGATCAGATTGGGTGGCAGCGAACCGCCGCGCACCTCCTGGCAATAGCACTTGTGGATCAGATCAGCCATGGCCAGGAACTCGCCGAATTTGTATGCCGTACTTTCCATGTACTTCTCCTTCCGATGTCCGCGGTAGTAAAGCGCTAGGCCCAAGATTGTGAAGTAGTCAGCGGCAGGCTGGATCTTTTTCCCCGAAAGGAGAAGCGCTCTGCCCCGTTGGTGCGCGGTCTCAAGGGTTGCAGCGGCATGGGCAGCGCAAGTCGCAGTCTGAAATAGCATGTCGTACACCGCTTTCAAATCAAACCTGGCGTCAGCAAAGTCTTCCCCGCTTCTGATCCACTGCCGCTGCAGAGTCCGCACAAGCTGGCCGGGGACAAGAAAGCGGGTCTTGAATGCCGACGGCGGAGTGTTCGCAAGAGCAGCCCTCCATTCAGAGATACTTCGTTTGACTTGTTCAATCGATGGCTGAAGGTGCGATTCAATTCGTGTCACTCCCGGGCTGATCTTGCGGAGCAGGAGCAATTCGAGGAACTCGCTTCGCGCAGACGGTCCGCTGTGGCGAGAGAAAAATGCAACGACGCTCTCGCAGAGAGCTGCATAGAAGGATTCCTGCTCCTCGCGTTTCTTGGGCTCCTCTACATCGCCGAAGAAATCCGCTAGTGCTGTGCTGACATCTGGGGCGCTGCTGACATATACGATCATCAGATCCTTGGAATCCTTGGTAGCACCCGGAACACCGCGCCAAGTCTTGCCTTTCCGCGAAGCACTTGTAATCCACTCAAGAGAAGCAGCAATTTGCCGAGCCCGCTGACGGTCCAGCGGAAAGGCATCGTGCCCCGCCAAGCCGTAGCGTTCGAAAGACGGAATATCGATGTTCTTCGACATCAGGTAACTGAGGCCCAATATCGGCAGGTTGGGGTTCGGCATCTTGGCATCCGATGTCTCGTGTCCCCGTTCGTACTCGAAAAGAGCTTCCGATAGGACCGGACGCATCCCCGGTTGCAGAACCGATTCGTCCATCAGGTCGAAGGCAATCATGTCGATGTCTTTCTTATCGGTCGGAATGTCTGCTTTGAGCACCAGCTTGTCAAAGGCAGCAAACCACTTTTCGTCATCGGCTATCAGAGCAATTGCAGCAAGCAGCCTTGCCATTGGTCCGTGGTGAAAGATGTCCCGCAGCTCGGCGCAGAAGCTCTGAATGTGACGCAGACTGCGCCCCCTGGTTCGAAATGCCGGGAATGCGTTGTGATTGTCCTTTGCGATGGTAACGAGTTGCTTCGCATCGTCAGCCGCAACGAGCGCCACGGAGTTCGGGGAGCCATCGGCACCGAGATAGACTATGAGGCGATCCTGACGGGACAGATTTCTGACCCACGGGTGATACATCGTCGCAAGAGTACCAACCGATTCGCGCAGGTTTTCGAGATCAGTCAGCATATTTCAGCACCCCGTCTACAACCCTTGCAGTTGCAAATACGGGCTTCACGGCTCCGTGCAGCGGCGAGTCGTACATCGACACCAGGAAGTGATGAATGACGAGATTCAGCGGTTCTTTCTTCGTTTCTGGTCGGAACGGCCCGAAGTATGTCGCCTTGAACTGGCTGAGCCCAAGATGCGGGACGTAGGCGCATTGTCCTTTAGCCAGCCGTCGGTTGAAGAGGTCCTGAAGATAGTGGCACGGGTCATGCACCGGATGCCGGGGTCCGACGTGGACAACTTCGCCGTGCAAGCGATAACACACGTCCTGCAGCACCTGCTGCGCCATTTGTTGAGATTGTCCCTTGCTGATCAGAGATCCCTTTCTGAAGGGACCGCGGTAATTTGTGGCCAGGTTCGTAAGAACCAACGGGCGGCAAATCTCAACGTTGGTAGGGCGAATGATCGCTCCTTCTTTCAACCATGCGATGGCCCGAAACATCCCCTCGACAGCACTCGGAGGAGGGACCAAGTAGGTCTGGAAGCCAGCTCCTGAAGCGGGATTTGCAAACGCAGCGAAGGGGCCTTCGATTTCCATCGAGACCGGATATGTCTTCATCGGATTGCTTTCCTTTCATCCGGTGAACCCGCTAAGGACTGCGAAAGTTCAGAACAACGGAACCGAACCAGGGGAAGAAGACCTCGACCGCAAACTTAAAGGACCAACATTATCAGATTCCATGACCAGGATCACAAGTACGCGTGACCTGCTGCGGGGAGACGATGCGCTTTGCCACGAATTGCACGCGCGAGGGCCTGAGAATTTCCTTGGCAGAACCACGACCCGGGCTATGCCCCGCTTGGGGCACCCACTCCAAGAAATCGGGGGAACAAGCATAGATTTCTGTACTGTTCCCGCGCGGCCCATTCGTGCCATTCGCTATCGCGTCGTTCGGCTTTACAATCATTCCGAACATCAAGAGCAACGTGGACTTTTGCTCCACGTTCCGCAACCGGGTAATGACGGTGCGAACAGCCTACGCAGGCTGGATGCGGCGACCAGAGGAGGTCGCAAAAATGAATCCATCAGAAATGGAATTGGACAAGAGAATCGTCTTTCACTGCGAAAGTTGCCACGGTTCGAAGGATGATGTCTTCATTTTGCGAGACGGAAGCGTCGTTTGCGCGGACTGCGTCGAACTCTGGGAGCGCGACCGAGAGAGGCAGAACTGAACCATTATGGCAAGACACGACACGGAAACTGCGGAGGACATGAAGCAACAAGGCATCAGGCCGACCTCGACCCGCGACGAAGTGATTCAGGCGTGGGACAAGGCTGTTCACCCGATGCGTGGCTGGGTCGAATGGAACATTAAGCGGAGCCGCGACAATGCGGCAAGATTGCGGTCGCAGGGCTTCACGTTGAGTGAGGGTGACCACGGGAGCTGGGTACGGAAGAACTGAGGAGGAAGTCATCAATGGGAGACTGGTGGAGGGATCACGCTGAAACGCCAGAGCAACGGGAGAGCCGCCTAGCCATGTGCGCTTGCCTGAACGCGGATATGATCTTTTGCGGAGTTAAGGACGATTTGTGCTACTTCGATTATTACTACGAGTCCGAGGGCCACGACGGTCCCAAGGTTACGCTTTCGCTGCCAACTGATGGACTCACTGCCGAGAAAATATCCAAGCATGCAGCAGAGTGGTACCGACTGGAGGCAGAAGAATGAAATCACGGACAGTCGAAGCAACAATTCCAGCGACTGCTGAGCCTAAACCGGGCACGCATCGTTTACCTGAGGGCAGCCTTGGATTTTTCGGCAACTGAGCCCGTGCGGCCTGCTTCTGTTGCAGGAAATTAAGAGGTGACTCCCAGCATTTGACGGAAATCGCCAATGCCTCTGGCTACCTTGCCTTTGCCACCTCTGATCAATCCGCGAATGCCCCAGCGCTCGGGATTCGTAAAGTGCTGGTTGATCAGTTTGGGATTAGCAGTGATGCCAAGGTTTATGAGGTACTTCTCCACCTTCGCTATCTGCCTGAGGTTTGCTTTTCCCTTGCGAACAGGGGCCAAGACGAAGAAGAAAACCGGAGCACCTTTCTTGCGTTGAATCAAGAACTGGTGATACTTGTTTAGCTTGTCTGGTGTGAAGATTTCCCGCTTCAGTCCTTTGGTAGCCTTGCCGACGTAGCCCGGAGTGTACCCTTTTCCCGCGTGCCTCCCGAAGACGTAGCAGCCGCGATGGTCTGCATACTTCCCATTGGACTGCCAGAACTCCCTGACATCTTCGTCCGATATTATTCGACCTCCGCTTTGGTGAGAGCGATGGACTCTAAAAGGCCCGACTACTCGAAATATGATCACTGGTCTCCTCCTCTCTTCGGCGGAGATTATCTCATGCAAAGACGGGCGTCAGTACCGAATACTCGTTGACCATGGCTCCTTCCCATCGGATACTCGTAGCGTGCCCGGTGCCGTCCTCTACATCCGCGTGTCTACTGCCGAGCAGGCAGATCAAGCCCACAACCTTCCTACGCAGACGCGCAAAGTTGAAGATCGATGCAAACGCGACGGGCTGCCTATCCTGAAAACTTTCATTGATGCTGGTGAGTCTGCGCGTACCACTGACCGTCCTGAATTTCAGGCCATGCTGGAATACTGCCGCAAGCACAAGGACAAGGTCACGCATGTAGTCTTTGCTGATCTTTCCCGGCTGGCTCGCAACGTCTCAGACCAGTCAGTCACACTGACACAGCTTGAAAAGCTCGGCATCACACCAGTGAGCTGCGATGAGAGGATCGAGGACACAGCGGCGGGAAAATTGTCTGTCAACTTGTTGGGGGTGGTCAATCAGTTCTTCAGTGACAACCTATCGGAACGTACGAAGTACCGAATGAGTGTTGGTGCGAAGGAGGGCAGACATCTCCACCTCGCTCCCATCGGCTACTTTAACGGCCCGAACTCCTCTGGGTTGCAGGTAGATCGACAGCGAGCGGCACTGGTTCGCCAAGCGTTCGAGTGGGTTGCTACGAGAAGTTACAGCCTAGAGGAAATCCTTCGCAGACTTAAGCTGCTGGCGCTGACCACACGACGTGCGGGACGGCTCATCAACCGCCAAACTCAATCACGCATGCTACGCAATCCCATCTACGCTGGATGGGTCGTATCAGGGAACATCAGGGCACGGGGCCAGCACGAGCCGATTGTGTCACAAGAGCTGTTCGACGCCGTGCAGGACGTTCTCGATGGCAAAGATACCGCACCCATCACTCACAAGAAGGTGAATGAGGACTTCCCGCTACGTGGTTTCGTACTCTGCACGGGATGCGGCAAGAAACTCACGGCGGGCTGGGCGAAGGGTCGCAAGGAGAGATATGCCCGTTATTGGTGTGCGAACAAGAAGTGCGTAACGAAGGCCAGAGCGAGCCGCGATGAGATTGAGAACGCCTTCCTGAGAATCCTTGGGATGCTGGTGCCCACACAAGAGTTCCTCAACGACCTTCCACGGATTGCCAAGAACCTCTGGGCTAATAGGCTGGAACGTATCAGCAGTGAACGCAGACGGCTCAACACTGTCCTTGCAGACGCGAAGACTTTGAACCAGAAAATCCTGCTGCGAAACATCAATGGTGAACTGCCTGAGGAGGACTTTGTCACGCTGAAAGAGACGGCGACTCGGCAGAGGGCAGACGCAGAAGGCCAACTGGCAGCGTTAGATGCGGAGACTGCGTCGATACAAGTACTGATGGAAGGAACACAGCGTGAAATTGTTGACCTCGTGGGGATGTGGCGCAATGGGGGCGTACAGCAGCGTCAAGAACTGGCTTTCAGCCTCTACCCAGATGGGCTTTTCTACAGCCGTGAGACCCTCTTTTTTGAACCGCGTAACACTCTGCTGATGAACGCGATGCGGGAGATGATTGAGTACTTGAGCGACGAAAGGAACATTGGGGTACCATACGACGGGTTATTGCACCTGATGAAATCGACGCGCCCGGCCCCTCTTGGATTCCACTCAGTATAACGGGAAGGACGGCCCAAAGCCGCCACAAAACGGAACCCGTTTAGAATCAAACACAGGTCATATCAGACGATAAGAGACGAGCAGGTAGCCGTTCCAACAGGGTAGCAGGGACGGCCACGCTGCACCGGTCTCGTGATTCGGTGCCGCCGCAATGGCAACAGTGTAAAATTTTCATAGTACCTTTGTGCTACGTTCCTCACGGTTTCTCTAACTGTTATGTAATCCGCAACTTATTGATATTGCTGGCATTATGAAAGCTGTCCGTTTGACTTCCGTTTCATTCTATCGAGTACAACGCCCTGCTCTGGGCCTGCCCTGCTACCCGCCTGCCCGCCGTATTGAGCCCTCGCGTATTGCGTATCGGGCAGATCGCGGTACAGTTCGTTGCAGGGAAAGGGTTTACCGGTTGCCGGTTAGGGGGGATCATGGTTAGGGTAAAAGGTTCGTAAGTTATTGAAAATAGGGTGTCAACCTCCTGCCGAACGAGGGCACCCCGGCCAGAGTCCGCCCACCCCTTCGCCGGTTGCTGAGCGTGGCCGGGCAGAACACTCCGAACCTCCCTGCTGGCCTAATGGATCGATAGGGGTCCCATGGGTCCTCCGATCATTTCCTAGGCCGTAATGCCTTTAGGGTCCCATCCGCGGGTGCTTCGTCGGGTATGGGGTGGGTCACTTACGGGTCCTACTTACGGGTCCTACTTACAGGTCCTACTTCCCCGCTCGCTTTACCGAGTACAAAACGAATGGGTCCCATATTTAGAAACAGGGCAGCGGGGTACGCAGGGTTAGGTTCCGTTTGACATGTACTCGGTATAATGGGCAATGACAAAAAAAAATCTAGATTGTAAATTCGACTTAGTAACTTTCTTACAAGAGGGGCTTGACAAAACGTGCTCCAGTTGCTATCCTATGAAGGTGAGGAAAGGTCCGTCGAAAATAAAGCTTGACTTTTCCGTGTAATTTGATACCATAGGATCAGCACCAGACGACCTTTGCCGTACGATCACCCGATCAGGCAATCGCCGCCGCAAGACAGCAGGGCAGTTTGAGCCCGCTGGCAGGTTAACACGGTAGTTCGAAGTTAGGTCGGCACGGCTCTCGTGCATCGACTTTCAAAAGAAAACACGGCAGTAGATATACCGTTGGGCAATGGACTGCTTAGAGGCATCCATACAAATCAAGTTTCACACCAGTCTGCATTTCGCCTCTAAGCGTGCAGACACCCAACGGCAGCGTCCTTAACGGGATGCTGCCGTGTTTCGTTTTAGGAGGACATTGTGGGGCGAGGATTGAGCACCTTACAGCAGGACATTATGAAACACGTGCAGGAGAAAGGGCGAATCCTGCCAAGGCAGGCTCTCGACCTTGCATTCACATGTGGTGAGTTTTTATCGGGTAACGAATGGCATGTTGCCAAATCAGTAGCCAGTCAAGCGCTGCGTCGGCTTGTAAAGCGTGGATTGCTCAAAAGACATAGGGCTAGATTCGTCGGCTGGCAAAATTTCTACCACCTTGCAACGGTCGAACCTGTGGAGCGAGACCAATTCGGTCGGACTGAGGACGAACGCCAAAGGTTCTTCGCTGAATGCAAAGCAAAACATGACACGAAGTCGCTGCTGGACGCCGAAGACGAGATACGACAGGCGTTCGCAGCCATGGCAGGGAAAGGCTAACGATTAACTTCGAAGTTAATCAATAGGAGAGGAGGAATTATGACCGACGCAATTATGGCGTTACTGCCGCCTGACAAGCAGGCAGAGTATTTGCGCGAACTGCAACGGCAAGACGAGCAGCGGCAGGATCAGTAAGCAGCGGTAGGGGGGAGAGATGGAACTTTTGACAGTAGAAGAAACCGCGGCATTTCTGAAAGTAACTCCGCGGGCTGTATATGAGATGTCGAGGCGAAGATCACAGCTAAGGCAAGCACAGCCCTTGCCTGCGATCCGGCTGCATAAGAAATGCCTGCGCTTCGACAAACAGGCGATTGAGCAATGGGTCACACAGTGCGCCCAACAGGGACGAGCGAACTGATTTACATAGAAGGGAGACCAAATGAATGAGAAACAGAAGCAAGCGCTTGACGAACTGTTGAGTCTTAGAAAGATCACATACGAGACGAACACCGTCACCCGTAGGGCACAGAACATCGTCCTTCAGGCATTGAAACCTGAAGAGCTAATTGCGGTCAGCAAAGCGCTATCTGACCATCAGAACCAGTACGGCTGGTAAGGAAAGGATTTATGAAGCGGACTTCACAGAAAAAGAATACACAGAAATGCACGCAGGACATTCGCAACATACCGCCGACGCGATACCAACTGCCGGACGATGGCCGGAAGGTAAAGCAACTTTGCAGCGAGCGCAGGACATTGTTGGTGCAATTGGCGACCTACGCGAGTGGTGACGGCACCGACGTAAAGCCTTCCATTCAAACACTAGCAGATGCGCTGGGATGTAATCGTAGAACTATTGCGCGTCGGATTATTGAACTCAGGACTCTTGGCTTCTTGGAAGACGGCGGTCTGGATGGACAATTCAAAACCCGAATTCGGTCTATCAATGTTGCCAAGGTCATTGCACCTGTGACAGATTCGCCTAAAACACCTGTGTCAGATTCGAATTCACCTGTGACAGATTCGCAGATCACCTGTGACAGATTCGAGGGTAACCTGAGACAGATTCACCAAGCACCTGTGACAGATAGACGATCACCTGTGACAGATAGACGCCCTAATGACCCTTACCGTCATATACCGTCATTCTCAACCGTCAAATCAACCGTCATTGTAGACCGGGAGCCGGACGGCGAAAACGTCGTTGAAGTTTGGGATCGTACAGAACTGGAAGAACCTGCTGGTGTCTCCGAAGAACCTACGACCAGTCCTGCTACCCTGCCACACGATAAGGAACTCCCCGCCTGCAAATGTGGCGGAACGGTAGCTTGGGGTGATCGCTTTAAGCAAACCAATCCCATTTGTCTAAGTTGTGGGAAACCGCCTACGACCGTAGAGCCCATGGCCGTCGAAGGGGAATGCCCAGAATGCGGCGATCCTTGCCCTGCTGGTCAGGGGTGCTGCGACGATTGTGTCCAAGCCGAGAACCGGAGGATCACGATAGGGGAAGGCAAGGGCCATATTTGCCCATCTTGCAGCGCACTCCGCGGTTGGAGCAAGTGGCGACATAGGACGATACCAGATTCACCGCCGGGCACTCGTCTTTGCCCAGAGTGCGATGTGGCCGTAATACCGCGGGAAGCCACGCCCGAAGAATATGGGATGGCGTTGAACGGCTGGACACTGGAGCAGTTGGAAGGGGGAGAGATGATTGTGAAAAATGAAACGTTCAACCAATTCTTTCAGATTGATGAAGAGACAGAAGATTTCGTTCCTAGCGAGCTACCAGAACCGAAGGGCAAGCGGCATATGTTCGATAGTCAAGCGGGTGTAATGCAGTTCTACAAAACTTTCGGACAATGGGAAACACATGAGCTTGTACTGCGGTTAGGGCTTGACGGTAGATACGCAGTTGATGCCGAGCCGACGCAACCAGCGACCGAAGCAGAAGAGGTGCCCGGTGAGTAACTTCAAACTGATTCAGCAGGCCAAGTCCATGAAAGATGTTTCATTCGCAAATTGCCTTTTGCGCATGAGGGATTTCCACCAGCATCTTGAACTTGATTCGATGATAGGACTTGCCGCGGCGATTAAGGAAGATGAAAAAATCAAGGCCAAGGCAGATGCGCGGGAGGCGATAGAAGACGGCGAACCTGATGAGGCGGAGAAGTCGGGGGAGCAGTGAACGAGTCTCCACAGACGCCATCTGAATCGCGGGCAGTGTGGGCCAAACTTTTCGCTGATCCCAAGCAGTGCAAGTTATACAAAATCGAAACGCCTACCCTGCCTCAAGGCGAGCGGATAACTCCGATCCCCGCGGAGGAAGGTCTTTGGGAAGAAGTAACCCAGAGTACCCATTTCCCATATACGGAGACAACTAAGAATGGCAACATCTTCCTCGATGTCGAAGATGACGATGGCCATCTTGTACTCATACTCGACAATAGTAGTTGGCCGCTCTTACGAAGAATTTGGTTTTACACCGTCAATCACCCCGGCGGGCCGCTCGCACTGGACAGATCAGTTGATCCGCCCATTGTTCTCATATCAGAGCAGGATCGCCGCCCGCTGGCTGACATCATCAGTGGCAAACCGGGAACCAAGTTGAAGACGACGAATCCGTTCTTCATCGATCTTCGGCGGAGCAATCTTGTCGGCTGTACGGCTGATCTCACACCCGAAGAGATCAAGAAAATTGACAAATATATTCGCACTGCCGTTCGAAGGGGCATCGATTCGAGATTGTTGTCAGTGACGGACAAAGCCCACACTCAAATTTTTGATGATATCCGTCAACGAGTGCTGGCCAAGCTTGTTGAAGACGACGCGCTAAAGATTGACGGTGTTGTCAACACGAAAGCCGTCTTCGATCTCGCTCGTCGATACACCAAGGATTACACGCGAGGCAATGAGCGTGTGGCCGCGGTCAGCCAGATCGATCTACCCGAAGTGGGTGATGAGGTCAATGACTTTCAGGAAGCGAACGTCGAACGGCGAATGCCGTGGGATCGCTATGAAGTGACATCTGATCCCGGTGCTGGCGTGTGGAGGGCGCTGAATTGGTGTGAAGATGACGCCCGCATAAAGGCGTTAGCCGCCCTCAAAACAGAGCGACCCGATGATCACGCGTGGCTCCTGCAATATGTACAGGGGCTCCGAAAGTCGGAGAAGGCCGCTAGTTTGAAGGACCGAAGCAGGGCTCTCAACATCCGCAGATGGCTGGAAAGAGCCGCCGAAAAATAAATATCGTCAAAAATGGCTACCTTAGCTTGAAACCGCTAAACCTTAGTAGAGGGCAAGATTGACCCTGCTCCATTTCCATCGCATGTATTGGAATGTTGATTATATCCAGTAAGGAGAAACCATGGCTCGTGTCCGTTTTCTTAGCAAACCAGAACCGGGGAAGAGTTTTCCGGGTCGTTGGACTGTTACACCCGATCAGATTCAGCCGCGCCCCCGATATGTCGGAGGTCAAGACGTGACGGTAACGACTTCGAGCGTGCGCCAGAGACAGGATCAAGCCGCCAACGTTGCGCGAGATGGGGTCGCACTCGCCTGAGTCGCACACGTACATATCACACGCACGATTAGTTTGACATTCTGGCGAGCGACACGCGCAAGCGTCTGACATCGCGATAACCCAGATAGGATGCCGCTTTTTCTCTTAGCGGAGTTTCAGCAGCATCCACCGGGGTCGGCTGTCTCTCCCGAGCGCAGCGCGGCCCCACATCTTTAGGAGGACGAACTTGACCAGCAGCAATGTGTTTCAGGAAGGCATTACAGATTCATGGCCTGTGGCTGTTTTACTTAGTACCGATGGATACGCATTATCTAAGTGTACGACTGGTGGGAATGGCTGCACTTATACCTTCGCAAAAGTACCTGCTGAAGACTTGAAGATTTATGAAGCCGAAGCCGCCAACCCAGACACTTTGGTAAAACTCTCTAACGTTCTGGGTGCGGTCAAGACGCTCCAACAGGCCGAGCGAGAAGCAGGACGAAATTTAGGCTATTTCAGTTGTCATTGGTTCAGACATAAGGAGGAGTAATGAGCGCCCGCAACAGGATCGCCGTTCGCCAACTACTCTTGAAACTTTTGAAAGATGACCGCACACCTGCTCACCGCAAATCCTTGAAGGGCGCACTCGAAGCACGCACACGATGCATCCAGCAGGCAAATGAGTATTTGAATCTGTTGAAAATGACGCCAGCCCCTCAGCGGGCCTTGCCGGTGTCCCTAAACCGAACGGTTGCAGAATGCCGAAAACTCGCAGGCAGCATACGGTTAGGTTGTACTGCCCGCATGGAAGCCATTGAGAAGCTGTTGTATTTGGAGGGGCTAGAAGTCCCACAGACAGACAGTCCAACATGGGAACTTATCCATAGAGAATTAGGAACATCGGCACCGGAGCCTGAAGTCAGCAGCCATGATCCCGTTTACCTTGTCAACATTCGTGAGCGGAATAGGACGCGGGCACTTGACGAAGTTCGTAGGAACTATTTGCAAGACGCAGCCGATGGCAGGCTGGCAGGACTTACACACGAGCAGGTTGCACAAGCGTTACGGCTTGATGGCATGGAGCCGGTAAACATGCCGGAAGACGCGCCAGCGATTGACAAAGAGAAACTGGCCGCTGCGATTGCGGCATTTAGGAGGGCAGGATGACCAAAGAAGAGACAGAACAGTTTGAAAAAAAGCAATGGTCTGCGAGGGACAAATTCAAAAGCACGCTGACAGCCGAAGAGGCACAAGCATTTCAGGCCGCACTGGATGCGGTCAAGGGTGATTCTGTGCAGGAATCAATGACTTATTTGCATTTTCAATGTATGGTCGCCGGAATTCCATGGACGGAGGAAGAAAAGAAAACTGCTGAAGGATTCGGGTTTTATAAACTTCCGTTCGAAGCCAGATGTACGAAGTGGCGTAACTATGTGAAGACCGGCAAGTGGGAGGCGCAATGAGCGGCGAAGGACACGTCAGATGGAATCGTAACAAGCAGATCAGGGACTTTCCGGGCCGCTTTTCGCAGCCAGTGAGTGGCCCTGATCCGAACGCTCCTGTTATACCGACAACCCGCGTAAGTCTTGGGGGAGTCGCACAAGCGGAAGTGACATCATCGGTGAGAGAGCGTGCCGACAGATCAGCAAGTGTTGCCGCGGATAATCCGCAGGGTAACATGGCGTTAATCGATTATTACTACAACATTCATGTCGCGAAAGAACGTGCTGAGGAAGCCCGCAAGCAGGCCGCGCAACGGGAGAAAGAGCGGCTCGCACGAATTGAAGCGGAGCGACTCCGCGTGGAGGAAGCCCGCCGAATTGAGGACGCCCGCAGGCAGGAGATGCTTGCCGCGGAGGATGCCCGGCGTCAAGAGATATTGGCCAAGCAAAAAGCATTTAGAGAACAGTTATTCGCAGGGAGGGTATAACCGTGGGTTTAGTTTCGGATCATGTAGGCGGTGTTGCACAGCCGCGGAGTAAGGAGTTTCTAGCCTTCGTCGCAGAAGAAGAAGCGCGATTACAGGCTCCAATCAAAGCAAGGATCGCAGAGCAGTCGCTGCTACTTCAGCAGATCACAGAACAAGAGCGGCTGATCCGGCTGCAATCGCTATACAAAGAACCATCCCCCGAACTCTCCAACTGCAAGGCTTACGTGCCCGACGACATGACGCCCGCTCAAGTGCAGGCCGCGGTCGGGCGTGCGGTTGACCAACTGAAAGCAGAGCTTACCGCACAGGGTATTACTTTGCACCAAGCGGGAGTACGGCGACTCTGCAGAGTTATGCTGGTGAATTTACACATCGACACGAGAGACGCAAACAATCTGCGGGCGTGTTACGATCTGCTCGATAGTCTGGGCGAATTCCGGCCCGATGAAGTCACCAAGCCAGCACTGCCTGAGCCTGTTGCCGAACCAATCGTTGAGCCAGAGACCACACTTGAAGACCTATCTCTTGAGGATAGAGATGGAAACAGACTGGCGAAGAAGTTAGTCATTGAGGGCATTATCAAGGAACAGCGTCCGCTCTTTCTGGAGTTCGTACAGTTCGTACGTGACACATACAATCATCCGGTCACACAAAGCGATCAAGACAAAGTGGTTGACTACTGTGTGCAACATGGGGGCTTCACTGTGAAGAATCTCAATCTCGCCCGCGTTCGCATTTTGCGCTGTTTAACACCAGATGAGCAGTTGGCCGAATCGTTGGAAGCAGAAAACCAGCCCGCTGATCGGTTCGATGTTCGCACGAGTTTTATAAAACGACAGCGCGAATTGCGCGAAGCCGCCCGACAGTAAGTCTGCATCTACCTCCAGCACAAATAGCGGGATATGTAGGTGAATCGCGACGGCGTAGAGAAACTGCTACGCCCTCGCACCAATTAGGAAATGCTGGGCGTCCTCCTGCCCGGCATGCGGGCCGCCCAGCACCCTTCTTCCCGCATGCTGACTCATTACGTGATACACACCAGAAACGGAAAGGAACATGGAAGAGATTATATCGAGTACAGAGCAAAGCATTTTACCAAACATGCCGGAAGTACCAGCAGAAGCTAAAGGCTATCCCGCCAACCCGCTCTTTGATGGGGTGGACATTATTGATCGGGCTCGCATTAGTGCCGTCGGTTTCGATTCATGGCTTGATGAAGTCGTTGTACGACATGACAAGGCTTGCACCTATCGGCGGCTTACTGACGAGGAAGTTCTAGCCATCAAACCAACCGACACCGGCATGATTGCGAAGTTAGTACGGTCAGTACGTCGCACAGTCCCACAGTCCGAAAAATTCTATGAACGGGCGGCGATAAAGTTGACGTGGTTTCTGAGAGCGGGCTACCCATTGGTAGAGCCAAACCTGAAGGAATTGAGCACACCGACACTTATCAGTTTCTATTCGGATTGTACGGGCACTGAGATGGAGATGTCCGATAGTGCATTCAGGTCGGACTGGTCGGAGGAGTCAGCGCACACTCGCCGCCGCATCCGAATTGAGAAAGGCTACCTCGCAGACGAGTCGGGCAAGATCATTGTGAAGGCAAAAAAGAATACGAAGCGCATTTTCAAATTGATCTGCGCAAAGTGCAGCGAGACATTCCCTGCGATCCGTCACGGTGTCAAGAAATGCGCGAAGTGCGGAGGCCCGCCCGATCCCTCGAAGCGGTACTGCGCGTTAGGCCCGAAGTGTTTCCGTGCCGAAAAGGGTCATCCGGCAGAGTGTCTGACCCGAAGTCCGTACTGTAGTGATAACTGCCTTGGGGCGTTCCAAGCCGCGGTTAAGAGGTCAAGAGAGGCGGGAAGCCAGAAAGCAGGGTCCGCCCAGTCCGATTCCCCTTCCCAGATATGCGAAAATGCTGGGTTTTAGAGGCACTTTTTAGAGAAACGATGGTTTGCCCGTGGGTAGGGCGCATGAGCCGTTTTCGAACAGGAATTAAGGAGATTTACACATTATGTCTAACGCAATCGAAACACCACTAGCTTCCGGGGCCACTGATCGACCGAACATACCCCAAGAGTCAGAGCAGCAACTTAACGAAGCGTCTGCCACGGCTGCAGGGTATCCAGTGCAACACGATTTTTCCAACCTCAAGCCTGTGGGCGAAGTTACGCCACTGAATCTTGCCCACCTAAAGCCTGTGGGCGGGGTTACACCGCTGCCAAAGATCGTAGGCCCGATTACGCCTTTACCGTCTGAATTGCCTGCAGCAGGCCAAACTAAGACGCCACAGACACCTAAGCCCTCCTTTGGCGAGAACGTTGCACAGGGCGTCGGCACGGCGGCTGCTCAATCGTTGTCAAGCATTGCGAAGGTTGGCAGTCACATTCCGGGCGTCGAATATGTATCCGATAAAATTGGAGACTTACTAGGCTTGCCGAAACTTCCCACTAATGTCAACCCGTACAGCACAGTTGCACAATCAACCGAGCGTAATGCAGCCGCGGCTACACAGACCACAGGCGGGAAGGTTGGCGCGGGTCTTGAAGGTCTTGGAGAATTTGTCACCGGCGAAGAGGCTCTAAAGGGTCTTTCATTGGGAGACAGGCTGATGGAGGTCGCTAAGGCAACGAAGGTTCTAGAACATTACCCCGTACTTGCTGAAATCGCCCAAAATGCCAAAGCAGTAAAGCTGGCGCATGCTGCTGGCAACATCGCCCGTACGTCTGCTGTCGGCACTGGTCAAGGTCTTGCTCACGGCGAATCATTGGGACAAGCTGCGACATCGGGAGCCGTGGCAGGTGGTACAGGCGCGGCCCTTGAAGGCGTTTCTGCTGGTGTCAAAGCCATTGCCCCATCCGTCAAGGAAATTGCTGGCGAGTTAATTCCTGTGCGTGCATCGCAGGAATCAGGAATAGCGAACAAGTTGGAGAACGTCGCGCCAACCAAGGCCCTCTCGAAGTTTGATGTCACACAAACTCAGCCAGCCGTCAAGAAAGCAATTGGCAGTGTCGCATCTGACATCGGCTCGAAAGAGATCAGCGGGCAAACTCTCGCAACACAGGCGAAAGATTTAGGTGAACGGGCCACACAGATACAAGCACAGTCGAAACCTGTCTTTGAGAAGCTAGACGAACTGACCAAAAACCAAGAAATGAAGTTTTCCGACTGGCAGAGGCAGGAGAGTGCAGCTTATCGCCGTGGGGATATTGAAGCAGCGAAAAAGGCGAAGGACGCACAGGCAAAGATTCTGGAATCCTTCAAGGATCAGTTTGCCCCGAAAGACTTGCAGAACGCTAGGGCGAACTGGCGTCAGGCGTCGGCCCTTCAAGACATACACGATTCATTGAACACGAGGAGTGTTGTTGGCCCTACCCCTGTAAATCTTAGACCAGAAGGAACAGACCCCGGATACATCAACGGCAAGGCATTCTCAAAACAGATTCTTGCACTGTCGAAAGACGGAACACTTCGCAACGCAGGCTTGACTCCTGAACATATCCAATCTCTACAAGACCTTGGAACTCTCTTAGAGAATAGCGCAAATGTTCACAAGTTCGGGCAATTGGCGAAATTGACGGAACTAGGCGGGGCTGGCTTGACTGCTGTCCTGCATCCCGCTGCTGCTATAGCAGGAGCCAAGGTTGCCGTCCCTGCGTATCTGGCACAGAAGGCACTTGGCAGAGTGATGACCAACCCCGAGACTGCGGAGACATTTGTCAACCTGCTCAGAGGGGCAGGGGTTGTTGTCCCTGCGATGGCCGCACAGGTCACAGGCGAGGTTCAGAAATAAGAAATTGTGCGGAGTCGAACCCACACCATCACAGTGCGGCACCAGCTTGGGGCGGGCATCCCGAAGAATAGCCCGCTGCTGAAAGATTCATCAAAGGAATGACGCTATCTTTAAGTTACTGATTATAATAGAGTTAACTCCAACTTCTAAGAATAGTGCTTGACAAATTTTCGAATTGGGGTAGACTATTTTCAGTAAGGCGACTGGTGCAGCCGGACGAAAGAGTTAACCGGGCGAGTCGCCTGAAAGTCTTGAAAGGCTGTCCTTAACCGGATAGCCTTTCTTATTTGGTAGGCTTTATCAAGTCACCCTTTGGCATGACTGAATACAGTTCAGGACGAGGGTACCGTGCCGAGCACTCGAAAACAACCCTATCGTTGACCGAATTCCCGTAGCGATCTGCTCTCGGAATCGGGTTTTCCATAGCCGTCATATACCCTGTTGCTTCAACCACTGAATCGCTTCCCATCGCACTAGTGATTTGGTCAATCACGTCTTCAATGTCATATCCGTCTTGGAGAACACGGCTCTTGTAAGCGTGCCAACCGTGAAACACGACTTCCCGGATACTTCGTGGCAAACCTTCTGCGTCCTGCTCCGCATGTATGGCCGCAAGTTGAATATCTGTTAATACACCGATCACAACTGCTTTGACTTTAATCTTGGTATCGGGTCGGAATTGTTTGAGATTTGCACGGATCAATTCAGCGGCATTGTCGTAGAGGGGCATCGAAGAGGGTGCCGGTCTGGACTGTGAGGGGGTTTCTAGATTCCCGGTGAATACAGATCGGCCCTCCATGATACAGCAGCAGGCACACACTTACCTCTGTGTACTGGTTATAATGCGGCTCTATGGGCTGGCGATTTCGGCAGTCTTTCAAAATCATCCCCGGTGTCAAGCTGCATCTGTCGAAGAGCGGTCTGAGTTGCAGTGTTGGCGGTGCTCCGTTCACACTCAACGTAGGGCAGAGGGGCGTAATGGGCACGGTTTCTATACCGGGGACTGGCATTTCCTTCCGACAGCACCTCGGCTCACTGACGCCGCACGAGCCAAATTCCGCACTTCCGCCGCATCTCACACCTGAACCGTCTTCCCCCGTCCCTGTGCCGTCCCCTAGACCCAGCCCCGCATCAGTCCCTCCCGTCAGCACCGCTCCTATTGAAGAGGTTCGCAGTGCCAGCACAGAGCTTTTGACTAGCGAGAGTCTGAAAGAACTGAAGCGAGTGATTCAAACAGCCCATGAAGAGCATGAAGACATCAGCGGCCAACTTGCTACGGCCCGAAGCGAAAAACAGCGGGCTAATCGGCGATACAGTTCATGGGACAGCGGCTTCCTGTTCAAAAAGATTTTCAAAAAGAAATTTGCACAGCGGAAGCTGGACTCAGAAACAGCCGACGCAAAGGTCACAGAGCTTGAAGAGCAGCTTCGACTGACCACGGTCGCAACGCAAGTCGAAATTGCCAAAGAACAGGCCGAGCCGTACTTCAAGATGCGAGATGAGTTTGCGGCCCTTTCGGAATGTGCTGCTATCTGGGATGTGAAGTCGTATCAGGCAACAAACAAATTCAGAGAGCGGACGACTGCGGAGAAGCATGTTGACCGTGAGAGGGTGACCTTCTCACTCGGAACCTGTGACCTGATTCAGTGGGAACAGAAAGTGCCGCATCTTCAAAACGTAAACGGCGGTGATCTTTTCCTGTATCCGGGCTTCATTCTGTATCGGGCTGCAAGAGAGGCGTTCTCGGTCATTGATTTCCACGATGTGAAAGGCAAGTGTGATCTAGTCAGGTTTCAGGAACGGGAAAGCGTACCGAGCGATGCCAAAGTAATCGGGCAGACGTGGGTTAAGGCGAACAAAGACGGGAGTGCGGACAAACGTTTTGCTAACAACTACCAGATACCGATTGTCGCTTACGCTTCGCTGGCACTGAAGAGCGAAAAGGGTCTCTGGGAAGAGTTTCATGTTTCCAACCCTGAGCGTCTAGTGCGGTTCCTCAATGCGTTCAACGCCTTTGTCGCTTCCTTTGGAGCGTCCTGACGAAATTCGACAGCGTTGACCGACATGGGGCGGAGAGGTAATATCTGGCCATGCCCAATCTGAATGTCGCAAAGATGCTGCTCAAGAACTCTGGCAAAACTGAGGGGCGTAAGGAAGGTCAACAACTCAAAGACCTACGCCGAGCAGTCGAGTGCATCATTTCTTATCTGGAGAAGTTGGAGAAGGGTAAGCCCAAATAGGGCGGATTATCCGCAGCCCCCCCCAGTATGAAACCCTACGTGATCCCCCTGCTCATTTTGCTGGCCGGTTGTGGCCCATCAGCACAAGAAAGGAAAGCCAAGTCACCGGAGTGCCTAGCGGCTAAGAACAAGGCAGTAGAGCGTAAAGCTGAGTCCGAGTCGCTTGATCTAGAGACCAGACTGCAAAACGAGGAAATGCGTCAGAAGATCGAAAACATGCGGATTGAGGACCAAATCGCTGAGTTGCAGGGCCGTCCCATCAAAAACCGCAAAGCGGAGGCCGTGCTCGAAACTAAAATCAGCATCAACGAGATGCTCATGGAGCATAAGACGGACAACACGGCCATAGATCAATACCTGATCCAACAGGCGTGTGAAATACCCCGAGCGAAACCCACGAACTAGGCTTTAGCAAATCCTCAGCGGTGTAGGCTCCACGAACGGCGGACCCGTGGCAACAGGGGGCACCTTCGGGTGTCCTTTTGTATTTTAGGAGACAGGAAAGCCCGCCCCGCAGCGGTCGATATTTTGCCTGAGTGGCAACGCAGCATTGTCGGCCATTAGGCCGCAGGAATTTTGAGTTTGTCCGGCGTCCTTCAGACATAGGTCGGACTGGAGGGCGGGTAGTTCTACGGGACGATCCGCCCCACCTTTACGCAGTACAAAAGAATAGGAGACACCATGAGCACCACAATTAGACAGCAGTTAGGGCTAGACAAAGTGAACGACAATACAGTTGCACCGATTTACGAATTTAACAGATATGCCGCAAACGCAGACCCGACACTTGTTCCGGTAGCTGCGCAAGTCATCGCTGACATTACCGCCGAAGTCGCCGCAGGCACCCCCATTGCGGATAACTCCGGCCAATATTAGGAGCACTATGCACATCAATTTACCGAATAACTTGCCGCCAAACGCCCCGACCTCGTCGGGTTATGAGCAAGTCGATGAAGCCGCCCCGAAGTCGAAGACAATTTTGTGGACACCATCTGGTCGGGGGTATGAAGACAGCGAGCCTTTAGTGCATGCGATAACTCTAGCAAGGACGCAGGGCCGCAGGGCCGCAATGCCAGCCGATACAGAAGACGCTGAGCACGCAAAGGCAGTAAAAAGAATCCTCGCGGAAACAGCAGCGGCTAATACCCGCGCACAAGCAGAGCACCAAGCGGGCGCACAACAGAAGTAAGGAAGGAGTGGTATCTATATTTCAGGACAAAATGGCATGCCGACGCCTGCAAGTACGGCAACTTATACAGGCATTCCCGCCCCAACCCCAAATGATATGGGCACTGAGCAGTGCGGCTCTTGGGATAATACCAACAATATCCCGACAGGCATCGCCTATCTTGAGTCAGTGCCGTCCCAAACCAATGTCTCTATCACTGGTGCGGGCGTTGTTCAAGTCGGGGCACCGAACCAATTCAAACTTCAAGTGTCGCTGGCCACAGGATCGATACAGTTGACCGGACACACCAGCACTGCAACCAATGTCGATACTGACCCTGCTCTAGCGCCGTTCGTGTGGTATAGCCGACAGAAATTCGTCGCCGTTGTGTCTAGTGCAGGGCTTGTCACGCTCGTGGGTAAAGGTTCAACGACAATTGAATGTCGATATCCACGATCAGCCAATCTGCCCTTTGCGAACGCAACACCATCGGGCACAGAGTATGCGTATGCTACGTTGGATTTGGTTGTAATTCCGTAGTCTTGACGAAGAATTGACGAAGAATAAAGGGCCTCATGCCCATCTGATTTTCTGCTTGATTGCCATGCGAGCTGCAGCGGTCGCTTCCTTTCTCGTCTCATACACCGTGCGCCCACGCCTGCGATATTTGATCGGCTGTCCGCTGATAGCACTGCGATTGACCAGCGTGACCCACTCGCCATCATAGCCCGCTGACTCCTCAACGCAATCAGCAGCGGCTCTTGGCTTTGTACTGCCTAGTGAAAATGCTTGGACAGGAATCCAGCCCATTGCTTTTGGCTCCTACGCCCGCCCTGCTGTTTTGTCATACCACCATTGCCACTTGATGCGTTTATCGTCTGCGATGTCAGGTGCATATTCGCAGCCGCCTATGGTTTCAATCTTCACGCCCTGCTCATCAACCAACCAAAGATCAGCGGGACGGCGAAGGGCTTCAAGTTTTTTGGTCAAGCGTTCAAAGCTGCCCTGTTCGGAATGAAATCCGCCCCGCTTGTCCGTCCATTCCAATCTGTAGAACATGATTGCTGCTCTCCCTTCCATGCTCCAATTATAGAAAGTGACTTTGAGCAGAAGCCGGAATTGAGGTAACTGAATGTCAACTGTTGCGGGGCTGGGGCAGAGAAAAGCAGAACTTGACAAAGGTTTTCGTGCAACTGGCGTAGGTAGGTTACTTAAAAATGCGAAGGTAAGCCGCGCAAGTCTCGCAATATCAGCGTGAAAATAAAGTTAGGAGGCCCCACGTATGAAATCTGCGGGGCCTCTGTGTCCGTGGTTGTTCGCAATAGGCAGGGCAATGCTGAACGGCTCATCCCTCAATCTTTTTGATTTCCCGCAGCACTGTCAGGGTATTATTCGTGTCGTATTGGAAGCCGCTGTTGCTTCCAAACATATTGTCAATCTGATTCTTGTTGGAGTTGTCCTCGAAGTCAGTATTGAGTGCGACGAAAATCATCGCCTGCCGGGTAATTGGTTTGACACGAGACTTCCACGAGCCGCCGTCAGCGAAAAAGTCGAACGCCCGCTCGTACTTTTTCAAGTCATATTGCATGTTGCACTCCTGATTCATAGAACGAGAATGCCGGGCAATCCCCTTCACTAGAACGCCCGTGCTATCCTATCCGGTCGCATCTGGCGAACAGGGAGCAGACCATTGAGTATCGAGAACATCGTTAAGGAAGTCCGGGCTGAGATTTCAAGATTGCAACAGGTTCTGTCGTTGTTGGGTGCCGAGACGGGCCACGGTGTATCCGTACAAAAGACGGGTAAACCACGGCGGAAGATTTCAGCAGCGGGTAGGAAGCGGATCGCAGCCGCTCAGCGGGCACGATGGGCGAAAATCAAGGCAGCGAAGAAATAATGGGGCGCAAGATTGACAGGGTCAAGGTCATGGCGTCATTGACCACGGAGTGCCCTAAATGTGGATATCAGATACCGCCGAACGAAACCCAGCGGGTGAGCTTTACAGAGATGCGTTGCCCGAAGTGCCAAGCAGTGTTTGAACCCGGTCAGGAGAATTGAGCGATTTTACCGTCAAGTCGTCAAGAGTCACCCAAGAACTCGGACTCCGGCTGATACAGTCCCAGTACGACCACCAAGGTTGACTACGACGTGCCACTGACCGGACGGAACTCTGATGATGACCGGGGATTGAGTGTAATACCCGCCGTGATAACGATGCGTACCGCCCGTTCGGAAACTTTGAAAATTCGATTCGTCCATTACCAACACGTTTGCAGCAATCGACAGCGTCACTTCAATAACACTGTTAGGCCCAGTGGAGACTTTGTAATCTAAGAAATTCATGATAGACGTACTCCCTCACCGATCTTGCCTTTACGGGCACGAATACTCTTAATCGTGTCCGGGACATCCGCAGAGGTTCGCCGCCATACCAAAAGCAGCACGAAACCTGCGATGGTGGTTGAAATCGTTAAGACAACCATGACAATGAACGTCCTGACCGAGGTCGGTGGAGGTGGACTGAGCAGTAAAGCGGTGAAGAACGTTGCTGCAACCGATAGGAAAGCAATGGCTAGATTAAAAAGTATCGAAGAGACTCTACCTCTTTCAAGCAATGTCAGTTCAACGTCGGATACGGAGTAGATTGTAATTTCGCCTATGCCCACGTAAACAATAGTTGCGGATGGGATCAATGGCTGTGCGTCTTGTGCGTCCTCTGGGTTCACAATAGGTTGCCCTCACCGGGCATTATGCCAGCACAATTTGCTCATGCAAAGGCACTATTCTTCGGTTCCTCAAATCGTGCAGATCGTGAGAATCGCCCGGTCTTTTCAACGATAGACCGGGGAGGATTGCGGTCCTACTCCGGGGAGAGAATCTGTCCGTTTGTCCGTTTGAGTGTCCGTTTAGCGTCCGTTTCAATCTCCCACTTGAAGCCAATTGTAGATACACGCAACCCGCGTGCCAACCTGCAAGTGTTTGAAAACATTGACCTTTCACAAATTTGAAGACCGGGACGATCACCGGACCGCATGCGCTTCCGTAGTTCGTTTGGAACGTAACACGAACTACTTCGCTGCGCCACTACTCGCAGATAGGGCTTTCGAGTCTTCCAGCCGGCGGGAT